>ERZ772964.197-NODE-197-length-30420-cov-36.0785_pt1 | contig 30420 bp, 19 predicted proteins | sample MGYA00580675_ERZ772964 | MGnify/ENA primary metagenome ERZ772964 (study PRJEB29015, sample SAMEA2737941) | human oral metagenome | biome: human oral; feature: human-associated habitat; material: dental | place: China | collected 2139 ... | reverse complement strand
TCAAGCTCGCCGGCCTCATCCTGGGGTTGAGCACCATTCTGCTGCTCATGTTGTTGTCATTCGTCACGCCACTGCTGAACTCCGGGGCGAAGGATTTACCGCTCGCAGTCGGCGGCCCCGACATGGTGACCACCAAAATCACCCAGGGCCTGGAGGCCAAATCCCCCGACGCCTTCGCCGTCACCAACTACAGCACCGCCGAGGAAGCCACCGAGGCCGTGCGAAACCGGGAGGCCATCGGCGCCATCACCGCAGGTCCCGACGGCATCACCATTGTGACAGCCAGCGCCGCCGGCACCCCCTATTCCACCATCTTGAAGCAAATCGGCGAGGGCCTGTCCCAAACCGGCCAGCCCATTCACTACACCGACGTCGCACCCCTCACCGCGAAGGATCCGTCCGGTTCCGCCATCAGCATGCTGGCACTGCCCATGATTTTCGGCGGCATGTCCTCAGCAGTCGCCTTCAGCACCATGTTTAAGAAGTCCCGCCGCAAGCAGATCATTGGCGCAATCGGTGTGGCAATCCTGGGCGGCCTCATCGCTTCGTTGGCCCTGTACTTCGGGTTTGGCGCCTTCGATGCGAACTTCTGGCCCACCACCGCCGTCATTATGCTGGGCATTGCCGCGATTTCTCTCACCGTTCTGGGCCTGAATTCCCTACTTGGGTTCGCGGGCATCGGCTTGGGCGCCGTCCTGATGCTGTTCGTCGCCAACCCGCTGTCCGGCCTGGCCACCGGCGCCGCTTGGCTGCCCAGCCCGTGGGGCACGCTCGGCCAATACCTGCCGCTTGGGGCCGCCGGCACCGCCATTCGTTCCTCCGCGTTTTTCGACGGCGCCGCCATGGGCCAACCCGTCACCGTCCTGGTGTGCTGGATTGTGGTTGGTCTCGGGTTGGCGGCCGCCGGCGCGTGGCGGGCTCGTCGATAAGCTTTACGACGCCCGACGCAGCGCGATTCTCAGCAAATATAGGGGAAACATCGGCGCAAAGAACATGAGGAGCCCAACGAGCGTCATCACGTTGAGGTCCCCGAAACCATAAAGCGCGGTGCGCGCAACCGGCACGAAACACAGCGCGGGAACCACTTGCGACAGGCGTAACGCCAACCGCAGGAGCAGGTTCCCGCGCAATAATTGTGTGTAACCCAATGGGGCGACATCGCGCCGAAGCCGGCGATCCCACAGCCCGGCGACCACCAGCATGCCCACCACCCCCACAATGGCAGCACACAATCGAAGTGTGGCGGGCAGATAGAGCAGCGGCAGGCTGAGCCATGCCACCATCGCCATGCCTTTCACAATGATTGTGTGCTTGTGAAAATCGTGCAGCAGCTGCCGGCCCTCCGGGGGAAGCAGCATGGGGAATGCGCCATAGTCATCATCGAGCAGGTCCAAGGCGGCCTGCATGAGCATACAGCCCCGCAGGTCGGCGAACTCATCGTCTTCGGACAGGCCCATGCGCGCCATAAAGTGGGGAAACGACGCCAGGAATTCCCGCAGCTCCGCCCACATTTGCGCCATGTCGGCACGGTCCCGATCGGTGAGCGGCCGGTCCAATTCGGCCAGGTAGTCCCGCAACGCCGCCACGGCCCGGGGTTGCGGGTGGGTATCCGTCAGGAATTCCCGGGCGGCATACAGCTGGCCCAGGACCAGCATCAACGCCACCCGCAATGTCGCCACCGAACCTGGGTCCGCACCCACGGTCTCCGCCTGGCCCAGGTGCGCTTTGGCTTCCGCCTCCAGGGATTCCAGTTCCGCACCACCCGACTCATATAGGGTCAGGTTAATAATCAACCGGGCGGCAATCAGATATGATACCGGCAGCTTGGGCTCGACGGCGATTGCCTGACGAGCCGCTTCCAGGGCCAACCGATGGTCGGCCACCCGCTCGCGGACCGCATGTTTGTCGTCCCGGTATCCGATCTTGAGCACCAGCGCCGCCACGTTGACGAGTATCGAGGCATCCCGCGACTCAACGCGTGCTACCTGCCGAAACATGGTTATCGCCTCGGCGAAGCCCTCCGGTTCTTGCACCTCCAGGCACACCACCCGGGCGAGCATGAGCAACTGGCGTGGATCATCATAGTATTCGGGAGGCAGCGTGGTGAGGACCCGTTTGGCCCCGGCAAGGTCCCCGTTTTCCATGAATAGGTGGGCGGCAATGAGTCCTTGCAGCAGGGTTTTGTCCATACCAAAATCGTATTTTCCCGGAGGGATAAATAGCAATGACGAATATTAATGGGGCTGCTGGAGCGCGAGGGTTTGGTGGGAGGCTGTAGCGTTTAGGAAGGTATGCTCTGGGCGAATCGATCAGGTTTCGTGATATAGTGGGGGCGGCAGCTAAGGATAGTATCCTTGCTACTAATATAAAACAACCCCTACCAGGTCGGTTGCCCTTTCCTGGTAAGGGTTGCGGGTCTACGACCCTATACAGTGAAGTATCTCAGTGATGAGCTTCACTGTTGCGGTCGCAAAGATGATGATCTTGTATGCCAATTTTGCTTTGGACCGCTCATTGGCTGCAAGATCATTATTATTACGACCGGGTGATCGATCAGGGTGTTTATTGTGTTTACCCATGACAATCCTCCATCATCGTTAGGCGGTCCGCTCGCCGAAATAGCTACACGGTCCACCCGCACGCGCGCAGGCCTACCGCGCAGCGACGAGGAAGGTGTTCCCCACACTCAACCCGCATAGGGAACACACCAATTCCTACTGTAACATTTCACCCCAACCACCCCAGGTATCAACTGTTCTATAATTGCTGGTAATAACCACAGCCATTCAAGTCACACAGGTAATGACAATGGATTTCAAATTAAAGATCTTTGTGTATCTCGACGATTCGCTCCCCACCCCGGAGGCAATTTTACTCATTCGTCAGGTGTTTTCGCAGAATCCTGTTTTTGCGGGCATCACGCCCGATATTTCCCCGGCCTCGTTGCATCGCCTATGTATCACTTTCACGTTTCCCGCTGAAACCACAGGTCAGGCCGATAATAAGGCGGATGAGTTCGTCCAATCCCTCCTGGAATACACCAGTGCTATCACTGATGGGATCCGTGAAGGCAGCAATGTTTTATCGTATGCCTAGGTCCTGCCAGTCTATAGCCCGTTAACCAGGCAAAATAGCAGTACCTCTTGCTCAAGCATGCTCGACATTGTTCGACACTTGGCACGCTAACACGCTCAAGGCTTCTTTGTCACAGCGTCCCTGCCACGGGTACGCCGACTGTTGCGGAAGCTTTTCCGCAGGTTACAAGGTTATTGCCGTGCTCGCCCCAATTCTGCGGTCAGGTGCCGCGCCCAGGAAACAGGGGCATTGGTCAGCATGACGTGCTCGGCAACGCTACCGGCCACGGTAGAAATTTCCGCGTGACTGAGCCCGTCCGCCGCGGTCAGCACCGACGCCCACGAGATATTCCGCAGGTCAAACATGGCAAGCTGCCCTTCGATGATCGCCCGCGCCTCGTCACTTGTGGGCAACCCAAAGTTCACGATGCGGTCGCACTGCTCAAAAATCACGCCGTCAAGCAGCCGGGGGCGGTTGCTTGCCACAATGATGACGCTTTTCGACGTGTCCTGCATCAGGAACTGCTGGAGCATGACCAGAATCCACCGGTTTTCCTCGGTAAACTCGGCCACCCCGTCGAAGACGAACACGCCATAGGTTTGCATCAATGTGTCCAGCACCTGCCGGAATTCCGCTTCGCCTTCATCTTTGGGATGGGTAGTGAGCAGGTCGAGTCGCACCGTGTAGAGCGGAACTCCGAGCTCACCCGCCAAGGCTTGGGCTGTCGACGTTTTCCCAGTACCGGGCGGGCCGGTGAACAGGAGTCGGCGGACCGGTTGCAGCCCATGGAAGGTGATTTTGTCCCATTGTCGTTGTTCCATGACGACGTTCCAGAGTCGCCGACGGTTCTCTATTGTGAGCACCAAGTCGCTGAGTTGCGCATTGGGATAGCTGACGGATAGCAGGGATTCTGGGTCACCGCCATAGTGGTTATGGTCAGTCATGTCTGTTACACACCTTATGTTCTGATCTTTCTTTACGAGAACACCTTTCTACCTCCCATACTACAGTGGATATAACCAGAAGGATTAATGCCCCCACCGCGAATAAAATTACCCGCAGCTGACACAGCTGCGGGTGGTAGCCAAATGGAATATATAGTTCAAAGAGCACTAGGTTTTTGTGATAAATAAGCATGCCTGAAGCATCGTTGACTCACCAACATTTACTGCTCCACTTCAATAGTCACCTTGTTGGCCACATTAATGGGAGTCCACAGATCAACATCGACTTCTGGCGACTCGATACTGACGATTAGTGAGTAGGAGAATCCCTACCTAAACCCTGATCCGGGGTGGGCTTCGGCCTAAAACCAGAACCCACCACACTTCTGCATGGTTTAAGTTTTAGACTGTTCTGCTTTATCAACCGCAAATGCGATAAGACTATCCAGCATGGTCACTACTTTCTCCAGCAGCAACACGAAGTATTCCTGAGTGGTTTTACTATTCAGTTGTTCATCGAGATATTTTTGTCCACTACTCCCGGAAGCATAGGCAGCTATTCGGGAACGCATCGACTGAACAGTGCGCAATACCGAAATATCCCGTTCAACATGGGGATATGAATAGTGTTTGAGGAAGCATTCCAGTTTAGAGATGCCTCCTCTTGTTTCATTTTTAGCTTCAGGGCATTCCCTACCAATAGATTTCTCGTTAAGAAAGTCAACCAAGACTAAAGCAAGGTTGAGTAACTGCTGCTTAAAACCTAGTCAATCGGAGGGATATTATATGTTTGCCAGTGTAACCAATGCTCTGGCGGAATATAGTGCATTTCCCCCAAGGCCACAGAGACGCTATCTTGACCGCCATCAATAACCTTAACTTTCCATTTCTGCGCACATTCAAGAGACGTATCTGTAACAGTGTAATGCTGTGGGTTATCAAGATAACGTTGCAATACGCCTTTTTTAAAATAGACCGGAGTTAAATAACCCGGTGCATTGGGATTTTCGACATTAGAAAGCTCATTAGGATTACAGGTATAACATATTAAATTACCATTCTCATCCTTATCAATAATGAACTCAGGGTAGTCGCCCTTACTAGCAAACTTGCCAATTCCACATGCCTCCAGTGGCAATGGTGGCAAGATCCGCTTTATAATCACTCGGGAGCTACTTTTGCGTTTACCATCAGGTGCTCGTTGTATAACCGCAGTCTGATTTTTATATCCTAACCCGTCTTCCATCACCTCTTCAATACGAAGTTGATGTAACAACTCATCTGGCACACAAGGCTGCACGTATACACCAAAATCAGCAAACAAAACAAGATCTAATTGCCGTGCCGCTTGGTAACGCCGAAGAATTGAAGTATAAACCTCCACTTTTTTATCAGTAATTCGAATTACCGGCTCCTCAGAAATTTCATTATTAATTTCATAATAATGCCCATTTTTTGGATTTCGCCAAAGATTCATTAAGAGACAAAACTCTTCAGACACAACCCAAACATCTGGTACGACATCCTCAAATTTTTGAAGAGTAACAAGCGGCTCGAATGCCGGTGCTTTCTTATTCCGATGATAAGCTACTATCTCTTCACCATCATGCTCGACAGGTAAAAGATCAGGGCACCCATCATCCAACCAAAAATCAAAATCAGGATGGCTAACGATTTTTTCACGTTGATCAGGTTGAGCAAAAACGACATACATAGCGCCTATTGACCTGCCAGATGTATCTTCATTATCCCAACTGTCATAAACAACAGTCCACGAATGGTCACCATTAGCAAGAATGCTTTTAACCATATCTACTTGTTTGAGCTGTTCAAAAGCTCTTTCTATGGAATTATCATCCATATCATAGCTCCAATCTATATATAAATGAGATCCCGTGAATCTCATTACTGTGTATTGAATTAGTAAAGTATAAGAACATGATACACTAAAAGTCAACAAAATTTATAGTTCTCAACGCAACTCATCCCCCTCACTTCGCCTCATCTAAACATCAAGTTCCCTGTCTACACTCTCCACCCCCTCCCAAACTTCCTCCGTTCTTCCAGTTCGTGGCATAGGTATTCTGTCCATTCCTCGAAGTCCCCGGCGCTTTTGCCGATTTTTCCGTTGAGGACTGCGCGTTTAACTGCGTTTGTAGCCGCCACAGCCAGATCCGCGTGACTTAGCCCGTCCGCTGCCGCCACGATAGACTCCCACGAAGCTTTCATTGGGGTAAATACCGCAAGCCGGTTTTCAATCACCGACCGAATCTCATCCCCACTGGGCAGTTCAAACTTGATGACTTGATCAAATCTGCGAAGCGTTGCGTACCCAAACGATTGTGGGTGATTTGTTGCCACAATGATGAGATTGTTCAAGTAATCATCTTCCATGAATTGCAGAAGCAGGTTGATTGCCTGCCGTGCCTCGCCACCATCAGCAGTAATCGCATCAACCTCGTTAAACAGGTAAACTCCCCTGGTCTCCTGGGATATATCAATAATGCTGCGTAGTTTTGTCGCGGCATCCCCTATAGGCATATCAAGCCGAACCGAGATAAGCGGCAAATTGAGCTCACCCGCGAGTGCCTTGGCGGCCAGCGTTTTCCCAGTGCCGGAAGGCCCAATAAATAGTAACTGTTGCACTGGTCGTAGGTTATAAAGCATGAGTTTGTCCCGTTGGCGTTGCTCTACCACCACGTTGTGCAGCTGCTTTTGGTTATCCGGCGACAGTGTCATGCTGTTGAACCGAACATCGGGGTAGCTGATTGTGGCGAAGGACTCCAGCTCGCCTCGCGTTTTAATCGTCGCCAGCTGCGCTTCGTGATGAGTTTTTCGACGCAGTTCTGTCACCAAATCCCGTAGTTCTTGCGCAAACTGGGTATGCCCTAGACGTGCAGCTTTTGCAGCTATTTGCATTGCTATGGCGTAGAACTTCTTGTCGTCCCCATCAGCATGGCTCCGGACCAGTTCTATTATGTCATCGTTTGCCGACACTGTCTCACTCATCCGCCTTAGTCGTAGAAGCACTTAAACATCCGTGTAGTGATTCTTATAATACCGCCTTACGCTAGAAAATGCCTGCTCAAGCTTTACGACGCATCGTTGCCCCGCTGGTACGGGGCAACGATTATGAAGTTGGTAGATTCTTTATGGATTCCAGTAACGGACGGACTTTAGAACAGTAATACATCATGGTCGAAATTTTGGGATGTATATTTAGCGCATTACAGATTGCCTCTGATGAAACACCTAATTCATTCAGCAAAACAAGATATGTTACTAAATGTGCGGATACCGCAACAGCATTGCAATCTGATATTGATAGAGTTCCGACATAACGCTTTATTACATCCGAGATAGTATTATTGTTTCGTCCGTCTTGTGGCCCACCATGTGCCGCTCGGTGACGAACATTTGCCGCAAGCTCTGCCCATATCTTAAGATCATCGTCAAACTTAATTTGATTCCGAATCTTCTGCGGCAAGAGAGAATACAAATCCTCTAATCTATCTTTCAAGTGTGTACGTTCATCTTTGTCAAGGCACAGTTTATGGAAACCTTCTGCTGCCGCGAAACTTTGGCTTATGTATTCTTCCATATAGTTGGGAATATAACCACAAAAACCGATCAAAATAACCCAAGGATCAAAAGCTCCATCCTTACTCGTTAAACGCTCTCTTTCTTTCAGAAAATTCTCAAGCGAAATATCATTGAGAGTGAAAACCACATCTAGCTGTTCATGATGTTCATTTGGTCTTGCAACTTCACCCAAATTCACCAGTAAACTTCCATGTTCATTATCATGTTGCTGTAGTTGAATGTTGGCCACTCCACAAGGTTGGAACGTAGCAAGTCGCATCAAATCATATATTGGCACAAACTTATCAATTAAATCTGAAGCAGTCCCTACTAAATCTTTTGGTTCTTCCGTATTCTTTCGGAATATAATGCTGACACTTGCTTCAGCAGAGATCGTAAGCGTTAAACCGTGACGCTGGCGTTTCACTATCGAGTTAAGGTTGAGCCAAGGAGTATCTTCAGTAGCTTCACGCCCCCATGGACGAGTCGTTGATAAGTTTATGGAATAGTGCGCATCTTCTGTGCTTCCCTCAAATATTCCCGGTTGGAAGCCACCTGTAACAAGTAACATGTAAGGCATTAAAGATGTTCCATTTTCCGGCTTTTCTCCTGGTCGCCCTACCTCCTCCATTGGACACCACTTTGGCTGCCAAATTTGGCATTCATTGACTAAATAATACAATTCATCAATGTAAAAAGTAGCTTTTGTGAAGATCTTTTCTTCAGGCAGAATATGATCATCTACATATACTTGCATTGAATGCCAATGCTCTTCCTTAGTTCTTACCGATGAAAGGCCAACCGAATAATTGCCTCTTTGAGCATCCCAAATCGAATACTTTTTACCTTCCTTCGTTTCAAGAAATATCACCGGAATAGATGAGATCTCCTCAGCAAGTGTGATAATACCAAAATCGGCATTACTCGTTCCTTCTAATGAGGTAAACCTACGCATTTGGTCCGCAGGGACATCTTTATCGGAAAACCCGGGGCATAATCCACCCATTAATTCGATCTCAGCCCCCTTGGCTGGATCCCATTCCAAAACACCTGGCACCCATTTTTCTGGATTATCTTTATCTTCTGGAAGGAAAAACCACCCTAAGACCTCATGATGTTCATATATATTCATACTATAAATTCCTCCATTCACTTATGCGAATTGTTTTTCCAATTTCATCAGTAAGCGCAGGGCGCCCACACACCCGCACAATCACCAGCGCGCAGGCACCCTACTTTTATTTGAGCCAAGACCGGGGCCGCAGCTGGCACCCCGACCCTATTCACTCGCAATCTCCCTACCCTAGCTACTACCCCCTCTCAAACCCGTAGTACCCAAATTTGAGTGTTTGGGAGTTTTCGCTGATGATGCGTTTTTCGGTTTCGGTGAATCCTTTGGGTTTGGTGGCGTGGATGTTCATGGTGATTTCGAGGTCAGCACCGCTGCCGGCCAGCCGGTCGATGACTTCTTCGATGATGTTGTTGACCATACGCACGTACCGGTCAGAGTTAATGACGACGGATCCGGTGTAGTGGGTATCCGGTAGCTCCACGACCGTCGGGCCACCAGAAAGCCCGCCAGAACCAACGGATGCGTTTGGTGATGGTCGCGTCCCAACAGTAGACGGTTCACCATGGTAAGAAGCCGTAAGGATTTCCCCATCTGATAGGTCACCCCGCAATACTGCCTGGTCTCCCTGTCCCCCAGCTTGGCTTCCCTGCTCCGCGGCAACCCGCTGCGCCGCCAGTTCCGCTTCGGCCGCTTCGGCATCAGCCTGTGCCTTGGCCACTTCCCACTTGACCACGAGCGTGTTGTCGGTAATGACTGGTGCGGTGGCGGCGCTGGATGGCGGCAGGATAAGTCCCTGATAATGGGCCGCTCCCTCCCCAGCAACCCCAGCCCCCAGACCACTCCGCACACCCAGGCCGCCCAGACCCTGCCCGAAATCTCCACTGTCTTTCCCCGTGGCCAGCGCAAACTGTTCCCCGGGCATGAGCATGACGTCGATGACCGACCGGAGGGCGTCGTCAAGCACGGTTCGGGAGGCCAGGCGGGGCATGTAGGCGTATTGGGTGAAGTATCCCCACAGGTCGCCCACGGTCATGTCATCCACGCGATCCCACAGCCCACCCAATTCGCTGTGCAGGGTCATGCCCAGCATGGTGGGGGCGAGCTCGGTAATCAGTTGGCCGTCACGCTTGATCTTGGTGAACACTCGTTCGGTCAGTGTTTTACCGTCGGAGTCGGATGTTTTTTCGGCTACCAGTTCGAAGGGCCGGGTGGGATCAATTTGTTCAGGGTAGACCATCCACATGTAGGTGCTGCGAATATTGCTGTTAATGGTATCGTTGAGTCGTTTCACCCAGCTGTCGGCCTGGTTGCTTTGCTGCTTGGACAGGTTGAGTTGTTCCGCACTGTCTTGCACCATTTTCCACCCCAGGTAGTTGCGGGTGGTGTTTTCGAGGCGTTCCAGTTCGTCGGAGTCGGCGACCAGGAAGACCAGCGTGTTGCGGTGGGTTCGTTGGGCCGCACCTTTGGATTCCACCGCGGCGCGAATCCACTTGACCACCTCGGATTCCGCCCCGTCTTTCTTGCGACGCCGCAGCCGAGGGTGCACGATCACGAACCGAACAGTATCCATGTCGGGAATATCGGCGGCAGTGTCGGGCGCGATGTGGATGTGGCTGAAGAAGCCCCGACCTTTGCCCTCCGATGCCTTCAACCTGCGGACGATTTCGTTCCATGCGGTGTCCGGGTCTTCCCGCAGCTGTTCCGCATGGTCGCGTGCAGCTTTCGCCACCGACGGTTGGGTGTCGAACCAGTACAGGCCCTGCTCTTCGTAGAAATAGGTGGATCGTTGGGAAATCTGTTCGACCGCGGTGCCGAAGTTGCCGAGCGGGTCGCCCGGAATTGCGGTGCCCAGCCACAAATATTGCTTGTCCAATCCCTTGTGGGAGGTTTTGCTGCGTGGGGCCGCCCCGATGAAGATGGTGCGAGCAATGCGTTGCGTAATCGACCGTTCACCCAGTGCGGGACGATCCGCGTCGATACGCTGCGCGGTGGAACCAACGCCGTCAATATCGGAGTCGATGATGGGTTTCCACTGGTCTTCCAGGTATTGGGTGAGGTCGGTATTCACCCGGGTGGCGGACAGCGGCACATTGCCGGGCAAGATCAGCGGCGCCGCATCGTTGTTGTTGACCCAGAGTTCGTGCACGATGGAGGACACGAGTTTGAGCACGCCACGGGTGCGTTGGAATCGCTCCAGGGTGGACCAGTCCTCATAGAGCCGATCCAGTAGTTCGGGATGCAGCGGGTAGGAGGCCCGAATGCGGTGTTCGTAGTCGTTGGTGGTAGCCACGTCCCGCGGGAACGAGGGCGCATTATTGCGGTACATGGTGACGAATTGGCGGGCCACCACCGCGATGTCGGCGAGACCTTGCGCGTCGGGTTCCTTGAAGAGTCGCCGGCGCACGATTTCGAAGGATTCGTCCCGGCTTGAGGGTCGCCACTGGTCGGCGACACGCCGGATCACGTTCTGCAACCGTTCGAGGGCAAGTTGCCCGTTGGTGCCGCCGACCTCGATGTCGGTGCCGCGCCCGTCTTTCCCACCGTCGGAGGCGGGGATAGACACCACCAACATCGCCCCGGGGATGCCCCGCACAGTCTCCGTTAATGATTGCGCGAAAGTGAATTGAGTATCGAACGAGCCCGCGGGCAGCTCCTTGTCGGTGACAAGTTGACGCGCGTACGCCACCCATTCGTCGATGAGGATAAGGACCGGTCCGTGGGCGCTAATGAGTGTGTGCAATGCTTCGCCAGGGTTGGTACCGGACCTGTCCGCACCGGCAACAATGTTGTAGGCATCCCGGCCACCCAGCTGCCACGCGAGTTCGCCCCACAGCGTGTGCACCTCGGTGCCGTCTTCCTTGATGCTTGGCGACCCCGCCTGCAAATACGTGCCCACCAGGGTGACGCGCCGCACCCCCAGGTCATCCAGCCGCAGGTTACCAGCGTCTTGGATCAGATCCTGTATTTCCTGCGGAAAATCGTCCTTCTTGGTGCCGCTAAACAGGTGGTAAAGGGCCAGCATGGAGTGGGTTTTTCCGCCGCCGAAGTTGGTTTGCAGGTTCACCACCGGGCTGGCGTTGGCGTCCCCACTGAGGCGTCGCAAAGCGCGGGTGAGCAGGTCCCGCAGCCCCTCGGTCAGGTAGGTGCGGCTGAAAAACTCAATCGGGTCGCCGTATTCGCTGCTCGCCTGCCCCTTGCTCACGTCGTGGAGGTCTGCGGCGAATTCGGACGCGGTAAAGTCGCCACGCGCCACATCATCGTGCGGGTGAATGATTTCCCGCCACGGTTTCAGCCCCTTGCTTGCGCTTATCGACGCCGTGTTCGTGGGCTTTGACCGCTTCCGGGTCCGGTCCTCATACACCGTGCGCTGCAAATCTTCGCGGAGTTTACGCACGTCATTAGCGGAATCCATCGAATTGACCGCGCGCAGCAGGCGTTCGATCGTGTCCAGGGCGCGGCCCGTGTCATCAGAGTTGAACGCGGCACCGTGCGCCCACTCGTTTCGGGTATCCCGCAGTTCCGAAGCTAAACTTTGCTGCCCGCGGGACAGTTCCCTGCTGAACTCCCGGCCGTACTCAGTGATCGCCCGCAGTTGCACCTGCGGGTCGGTTTTCTCCAGCCGACGGCGCTCCCGACCGTAACGCTGCGCGTCCTGGGCGGACATCCGTTCCGGCCAGTCACTGGTGTGAAAATACCTGGTCATCACCTCGTCCACAAGGTCATGCAGCCCCTCTTGGAGCAGGTCGAATGCTCTTGTGATGCGTTCCCGGTTATTGAGTGCCATGATTCATTGCGTCCTAGTCTTCTTCGAATGTGAGGGCTTCTTGGTGGGCTTTCGAATGCGCCACAATCTGACGGGCCTGCTCGTTGAGGTCACCCCAGGAACTCACCAGGCCGTTGAACAGGATGGCGTCGTCGGTGTCTTTGTTTTTCTCCGCCTCGTGGAACAGCAGGAAGCCGAGTTCTTTCACCGCGTCCAGACTCACTTTCTCCCCCACCGCAGGCAGGAGTTCCGCGACCTTGTCCACGCCGTCTTTCGCCAGCACCGCGGCCAGCCGCACGGTGGCTTCCCACACGCTCACGTGCTCGTCCGCGGCGGGATCCCACGCCTCGTTCAATTGGGTTGGCGACAGCAGCCGGGCTTTGCCGCCCTTGGCTTCGAAAATGCCGCCACGCTGCAGCTCGGCGAGGGAGGTGTCGGAGCTGCGGGCCAGTTGGTCGGCGATGCCGGAGCTGTCGGCCTCCCACCCGTATTGGCGATACCAACGCACCGCGAACCGGGTGTCCGAATCCAGGTCGGATTCCTGCTCACCCAGCACCTCGTCAAGGGTGGCGTTGATGAGTTGCAGCGCATCCCTGACGCTCATGTCCGACCCGTCGGCTTCCCGCACTTTGGCGTACCGGGAGAACACGGAAATCCCAGGTCCGATGGCCGCTTGGGCCAAATCCACGGGGGCGATGGCACCCTGCATGAGGGTGCGCAACGCTTCGGGGAGCTCGGATTTCAGCGCCGCCACGAAGGCCCGGCGCGCCACGGCCCGAGCATCAGCAGGGCGGGGCCGGCATGCCAGAAGGATGGAGGACGCGAGGGCGTTAGTACCAACACTCAGCATTCGACCACCACGTTCACTGCGTATTGGCCAAGTTGCTGTAATCTCCCATCCTGAGCGAATAAGCCCATCCAACAATGTGTGCCAACCGGTGGATGAGGTGCCGTCTTTACCACTGTCTTGCTGTTTGTAGGCGTAGTACACGGTCATGGGCACATCGGAATTGGCGTCATCTTCCCGGATACGGTGGAACACGGAGTTGAAACCTTCGATGAAGAATTTCTCTGCGCCTTGTTTACCATCATGCCGGTAGGGGTTGGCCACCAGCTCATCAGCCTTGGGGGTGAGCATAGTTCCCACCACCGAAGGATGAATCGTGCGCAATGTTTTCCGCAGCCACACGTAAAAATAATCAGATAGATCTGAGTATCCAATATTGTCGTAATAAGGCGGATCGGTAGAGACGACCAAACCTGCGTAATCACGTGACATGGCACTGATCTGTTTTACTTCACCAGCCGAAGTTGCTGGTGTTTTCCCAATAGATTTGCTGATCCATTCCACCTGACTAAGGAAATTCCCCGATGAACTTGAGAAGGGGTTTGCTTCAGCAAAATCCCACACCATAGGAACTGCTTGCCGGGCAAATACGTTCCTAACCTTATCTCCAATAGATTGCCAGCTGGCCAACGATGACAGCCTGTCAGTTTGTCGGCTCACCGCCAACCCCAAATACGTCGCTACCGCATCAGCGTACGCTTCAGCCCCCGCACCACCGTCCTCCAGTCGTTCACCCGCAGGAATACCTGCGTTTAAAGCATCTTCGAGAACCTTGCTGCGCGCCTCAGCAACCAGGTCGCTCAAGGTGGTGAGGGCTACAAGCTGACGATTAGTGAAAAGATCAGCCCATTCAGTCATTCCATATCTATAAACATTAATCCGACCAGGCCAATCAAATACATCCCCTGTTGGCACATCATCAGGCCTAGGGACTTGAGCCAGAGACATATGCTTCTCATTAGGCGATACGTACACCCGTCCCTTACCACCATCGGCAACCACTGCTATGAGGTGGACGCCCATCCGCCCAGCACGAGCCTCCGACCTCACATATTTCAGATCAATGGGTGTTCCATCTGCAATCGACACCGCTCCTCTACGGTTGACGGTTCCATCAGCATCGCCCTTCGGCCCATCCGCATTATGCTGCACTTCATACTGCACCTGCCCGTCCACCACAGTGGCCTTCACCCAAGCTTCCTTACCCTTCCTCTTACTCAACCACCATGAACGAACTAAGGGGGTTTCGATCGGGTTGGCAGGGTTAGGGCTGATGACGGTTCGGGCCCAAATCCAGGCGATCACGGTGTGTTCGGTGCCACCGGGGGCTGTGACCTTCGGGTATAGGTGACCGATGCGTTTCTCTGCCTCGTCCCGCAACCACTGACCATAGTGTTGCACGTCGGCGGCCAGGCCCTCGGCGCGCAGCCATGATGATTGTTCCTCCGCAACCCCGGGGAACACCGGTGACCAGCCGGCAAACTTCGGGGGAATCTCAATGAGTGCCTTATTAATCAGCACTGCCAACGGGTTGAGGTCGCTGGCGTGCGACTCCAATCCCAGGCGTTGGGCCTCTAGCGGAATCGAGCCGCCACCCGCGAACGGGTCCACAACCGCGGGCAATTTCCCGTTATTACTTTTGCGTATCTCTTCCCGGGCCTGCTCCAGGAGTTTCTCATCATTGCTGTTTTCCCAAATGATAAGTTTTTCCATAAGAGCATGCAGGCGGGCGCGTTCTTTATCCTGGGATTCCACCGTGGGAAACTCTTCTGGCCGCGACGCCGGGTCGTCGACAAGCTGGGCGAAAAGCACGGCCCGGGCGGTTGCGAGCGGACGCCGAGCCCAATATAAATGCAGCGTAGAGGGGTGGCCGTGGCGGATGGATTTCTCACGCGCGGATGCCGCATTAATGGCTTCGAGCGGTAGTGACGTCTCGATCAGTTTCTTCTTCACGGTGGTCATGTCGGTCTTCCTTAAGGATCATCAGGTGGCTGAACAATAACTATACTGGTGCACCACCCTGCCCCCAATAGTGGGACCATTTCTCGTTGCGGGAATGCGTGCTCATGGACGCCTCCATGTCATCGAACGCATGCGTGACATAGCGCACCTCATCAAACTCGGGCCCATCGGGGTGTACGGACACTAGCACCAGGCGGTGGGTGTCCTTATGGTTTTGGGCGAAATTGATCTCCGAATTGGTGATCGTAAACGTGTTCGATCCTGCGATGCGGCCCTTGACTTCCAGGTAGTACCGGTGGGCAAGCGGGTCGGCAGGGTCGGTGGAGCGAATGTCGAAGCCGGGATTATTGCGCGGCATTTCCTCCGGCACCCGACCCAAGGCACGCTCGGCGGCAAGGGTAGCTTCCACTGCCCGACGCTCCACCTCCTGGGTTTCCTTAGCGAACGTCGCCGCCTGCTTCTTCGCATTAGGCGCCGAGTGTGCGTCAATGAGATGGCCGGGAATCACCAGGGCCACGCCGCGGATCAGGGGTGGGAAGGCAGTTAACGCTGACCCGTGATCTTGTTCTTGTTTCCGCAGTTCCAGCCGCTGTTCTAGATCTTTCACTATAGCCACCGCATCTTTGGAAGTCAGTTGCCCATGTTCCTGTTGTGTGGCTCCATAACGTTCTTGCCGCCGCAACCGAGCAGCTTCCCCATCCCAGTAGTTAATCTCAGCAGTCAGCCGGCTCTTTACCTGTCCCCACACCCGGTAAGCTTCGGCGATACGCTGTTGCGCCAATTCCGCCATGCGTGGCTGGGTTCCCTTGCTAATCGCCCATGCTTTTGCGGTTTTCTCATGATCCTTACGCAGCCAGGATTGGACCAGGGGGTCGCGCATGATATTTCGGATGACGGCAGGTTCTTCTTTCTTGGGGGTATCGTAATCGAGGAACGGCGGCGTCGTGGTCATGATGATTCCACCATTATCTGAACCGGTCACACTAGTGTCATCATCTTGAGGAACCAGGAGGTAATCAAAATGGTGATAGAGTGTATCTTTCTTCCCACCTGCGGTGATGCGCTGTTCCACAATGTAGAGCAGCGCCGGGGTAGGGAGTTGTTTACTGCTCCGGTCCACAAAAACAGTACCCTGGGCCAAGGTTGGTTTCAGGTCTTTGATGGTACGAGCCAGCACCGCATCGAGCAGCGGGTGCCCCGGCGCAATGAGGGTGACATTGTGATGGGTGCCGTCAGGGAACATGTAGTCGGCATCGAAGGTGATGTATTCGGAGTGGTTGGGTATGGAGGAGTCACGGAGTGATGGTGGAATACCCATGACTTTGTAACATCCCGATTCCCGTTTATCAATTAATCCATCCAAACGTTTGAATGCGGGAATAAAGAAGGAGCGGATGAATCCGGGTTGGAGTTTGCGCTCTTCGGCATCCCGCATAGTGTTTCGTACTTGGTCGAGTTTGAGATGACCAGATATTTGTTCGGCGAGGGCCCGTTTGGCACGGAGTTCATCAAGACCCTTGGAGACACTGGCATCGATGATTCTATCGAGCTGCTGTTTAGTTTCTGGTTTGTCGCCGTAGCGAATAGCCTTGATAAGCAGGTCTTTGAGGGGGCGGCCGTCGAAGGAATTAGTGTCACCGAGCACATTGAATAGATTGCCGTTGTAGGCTTCGGACATGACCTCGATTTTTTCGAGTAATCGGTTAAACACGTCGCCTTCGCGGGTATTGTGAGCAACCAGGTTCCAGAGGTGGCAGACCTCATGTTGACCGATACGGTGAATGCGACCGAATCTTTGTTCTATTCGATTGGGGTTCCAGGGTAGGTCGTAGTTGACCATAAGGTGGGCACATTGTAGGTTCAGGCCCTCGCCAGCAGCATCAGTGGCAAGTAGCACCATAGTATCAGGGTTATTGGCGAATCGTTCGCGGATATTCTGACGCTTATGCCGCGGCGTGCCCCCATGAATGGTGACAACTGCGTCGGTGCTACCCAACTGGGTGGTGATTTTATCCTCAAGGTAGGTGAGGGTATCGCGGTGTTCGGTAAAGATAATAATCTTACGGTTTTCCCCGTTCGTACCTGTCAGCACCTTGCTTTCCAGAATTTTGCGCAGCTCCACCCATTTCCGGTCCTCATTCTGATTACGCACACGCCGAGCTGTCACAATGAGTCGGCCCAACACGTCGATCTCATTAGCCAGCTGGACTCGGTTTTGCGCCGCGGTAGCACGTCCTACAACCTCATCAACCTGCCGTTCTAGCTCTGCCCAATTGGTTTCGGCTACATCACTATCGTAATCTTTGGGGGCTTCATATTCCAGCTGACCCTGTACCTGCAGCTCAAGCTTATCTTTGCGACGCTTTAACGACTGCAAAATCGCTTCTGGGGACGACGCCAGCCTCCGTTGCAGCACCATCAACGCAAACCCCACATTGTTGCTGCGCTTCTTATCCTTAATGGAATCGGCCTTCCCCATTTCATCGCGCACGTAGTTGGACACCTGTTCATACAGGTCACGCTCAGCATAACTCAAATCGTAGGGAACAGTGTAGGCCCACCGCTCAGGAAACAAAGGCTTACCATCAAGCGTAAGCAGGTCTTCTTTCACCATGCGGCGCATAAGCCCCTTGGTATCCGTCTGGTGAATATCTTGCCGATACCGCCCCTCAAACCGGTCTTTATCCAGCAAGGTCATAAACAATTGGAAATTTTCCTCCTTCCCGGAGTGCGGGGTGGCGGTCATAAGCAGGAAATTATGAGTGGTTTCTGACAATAATTGTCCCAGCTTAAAGCGCTTGGTCAGTTTCGGCCTGCCAGCCCATGAAGAGTAATGTGCGGACATGCGATGCGCCTCATCCACGATGGCCACATCCCACTTCACCTGCTCCAGCAATCGCATGAGACGATCATTGCGCGCAATTTGATCCATGCGCACGATGAGATAGGGGTGCGCTTCAAAGGGGTTTTTACCGGTGGAATCGTCACTGGCGGCATTGAACACTTCGAAGTGGAGGTCGAATTTTTGAGCGAGCTCGTCCCGCCACTGCTCCACCAGGCCACCCGGCACCACAATGATGGCGCGCTCACAACTGGAGCGCAGAATAAGTTCCTTTAGATAGAGTCCGGCCATAATGGTTTTTCCCGCGCCGGGATCGTCGGCAAGCAGAAACCGCAGGGGGACTCTAGGCAGTAGCTCCTCATACACGGCCCGAATCTGGTGCGGCAGCGGGTCGACGTCGGAACTATTGACGGCAACCATGGGATCGTGGCGAGCAGCGTGCGTGATACGCAGAGCCTCGGCGACGAGCCGGAAATTATCAGCATCACCATCAAAAGCAGGCATATCACCGGATTTGGCGACAATCTTTAGATTAGGCAGGCAATCCAGAGTAAGTAAAATCGAGGAAGAATCTCCTCGGTCATCGCAATATAATACATCGACAGCAACGTCACCGATTTTATCCACATGTTTGATAGTGACCGTCTGGTTTGGAACAATGCCGCGGACCCGCTGGCCATTGCGCAGCTGGTCAAGGGTGAGCGGCGGATTATTCTTATTCATCAACCTAGTGTACTCACCAGAGACTCCAGATATCACCTTTCTGACAACAGACATGCAAAAAATTGATCTGAACAGCTATTTTATTACTTTAGAATAGGTATATGGAGAGTGTATTTTTCGCAAAAATGGTGGTTGACAGCGGTTCATGCCCGAGTAAGAGTGGATGGTTTAGGTTGCCGTCATCAGCATAAGACCGTAGACCGCCATAGCCACCCTCATAGGAAACCAATAAAACCATGACTTCACACACAAAACATAACAACCCACTCCATCAACACAAGCAGGGAATCATAAACAGCCTGAAGTTCTTTCTCCCGTGGACTGGTAGTAGCATCCTGGCAGTTTTCCTGGGATTCATACTCCGACTTGGCTCAGGACTTGCTGGCTGGGTGGGATTCCTCTTCATCATGACTATCCCCTATATGCTCGTCATTATCATCATCCAGAGCGCAATAATGACCTGCTTCCTCTCCTACCTCAAGCAACACAATCCTGATCGAATACCACGGCTTTACCATCTTTCCCGGTACCTATTTGCCGCCGTCGCCAATGCTGTGTGGGCACCCAGTGATGTTGATGACCAGGACACGATATGGCACCCTTTTTATGGAAGATTCTCCAGCATAGTCTTTGTGCTATCGGTTTTCATTGCCATTGTGTTGTGGGGAATCATAGCCGTCATGGCCTTAGACAGTCACTCTGCCATGAAGTTCTTTATCATTTGGATGAGCATTAGCACCGTGATGTGTGGCGTCATCCTCTTTGTCACGAAAACCGCACCTCTGATAATACCGCCAATCTATGTCCTCGTCATGTTGCAAAGCGTGATTGCTACTGTTTACTACTCCAAGTCCCTGCACCATAGTCACGAGAAATAGACGGCAACCATATGGTTCCTCGCATGCGTTTCTTTTGACAATCACCCATTGATAAGCACGGCCACCAGCCTCGACCTAACCCATCAAACACGCAACTATCCCCTGCTCATCATGAGCTCCGCACTTTACAAACATGGTAAACAAGCAAGAAGACACATGAATAATACCCACTATTAATTCGCGTCTTGAGCACCCTTCCACGCTAAATAATCGTTGCGGAGATCACCAATCCTACTCGCTACTTGGTCCGTCAACTCCCCTTCACCCGAAACAATCCCAGACAAAATCTCTATCGGCAACCCCGTAAGCCGAGCAAATTCTTACTGAGAACAGCCACGAGCTGCGAATTCCTCTGCCAAAATCCCCTACCGAAAATAGCTCTGCCACCATAACTGCCCTCCGTTAATCCCCAATCCTAATGAGCAATTTTCCCTCCCGCGGCTGATACTCCCGCAACGCCACCGGCACATCCCGCAAATCAACCTCCCTCGCCACCCGACTACGCAACCGACCCGCCCGCAGCTGCGCAAACACGCCCACAAATAGCTCCGGCAGCTCCGAACGCGGGCACGCATGCACCACATCGCGCAGCCGAAACATCTCAACCCGCAGCCCAGTCTCCCCCAACGGCTCACCCGACAACAAACCATAGTGCACCACCACACCATCGAGTTTGACCGCCCGCGCCACCCTACGACCCATCTCCCCACCAACACAGTCGAAAGCAACATCGAATTGCTTATCGACGCCCACCGTTCCCCACGTCCGTCCCACTGTCACCGTTTCTATACCCCGCTGTTCCAATAGGGTTTTCAGGTGACCAGCAATGGTGGTCGTAGCGGCGTCGACAAGCGCAGACTGCACACCACGGCAAAAGCGTTCGACCATGAGGGATGCGGTGAGGGGATTAATGTAGGCGAAGCATGCAACGTCGGTGGGGATGTCGTCGGGAACAGGGATGCACCAGGAGTAGTCGATGCATTTGTATTCTTGCCACGCGCCGGGTGAGCCGATGGGGAGCACGCGTTGGCCGAGCGCGCTGGCGGGGACGCCGGGGCCGATGCGGTGGATGATGCCGACGCCTTCAAAGCCGGGGACGAGTGGGAATGTGGTGCGGGATGCGTACGCGCCGGAGACCGTCACCGCGTCGGAGGGGTTGAAGGTGCTGACCAACATGCACACCACCACTTCCCCGGCGCGGAGCTCCCCAGGTTCGGGGATGTCACGGATCACGATGGTGTCAATGGGGCCAGGTGTTTCAGCAATAGCAGCAAGCACGCATTTAGCTTAGTGCAGATGGAAGGGGTTAATGAGACGCATATCATGATATCCATCAAGTTTTCGATGTAATTGTTACGCTACCAACATGGGTTTACTTCGTTTTAGTGTCGGTAATTTCCGTAGCATCAAGGACATTGTGACGCTTGACCTCGCCCCAAAACTTGGCGATGCTTCTAAGTTGACAGGGCTGACCAAAGAAATCACCGAGCCCGTTGCGGCGATTTTTGGGCCCAATGGTTCTGGTAAAAGCAACCTTCTGGAGGCATTACAGTTCGCACACGATGCTATCGTACAGTCAGCAATCAGTTGGCAGATACCGGACGCCTCCCCCACACAACCTCATTTTCCTTTCAAGCTTAATAAGGAAGCTGCTTCCCAACCAAGCTTTTTTGAATTCGACTTCACTATTGGTGAAACCCGTTACCTTTACGGTTTCACCTATGGACGCGACGGAGTCGTAGAAGAGTGGTTAAGCTATGTTCCGAAGCGACGCTGGAGTAGTGGATTCATCCGCAATCACACCAAGACACCAGAAATCGATTGGAATGGCTCCTATATCACCAAGGACTTACAGAAAAACCTGGATAAAATAGACAAGCGAGAGCTATTATTATCCACTGCTTTGCGCAACAATGACTCACCTCTACAAGAAGTGGCGCATTCACTGGTTTCTTCTTTTACTTTCCTGTCTCTGGGACGCTTAACCCTGGAAAACCAGATACGACAATTAGCATCGCTCATCCAGAAGAACCACTTTGATTTGGATGAACTCTCCCTACTCATGCAGGCCGCCGGCACAGGGGTTAAGGCTGTTTCTCTCGACGAGGAAAAGATCCCAACTCGTGTTTTACGACTCATCAATGGGTTTGATACTGGAAAAGCCACCCTCAGCAATGACGAAGCAGAACTAGTGGTACACAACCTCGAATTCACTCACGATGGAGGAAAAAACAGCACCTTTAAACTTTCTGAAGAATCCGCCGGCACGCTTACTTGGCTTTCGATTGCTCCTATTTTGCTTCAGACTTTGCGGGAAGGAACAATACTTGTGGTAGATGAGCTTGACTCTAACCTGCATCAAAAGCTAATCGAAATGATCATTACTTGCTTCACCGATTCCACGATCAACCAGCACGGAGCTCAACTCATTTTCATCACACATAACACAAGCATCATCGAACATATGGATGATCTATCACTTAGCACCGAGACAATATGGTTCATGGAGAAAAGCCAAAACGGGGAATCATCTTTGTTCTCGCTTGTAGATTTTCCGAAACACTCTGATACTGACTATGAACACAGCTATTTGGAGGGACGATATGGTGCCCTCCCATATCTTTCACTGGCTATATTGCGTGGACTAGCCGATGAACCCTCTTCAGAAGGAAGAACATATTTTTCCAGTAACTCGGAGGCTTATTCAGCTGTTAGATACAGTAATCCAACTTCCCAGGGTTATTAAGGCCCATGACCACTCTCCGGATGTTAGGAACAACAAGAAGATGGTATGTTCTACACTTCACTGTTTACCAACACGATCATTTCCTACTGAAAATCTGGCGGGTTCTATCTATCCCCCTCAGACCACAATCATCCGGGCAATCAACGTGGAAGCTTATTCAGCTACTGGGAAAATCCATCTACGACAACAGGCGGAAAATCAGAAAGAACATGTTATCTAACTTGTCTTTCCTTACTTACAGAGACTAGTCATGTTTGGGGACGTTGAATAAGCTTCGTGATACGAAGAATAATATTCTACCAACCACCACCCAAACCCTATTTTTCCGGCGACTGAATAAGCTTCAAGCTTTAATATAACTGATTATTTTCTATGGGTGGTTGGACAATGAGTTTTTCGTCGGCAAGGTTTGGTGCGACTTGTTTCAAACGCATCATCGTTTCCTCTTGCCAGGCAGAAGTAAGAAACGTTTGCCATTCCCGATTTTCATTGAGATCAGGGATTTCGTAAGGGTCCTCCCGATGCTCAAATAGATAATAGATCGGCCAAGATTCGATGAGCTTACGCTCTGTTTGTAGCAACTGTTCCATCAAGTCCTGCATATCATCAAATTGACCAAGCAAAATAGCGCATGCTATTTCACAACGAATGTCTTTGTTTACGAGAGATCGTTTAAGTGCACGAATTTCTTTTTCCAATTCTGGTGTAAACAAACCCTCACGATGGAGTATTTGCCACTGATTTATTAAGAAAACCTGGTTTTCTGGCTCATATGAAAGTAACCATTCATTCAATTTCTTAGCCATCGAAAGAAATTCTTGCCTGCGTAAAGGATTTAAATCCGCACCAGTAATAAGTTCTATCACCGTATCGGTTGCAATACCCCTAAAAAACTGTTTCTCTGTGTCAGGAGTATAATTTAGAATTCTCTCATAGCTTGCAATGAATTTTTCCGAATGAAGATTCAGCGTTCCTCTCAACTCCTTTCCTCCTGTGAGAAGATCATAAGCAGTGATTAAATGATTATATGATGTTTTATTATCACTATTAACAACCATACATGACCACATTGGCGCGGATGTCAAACTAAAACAATTCCAAATACCAGTATCCACGTCATGTATACATACGAAATGTAAGTGATTATCCCCTATCATTATTTTATCTAATAGAAAAGATTTTTCCGATTTAAATTTAGGTGTTTTTTTATAGACAAAGAACTGTACATATTTTTTTAGTTCTTCGAGTACATCTTTAGTCAAATCCTCAAGGCGAATAAGCCGCGAATCGACTTCAATTATTTCAAATAATTTATATAAGTCAGAAAGCGTTTGATAATTTTTATTAAAGATCAAAAAATCTTCAGATGTAATTTCAGCTTTAAATATCTCTTGCTCATCAATATAAATAGCACCTGAATCGGTCCATGATTTTAGAAATTCCAGGTCTCGATAAGCGTAATATAAAACGTCCTGTATACTTAGTTCAATTTTGCATTCATTATTAGTCCGATCAATGGTGAGGCTAAGCCCTGGACTGAAAGCAAGCGTATATCGCTTTTCCGACAAACGCTTTTTCTGCGAATCATGAAAGACTATTTCACCAGATCTGATAGGATACTCGATTGGTTGGTAAGTATATTCCACAGGGATTAAATATAAGCCCAAATTTCTCGGTATTTTTGTGCCATCTTTAGTGCTAATTTCAATGACTGCATCTATATTATCCCTACTTAAATATGTACCAATTTGAATAGGGCGAAGCATATTATCATCCAGAGGTTCCGGCAGTGTAAAAGATAGTTTTTCTATTTTGGAAAACTCCTCCGAAGAGACCTGAATATTATAAGCACTTTTCTGCTGAATATCCTTTGCTTGATAACATATCCTTAACAATTTTCCAGGGTCATTAGGGAGTTCCTTTAATGGGATGTTCTTTTGTTTTTGACCATGCTTCATCATCTCCCTAAGAAGATTTTCAATCTGAAATGGGAAAAGATGTGCATAAAATGCTTTACGGTTTGTTGGGTTGCTTTTTTCTGCAAATACAACAAGAAGTAAAACCCCACCTATGTTCTTGAGCCCTTCGAGATAACCTTTCTTTAGTGCAAATGATGGACTTTTAGGGGAAATATTTTTTACAGTCTTACCTTTTATCTGTACGGGAATAGTACCGATCAGATCCTCATTTCGCCCGCTCGTATCTTGATAAATACTAATATCACCATCAACTAGTGGTTTTTTGTCTCCTTCCGCAAAAGAAGTCTTTATAAAATCACTACGTAAAAATATTTCTTTAAGAAAAGTTATTGCTAATTCTTCAATTTTCGAGCTATTCATAAATTATGCTTTTTCCCGCAAACTCATTCAATTGTTGAGGAAATATAGCCACACCGCCTCACTATTAGACACGCCTGGAACAATAAAAAACGAGGTTGACAATCCATTTATAATGAAATATGAGCAACACCAAAAGACTACTTTAACTTCACACCGTTAATGCTAGCACACCCAGAAGCTTATTCAGTTGCTGGGGAAATAGGGTTCGGTTGGTGGTTGGTAGAACATTATTTTTCGTATCACGTTGATTGCCCGGATGGTTGTGGGTTGGGGGAGCCTACAAGGGGTAGAAAGGATTCGCCATACTTTCAGGTGGGCTATGGATCGTTCGACCACATAGCGGATCTGGTTGATACCCTTGTTGAATCGTTTCTGCCAGCCTAGCAGGGGTTTGCCTGGTCTTCTTTCAAAAGGCGTGTCGCACCCTAAACCCACGTAGCCTTATGTCCGCGGTGCAGTGCCAGGGTTGCATATGACCGAATAAGCCGGTGTTTCTTATAGCCGTGTTGTCATGGGTTGATCCGAGTAATGGCTTTAGAAATATAGAAGCTTATTCAGGCACTGAGGAAACCTATCCACGCCGGTAAAAGGCAAATTGGAAAGAACATGACTTCTACCTTAATGTCGTAGGGAACCAAACCACATTTGCTCAGCTGATGAATAAGGTTCAACAAAAAAGATAAAGTGGAGAACACCTGCTAGGCAAACGGCCTCGAATACTCCTTCAACACACGGTCGACGAGCTATCTCCAGGCTACAGATTTCCCACCAAATGCAACAGCACCACAACCTGTTGCCTCCAGGCATCCACCACCCCAGCCACTCCACCTACCCATCCGTCGTAAAGCGTAAAGCACTGATGCTTATTACACTTTTGTTGTATGACTTCTGTGCTTTTCGTTGTGTCTGCCGCACGAATGTGGGAGTTGACCGATGGCACTCGCCACCCTACCGGCTATTGGGCGGAGGAGCTGGCCACACCGCACCGAATTTTCAGTAAAGCGGGCTGGAGTATTGATATTGCGACCCCGGGTGGTGTCGCGCCCACAGCAGAGAAGTCTAGTCTCGACATTGCTGGCGGGATGCCCAGTCACCGCAGGCAAGTCACCGACTATCTTGACTCTATCGCGGCGGATCTTACGCACCCCATTCCGCTGGATCGGGTGGATGAAACCCGGTATGATCTGGTGTTTTATCCGGGCGGCCACGGGGTCATGGTGGATCTAGCTCTCGATGAAACGTCCGGCAGTCTGCTTGCCCGGCGCTTGCGATCCGACAAACCGTTGGCGTTGCTGGGTCATGGTGTGGCGGCGATCCTCGCGGCGAAGAATCCACACAATCCTCGCATGCCATCGCCGTTCGCCGACTACCAGGTCACGGGAATATCCACCATGGAGGAGAGACTAACGCCTTTCGGCAGGAAAATCCCCTGGTTTTTGGAGGACAAGCTGGCGGAAATCGGCGTGTACTACCACAAGGCGCGTATCCCGTTTCGACCATTCATCGTGCAGGATCGCCGCCTGTATACCGGGCAGAATCCGGCGTCCAGCGAAGCCCTCGCCCACTGCCTGGTTGACGATATCGGCTAACAGCAATGCCTCCGCCCGGCGACCCCGCGAGGCATTCCGAACCCGACACCCCCTAATAGTTAAGGACACCATTTATGACCCTGATCTTCGAACCGCTGCCCCTCAAGCATGGCGGCCCGCTGCCGAACCGGCTAGCCAAGGCCGCCATGGAGGAACAGCTGGGCACCGAAAACATGCTGCCCAGCCAGGGCATTTTCAACCTGTACCGCACGTGGGCGCGCGGCGGGGTGGGGCTCATCATCACCGGGAACGTCATGGTTGATTACCGGGCCGTCACCAATGGCGACGGCATTATCCTCAACGAGGACAGCCTACTGGAACCATTCCAGGAGTGGGCCGCGGCCGCCCACGCGAATGGCACGACCGACACGAAGGTGTGGATGCAGATTAACCACCCGGGTCGCCAGGTGCCGGCCAGCCTGCCGGGCATTAAGCTCGCGCCGTCGGCAATCCCCGTGAACATGGGTGCTCATTCGAAAATTTTTGCTACCCCAATCGCCATGACGGAAGAACAGATTGAAGAAGTCATCGGCATGTTTGTGACCACCGCAACCCGGGCGATTGAGAGCGGGTTTGATGGGGTGCAGGTGCATGCGGCGCACGGCTATTTGTTGTCGCAGTTCCTGTCCCCGCTGGTGAATCGGCGAACCGACCGGTGGGGCGGCGATCTGAAGAACCGCAGCCGCCTGCTTCGGGAGATCATTACTCGAATCCGGGCTGCCGTGCCGAACAGTGCCACAGTGGCGGTAAAGCTGAATTCGGCGGATTTTCAGCGCGGCGGTTTTGATGTTGACGACGCCACGGCGGTGGTCCGCATGCTGGGTGACCTGGGTGTAGATCTTGTGGAGGTGTCGGGTGGCACCTACGAAAGCCCCGCCATGCAGGGCATGCAGGGGGTCGCCAAGGATCAGCGAACCCTGGATCGGGAGGCGTACTTCCTCACGTTCGCGGAACAGATCGCTAAGGTTGCCCCCATGCCGATCATGGTGACCGGTGGGATCACCCGGCGCGCCACCGCGGAGCGGGTGTTGGCGACCGAGGTGGATATGGTGGGCATGGGTACGGCGTTGTCGCTGGACCCGGGGCTGCCGAACACGTGGCGGGTTCGGGAAGCTGCGGCCCCAACAATGCCCGTACCCCGGTTTAAGGATAAGGCTATTAATTCGTATGCGAGTTTGGTGCAGGTGCAGCATCAGCTGCACCGGTTGAGTAAGGGGAAACGACCGTTCCCGAAGGCCCCGCTGGCCATGGTGCTTGCCACTGCCCAGATTCGGGATCGGCAAAGCCAGAAGCACTACCGAAAATGGTTGGAAGCAGCCGGGTGGCTGTGATGATTGCGAGCAACCATGATGGTGGTGCGACTTACTACTGTGCTGCGATATTTGGATTTTGAGCTGGGTTGGGAACCTGACTTATTTAATATCGCAGCACACATCCCGGCGCCGCAACGACCCAGCACCCCAAAGCCAAGCTTGGAACAAGCGCTGTTTAGTTCGGTGGGCGGGAATACCACATCATCAGCCTGGCTTCATGCTTGCTGAGCTAGGTTTTCGGTGAATAACGGGACGGACAACACTGGGATTGACCGCACACCTAGGCTCAGCACACTTGCTGAGCTTGACTTTCTCGATCCAGTAGGGATGAACTGGTCCGGCTACGAACCAAACTCCAGCTCGACTTACCATGGCAGTGCTAATAAGAGACAGCACAAGCAGTGGTAGCGACCCAACCGGCGTGAAGCCGATGATCATCCATGGTTGTTCCGTGTTGGTGGCGTGCCTCACCTTTGGGCGTCGTCAAGCGGTAACGTGTATATCGAATTATGAACGTATCTATTCGGACAAGGACATATCGTGCTTGAAATCATTATTGCCTTAGCAGCAGCGATTTTCCTCGGTAACACGCTTGCCCACCGGATCCGCGTCACTCCGGCGATCCTGCTTATTTTCCTCGGGCTGGCGTTGGCGCTGCTGCCCGCCATGCATGAGCTGCGGGAGGTTGGGCTGCCGTCATATGTGATTTTGGAAATATTCCTGCCGATCATGCTGTTTTGGGAGGCGCGCAACACCTCGCTGCGGGAGGTACGGAAAAGTCTCCGCGCGATCATTACCTCCGGTACCGTGCTGGTCATTGTGACGGCATTCGCCATGGCTGGAGTTCTCACCCACTTCTTCCATATCGACTGGGGTACCGCACTGATCATTGGTGCGGCCCTGGCCCCGACGGACGCTACGGCCGTGGCCACGCTCAACGGTAAGCTTCCCAAGCGTTCCATCACGGTTCTCAAGGCGGAATCGCTCATCAACGACGGGACCACGCTGGTGGTGTTTGCCCTGGCCATCCAGGTTGCGGGCGGCGCGGATCTGTCAGTGTCGCACGCGGGCGGCATGCTAGCGTTCTCGTTCCTCTGCGGCATTGCGGTGGGACTAGCCGTGGGCTGGGTGGCAAACCGGCTGCGGGCCCGCATCGCTAATCCCATGAACTTCGTGATCTATATGATGACGATTCCGTTTGTCGCTTTCCTGCTCTCGGAATCCATCGAGATTTCCGAGGGCATGAAGGGCTCCGGCGTGGTGGCGGTGGTGGTTTCCGCATTCTACCTGACATATTACGGCGTAGATACCATTAAGCCGCAGAATCGGTTCTATGGGTTGCCCATTTGGGCCTACATGTCGTATCTCATGAATGGTGCGATTTTCGTGCTGGTCGGCGTGCAGCTGCCAGAGGCATGGCAGAACATTAGCGAGGTTGCACACAATAATTCGGCCTATTCACAGTCACACGCAGCCATCATGGTGGCAGCAATATGGCTGGTCAGCCTGTTGGTGCGGTTCCTATTTATGCGACCGGCCATGCTGTCGGACATGAAGGCCAGCGCCGAAGAACAGTACCGGGCCGAGCAGACAAAAGAGCAACGTCCGCTGCGAGAACGGCATGAGTTACGTCGGCTGATACGGTCTGCGCTGCGGGACCGTGAGGTGCGGAGCGAGATTTACCACGACCGGGTGGTGAGCACCATGGCTGGCCTGCGCGGTGGCGTGTCCCTGGCGGTGGCGTTGTCGGTGAGCACATCGGTGCCGAACCGGGATTTCATTATCTTCATGGTGGCCGCCGTGGTCATGGTGTCGATGCTGGTGCAGGGCCTGTCCCTGCCGGCGATTATTCGGTGGGCGAAGATTCCCGCCGACGACACCGAGCACCAGGAAACCCTCAACGCGGTGGGTACCATGAATAAGGAGTCCTATGATGCCCTGGAGGATCTTGCCGCCCAGAACGATGTCGGCCCAGAGGCGTTGGCGTATGTTCGCTACGAGCTGGATTTCCAGCATGATACCGGCATTGAGACCTGCCGGTTTTTGCAGAATAATCCCGATCTCACCCCTGATGAGTTGCAGGCCATGACGTTGCAGGGCCAGGTGCGGACGCTCCGGCTGGCGATCATTGGTCACCAGCGTGAGGTGCTCAAGCGCCTGCGTAACGAGGGTGTGATCGACATGAATGTGCTGCATTCGATTCAGGAACGGTTAGACACCGAAGAGATCCGTATTACCGGCCCGGTTGAGCTGGAATAACGTTTCGCTTCGCCTGCTTGACGACGCCCAAAGGTGCTCAACATCTACAGGAGTGAACGATCATTTGGGGCATGCTGGATCCGTCTTCCCACCCGAATAACGGGAATCGAACGAATCCGGGAGCCCCTCACTTCCCTGGTCAAGCAGCTGGTCCTCGATAACAACATACTCATCGTTATTCACGCTACTGGGAATGAGCGCCATTCGGTGTGGATCCATTGCTGCAACAGCACCAAGCAGCATGAGCACTGTGCGCTTACTGGTCTTTGTCCGAAAGCCTGCCCATAATAATCATTTGACCATTCTTATAAATCATTACTAAGGTGCCACAAATTACCTACTGCTGTCAGCCATTATGCACTATGCAACACAAGAATATAACGAATAACCTCGAAGGGTATTTTTATTATTCCGATCGTTATAGGATTTCGGTAGAAGACCTGTATCCAAGAAGGAGAAAGACAATGACCTATTCTATTGAAGTCG
>ERZ772964.196-NODE-196-length-30425-cov-3.80204_pt1 | contig 30425 bp, 23 predicted proteins | sample MGYA00580675_ERZ772964 | MGnify/ENA primary metagenome ERZ772964 (study PRJEB29015, sample SAMEA2737941) | human oral metagenome | biome: human oral; feature: human-associated habitat; material: dental | place: China | collected 2139 ... | reverse complement strand
GATCTCTCGGCCATCGACCCGACACGTTTGAGAGACCTGGGCGACCGCTTCAACGACCCGCATATCGGCGAGGGCGTCGAGCTCATGAGTGTCTTGGGACAGGGTTGCGACCTTCACGGTCTTGCCGCGTTTGACCCGCCCGGAGTCTGGGTGCAGGTCCCCGCGTAACAGATTGAGCAGGGTCGTTTTTCCCGCTCCATTCACTCCGACGATGCCGACGCGTTCTCCGGGGGCCAGACGCCAGGTCACCTCGTCGAGAATCGTGTTCTTCGTCCCATCCGCGCGGGTGAAAGCCAGGCTGAGCTCCTCGAAGTCGAGCACGTCTTTACCTAGGCGTGCACTCGCCATCTTCACTAGTTCGACCGTGTCGCGCGGCGGGGGGACATCTGCGATGAGTGCTTCGGCTGCTGCGATGTGGAACTTCGGCTTCGAGGTGCGCGCAGGCGCTCCCCTTCGCAGCCATGCGAGCTCTTTCGTTAAGAGGTTCGCACGTTTGTGTGCGGCGACATCGGCTTGCCTGGCCCTCTCTGCCCGGGCCAGGGTGTAGGCGGCGTAGGAGCCCTCGTAGACGTCGACGTGCCCGGGGATTTGCGGCCTGTCCCCGCCCGGGTCGATCCCCGGGACGACCTCCCAGATGTGCTCGCACACGGTGTCGAGGAACCAGCGATCATGGGTGACGACGAGGAGTGCGCCCGCGGCTCCAGCTTTCGCGAAACGCGCGTTGAGGTGCGCGGCGAGCCAGGCGACGCCTTCGATGTCGAGGTGGTTCGTTGGCTCGTCGAGGCACACGATATCCGAGGGCGCGGCGAGGACCTTCGCGAGCGCGACCCTGCGGCGCTGCCCGCCAGAAAGTGTCCCCACTTCAGCGTCGAGTCGGATATCGGCAAGCAGTCCCGCGTGGATGTCGCGGATCACAGGATCGCAGGCCCATTCGTATTCATCAAGACCCGGGTGGACTGCGTCGACCACCCGCAGGCTCGGATCCAGGTGATCCGCCTGGTCGAGGACAAGGACTGTGACGCCCTCACGCTTCGTGATCTGGCCGCCGTCGGGTTCTTGAAGTCCAGCGATGAGGCGCAAAAGCGTTGATTTTCCCGCGCCATTCGGTCCGAGGATACCGATCCTCGACGAGTCCTCGACGCCGAGGGTGACCTCCTCGAGGAGTTTGCGCGAACCTGCGAGCACGGACAGTGATTGGGTTCCCAGAAGATGAGCCATGCGTCAGTGGCGTCCTTACATTGAAGTTATGAAATCACGGGAGGGTCGGAGCGGGCAAGACCCTGCGGGCGGGGGCGCAGAATGTCACTCCTTGGATCCAGGGTTCAAGCCGGAACCCCGAGTTTCGCGCCGCGCCCCGCTCGGGGTGTACGCCCCAGTCGAGGCGCACGCCCTATTCGAGGCGCGCGCCGGGCACGGGCCCACAGGTCGTGAAGGCATGAGCGACGCTCGGTGCCCCTTCAAGAGCTTGTGCGAGTCTGTGCGCGCCATCCGCGTCCTGGGCGAGCGCCGCAATCGAAGGGCCCGAACCTGAAAGGATCACCGCGAGCGCCCCCGCTTTTTCAGCGGCCCTCATCGTATCGGCAAGTTCGGGGCGCATCCTCAGCGCAGTTTCTTGCAGATCGTTGACGAGGAAGGGAGCGAGTCCCAGGGAATCTCCTGTGAGTGCTCCGATCTCCTCTGAAGAGGGTTCTGTGAGTTCTTTCCATGTTCCGCCCGGGCCTTGGGCCTCGTCGAGTGCACGGAACACTCCTGGAGTTTCCAAGCCCTCATGTGCGAGCGCGATCGCCCAATGGTGGCGGGGCTGTGCGCCCTCGTCGAGAGCTTCCATGTGGTCGCCGCGCCCTGTGCCCAGCGCAATGCCGCCGACAAGGCAGGCGGGCACGTCGGCCCCGAGGGAGCGTGCCAGGAGTTCAAGCTGTTGCCCGGACAAGCCAAGTTCCCAGAGTTCATTGCAGGCGACGAGGGCGGCGGCGCCGTCCGCTGAGCCTCCCGCCATTCCACCGGCCATGGGGATGTGCTTGTCGACGTGAATGTCGATTCCAGCGGCGCTATTTCCCCAAGGTCCGCTCATGGCGAGGCGCTGGAGGAGTTTCGCAGCGCGATGGGCCAAATGGGAGTCGGCGGGAAGCTCGCGCATCCGAGCAGTCGTCGCCTCGTCGTAAGAGCCGTCTGGCAGGTAGGCGTCGGTTGTGACGCGGATACCGGGGGTGCGTGTGGTCCTCACCGTGAGGTATTCACGCAGGTCGAGCGCTTCAAAAACGGTGACGAGCGGATGATAACCGTCCAGACTCGGTGAGCCCACTCGTAAAGTGAGATTCACCTTCGCAGGGGCACTGGCTCTGATCTCACGCATTGTCAACGGCCTCGGAGTCGGAAGCGGGAGAGTCGAGGAGCGTGGAGAGAGCACTCTTCGTCGTCTTCGCCTCGTGGCTTGGCCTCGCAGATTCGCCGCTGCGAGGGTCGACCCTTTCGACGAGCACCCCGGCTTCTCGTAGTTCGATGAGCGCACGCCCCAGGGCCACGAAGTGTTCAATGCTGAGGGTCTCTCCCCGGGCGCTCGGATCAATGTCCGCGCGTTCAAGGAGCGCCTCAGCCCCTTGGGCTGAGCCCGCCCACGTTTTGAGTGCTGCACGCAGGGTCTTGCGCCGCTGCCCGAAGGCGACATCGCAGACTTCAAAGGTTGCTCGGCGCAGGCGTTCATCCCCGCGGGGCTCTCCCGCCCGCCTCAGACGCACCAGCGCAGAGTCAACATTCGGTACGGGCCAGAAAACAGAGCGTCCGATCGTTCCGGCACGTTCGGCGGTCCCATACCAGGCGGCCTTCACTGAGGGCACACCGTAGACGCGTGAACCCGGTGAGGCTGCGAGACGGTCAGCGACCTCGGATTGGACCATCACGAGGACATCACTCAAGCTCGGGAAGGACTCAAGCATCGCGAGGAGAACGGGAACCGCCACATTGTAGGGAAGGTTCGCGACGAGCTTCGTCGGAGCCGGCCAGTCCACGCCGAAATCGTCGAGGCCTTTCACCTTTGTCGCATCATTGAGGACGACGTGGAAACGCTCGGCGGCTTCAGGCATGCGACTGCGGATCGTTTCGGGCAGGGCACGGGCGAGGACGGGGTCGATTTCAACCGCGCGGACCCTCGCGCCCCTTTCAAGGATCGCCAGGGTCAAGGAGCCCAAGCCGGGTCCGACTTCGACGACCTCGTCCCCGGCTTGTACTCCTCCGGCGCGCACAATGCGTCGAACGGTTCCAGCGTCGTGGACGAAGTTCTGGCCGAGGACCTTTGTCGGGCGGATTCCAAGGGCGTTCGCGATCGCTTTCACTTCGAGAGGACCGAGGAGACCGGAATCAGAAGGGAGAGCCCCCTCGGGAAGGCTCGGGTCGAGGCGGCGTCCGCGAGTGCGGGTATGGGATCGGGTCACGCGTTGACTCTAGCCGAATGGGAGCGCGGGATCAGTACCACCCGACCGCGTTCGAGTGAGCCCACGCGGAGCATGGGGCGCCGTAGCGGTCTGCAATGTACCCGAGGCCCCAGGTGATCTGAGTTTCCGGGTTCGTCCGCCAATCCGCACCCGCAGAAGCCATCTTCGAGCCCGGGAGCGACTGGGGAATGCCATAGGCGCCCGAAGAAGCGTTCTCAGCGTAGGGGTTCCACTGGGATTCGCGGTTCCACAGGTTCACGAGGCACTGGAACTCGGAGGGGGCCCAGCCGCGCGCAGCGACCTGAATCTGGGCGATCTCCTTGGGGTCTTGCCCGATGTAGGAGACTCTCACTCCTGACCTCTGAGCTGCAGCAACGGCCTCGACCTTGCTCGCCTGATCGGGCAGGGTGTTGATGATCTCTTCGATCTCCGCCACCGATGAGCGGGTGCCGAGGGCGCCCGTGTACTTCGCGTAAGGGCGTCCAAGGGAATCCTTGCCCTCTTCAAGGTTCGCTTTCGGGTCAAGACCAGCCATGACGAGGGCCTGCGGTGTCACAGGTTTCGTTCCGATGGAACGGACCGCCACCGTCGGCTGGGTCTTCAAGGTCTCAGCTGTCGTCGCAGCTGAAGAGGTTTTCCCGTCGCGAGTCTCAACCCATTCGGTCCGTTGGGCCTGCCCTTCACTTCCCTCTTGGGTGATGAGGGATTCACCGACGAAAAGATCAGCGGACTCAACCTGATGCTCCTCGAAAGGCAGGGGAACATCTGAGGTGACGAGTGAGCGGCGGACCCGTGCGACGGAAAGGGTCAGAGCCCCGCCACGAGTATTACCCAGGGAGACTCGATCATTCGCGCCGACACCGACACCGGCTTTATCAAGGATGCTCTTCACGTCATCCTTGGGTTGCGCCTCAATCGTCTTCGTCTCTCCATCAGCGACGACCCTCACCGAGCGGTCGCGTGCGACGAGGGGAACATTCTCTTTGTTCTCGCTGGAACGTTCGGTAGCGAGGCTGACGCTGCGCCCCATTGTGGCCGAGTCAGCCAAGACTGCGTCTGCTGTGGAAGAGGTCGACCAAATCTGTTGTTCTTCACCATCAACCGATACGGTGTAGGGCCTTGCCGTCCGGACAACGACAGCACCCCCATCGGGAACCGGAGAAGAAGGGGAGGGCTGGACGAGGTCGTGTTCGCCGACTTCAATATCCGCCTTCTCAAGAACTGATTGAACGGTTCCACCCCAGACCGTGACCGGCTGAGAGACCCCATCGACTTCAAGGGTGGTCTGAACACGCGAAGAGGCGATGGAAACACCGGAGAGAACGAACATGAAAGCGGAGGCTGATGCCGTGCACGCGAGGACTGTGCGCCTCTGCGGCGCCCAGGAGATCCCCTGAGATTTGCGTGCTCCGCGGTGGCGTGCGCGCGTTTTCCTGCTCACGTGGTGATGTCCTTGTCTCGATCAGTACCAGTTGTTGCTTTGCCAGTGGCCGTAGGCGGAGCAGGGCGTACCGTAACGTCCCGAAATGTACCCAAGACCCCAGGTGATCTGGGTCGCCGGGTTGGTCGCCCAGTCTGCACCGGCCGACGCCATCTTCGAACCGGGAAGAGCCTGCGGGATTCCATAGGCACCCGAGGGGTTGCCGGCGTTCGTTCGCCACCCGGATTCATGGTTCCACAGAGCCACCAGGCAATTGAACTCGCTATCGGACCAGCCGCGAGCCGCAACCATGGACTGTGCGATTCCCTGGGCCGAAGAGGGCGAGAAGGAACCCGCCGGGGCTGCTGAGGCTGCTGCGGGCGCAGATGTACTCGGCTTCTCCTTCGTGCCGACCGACACGATCTCATTGACCGGGGCGGTCTGCGTCTTGGACAGGAGCAGGTTGATCGTGGTTTCGCCGTTGATCGTCTCGCGGTAGTAGGTGGAAGAACTGGAGCCGTTCACGCCTTCTTGGGTGACCTTCTTCTCCCCCACGTACATGGAGTCGTCTTCTTGCTCCTCAGAGGAGAAGGGAATATCGGAGGTCTCGGTGACACTCCCGCGCACGATCCGCTGAACCTTCAAAGAGGTGTGCCCGCCTTGGGCGTAGAAGTCAAGGGTGTCGAGCTGGCCGAGGCTGACATTGGCTTTCGCGAGAAGAGCGTCAGCGGTGTCATTCGCTTCGGCATCAACCTTCAGGGTCTGACCATCAACGAAAATCTCAACGGGGCCGCGCGTAGAAGCGAAGGGCATCTGCGTGCGCACATTTGAACGATCCGCAGCCGCGAGGACGACCTCGCCGGGCTCGGCAAGAGAGTCGAGGACCGCGTCAACGGAGTCGGCAGTCGACCAGGCGGTCGTCGGCTTGCCGTCGATCTTCACTTCGTACTCGGTGGCGGTGCGCACGACGATGGTTTCGCCGTCTTTCACGCGGCTCTGGCCGCTGGGGGCGAGCAGGTCATGGGCTCCGAGCTTCACTCCTGCGGAGGCGAGAACATCATCAACGGTGGTGAAGAAGCCGGATACGGGCGCTGAGACGCCGTCGACCTCGATGGTGACATCGTGGTGGGAGGCTGCAACTGAGGCTCCTGCGGTCGCAGTCATTGCGAATGCGAGCACGGAGGCTGTGGAGATGATGGTTCGGCGCGAGGGGTGCGTGAGATTCACGTGGCTCCAGAGTTCGTAGCTTCCGCCCGAGGAGGGGCCTTCATTCTCAAGGAAGGCTGCTCCGTAGCGGACTTATGCCCAACCGTAACCAATCCGTAACTCGTTTCGCGCCCTTTCGTGCTCTGTCTCACGCTAGGACGCGAGGGTTGTCACAGTGTCCTCCACGCCCACTGCGCCTGAGGAAGACCTCAAGAAGAGCTCACCAGGTTCCGTAGACGCGCCTCGTATTCTCCATGAGCTGCGCACACGCCTCCTCCTCGCCCACGCCCCACCGTTCGGCAATGAATCGAACAGTGTGAGCCATCACATAGGAGGCGTTCGGGGAGCCCCGGTGCGGTGCGGGAGTTAAATACGGCGCATCTGTCTCAACGAGGACGAGCTCACGGGGCATGGTGACAAGAGCCGCACGAAGATCCTCATTCGCCGGATAGGTAATGGGACCGGCGAAGGACGCATACCAGCCTTTTTCAGCCAGAGCCCTCGCCAAATGAGCATCGCCGGAAAAACAGTGGAACACGATCAGCTGATCGGCACGGGCAACATCAGCCAAAACCTCCAGGGTGTCCGCATGCGCATCCCGATCGTGGATCTGCACAGGCAAATCCGCTTCGGCGCCGAGTTCCAGGTGAGCGGCGAAGGATCGTTTCTGCGCTTCACGCCCCTGGGCTGCGGTGCGGAAGTAGTCGAGGCCGCTCTCCCCGACTGCGACGACCAGAGGATCTTTCAGGAGGCGCTCCACCTTCGCGATCGCCTCATCGAGAGGCACATGATGGGCCGCTTGACGCGGCACGAGGCCGTCAGGTGAAGGCTCAGTGACGCCCGCATGAAGGGCGGCCTCATTCGGGTGGATCGCCACAGCGACGCGCACCCCCTCGTAGGCGCGCGCGATCTGCATAGTCGGATCGAAACTCGGGATCTCACAGGCACTCGAAATGACTCCGACAATGTTCGTGGCCTTCGCGCGGGACAGCTGCTCATCCAAGGAGAGCTTGAGCCCATCGGCCCTGGGGATCTCGCCCTCGTGGACGGGAAGGTGCGTGTGATTGTCAATGATCGGACCAGCCAGGGGCTCGGGGAGCTCCGGCCAGCTGCGCTTCTTGCGTTTGCCCATGTCTCCTTCTCCTCAGGCTTTCGGGATGAACACGGCGAGGCCTTCGTCTCCGACCGTGAAAGCTGCCATCCCGTCCTCGTTGATGATGACGCTCTCCTGCCCGCCGAGGGCGCACTCCCACACCTGCCCGGCGTGACATGCCCCGACCTCGAGTGTTTTCACCGCGGCCCCCGACTGGGAGATGAGGACGGCCACACCGGTGGAGGGCGCGCCTTCTTCTCCTTCTTCACTTGACAAGCCTTCGCGGCTCCACCCGATGAGCTCAGAATCGTCGAAGGCGTCGCGCTGGATGCCGTGGGCGTGCGAGGCGCGCAGGCGCATGAGCGTTTCAAGGCCCGGCACGGGCGCAATGGGGTGTTCTCCCCCGACGCCGTCAAGGTCGGCTTGGAACACGCAGGGGTAACCGGCCTCTCGTAGGAGGATCAGTGCGTACGCCGCAGGCCTGAACCACTCGGCCACGGGTGATTGGAGGGACTGGCCCTCTTGAGTGTCGTGGTTCTCCACGAAGGTGACGGCCATCGTCGGATCGGCGTCAACGAGAGTATCGGCGAAGATCGCGCGAAGATCGTATTCCCCCCGGCTCCAAGAGGCCCGCTGCAGCGCGAAATGGAGGGGCACATCAAAAAGGGCGAGGGTACGGTCCTCACCAATGAACTTGCGCAGCTCTGCAAGGTCGTGAGTCCAGAACTCGCCGACTGTGAACAATTCACGCCCCGTCTCTTCCCTCATCTTTTCGAGCCAGGCCATCGTGAAGTCGCGGCCCATGTGCTTCAGGGCGTCCATCCTCAAGCCGTCCGCGCCGCTCGTGTTGAGATACCAGGTGCCCCAGTGGACGAGTTCATCCATGACCTTGGGTTCGGTCAAATGCACATCCACACCCATGAGATAGTCGAAGTTGCCGTATTCGGAATCGACCTGGCTATTCCACTGCTTGCCTTCGAAGAGCCAGAGTCCCTGCCTTTGGGTTGCCTCATCCCAGTCGGTGCCTTGAAAACACGTCCAATCCCAGTGGAAATCGGAGTATGCGTCGGCCCTGCCGGGAAAATCGAAGCGCGTCCACACCTCGATCCTTTCCTCCGGCCCTATGGCCTGATTACGATCTGCCGGATCGATCGGCGTCGCTGTGACCCACTCAGTGGCGTCGGCCCCCATCTTATGGTTGAGGACAGTGTCAACGAGAACATGGATTCCCGCCTCGTGCAGGGCCCTAATCGCCTGGAGGTACTGCTCTTTCGTGCCGTACTTCGTGGCAACGCTTCCCTGCTGGTCGAACTCTCCCAAGTCGTACAGGTCATACACGCCGTAGCCGACGTCGTTCACGCCGCCTTGTCCTTTGTAGGCGGGCGGCAGCCACACGGCCGTCACGCCAAGGGAGGCGAGGCGCTTGGCGTCAGCGGCGATCCTCTCCCAGTGGCCCGAGTCGGCGGGCACATGCCAGGAGAAGCCCTGCAAGAGCATGCCGTTCATGAAGGTCCTTTCACGCGCGGATCAGTGCAGAGTCGTCCGACCCGCACACGCGCTTCAGTAGACGAGGGCTTCGCGCACGGCCCCGGCAGCCTTCTCACCCAAGAATCGTTCGACAATGGCGAAGCCCAATTCGAAGGCGGTTCCCGCACCGCGACTCGTGAGGAAGGGGCCGTCAATGACGACCCGCTCCTCGAGGGCGTGTGCCCCGCCCTCGGCGATTGCCTCCATGAAACCGGGATTCGCAGTGGCACGTCGGCCCCTGAGGTGACCGCGAGAGGCGAGGATGGAAGGCGCGGCGCAGATCGCAGCGAGGTCGAGGCCGACCTTCGCGCGCCGGTCGATCTCACGGCAGACCTGCTCGTTCGCAGCGAGATTCATAGTGCCGGGCATCCCGCCGGGCAAGAAGAGGAGCTCATAGGAAGCAAGATCCGCCTGAGCGAGGAGAAGATCGCAGGTGATGGACACGCCGTGGGAGGAGACGACCCTCAGATCCTCGAAGACCGCGATGAGGTCGGCGCGGATCCCAGCGCGGAACAGGGCGTCCACGACCGCGAGCGCTTCAACCTCTTCACACCCCGGGGCGAGAAGGACCCCGACGGTCTTGTCAGTGCTGAGGCTAGCTGGCGTGGGCATGTGTCCTCCTTAGCGTCGAAGGGGCGGCGCGATGACGCTCCCCATCTGAGCCTACTCGCTGCGCAGCGCCTCAACAGGGTCTGACTTCGCAGCTTTTCTCGCGGGAAGCAACCCGGCGATGAGGGTGAGGAATACGGAGATCGCAATGAGAGTGAGGGCCGCGCTCACCGGCAGCTGCGCAATATTGTCCACTCCGAGGCTGGTGGACACGATCGCATTCGCGAAAGCGGCGATGAGCAGGGTCGTGGCAATCCCGATGACCCCGGCGAGTAGGCCCTCGATGACAGTCTCCGCGTTGAACACATGCGACACGTCCTTCCTGGAGGCGCCGATCGAACGCAAGACCCCGATTTCCTTCTTGCGTTCGAGGACGGAGATGAACGTGATGATCGCAATCATGATGGAGGACACGATCAGCGAGATCGACACGAAGGCGATGAGCATCCACTTGATGATGTTAATGATCCTCGTCACCGAACTCATGAGCAGGCCCACGAGGTCCGTGTAGGTGATGGCCTTCGCCTCATCCCCAGCGTTGCGCGCAGCCTCGTTGTAAGCGTCAAGGATCGCTTTGACCGCGTCCTTGTCCTCGAAGGTCGTGGGATAAATGTTGATCTGTTCAGGGGTGGATTCTTCCGCCCAGCCGAGTTTCGCAAGATTCGACTCGTAGCTCGTCGGAACGCGCGACATCATCGTCTGGAGGATCTTCTGCAAGTCCTCAGGAGAGGTCGAAGGGGCGAAGGCCTTGGCCAATGCGGACTCATCGAAGGAGAAAGCGTTCATCATGGACTCAGCGAAACCACCCATGGCCTGCTCCATCTGGGTGGAAATCGCAGTGGAGATGGCGGTCATCATCTGTGTCATGGCGCTGGTCATTGCGCTGTGCACGTATGTGGACAAAACGGTGGCGAGTTGCTGACTCAAAGCCTCGCTGAGTTGTCCGGCGATCGTCTGCACGATGGCCGTGCCCACCTGTGCGGAGAGGTCTTTCGTGATCTCCCCCAGCGCGGGGTCTTCACCCAGGGCGGCGGCGAGCTGCGAGCTGAGCGTCTGAAGGTCGATGATCTGCCCGGAGTTGAGCGCCTCTTCGAGCGCGGCCTTCACTTCGGGGGTCTGCATGTATTGGGCGGCGAGGGTCGCCGGGTCCACATCGGGGATCCCATCAAAGTCGCTGTCGGCATGCTCCTGGTAGTAGTCGAGGAACCCCTGTGCGATCGGTCCGAGTTTTTCGGCGATCTTGCGTCCCGCATCGGGTTTGACGACCCCGCCCTCGAGGCCTTTGGCAAGAATCGTGGGCCAGTCGATCTCGGCGAGCTTGGGGTGTTTCGCAATGAGTTCGCCGAGGTTCAGCTTGTCGAGTGAGAGAGCGGAGGGGTCGATCGAATTGGCGAGGGCCGCAGCATCCAGGTCCGAGGGCGTGAATTCGAGGGAGGACATGTCAAGGGTGGACAGGTCGAAGGTAGACATGTTGATCGAGGAAAAGTCCAGTCCCGACAGGTCCATTTGCAGCGCATTCGGGTCGATCCTAAAGGCGGCTTGGATCGCCTCTGCGTCAATGCTGAACAGGGAGGACATGTCGAAACCCTCGGCGCCCTGTCCTTTCGAAAGCTCCTCGAAGCTCTTGCCGGTGAAGACGTCGATGTTCGGATTTGCGAGCTGGTCCTTGACGATCTGCGAGGATGCGGCCTCGGCCATTGTTTCCCGAGTCAGGCCCGCGGTGTAGGCGATCCCTTGACGGATGATCGTCGTATTGTCGTCGCGGGGCTTGACGATCCCCGCGATTTCAAGAGTCGGGGCCTTCGCAATGAGCTCCTTCATGAAGGCTGTGTCTTCGGACTGCTCGGTCCACACTCCGTAGGTTTCGTCGTAGCGGTACAGGGAGGCACTGGGGACCAGTGAGAAGCTCCTTCCCAGGATCTGCTCGTAGTCGTAGATCGTGGCCTCAGATGCCGCTGCGCTGGTTTCGGCGGAAGCGGGGGCGGTCTGCGGGCCTGCGCCCAGGCCGTTGCCGGAGTAGTAGTTCTTCATCGCCTCATCGAGTTCGGAGTGGGGCTTGAGGCCGAGGGTGTATTCGAAGAAGTCGGACATCATGCCTTTGTCGTCGAGGACGAGGACGAGTTCGTGGTCGTTACTCGGCCAGTGTCCGGCGAGGACCTCGTAGGAGTCTTCATACAGTCCCGTGTTGGCGGGGAGCTGGTTGAAAGCCTCGGTTTGAACGAAGCTCGAGAAGGCGCCCGAACCGTAGGCGCTCGACAGAGTTGACATGGACTGTTCGGGGTTGAGTTGGACGATCCCATTGGAGGTGTCGCGCTGGTAGATCCGGGGTTTCGCGCCGTAATGGTATTCGATTGCGGCGACATGCTCGGAGATTCTGCCGCCGTCTTGATCGAAGTAGCTTTTCAGGCTCTTAAGGTCGTTCCTCGTTGTTGAATCACGCGTCGAAGCGAAAGCGGGAATGGTTTTCACCTTTCCTTCGACGCCCGATTGGCTGTGGGCGCCTTCAGCGTTCGCGCCGAGCATCGCACTCATGTCCATGCCGGTCTTCTGGATGGACAGCGGATAGGAGGTGAGGGCGTTCTCCTCGGTGCGTGCAATGTAGTCGTTGACGCCGTTCGCGAGGGCGAGGATCGAAGCGATGCCGATGATCCCGATTGAGCCCGCGAAGGAGGTCATGAGGGTTCGCCACTTTTTCGTCGCGAGGTTCTTCGCCGAAAGGCCGAGCGCCGTCAGGGGTGACATGGAGGTACGCCGAGCGGCTTTCGCTTCGCGGATTTCCTCGCCTGCGGGCTCGTAGGGGCGGGTGTCGGAGATGACACGCCCGTCGGAGAGTTCGACGATCCTCGTCGCGTACTGCTCAGCGAGCTCGGGGTTGTGGGTGACCATGATGACGAGGCGGTCGGAGGCGACCTCGTGCAAGAGGTCCATGACCTGCGTGGATGTCTGGGAGTCGAGGGCGCCGGTCGGCTCATCTGCCAGAACGATCTCTGGGTCGTTGACGAGGGCGCGGGCGATCGCAACCCTTTGCATTTGCCCGCCCGAGAGCTGTGAAGGCTTCTTGCGGACGTGATCGGCTAGGCCCACGCCTTCAAGAGCTTCGAGGGCGCGGGCGCGGCGCTCTTTGCGGGACACTCCCGACAGGGTCAGGGCGAGTTCGACGTTCTCGAGGACGGATTGGTGCGGGATCAGGTTGTAGGCCTGGAAGACGAAGCCAATGCGGTTGTTCCTGTAGGCGTCCCAGTCACGGTCGCGGTAGTTCTTCGTTGAGATCGAGTCGATGAGCAGGTCGCCCGAGTCGAAATGGTCGAGGCCGCCGATGATGTTGAGCATCGTCGTCTTACCGGAGCCGGATTGGCCGAGGATCGCGACGAACTCGTTGTCGCGGAAGGCGAGTGACACGGAGTCGAGGGCCCTTTGGGTCAGGGACGCCGTCCGGTAGGCCTTCGTGATCCCGCGCAGTTCAAGCATGTTCCCACACTACGGCAGCGCGCGCAGAGCAGCTGAGTGGGGCGGCGGGCTTGAGCCTTGGGCGAAATCCTGCGATCTTTCGCTCTGCCCGCCGAGCCTAGCGTTCAATGCCGCTGCGCCAGCAGGATCTCCTCATAGTCGATGCGTTCCAAGCAGCGTTCAAGCACCGCTGAGGAGAAGACCCCGTCGTCGCGCGCTTCGATCAGCGCCTCGCGCTGCTGATGGATCGACTCGAGGGCGAGGGCGCGGGTGCGCTCTTCAGTGAAGGCCGGCCAGGCGCGCCCCGACAGGGGCACATTCACAAGCGAAGTTGGCGCACCCGGGACGGACTGAGTCTGCGTGATCGAATGGGACAGGGCAGAGTCCTTCACCCGTGAACGCAGGAGCGCGAAGAGGCGTTCTCGTTCTTCCTCGTCGTGGGATTCTTCAGCGAGTTGGGGTTTGACGAGGCGGATGAGCAGGGGAAGGCTCAGGCCCTGGATGACGAGGGAACCGGCGGCGACGAGGAGTGCGACGAGGAGCATGAAGGAGCGGGCCGGAGCGGTGAGTGGCAGGGTTTGAGCTGCGGCGAGGGTGACGGCGCCACGCATTCCGGCCCACACGATCACGGATCCTTCTCGGGGTCCGAGGGGCTCACGCAGCCAATACTTGAGGTCATTGCCCTTACGGGCCAGGCGCCTCTTGCCGACTTCGACTCGCGAATGCCATTTCGCGATGGCCGCATCTAATTGTTCCTGCGTGAGATCACTCGCCTCCATGAGTTCATCGGCTCTATCGCAGGCGTGGGCGATGCGTTCCTCGTGGTAGCGGATGTGCTCGTCAATGCGTTCAAGGCGCCACCTGTGGTGTTTTCGACTGTAGGCGAGGAAAGCGAGGAAGGTGGCAACGAAGAGGGCCCTGACAAGGACCGTGAGGAGTCCAGCGATTATGGCGACGAGGGCGGCGCGCCCCAGGCCCATGTTTCCGCCGTACACGTCCGTGACGATCCCGAAGGCTTGCAGGCCCATGGTGAGGAACACGAGTCCTTCGAGGACGAATTCGAGGGTCCGCCAGTTCTGCTGGGCGAATCTCCTGTTCTGGGCGGGAATCAGTCCGACTCGACGATAGGAGACGATGAGTCCGGCGACGACGGCTGCGACCAGTCCCGATCCTCCCAGGTGTTCGGCGGGAATCGAAGCGAGGAAGGGCATGGTGAAGGAGAAGACGGTGTCTGCGGCTGGTTCGGTGATTTTCGCGCGGACCCGCACCCCCAGTTCTCCGACGAGGAGGCCGACGAGGATCGCGATGACAAGGGCGATGAGGAAGTTGATGCCGAGGTTGAGGGGCGCGAGCGCGTGTTCCTTCGTGCGCAGGGCCGAGGAGGTCGCCGCTGAGAGGAGGACGAGGGCGGTCGCATCGTTGAAGAGGCCTTCGCCTTCGAGGACGGTGATGATCCTGTGGGAGACGCCGCCCCCTCGGGCAATCGAGATCGCAACCGCGTCCGTCGGCGAGAGGACCGCGCCGAGTGCGACCGCCCAGGGAAGGGTGATCGCTGGGATGAGAGTATGAATGGTGAATCCGAGGACCAGTGCGCTCAAGGCGACGAGGCCGATCGCCAGGCCCGACACTGCGGTCAGATCCCTGCGGAAATCCATCACCGGCATGCTCGCTGCCGCACCGAAGAGGAGTGGTGGGAGGATCACTTCGAGGACGATCGCGGGTGCGAGCTCGATGGCGTCCACCCAGGGGAGGAAACTGATGGTGATCGACAGGGCGAGGAGGATCAGAGGTGAGGCGACGCCGATCCTCGGCCCGAGTTGAGCCGTAACAGCGATCGCGAGCATACCGGCGACTGCGACGAGGAGGAGATTCACTCATTCAGGGTAAGGGGTGAGCACCCCTCAGCTCCTCGTGGGTTCACGAAGGCGTGTGCGACCCCCGATCAGAGGATCCAGGGCGGCCAGGAGTCCCGGGAGCATGAAGAGGATGAGGATCGTCGCCGCGAGCGCGCCAATGGAGATCGTGCGGCAGATCTGAGCGACCGTCGGATTGTCGAAGAGGAAACTGAGGATCCCGGTGACGAGGATCATGATCGAAGCGGAGGTCATGATCGTGTGGATTGAACGGGCGAGAGCCCGCTCCAAGGCTTCACGAATCCCCAGGCTTCGGCGCGCCTCACGATACTGGCTGCTCACCAGGATGCCGTAGTCGATGGTTGCACCCATGAGGATGCATTGGACCATGAGTTGTGCGAGGTAGTAGTTCGAGTACCCCTGCACCCCGATCGTGGTGATCGTGATGAACACTCCCGCTTGGACGAGGAGGACGAGGAGTGCGGGCAGGGACGGGCTCAGGAAGGTCAGAGCGATGACAGTGAAGATCGCGGCGGCGGTGAGCCAGGAGATGAGGGACATTTCAGAGGGGAAGCTCTTCCTCATTTCGTGGATGAGCACGGAGTTGCCGATGAGGTGGCATCCTTGCGTGAACTCCGCTTGGCATGTGGCGAGGAGGGCGGAGATGAAGGCCTCCGTGTGTTCGGATTCTTCAGGCAGACTCGTTGTGATGATCATGCGCGAGTGGGTGGGGCCAATGAGTTGGACTGTTGCCTGTGCGATCTTCTCTTCGGCTTCGGTAATGGCCGCCCGGTTCTCTTGAGTGAGGAGGCTATCGAAGCGAGGGTCATTGAGGATCTTCTTTGACATTGTGGACACGAATTGGGCGATCGAGAGGCTTCGCCCCTGGGGGCTCCATGCCGAGGCCGCGTGCATGAGGTATGCGAGGCTGATCTGATTGGGGTCGATTCTTTCCGGCGCGCCCGAGCCCGCATCGTTTGCGGGGGCTCTAGTGAGGAATGCCGCGAGTTCTTCGGGCGTGTACGCCTTGTTTTCGACGACGGAATCGATGAGTGTGCGAAGGAAGCGGAGTTGTTCGCGCTCTTCGGATGTGAACCGCTGGGAGCTGTACACACTGGGGAGCATCGTGTCGACGAGGAAGGTGACGGCATCGCGTGCACTCATGTTCCAGGCGGAAGAATCCGAGTAGAGGGAGCTTCTCAGGAGCGCGATACTGCGAGCATCCCGGTCGCTCATCCCAGTCAGGGTGGCCAGGCGTGCTGGAGTGTAGGCCCTTCCGGCGATCGAGTCGTTGATGATCGAGGCGAGCTTCTTGAGCTCTGCCGCGTGGTCTTCAGCTCCCGGCTCCATGGCGAGGGCGTTGACGATTTCTTGTGGGCTGAAGGCCCATTGCCCGCCAAGGGTGGGGATATCCGCGAGGGCGTGCGCGAAGGCGATGGTGCGGTGGTCAATGCCGGTGAGTGAGGCGAAGTCTGCGGCGCTGGTGGCCTGCCCTGAAATGGACAGGCTGATGAGGCCGTGCAGTGCGGTGAGTCCTTTCTTCTCCTCAGCTCCGACCATTGTGGCCAGGGGCGATGTGGGGTCATTCGATGCGGCGAGGAGGAAGTCGAGGTAGTCCTTGGGAGAGGCCATAAGAGCACTCGTGTCAGGTGGCGTGTCTGCCCCGCTTTGGGGGCCTGAGCTTTGAGGGCCTTGAGGCACAGGCGTCCCCGATTGCGCGCCTGATTGTGCTGAACCCGATTGTGCTCCCCCGGGAGGTGTTCCCCCCTGGCTCATTGCCGCTTTCAATTGGAGGATCATGCCGACTTCTTCAACGCTTTGACCGGTAATTCTCGCCAGGGAGGTGGCATCCATTGGTGTCGTCATCGCCGCCGCATCCGCGATCTGTGCGAGCTTGTCCAGGCCTGCGCCCTGGTTTTGAGAGAGCCCGGCTGCCGCTTGGGGAAGAGCCGCCACAGCACCAAGAGCGTCGAGGTGTTGAGCAAAAGTCCACTTCGCCGAGTCGTAAGCCCCGCCAGAGGCTACTCGCGTGGCGTACACCTGGGCGAGGAGTTCTTCATCCATCCCCAAAAGCCTCGCCATCTGCGAGTATCCGATCGGCCTTGTCATCGCCTCCGCATCGGTGAAGCGCTGAACGCTCCTGAGCCTCGCGATCTGGGCGCCTGTCACCATGGACGAGTATTGGGGGTCTTGAGCCAGATCCTCGGCGACGAAGTCAATGAACTGGGCAAGACTCATCGGGTCCGCGCTGATCGAAGGATCGGAGATCGCGTGGGCGAGGAGGATGGCGCGCGCGTCCTCCTCACTCATTTTCAATACAGATGCGAGACCCGCAGCCCCCTGGGGTGCGAGAAGAGCCTCTCGATCGAGGAAAGGCGTCAAAGCGTCGAGACGATCACGCATCGACTGGTCCATATGGGAGGATGCATCCGGGTCGCTGCACACAAAACTCACGAACTCGGCGAGCGTCATCGTCTCACTCGCCTTCCCCTCGTGGGCGAGGAAGTAGACGAGTCTGAGGGTGCGATCGTCAAGGGTGAAGCCCTGCGTCCCCGATTCTTCACTCATCTGATTGAGCGCGCTCTTCATGTCCTGAAGTGATCGTTGTTTGCCGATCGTGGATGAGTGCGAGCTCACGGAGCTCACATGGGGATCCCCTTCAAGACGCTGAGCGAGACCACGAGCCGCGTCCTCGTCTTCGTTGGTGTAGACGAGGACGATGGGGTTGTCCTTATCGAAGACCTCGGCGATCGGATCGTCTGTGCTCAGCGTGTAAGCGACGGGGGTTCCGGCTGCGCTGAGAGCTGATAGGGCGAATAGTGCGATGAACACGAGGAGGATCGGCCAGCGGAAACGGAATTGAACGTGGGCCAGGCCGCGCCGCCTCGGCTCCCAGTAGGGCTTTTGGCTTGCGAGGAGCCACCGGTCGAACATGAGGATGAGGCTCGGCAGAATCAAGAAGACCGAGAGCATGGACAAGAACACGCCCTTCGCGAGGGCGATTCCCAGGTCCTTTCCGATTCCAAGGCTCATGAAGCAGAGCATGAGCAGGCCGACGACCGTCGTCATTGAGGAGGACAGGATCGAAGAAGAGGCTCCCCGCAGGGCCCGGCTCATCGCTTCTGTCGTGTTGCGGGCGCTTTCGCGCTCGTGACGGTAACGGTTCATGAGGATGATCGAGTAGTCCATCGACAAGACGAGCTGCAAGATCGCGCCAATGGTGAAGGTGATGTCCGCGATCGACCCGCGAATGATATTCGTCCCGAGATTGAGGACAACGGCCATGCCGATCGTCGTGAGGAAGAGAAGAGGTTCAAGCCAGGAGGGGCACATGATGAAAAGGATCAGCGCCACAAGACCAACAGCAATAATGACGATCCACAGGGGGAGCTCGTCGGCTTGTGAAGGAGTGTCCGAGCGGAGCACATACTCGCTTCCGGCAAGCTGCTCCTCAATCGCATGGTGAATCGCCGTATCCTGGGCAGAGCCGTAGGGGTGGGGCGATTCCACAATGAAAAGGCTCGCCTCCCCCTTGTGGAATCGGGGGTCTCCCGCCTTGTGCTGGACCTTGGCGACACCGGGAATGCGGGCGAGGGCCTCAGCGGTCGCGAGTTCTTCTTCCTCGGAAAGCCCACGGGTCATGACGCGCGTCGTTGAGATCTCGGAATCTTCGGGGAATTCTTCTTCCATGAGGGCAATCCCGGCGCGCATTGAAGAATCGGCGGGTAAGAACTCCGCCATATCCGTGATGACACCGACTTTCGGGATGAGGAATGCGGCACCGATCGTCAGCGTGATCATCACGGCAAGAATCATGTGACGGGTGGTCACGAGGAATCTTGCGAGATTCATCGGCATGGAGGACTCCATTCATGCGGTGATTCACCACGACAAGGACCCACCATTGGGAGCATCGTCTTTCGAGAATACTGAGAAAGCACTCACCTCGGGTCGGACTCGGAGGATTGAGACCTGATTGCGATCTCTCTATGTCAATGCTCTGAGCGGCCTTTGGATGAGTGCCACAAGCTTTACTGCGATACTTCAATTCCCTGTGGGAGGAGTCGTGTAGCGTTAAGTGAACTCTTCCGCATCGTTTCCTAGCGCACGAGAATCGTGGGCGACGCCTTGTGGAGGAAGCGAGGAAGTGCCATGTCCCACTCGTCTGTGCCGGTTCTTGCTGTTCTCGCGTTCACCGTGGGCGCTGTGGCAGGCTGTTCATCGGCCTCAGATTCAAAGACCGCAGACTCTCCTTCCTCTTCTTCCTCTTCGGCGATGTCAAGCCAGTCCGCAGCGGCGAAAACGAGCGCCCCCTCGGGCTCAGGTGCGAATCAACAGCTTGTGAAAGAACTCAAAGACTTCGGGATCTCTCCCTCGTCTGAGCAGGTCGCGACTCTTCTTCGGGCAGATACCGAGCTCGCTCAGCTGGAGAATCTCGGCTTGGATCTTCAGCTTCTCGCGAAGACTTTCGTAGACAAGATGAGCTATGAGGTTTCGGATGCTCAAGTCCAAGGCGATACCGCCCTCGTGACGATTCGCGTCTCGATGCCGGATTTCAATGACGAGGCCTCAAGGGGTCTTGAGGAAGCATTCACTCAGAAGGTCGCCGAGTCCGGCATTGACCCTATGGCCCCCGATGAGGCCACGCTCATCAAGCTCTTCTCTGACACGGTCAACGAATACCTGGCAAGTTCGAGTTTCCCAATGAAGTCTGATGATTTCACCGTCGAATATGTACGGAAGAACGGCACGTGGGAGATGAAGGATCCCACGGACTTCGATCGGGCTCTTGCGGAGTTCATGGGCGCTCCGCAGATCTGAAAGCGCGATTCACTAAGACCAGGGGCGCGGACCGCGAGGAGCGCCGTGGCGATGAGCGCTGCGATCCCGACAGACACGGTGGGGCACTGACGACGCCTTAGTTGAACAACGTTCAGTGAGTGGCCGCCACTATGCTCTTCTCCCCCACTTCCGCATCGGAGTTTCAAAGAGCCTGCGAGGACGTGGCAAACTCGAGTGCGCAGGGACGACTAGGAGGGACCATGCACTACCTCATCGACGAGCGCCTGAGGGCCTGCGAAGAGGCGGAGATCCGCTCTGCGAACACCCCTTTCGTCGCCATCCTTACGCCCGAGGAATGGGCCGAGGGACGCGATGCCTACGACATGGGCATCGAGTTCGACCCGGACCTCTCAACATCCCTCGACACTCAAGCGGAGACGAACTACGACGCCGTCACAGGAACGATCTTCATCCCGGACCGCGCGAACCCAGATCTCCCCGAAGCGCGCTTCACCTTCGCTTTGGACGAAAAGGGCGTCGTATTCGTCGACGCCCAGGACAATGCCTTAACCCTGGTGGAACAGATCGCCGAGAACCGGAGGTGGCGCAGACCAGGTCTCGAGCGCTTCCTCGCGGACTTCTTCGTGCAGATCATCAAGAACGATCCGCAGCTGCTTCGCGACTACGAGGACGAGCTCGACGGCATGGAGCACGCGATCATGGCGGGCAGTCCCGGCAGCGCCGCTCATAGGATCAACGAGATGCGTTCCGAGCTTCGTGACCTCGACGACCACTACGACCACCTCATGGACCTCGTCCGCCTCCTCGAGGAGAACGAGAATGGCTTCTTCGCCGAGGAGAATCTGCGTTACTTCCGCACGGTCTACGGCCGCCTCGACAAGCTGCGCGATCAAGCCTCCTCTCTTCGCGACCAGGCGCTGCAGATGAGGGATCTTTCCAAGATGCGACTCGACATCCAGCAGAACCACATCATGACGGTCCTGACTGTCGTGACCGTGATCTTCGCTCCACTCACCCTCATCGTCGGCTGGTACGGAATGAACTTCACGCACATGCCCGAGTTGGCGTGGCGCTGGGGCTACCCGCTGGTGTTCCTCGTGTCGCTCACAGTGACGCTGGGCCTGATCTTTTTCTTCAAGCGCCGCAAATGGCTCTGAGCCACTGTCCCCTCCTGTGAAGTCATCACTTCGCATGAAGTCATCACTTCGCATGAAGTCATCACTTCGCATTCAAAGGGACAATCGCCTCGCTCTTCATTCTCCTCCCCCTTCGAGGAGCCGCTTCGCTAGGCTCGAAGCCAGAGGACAGCCGCGAAGGAGCATCCCATGATCCAGTCAGTGATATTCGACCTCGATGGTCTGCTCATCGACTCTGAGATGGTGTTCTATCGGATCTACCGCGACATGCTGGCCACAATCGGCCACGAGTTCACCCTCACCGACTATCTCTCTGGATTCTCCGGCCGCCCGATTCGCCCGATCATGGCGGACTTCATCTCCCGTTTCGGCCTGCCCGCCACCCTTGAGGAGGCCTGCGCTCATGTCGAATCCGAAGAGACTGAGGCGCGCCGCACAGGCATCCCCCTCAAGCCAGGAGCGCGTCAGCTCCTCGAAGATCTGCGCGAGAGCGGACGCTCCATCGCCCTGGGAACATCTTCGACCCGCGAGCGCGCCCGCTCGATCCTCGAAGCGCATGGCATTCTCGATCGTTTCGACGCCCTGATCTGCGCTGAGGACATTACGCGCGGCAAACCCGACCCGCAGGTCTTCCTCAGTGCTGCCGCAGCCCTTGGCACAGCGCCCGCGCACTGCCTCGTCCTCGAAGATTCGGAGATGGGCATCGAGGCCGCCCACGCCGCCAGCATCCCCGTCGTTTGCGTGCCCGACCTCAAGCAGCCCGATGAGGCCCACCGGGCAATGACTATGAGAGTTCTCGACTCCCTTGCTGAGGTTTCTCCACAGCTACTTGCGACGCTTCCTCGTCCCTGATGCGGCCAGTTGTGGGATCATCGCCGCAATTGTGTCGCTGATCTGCACCAGATCCTCGCTGTCGACCAGCAGCATTGGGCGCGCACCCTCATAGGGCTCTTGCTCCAGAGGGAAGACTTCACGGGCCGCGGGCACGTCCTTGAGGAGGAATCTGTCGTCATAGACGCCGCCGAAGAGGACGCCCTCGGAGTACAGCAGGTATTCGCCCATCATTGTGCGATGAGTAACCCCCGCAACCTTGGAGAGCAGATCGAGGACGTGCTCCAAGTACTCCTTGCTGCTCGCCATATCGGATTATTCTCCCCTCGAGGCAGGCTTCGTCGACGCCGATGATCGAGTCGATGCTAATCCGCGAAGCTCCGCTTCTCCCGGATACTGAGGTTTTTTGGATACTGAAGGGGCATCGGCCTCAATGGGGCCCGAGGCTCCGCTCTCGGCGAGCGCGAGCGGGCCCGAGCGAGACCAGACGGCTCGGAGCGGAATGGATAAGGGCTCAGCGAGGCGAGAAACGAGGAGACGAGGAGGACTGATATGGAAGAGTCTCGCAAGCGAGAGCTGCTCACATCCTTGACGGAGGAACTCTTAACGGAGCGGGGAATGGAAGCGCAGAGCACGGGGGACAGTGCTGCACTGTGGAAGCTTTTCCGAGCCCTGGTGAACACCCGCCCACCCGCCCCGATTGCACAGACCTGGCTCAAAGCGCAAGACGAGTTGCTCTCCGGCCTCATCGCCGAAGCGAGCATCACCAGCCTTGAAGCGGCGAGCTTGAGCCTTAAGGATCCTCGGATGCGCCTGTGGCGGGGCGATATCACCACCATGGCCGTTGATGCGATTGTCAACGCCGCGAATAGTCGACTCCTGGGGTGTTGGAGTCCGGGGCATCACTGCATCGACAATGCGATTCACACTTTCGCGGGCGTGCAGCTGCGGGCCGAGTGCGCCCGGCTCATGGATGAGCAGGGACACGCGGAGCCCACAGGATCGGCGAAGATCACCGGGGCCTACAACTTGCCTTCGACGCATGTCATTCACACGGTGGGGCCCATCGCGAATGGGAGGCCGAACGATGAGCACCGCGCCCAGCTCGCCTCGTGCTATAGGAGCTGCCTCGACCTCGCGGCGAAGAACAGCCTTCATTCCATCGCCTTTTGCGCAATCTCCACGGGAGTGTTCGCCTTCCCGAAGGAGGAAGCCGCGAGGATCGCCCTTCGTGCGACCCGCGAGTGGCTCGACTCGCACGAGAAGAACATGACGGTGGTCTTCAATGTCTTTTCCGAAGAGGACTACTCGATCTACTCGAGGCTTCTCGGCATCTAGACCTTCTCAAGCATCAACGAGGAAGACTCCGACGCCTCTCGGAGGATATGCGAAATGACATCACGGCATCCTCTCCTTGCGTCAGACGCGCGACGATTTCGGGAAGATTCGCATCCCCGCGTTGTACTTGAGGGGAAGCACCCTACACACGCAACGCTGAGATGACCTGTCACGACACACCCAACAATCGAACACATGTTCTATACTGGTCGAGGACCTGTTGTCATAAGCGGAAGAAGCCAGCGATGAGCCACCAGGAGTCCCTCTTCGACAAAGCCGCCGATGCAACGCGCCCCCTGGCCGCCCGCATGCGCCCTGAGACTCTGGATGAGGTCGTGGGCCAAGAGCACCTCATCAGTGAGGGCAAGATCTTGCGCCGCATGATCGAGTCCGACCAGGTGCCCTCGATGATCTTCTGGGGACCTCCCGGCGTCGGCAAGACGACGCTGGCCCGGGTGATCGCCCATCAGACCCGCGCCTCCTTCATCGATTTCTCCGCAGTGACCAGCGGCATTAAGGAGATCCGCGACATCATGAAGCGCGCGGACGCGGCCAGCGGCATTGGGGCTCGCACGATCGTTTTCATCGACGAGATCCACCGTTTCAACAAGGCCCAGCAAGACGCCTTTCTCCCCTTCGTCGAAAAGGGCGCGATCACATTGATCGGCGCGACAACGGAGAACCCGTCTTTCGAGGTCAACGGCGCTTTGTTGTCCCGCTGTAAGGTGTTCGTCCTCAAAGGCCTGCTTGAGGATGAGATCATGGGCCTGCTGAGCCGAGCACTGGAGGAGCCTCGCGGCTTCGGTGATCAGGACGTCAGGATCGAAGACGATCTGCTGCGGGCGATCGCCGTCTTCTCGAACGGGGACGCCCGCTCGGCCCTGTCGATACTGGAAATGGTGGTCCTCAACGGGGATGAGGACGATGGGGTCATCACCGTCACGGAGGAGACCGTCGCCCAGTGCACCTCGCAGAGGTCATTGCTGTACGACAAGGCGGGCGAGGAGCACTACAACATCATCTCCGCGCTGCATAAGTCGATGAGGAACTCGGATCCCGATTCTGCGGTCTATTGGCTGGCGCGCATGCTCGAGTCCGGGGAAGACCCTGTGTACCTTGCGCGGCGCATCACGCGCTTCGCCGCGGAGGACATTGGGCTGGCGGACACGAACGCCCTCGCTGTGGCGATTAACGCCTTCCATGCCTGTCATTTCATCGGGATGCCGGAGTGCACGGTCCACCTGGCCGAGGCCGTCATCTACCTGTCGATGGCCCCGAAGTCGAACAGTTCGTACATCGCCTACGAGCATGCGAAGAAGGACGCCCTGCACTCGATGGCGGAGCCGGTTCCCTTGGTCATCCGGAATGCGCCCACCCGTCTGATGAAGGATCTCGGCTACGGCGAGGGCTACCGATTGGCCCATGACGAGGAGGGCAAGGTTGCCGCCGATATGCAATGCCTTCCCGATTCCCTGGTCGGTACGGAGTACTACACCCCTACGAAGGAGGGGCACGAGAACCGTCTCAGGGAGCGCCTCATCCGGCTCAGGGCGCTACGACAGCGCCGACAATGATGAGAAGCGAGCCAAGCCCATGAGGATCCTGTGCTGAAGATCAGCGCGAGCAGCTCACAGTCATCAGATGATGGAAAGACACGGATTGCTCGCGCTCAAGCCTCCATAGTCGGAACGGACATGTGGGAACTCTCCTCAAGGGGTGATGCGAGAGGCGCGGCGCAGCGCATCCCATGTCGGCATCGTAAGAGCGGAGCCTGCGCGCATGTCTTCGAAGGCCTGATCGAGGGCGTCCATCTCATCGGGGGCGTTGCGACAGTGGTCGGATGCTGCGAGGCGCCCTGCCGGGGTCTTCGCCATGAGCCACACCATCGCCTGCACCAGGGCCCGCCCCGCTCCCGCTTCGAAGCCCGCATCTTCCTTGTCGTTCACACTCATGCCGAGGTCGCGCAGAAGGGCTCTGGCTTCCTTCACCGCGTCGAGTATGCGCCCCGCATCGCCCCAGCTCGCTCTTTTCAGATTGAATCCGGTGGAGCGGCACAGGTAAACAGTTGGGAGGACGAGGGCGAGGTGGGCGGCGAGCCACTCGGCCATGTTCTTCTCCCAGGTGAGACGGCACCGTGATCCGACGAATGCGCGCTCAACGAGGCTGCGCTCCGGCGCGCTGGCCTCCCCCTGAGCGGCGCCGATGGTGATCGGCACTCCCATGTGGAAGGACACGACCCTGTGCTCATCGCGGTGTCCCGCGCTCATTTGGAACCCGAAGAGGACGGTCTTGCCATCATCGTGCGCTCGCAGGCCCTCGATGGTGGTCGAGGGGTCTGGGTTGTTGCCGATGAGAAGGACCGCAGGGGATGTGTTCTTCGCGATGCTCGGGATGACGGCGGGCAATTGAGTCCACTGCATGGCGACGACGATGAGATCGTAGCGGTCCCCGGCCTCGAGAGTGTCGATGATTCGGGGCCGGTCACGGGTGGTGCGCATGGATGGACGGTGGCTGATGACGAGCCCCTCCTTGTCGAGGACTTCCTTCCATCGCCCTCGCGCGAGCACGGTGACGTCGTTTCCTGCACGGATGAGTTCATGGGCGGTGAGCGAGCCAATGACTCCGCACCCGTAAACGAGAATCCTCATATGTTGATTGTGTCCCCCATGTCCCCGACTTCAAGTGACTGAGGTCCACGCTCCCGGGCGCTTCACTTTCTTACCTGTTCTAGCCTGGAGACGCATGAGGTGATCGTGCGGGCAGTTCCGCGCGGGGAAGAGAGGTCGAAGATGCTCAAGCGGAGCTTTTGGGATCGCTACGCCGGGGTCTACGACCTCGTGACGCGCCCCGGGAATAAAGAACTCGCCGAAGCGGCTGCATGGATCGCGGGTTTCCTCCGTCCTCGTGATCGTCTCCTTGACGCGGCCTGTGGGACCGGGACATTCGCCTGCCTTCTGGCCCCCGCAGTCGAGTTCGTTCTGGCCTGCGATTATTCGGAGAAGATGCTCGAGCAGGCGCGCCGAAAGGCTGCTCGTCGAGGTCTTCGCAATGTCGCCTTCAGGGTTCGCGACCTCAGATCTTTGACACTGCCGAGGGAGGTGTTCGACGCCGCCGTGTGCGCCAATGTCCTTCATCTCCTCGACTCGCCCGAAAATGCGATCGCGCAACTGAAAAGGGTCGTGCGCCCCGGTGGCCTGATCATCGTGGCGAACTACGTCCACGAGACGGGGGTGGATTCTGGGCGCATGGAGCTCATCAGCAGGTTCGGTTTCGAATTCGCCCAGGACTGGGATGCGGCGGCCTTGGAGGAGTTCCTCTCCGAGCAGGGCTTGAGAATCATCGACAAGAGTCTTTTCGACGCGTGGCAGCCCCTTGAGGTCGTGGTGTGCCGTGCGGATGACGATGTCGTATAAGGACCAGGAAGTCTCGTGGGGACGGGGACCTGCGAAGGGGTGAGCGGAGCGTTCGGCCCGGGGCGAGGGTTCCTTTCGTTCGATTTGAGAAGACCTCCGGACACTCGAGCCACCGGATGCGCACTGGCGTTGTCACTGCCGAACTTGGATCGTGTTCATGGCGACCATGTGGAACGCATCGGAGATGCGCATGGACACCCGAGCGCCGAGGCCGACGCCGCGAGTGTCGATATCGCGATAGTAGGGGGTGTGTTCAATGAGCCGCGCCCCCTCGACGAGGGCGTCGACGAAAGCCCGAGGGTCGTCGATCGAGAAGTGCATGAGAGAGGAGTTCTTCATCCGCTTCACGTAGTACTGCGACATCTTCACCCCGATTGAGGAGGTCGAATCGAAGACGACGCGCACATTGTGAAAGGCCGCGAGGTGATTGATGAAGTCGACGACCTCGTCCTCGTAAAAGTAGTAGAAGACGCCGGACACGATGACGATGGTCGGCCGTTCGCCGTACTCTTTGACCTGGTCGATCCACGAGTAGTCGAACATGTCGCCGGGAAGATTGATGTGACGCTGCGAGGAGGCGAGCAGCCCCTCTCGCACCTCAATGACCTCGGGAAGGTCGAGCTCGAACCACAGTGCGCTTCCATTGTCGCAGCGCCAAAAGGTGGTTTCGAGTCCACATCCGACGTTGACGACGGCCCCATGGGGGTTGTCCGCAAGGAATGCGCGGATGCGCCGGTCCATATTCACTGAGCGGGCAACGCTTGCGAGCATTGTGTACTCGCTTTGTCCGCGCCGCATCCTCTCGGCCTCGGCGGGCAAAGAAGACTCGAGGGCAAGGACTTTCGAATCGGCGATCATCGCGGGATAGTGTGTCGAAGCGTAGATGCGCCCCACGAGGGGAACGTACAGGGTCTTCGACAATTCACTCAGTTCGCTCACGCTCAACTCCCCCTCGACTCGTTGTTTTCCTGTACATCAGCGAACACCAAGCGCGGCGAAGGTTCAAGGGCTGCGATCTGCCTGGCTCGCGGCGCGCCGCCATGCCGTGGGCCTAGAGTCGATCTCCTTGTCGAAAAGGGCCCCTCTTCGAAAGACAAGCTCAAAAACGGTCACTGACGCAGGCGAAGCCTTCCCCCTTCGGTGTTGGGGAGTTGAGACGAGGCAGGCATCACCCGCGGCGTGCGTGGAAGAGCCAGCCCTCGCCTCGGGCCCTGTGCATAAGGAAACTGACCCCAGCCAGAGCGAGGGCGAGGCCTAGGCCCGTGTAGAAGAAAGCGACGAACCAATCGGGGAAGATACCAGCCATCCTCATCCCCATGCCCATGGACATCATGAGCGCCATCATCACGTAGCCTCGCACGTCGAAGAAGCGGAGAGGATTGTGCTTATCGCCCTCGAGCGACCTGATCCTGTGGGAGTTCTTGATCACGAGCTTGCTGAACATCATGTGGAACGCGAGGAAGGTTACAGCTACTCCCACGATCAAGGCGAAGGCGACGAGGGCTGCGGTGTCATTCATGTCGGTGGCTGCGCGTAGGCCGAGGACTGCGACGTTGACGCCGGCTAGCATCCACACCACACCGGCCACGGCAATGAGGTTGCTCTTCTTCATTTTCATCATTTCCTTCACAGGGGTGTTTCAGCGTCGATATAGAGGGCGGCGCCAACACTGGGGGCAGGGTCGGCATACCGAGTGGCGTCGGCGTAGAGGGCGGCGTCGAGAAGCGCGAAAAACGCCTCACAATCGCTTCCTTCCATCAGCGATGCGAAGATGCTCCGAAGCGTGAAGCGGCACAGGCTCTCAGGATGCAGAGCACCAACGAGGCGCGCCCGGACCACCGCATCATCAGCATCGAGGACGTGGCGCAACCCTTGTTCCATATGGGCCATCATCGGGGCGCGCGCGGCTTCCAAGGCACAACGTTCACTATCGGGGAGCCTTCGCATCTGCGCGAACCAGTCGACATTCATCGCCGCGACCGCCTCACTGAGAGCATCGTGGAAGCGCCTGAGGTAGGAGGTGAAGCCCTCGCCCTCGCGGACTGCGCAGTGCTCCTCGAAGAATGTCTCTGTGAAGAAGCGTTTGAGGACTGCGGCAGTGAGCTCGGCCTTCGTCGGGAAATAGACGTAGACCGAACCGACCGCAATGCCGCACGCCGCAGCGACTTTTCGCACGGAGAGGGCGGAGACTCCCTCACGCGAGGCGATCGCATAAGCCTCGTCAACCAGCTTCTCCCTATCGATCACCTGTTTCGGCACGAGAATCCACCCCCTCCCCGCTAACAAGATTCCTTAATGAACACTGTTCATTGTAGAGGCGTATCGCGAGAGGTGAAGAGTGAGGACAGGCTCACGCTGAGTTCGATCGATCACAGGGAGGTCAAGAAGCTCCCGGATCCGGCGGTCCCTTTCAATGGAGCTCGCGACGCTCGCGACCACGAGGGGACGTACAGGATCTTCAACAGCTCGTTCAAGTCGGCCTTGGCCGTCCTCGCCCTCGTTTCACACGACAGGTTCTGCCCACGGAGAACACCATCGAGAAAGGTGCCTCAAGGCGCACAGGTCCCTGGCCCTACGCTGGGAAGAAGGAACCGTGCCCGGAGGCAGCGGAGTAACCGCAGTGAACGGCCCGCAGCGTCTTTCCCGGACCTATGCTGATGAGGGGCCCTCCGGAGAGGCACGGACCCCCACCACCCGAAGGGAGACCACCCATGAATGGAAGCGGAATCGACTGGGAGGCTGCGGCGAACCACTGGATCAACCAGGAGGCCAGCGAGGCGCGCATGCCCGAGGGCGAGCTGATCGCGGAGATCGAGGAGTTCCTTGGCCGCCACAAGATCTGCGCGTTGGCCACGGCGGGGGCCGGGATCGTGCGCAACACGACGGTTGAGTACGTCCACGCCGAGGGCGCCTTTTGGATCATCAGCGAGGGCGGCCTCAAGTTCCGGGCGCTGCAGGCCAACAGCAACGTGTGCCTGGTCATCCACGACGAGGACACCTCTTTCGACACGCTCGCCGGATTGCAGGTGACGGGCACTGCCGAGGTGCTTGAGCCATTCGGTGCGGAGTACGAACACGCCTGCCTGCTGCGCGGCATCCCGGTGGAAAGACTGCGGAAGCTGCCCTTCGTCATGAACATCATCAAGGTGGTGCCCACGCGTTACGACTACGTGAACGGCAGGCTCAAGGAACGCGGTTTTAGCGCGCGCCAGCACGTCGATCTTTGAAAAGGCGGCGCCTGTGAACCCGAACTCTGAAGGGGTGCTCATAAGCGCACACAGACTGAGCTACTCGTGCCGCTTGCAGTTCCTCCTGTGGGCGCGGAGTTTCTTAAGCGCCCAGTCGTAGTGGGAGCTCGTGGCGCTCACGAAGTAGGAGCCCAGCGTCGTTGTTCCCGTCCAGTCGAATCGTCCCTTGTGGAACAAGTCCTCGTCGGAGAATCCCTCTGCCAGGGCCATGACCGCGTTGTGGGACTCGGCCAGCAGATTCTCGGCCTCTTCCAGGGGCGTTTCCTGGTGTTTGCGCCACAGGGCGACGTTCATGTCGCCGTAGGTCCGCCACGTGTAGGGTTCGGGCACAAAAGGCCGCCTCTCCCCCGAGATGTTCGCGCCCACCCAGTCCAGTAGAAGGCGATGCCACTCGTAGAGGTGGGTCAGCACATCGCGCAAGTTCTTGTCCCGGCTCCAATGTGCTTCCTTCTTGCCCTTGTCGGCAGAAAAATCGAAGGGAGCCGCCAGTTCGCCCTCGCTCATGGAGGCGGCGAATTCCTTGAGCTTCCCGTACCCGCGTGCGGATGCGGCGATCAGATCTTCTTTGCTCGTCGGGCGCGCCATGGGACAGCCTCCTTCACCTATCGGGCCAGGGGTTCTGGACTCTTCACATCCTAGGGCGCAGATCATGTGTGAGGCATTCTCGAAGCCACTACCCTGATACCCCGAATCCTCAAAAGTGAAGAACGAGTAACGCCCGCGCATTCGGAGCGTCACGGACTACTCGTGAACGATCCAGATGCCGGACCGAGCGCTCCCTTGCCTTGAAAGAATGCCCTCCTCTTTCAACTCCGCGACCATGCGCTCAGCACTCCTCTTCGAGCAGCCGAGAACTTCCGCGAGCTGGGAGACTTTGCCATCGCTGTGCTCCCTGAAGAAGTCGAGCGCCCTGGACCGAGCCAGCTCCCTTTCACCTTCGGGCTTGGAAAAGGGAAGAAGCGATTCCCTGATCGTATCCAGCATGAACTCGACGAATTCTTCGCTCGACCCGGCGGCATCGGATTTCGCCAAAGCCTCGTAATAGCCCGCTTGGCGCTGTCTGATTGTGCTCT
>ERZ772964.195-NODE-195-length-30442-cov-19.519_pt1 | contig 30442 bp, 22 predicted proteins | sample MGYA00580675_ERZ772964 | MGnify/ENA primary metagenome ERZ772964 (study PRJEB29015, sample SAMEA2737941) | human oral metagenome | biome: human oral; feature: human-associated habitat; material: dental | place: China | collected 2139 ... | reverse complement strand
GCGGCCTGGGACCTCAAGGAGGACCTGAGGGCCGTCTTCCGCGCCGGGACGGCCGTCGAGGCCGAGGCCATGCTCGACGGCTGGCTGCACAGGGCCGCCTACTGCAAGATCGGGCCCGTGGTCGCCGTCGAGAAGAAGGTGAGGCGCAGGCGCGCGGACGTCGTTGCCGCCGTGGCGCTGGGCATCGGAAACGGCCGCGTGGAGAGCATCAACAACAAGATCAAGGTGACGGTGCGCATGGGCTACGGGTTCCGCAACACCGACAACCTCGTCGCGCTTCTCATGCTGCGCTGCTCCGATGGGCAGCCGGCACTTCCCTGGGAGGACCGCGGGGAGGAGAGGAGGAAGGCGGACGAGAGAGGGAGGAGGGACAGGGAACGCGACAGGAAGAGGAGGAGGAAGATGGCAAGGGGCAACTAGACGACCCCTAGGCCACGAGAACTACCGAAGGCTCCGAAAACGTGCACTTTAACGGGACCTTCTTTGTATGTGCTCCCGTCACAGCCCCTCGCGAGGGCTCGTGATGGGCACAATCCCTTTGGCGGCCCATGGTCTTTACGCGTTCCCGCGTTCCCCGTGTTGTCAGTGACGAGCGCGAATAGACCTCTCACCGACTCGGCGGACGTTGGGATGGTAAGATCATACGAGTCGATGTAGCCTTATGATATGGACGTGTACGTCTCGGACATAAGTTCCGTACAGCTGCTGCGCCGTGCCCGAGGCAGGTGCTGGCCTCGTGTGGAGGAGTGCCTTGACCGTACGGTAGGTGTCCCATCCTCGTTGCGATCACAGTGGTGGCGCGACGGCATCGCCGAGCTTGCGCCGCTGCTGACGATCGACGAGAGGCATCCCTTGCACCTGCATGTTTCGTGTGAGGAACGACGCATAAGGGCACGGCCCATCGAATGTGACATCCTCTCTCCCGTACTGCCAGAGGGATCCTTTATGCTGGCGGTTCTGAGTGAGTCGGGGTCCTCCGTGAGAATTGACTCGGGGGGTCTCTCGTTCGGGCAGCTAGCGGGCAAGCTGGCGCGCGCAGAGCGAAGGGGCGACCTGAGCCGTGCGCAGGCCCGTGCACTGCTCATTGACTTCGGGATGGAGCTCACCGGTAACTATGCGCGTAACGAGGTCAATCCATTAACCGATGACTGCTACTTCTTTGTGGGTCGTGCGACTTCCGCCGACGGCATACGCATGTGGTGCGACAACGCCTGTAGGGTTCGCGGGGCGAAGTACGCTAGGCGCATCTCCCGTGACGTGATGGATGGCTCGCAGTCTCCCAGGGAGACCCTGCATGCGATCATACTGAGCTCGCCGCCAGAGCTGGGTGGTCTGGGCCTCGAGAGGCCCTTGCTCAACGTGCCGCTTCAGCTCAGCAGCCAGGAACGCCTTCTGATTAACGGGCCGTCGATGTGTCCCGACCTCTACTTCCCGGACCTTGGGTTTGCCATAGAGCACCAGGGCGGGCCGCACGGGACGTCCGCACAATACGCGGAGGATGCGAGCCGCTCGCAGGTCTATGCGGCACTCGGCATCACCCTGTTTGAAACCTCGCGACGGGATGTGTGGTCAGCGGCGGCGTATGACATCTTCCTGCACAGGCTCATTCACCGGCTCGCGGCCGATCATGGGACGCGGCTGGGCCGGCGGCTCACTGAGATCGTCGATGATCCGGTGTCCCGCAGGACGCGCTGGTCAGTCATAGATGTCCTCACTGACGGGACGCTAGATCCTTGGCTGCTTTAAAGTGCACGTTTTCGTCACGCCAACCGGTAAAAGCCCAGTTAGGCTTTTATTAAGGCGACGAAGACGTGCACTTTACGGGACCCTCTTTGTATGTGCTTCCGGCACAGTCCTTCGCGCGGGTCCGCGCGACACCCCTCCCTCGTATGCGAGACTGTCTCGGACCCGTACTACCTCCTTGTGCCGTACCTCCAGATCTCGCGCACGATGCGATCCATGAGATCCGACCTCTCGCTTCCCTGGAGGTACCTGCTGCAGGCCGAGAACATAGCGAGGGCGATGAGGGCGACGAGACAGAATGCGGCCGTCATGTTCTGCGTGAACGGCGTGACGCCAAAGAAGTCGCTGAACACGAAAATGCCGAGAAGGATGATAAGGAGGACTCCTACGAGGAGCGTCCCCCGTAGCGTATTGAGCGGAAGGGAGATGCGCAGGAGCAGCGCCATACCTACGAGGCACATGATGCTCATGCACATCGTCGAGTACTGGTTAGCCGACCAACCGAGGAAGTGCGAGACGACCATCAGGAGGATTATCGAGAAGACGGTGGTGACGGAAGCGGGCAGGGACCGCGCAAGGACGTTCGTGAGGAAGTTGCCGCTGATGCGGTCGTAGTTCGGTTCGAGCGCAAGTATGAACGAAGGGACCCCTATGATGGCCGTGGAGATGAGCGACATCTGTATCGGGATGAAGGGGTACGGTGGCACGACGATGCAGACGAAGGTCAGCGCGGCCGTGTAGACGGTCTTCATCAGGAAAAGCGCTGCCGAGCGCTGCAGGTTGTTGATCGAGCGACGCCCCTCGGCGACGACGTTGGGCAGGTGTGAGAAGTCACTGTCGGCGAGCACGATCTCGGCGATGTTGCGCGCCGCAGCTGAGCCCGAGGCCATGGCTATGGAGCAGTCGGCCTCGCGGAAGGCGAGGATGTCGTTCACACCGTCACCGGTCATCGCGACGGTGTGGCCCTGCTCGCCGAGGGCGCGGACGAGCCGTCTCTTCATGTCGGGGGTCACGCGACCGAACACGGTGTCATGCGCGACCGCCCATAGGAGGTCATCCTCGCTCTCGAGCGTCGACGCGTCCACGTATCGTTCCGCATTGGGTATGCCAACCTGCCTTGCGATGGCCGAGGCAGTCGCAGGGTCGTCGCCCGATATCACGCGTACGCCCACGCCCTGCTTTCCGAAGTACGAGATGGTCGGTGCCGCCGTAGGCCTGATCTGGTCACGGATGGCGACGAAGCCGAGTGTCTGGGGCTCACCGACGATGTGCCCCTCCTCGTCGAAGCCGTCACATGTCGCTACGACGAGCACGCGCATGAGCCTCTCGAAGGGGAGTCCCTGCGCCTCGCGGGATGCGCGCTCCGTGCCAAGAACGAACTGGGTGGCGCCCATCACGTATGCCCGGCCGTCCTCGGTCACGCAGCCCGAGTACTTGTACCTCGACGAGAAGGGTATGACGCGGGAGCACGCATCGGCCTTTAGATCATGGGCCTCAGCATAGGCGCAGATGGCGCGCGAAGTCTCGTTGGCCTCCCCCTTGGTTGCGACGGCGATGGTCGAGATAGCACGTTCGGCACCGCGAACGTCCTCGCCGCGCACCTCGACGACCTCCATCGCGCCTGTGGTGATCGTGCCGGTCTTGTCAAGGCAGAGCACATCCACGCGGGCAAGCGCCTCGATGCAGTACACCTGCTGGACAAGAACCTTCTCGCCCGCAAGACGCACGGTCGCGATCGCGAGGACCGTGGAGGTCAGCAGCACGAGGCCCTGTGGGATCATTCCCCCGACGGCGGCGACGGCTTGCAGGAGCGCTTGGTTGACGCTCGTGTGGCCATGGATCATCGTGCTTGTGAAGAGCCCTATCCCAAGGGGCACGAGGATGGTCGTCCCAACCTTGATGATCGCGTTGATGGTGAGACGTATCTCCGAGCGGATGGCTTTGTAAGCCTTGGCCTTCTCGCTGATGCGCGCCGCGTACCCGTCCCGTCCCACGTGGGTCACGCGATAGGTGATGCTGCCGGAGTCCACGAACGACCCGCTCATGACCTCGTCGCCCGGATTCTTCTCTATGGCGTTTGACTCGCCCGTGAGCAGGCTCTCGTTGAGCGCCGCCACGCCTGAGACCACCGTTCCGTCGGCAGGGACCTGGTCCCCCCGCCCGATCCTCACGAGGTCATCCTGCACGATCTGGCTGATGGGTATGCTGGTCTCCCCATCGGCACGGATCACGCGGCAGTCGGTGGCGGTGATGATGGAGAGCCTGTCGACCATTCGCTTGGCGTGGAGTTCCTGCACGATGCCGATGAGCAGGTTGGCGAGGACGACGATGAGGAAGAGCATGTTCCTGAATTGTCCTGTCATGAGTACCAGGATGAGCATGACCAGGTTGACGCCGTTGAAGAACGTGAGCGTGTTCCTGCGGACGATCTGTCCTACCGTCTGGGTCCGTGCTGTCGCGTCGACATTCACAAGGCCTGCGGCCACGCGCTCGGCAACATCCTCGGGACCGAGTCCCCTCATGTGGTCCTTGTCTCCATGGGTGCTGGCATCTGTCACAGTCTCAGTCACGTACCCATCACCCCTCATATGGTAGCCGCCCGTACGCTGCGCTGCGTCCCACGACGCACCTTGCCTCCTGGCCTGTTAAATGCTAGGTAGATCCACTGGATTGTACGCGAGGCTCACGGCACCCGGCTGCCCCCAAGCGTCTTCCTCTGTTTCCTCAAACTAACTGAAGTGGTCTGTACTTTAATTGAATGTAATCTTGATTTTAGTGTCGACGTTTGGACTACTATCACCCGTGCTGCAAGATCGCCTTGCGTTCCAGGGGTACGTTGCCAGTGGAGGGTCGCCTGACTGCGGTCGGCACGCCAGCCATGGACGTTTTTTTGGTATGGGGATGCACCCTCAAGGATGTGTCCTTGCTATCGCACGAGGATGTCGATGCGTGCGAGGTTCTCCCTGAGCGAGATGCGCCACCACGACCTCGCCGCCTTCGAAGGGGAGGATGTCAACTTCCGGCCTGGCGGGTGGGGTCATCTGCTCGTTGCATGCCTGTGCGAGTGAGTCGCAGATTGCCTCTGCATCAAAGTCTTCGATGGGTGTGAAGTCGTCCCTCTCGCAGAGTCCGCAGGTGATCGTTCCACCCGCCCCGCTCAAGAAGGCGGAGATGGTCTTGCAGATGTTCCTTGACAGCCTCTTTCTTTCTCGGACTCTTCACCTCATATGTCTGTGTGTCCTCGCCGATGGCGCGCGCATCAGGGCGACGGCGCGTGCCAGCTCGCTGGTCGTCATGGGACCTCTTTTGCCTGCACCAGCCACACCCCCCACTCTTGCGTCTTGGTTGGTGAGAGTATGACCCATCCCACCAGGCTGGGGAGGTAGTCACCCTTGTAAAGGGCTATCCGTGACGAACATACTGGGCTACTATGGTCTGCGGGTCGATTTTTGGCTCCTGCCGAGAGCCAGGTCTACGGGTGTACGCAAGGGACCCTGGCGTGGCTGGGATCGCTCTGACCAGCTGCGATGCCTGACAAGCCCAAATGCGTACCCCCTGCCAAGGACCTGGCAGGGGCAGGCGCGGCATCAGGCATCCAGGATCCAGCGTATGCCCTTTGCCGTACGCAGTGCCGGTTCCTTGAAGTGGTTGCCGGGATTCTCCTCGAACGTCACTGTCACACCGCGCGAGGAGAACGACTCGACGATCGACCTCGTGCCTTTCTCGACGCTTCTCACGAAGTTGTTGCGGGTGCGAGCCTCCGTGCTGCCAAGCGAGAAGTACGCTCTCTCGAGCTCCTTTGCGGGCTCGTGCTGCGCGACGTGGCGCGAGAAGCCCGGAAACCAGAGGGAGCCAGACACGCTTGCCATCCGTGAGAAGACGTTCGTGTTGAGGGCCGACCAGGTGGCAAAGAGGCCGGCAAGGGAGTAACCCGCGATCGCCGAGTAGGCCGGCGGTGCCGAAAGCCTGGCCTCGACGTGGGGCATCACCCTTTTGACCAGTAGCTCAAGTTGTCTGTCCGCATGTCCTGCGCAGGCGTCGTCGCCCTTGAACGTAGGGGGACACTCCCAAGGTGACATGTCGTCGCTCCAGTCCAGGTTGCCGATGGAGACGAGGGTGAAGTCACGACATCCCAGCTCAAGGCACTTCTCCCAGACGCTTCCACCATCTCCGGTATATACGTGCAGGTACACGATGGCCCTGCCGCTTCCCGTTGAGCGTACGGTGACGCATTCTTTTGATACCTGGAATATGGTTTCCATACTCGATGACACTCTCCCGACCACTACCTGAAAGCTATGGGGCTGCGCGGACCTGTGGCGCTAGGCACCGGACAGCCCCTCGCCTGACGTCACGGACCCTGCTTGGGGCCCAGCGCATATCCCCCAAGGCCAGATGACGAGTCCCATGCTAGCATACCGGCAGATACGATGTCAGGTTCGCGACGGGCGAGACGGCATCGAGGGTGATGTTATGGTTCACGGCCGTACACGCCTGAACGCATGTCCGGTTCGACTACAGTGGGACATCGACGGGCTGGGGGCTCAAGGGGCCCTGTAGACACATGACGCGTGACGAGGAGCTGTCGAATGGACAAGACATCGCTCTATGAGTCGTTCCTGCAAAGGGCTAAGGAGACGCCATACGCGATTGCCGTTCGCGACGAGCGCCGCTCACTCAGCTATGACGAGCTCAGGCTGCTTGCGGACACCATAGCGGCACGGCTGCCCCACCGCGTGCGCTTCGTTGGCATCGTCATGGACCATGGTGCGGAGATGATCGCGGCGATGCTCGCCGTCCTGAAGCTGGGGGCGGCCTACGTCCCCGCCGAGCCGGGCTTTCCGGTGGAGCGCATCCGTTTCATGCTGACCGAGGCCGACGTCGATGCCGTCGTGACGCAGCGTGCGTATGATGACCTGTTCCAGTCCGTCACGCGCGTGTTCGTGGAGCCTGGCATGAGCCTTTGTGAGGAGCCTGTTCAGACCCCCTGCGTCGCCGAGGCGTCAAGGCTGGCCTACGTGCTCTATACGTCGGGAACCACGGGCGTGCCCAAGGGGGTCTGCGTCGAGCACCGCAATGTCTTGAGCTATATCGACGCCTTCACGCACGAGATGGGACTCACGTCACAAGACGTCATGCTCCAGTACTCCGTCTGCTCGTTCGACATCTTCGTCGAGGAGGTGTTCGCCACCCTGCTCAGTGGGGCGACGTTGGCTATCCCTTCGGTGCATGACAGGTCAAACACCGAGCGTCTCATCGACTACATCGCGAGGCAGAAGGTGACCATCGTGGACGGTTTTCCCCACCTGCTGGCCGACATAAACCGGGCCGCCGCGCTTCCCGAGGGCGTGCGTCTGTACGTGAGCGGCGGGGACGTCCTGCGCGCGAGCTACTGTGACCGCCTCGTGGGGGTGGCGCAGGTCTACAATACCTACGGCCCCTCAGAGACCACCTGTTGCGCATCGTTCTACTGCGTCAGTGACGGCGCCCCGCTCGAGGACGGCAGCTATCCCATCGGCAGGGCGGTGCGTTGCGACCGCATCGAGATACTGGACGATGGCCTGCGACCCGTTGGGGATGGGGAGGTGGGCGAGATCTGCATCTTCGGTGACGGCGTGTCCCGTGGCTATTTGGGTGACCATCCCGAGCAATCGAACTTCGTCAGCCTGCCAGATGGGAGGCGCCTGTATCGCAGCGGTGACCTTGGGTATCTGTTACCAGACGGCAACGTGGCATTTCTGCATCGCAAGGATAGCCAGGTCATGATCGAGGGGCGTCGCGTCGAGTGCCTGGAGGTCGAGAACGTCCTGATAGCGGATGCGGCCATCCATCAGGCGACCGTGCGTGCCTACCGCGACGAGAGGGGGCTGTCGTACATGGTCGCCTATGTCGTCCCGAGCGAGGCCGGCCTGAGGCTGTCGGAGCTGAGGGCGCGTCTTGGACGCAGGCTCGCGGATTTCATGATCCCCGAGTTCTTTGTGCGCATGGACGAGATCCCGCTTACCGAGAACGGCAAGCCCGATGGCGTGGCGCTCCCCGTCGTTCTGAAGGGGTAGGGGTGGTCATGGCAGTCGTCGTGAGGCAGGCTGGCGTTGATGAGATCGATCGACTCATGGCCTGGCGACTGGAGGTGTTACGCGAGGTGTTCTCGCTATCCGAGAGAGACGACCTGGACGCGCTTGACCGGGAGAACCGGGCGTACTATGCCCGCGAGTTGCCGAGGAAGGGGCACATCGCCTGCTTTGCCGAAATCGATGGACAGGTCATCGGCTGCGGAGGCGTGTGCCTCCAGCGCGAGATGCCCTCTCCGGACAACCTGTCTGGCAAGTGTGCCTACCTCATGAACATCTACACGCGTCCTGAGGCGCAGCGCTGCGGTGTCGGGCACTCCGTCGTGCGATGGCTGGTCGCGCGTGCGAGGCAATGGGGCGCCGAGAAGATCTACCTCGAGACCTCCAAGGAGGGCCGGGCCCTCTATGAGGGGGTGGGCTTCGTCGACCTGCCTGACATGATGCTTCTTGCGGGTGGCTGTCAGCTCAGCCGTTGTCCACCAGTGCTGCCGCAATGACCCGTGCGTGAGCGTCCATTGAGCTCACAATGGGAAGCGCCAGCTTGCGGCCCTGGGCCAGTAGGCAGAGGTCCGATGATGCCAGCACGACGGACTGGGCGCCCTCGTCCCTTCCCCTCTCGACCATGTCCTCAAAAGCTCGGATGGTCTCTGGTGTCACGTCGCCCCCCTTGAGCTCGTATCGGATGACATCTCCCAGCCAGTCCTTTTCCGCACTGCTGGGCGTGATGACGGCAATGTGTGAGAGGACGATGGGCGTCTTGAGAAAGCGCTGGCGCATCGTGGGACCACTCCCCAGGAGGAAGACCGCCCTGTCGCAGCGGGATATCGTCGCCTTGAGCACCGCGTCCGAGACGTCGATGACGGGCAGTTCCGTGCGCTGCCTGAGTAGATGGTGCGCGAGGTGTGCCGTCACCGAGGTGAGCGCTACAAGGTTTGCGCCCCTCCCTTGGAGCCTGTCGATGGCGGGAAGCAAATGGTCTGCCAGGCCTTGCGCGTCGAGCGCTTGGGCCAGCCCGTGTACGCACTGACCATCGACGGTCTCGACGAGAGGTGCCGATGTCAGCGCGGCGTTGCTTACGATCGCCCGCTGGTAGGCGTCTGCGACCTGCGGGGTGTCTGCGATGAGGCCAAGCGTGGACATGGGTCCCCCTTCCGGCAGGCGTACCGCACGACGTCTTGTTGGTGCCGCCAGAGCCTGTTCTTTACCGCTATGGAGAAGGGCAGTATACACGAATCGCCTGCATCAGGTCTCTGGTCACGTGTCTGCCAGAACATTACTTCGCTCCAGGGGTGTCCTTGCATCTCCCATCGGGAGACCGGGCGAACGTCTACCCTCCACTTTGATGATGTCAGCCAGACACAGCTCGTCTCTCTTTCTGTTTGAGAGGCGCCTGCTAGACATGGGTCACCGACCGCTCCACGAGCCGCTTCAGCGTATGAACGTCCATAAAGCGAGGCGCCGTACCCTTTACGTAGTTTGACGAAAACACCTCGCTCTTCTTGTTCTCGATGCGCTTGACCCTATCGGAGTACTTGACGATTCGGGAGAGCCCGTTGCCTTGGCGTGCGAGAAAGAAGACATTGTCCTTTCGGTGGATATGGTCGAGTACCTGTGGGTAGTGGGTGGTGAAGACGAGAGTGGCACCTCTGGGGTTAGTCGCGGCAGATGCGAACAGGTCGATGATCACATCGACAAGCTGGCGATTCAGGTGGTTCTCAATTTCGTCTACCAGCAGGTAGCCTCCGTACCTTAGAACATGCATAGATTGCTGAGTCAACTCTAGTCCACGGATAGTTCCCGAGGAGAGCACCTCGCCTAGGCCTTCTGCGCTCAATACGAGTGGTTCACGACCAACAAAGGTGAGTTTAAAGACACGACCAAAGTCTTGGACTTCAAGATGCTCTATGTTTGGATCAAACACTCGTAAGATGTCATCGAGACCAGAGAATCCCTCGTCCAGATGCAATGCCGTGCCTCCCCTTGTTGTGATGACCCTATTCCTGTGGCCTGCGTCGGATGCGAGCGCTGCGGCGAAGATGGAGACGTCCTGTGTGAGGAGCTTAGCCCATGAGCCGTCAACTGTTGATCGGCGAATTTTCTCGACACATGCCCCCGAGAGCTCGTCCCAACTAGAGAGCATGTGCTTCTTGATCTTTGATGAGGGTGCCCAGAGAATACGTTCCTCACCAAAGCTCAGTCTATGGCCACGAGGGCCAATAAAAGCATCCCCGCCAATGACCTCAAGGGTGGACTCAAGCAGGTAGAGGTTCTTTTCGTGGTATGCGAGACACTTGAAGTGCGTCTTTCCCTCGAAGATGCTAGGAAGAGACGACGAAGGGCTCCTGTACCCCAACGGATCCCCATTGATGATGCGGCAGGCGAGTTCAAAAAGACTGAGGGCTGTCGTCTTGCCTGATGCATTGATTCCCGCGAGTGCGAGCAGGCAGTTGGAGTAGATGGGGCGAGCTAGCTCGAAAGCCGACTCATCCTCGCGGGGAACTTTGTCTCCTGCGAATAGGTCTAAGACAAAAATACCATCGTCGAACATCTTTAGATGGTCAAAGTATATCTTTAATACATTCATGATAGAAAACAATCTAATATATAAACGATAAAACTGTTTATATATTGTATCTAGGGTATGCGGGACTGTCAAGCCACATCTGGGGGGCAAGCGAAGGTAGTTCGGCGTCGGCTCGATGTGGTAAGGCACTTTAGTGCCCTAGAATCTGCGGGGTACCTACTTGGCCACGTCGCAGCGCCGGCCACCCTGCGGTGTCCGGCCACCCTCGCAGCGTCGACCGTATTGTGTCGAGTGCGTGCGTTTTGCCTCAATGGTCACGTTGACGAGGAACTTGTTCGAGCTAGTCTACCCATATTGGGTTAAACTTGTTCAAACAAGTAATGTACCTATCCGAAGGAGCGTGTCTGCAAGTCTACGTGACGAGCCTGTCTGTGAGTAGTGGTAGCGAACGATCGTGCAGTGGTTGCACGACCATGGTGAGTATCCGTTACAATTGGCCTGAGGGTCTAGGAGAGAAGAGGACGCCATGCGAGCAAGTGGAGTGTTGATGCCAATCTTTGCGCTGCCTGGGAGGTACGGCATCGGCTCGTTCGGGCCGAAGGCCTATGAGTTCGTCGACTTCTTGAGCCGCTGCTCGCAACGCTACTGGCAGATCCTGCCGCTGACCACGACGGGCTACGGAGATTCGCCGTACCAGTCGTTCAGCGCCTACGCGGGCAACCCCAACTTCATCGATCTGGACGAGCTGGTGAAGCTGGGCTACCTGAAGCGCAGCGACCTCGAGGGCGTAAAGTTCGGGGATGACCCGACGCGCATCGACTACGCCACGATCTTCGTCGCGCGCAGGAAGGTGCTCGAGCGTGCGACGGCACGTTTCATGCAGGACCCCCCCTCGGACGTAGACGAGTTCTCACGTAGGCACGCAAGTTGGCTTGACAGCTACTGCGAGTTCATGACCGTCAAGGAGGAGTTCGGCCTTAAGGCCTTCCACGAGTGGCCACAGCAGTATCGCAGCCCGGGGAAGGCGTCGCGGGACCTGAGCGCCAAGCGTGAGCACCACTACCAGTACCACCTGATGACGCAGTACTTCTTCTTCAAGCAGTGGGAGAGCCTGAAGGGCTACGCGAACGAGCGCGGAGTGCTTATCGTGGGCGACATGCCCATCTATGTCTCGCGCGATTCCGTCGAGATGTGGGCAATGCCGGAGCTCTTCAAGGTCGGTGAGGACGGGAGTCCTACGAGCGTCGCGGGCACTCCGCCCGATCAGTTCTCCGCAACAGGACAGTACTGGGGTAACCCGATCTACGACTGGGACGCCATGGCCCAGGATCACTACTCCTGGTGGGTCGAGCGCATGCGCATGAGCCTTAAGATGTACGACATTGTGCGCATCGACCACTTCCGGGGCTTCGAGTCCTACTGGGACGTGCCCTTTGGTTCTGCGACGTCTGCGGCTGGCTCATGGAGCAAGGGTCCTGGCACGGCACTCTTCGACGAGCTGACACGGCAGCTGGGCAAGCTCCCCATCATTGCGGAGGACTTGGGGTTCATGACCCCCGAGGTCATCAAGATGCGCGAGGACACGGGCTTTCCCGGCATGAAGATCTTGCAGTTTGCCTTCGATGGCAACAGCGACTCGTATTATCTGCCCCACCATTACACGCCCAACACCATCGCGTATGTGGGTACCCACGACAACCAGACCGTTCGTGGCTGGTACGAGAACACGGCGACCCCGCGCCAGCGCGAACAGGCGGACCGCTACACCAGGCGGGCCAAGGATGAGTCCGTGGGGGCCGCGTTCAACCGCGCCATCGCCGCATCCGTCAGCGACACCTGCATCTACACCATGCAGGACCTGCTTGACCTAGGAGACGAGGCGCGCATCAATGTGCCAGCCGTCTTGGGTGGAAACTGGGACTGGCGCATGAGGGAGGGTGCCATCACCCGGGCCGTCGAGGAGGCCCTCCTCGACCTCACCCAGACCTACTTTCGCGTCCCCGGAGCACGACCGCCCGAGCTTCCGGCGTGATGAGGCCATGTGCACAACCAAGCACCCCGGATCGTCCGGTCGGCGTCCTTACGTACTCCAATAGACTGAAAAGAGGAAGACACATGTTGAGTCTGAATACCTGCGCCCATGACAGCTACGGCCTTGACCTGGAGGCCCTGAGCGATGAGCAGATCTGCGCCATGCTGCAGGGCATCGTGCGGCAACGCAGCGTCAAGCTGCCTCCCAATGCCGGCAAGCGGCGCCTCTACTACCTGTCCGCAGAGTTTCTCATCGGCAAGCTGCTGATCAGTGACCTCATCAACCTTGGCCTTTACGATGAGGTCAAGGCCCAACTCGAGGCGGCTGGGCACGACCTTAACAAGGTCGAGGAGCTTGAGGTGGAGCCGTCATTGGGAAACGGTGGCCTGGGCAGGCTCGCCGCGTGCTTCCTGGACTCCATAGCCACCTTGGGTCTTCCCGGTGACGGCGTGGGCCTTAACTACCACTACGGTCTGTTTCGTCAGGAGTTTCGCGACAAGCAGCAGCAGGCGCTTCCCGACGGTTGGCTTGACAGGCAGGCCGTCCTCAACGACGAGGGTGTGAGCTTCGATGTGGAGTTCGGTGACTTCAGCGTGAGGTCGCGGCTCTATTCCATCGACGTGACGGGCTACGGACGTTCAACCAAGAATCGCCTGAGGCTCTTCGACCTCGAGGGCGTGGATGACTCGCTGGTCCCCGCCGACTCGATAGAGTTTGACAAGGATGAGGTCAAGAAGAACCTCACGCTCTTCCTCTACCCCGACGACTCGGACGAAAAGGGGCGTCTGCTTCGCGTGTACCAGCAGTATTTCATGGTGAGCAACGCGGCCCAGCTCATCCTGCGCGAGGCGCTGGAGCGTGGCAGTGACCTGAGTGACTTGCCCGACTATGCCATGCTGCAGATCAATGACACGCATCCCACTATGGTCATCCCCGAGCTCATTCGCCTGCTTACCGAGGAGCATGATATGGGCTTCGACGAGGCCGTCGCGATGGTCGAGAGGATGGTCGCCTACACCAACCACACGATCTTGGCCGAGGCCCTTGAGAAATGGCCCATCGAGTTCCTCAAGACCGTTGCTCCTAAGATAGCTGATATTATCGTGAAGCTCGACCTTATCGCCAAGGAGCGTTACGCTGATCCCGCAGTTGCCATCATCCAAGATGACGTGGTTCATATGGCAAACCTGGCGATCCACTTTGGCTGCAGCGTCAATGGGGTAGCAGCGCTCCATACCAAGATCTTGGAGGACACGGAGCTCGCGCCCTTCTATAAGATCTATCCCGAGAAGTTCAGCAACAAGACGAACGGCATTACGTTTCGCCGCTGGATCATGGGCTGCAACCCCGAGCTCACCGGGCTTTTGGACGACACCATCGGTACGGACTGGCACAAGAGCGCGGACCTCACGCCGCTCAAGGAGCACTTGGACGATAAGGCAGTGATAGAGGGGTTCGAGAGGGCGAAGGACAGCGCGAAGGGGCGTATGCGGCAGTTCATGCTCGAAAACCAGGACGCGCACATCCCCGAGGACGCGATCATCGACGTGCAGGTGAAGCGTATCCACGAGTATAAGCGACAGCAGATGCTCGCGCTCTACATCATTTGGAAGTACCTGGACATCAAGAACGGCAATTTGCCCGCGCGTCCCATCACGATCGTCTTTGGCGGAAAGGCGGCACCCGCCTACGTTATCGCCCAGGACATCATCCACCTCATCCTCACGCTGTCCGACTGGGTGGCCCAGGATCCCGATGTTTCTCCATACCTCCAGGTCCTTATGGTCCAGAACTACAACGTCACGGCGGCGGAGCACCTCATCCCCGCAGCTGACATCTCCGAGCAGATCTCGCTGGCGAGCAAGGAGGCAAGCGGTACCTCTAACATGAAGTTCATGCTCAATGGCGCCGTGACCCTCTGTACGCTCGACGGCGCCAACGTCGAGATCGCCGAGCTGGTGGGCAAGGATGACATCTACACCTTTGGTGCGTCGAGCCAGGAGGTTGAGCGCCTCTACGCCGAGGGCTCCTACGACGCGTTCGCACACTATAGCCGGCCTGGTGTCAAGCTGCTCGTGGACTTTATCACAAACCCCCGCTTCATGGCGACGGGCGACGCCGAGCGTCTGCGCCGCCTGCATGATGACATTGTCCACAAGGACTGGTTCATGGCCCTCTTGGACCTTGAGGAGTATATCCAGCTGAAGGAGCGGGTGTACCGGGATTACGAGGATCGTCATGCTTGGATCCAGAAGGCGCTCGTGAACGTGGCCATGGCGGGCACGTTCTCCTCCGATCGCACCATCGCGCAGTACGACGAGGACATCTGGCACCTGTCATAGGCCTAGTATGGCCCGGGGCGGCGTACATTTCCGTCTCGGGCCAGACCCGCTGCCAAGGGGATGCGCGGCGAGGTGGGGAACTTGGGTCTGCCGTCTTAGCTCAGGCTTGGCGTCTCGAGACTACGCAGTACCTAAATGTATCGGGATGGCTGCGCACCTGGGTGAATTCGAACATGAGGCCGTCCGAATTGTATGTCTGGTTTTCGATGACGGCGACGCAGTTGAAGGGACCCAGGTTGAGATACCGTCGGTCCTCCTCGTTGGCGAGGCCGACCGTTATCTGGCGGCGGCTGGTGAGTATCCTCATGCCCAGCTCCTCCTCCAGGTGCTTGTACACGGAACTCTCGGCGATCGTGGGAGAGAGGTCGGGGATGATGTTGGCGAGGAGGTAGCTGGTGTCTATCTGGCAGGTGAAACCGTCAAGACTACGGGTGCGGACCATGCGATAGAGCTCGGTTCCCTCGTCGAAGCCCGTGTATCCGGCAAGTCCCTTCCCGCAGACAAGCCGCTCGAACTCCCTCACGATGGTGCCCGGCCTCATGTCGTTGTGCGCTGCATATTCTTCAAAGGAGTAGAGCCCATCGAACGAACCAATGACGTCGCGATAGTCAGGGTACCAGATGACTCGGACGCCCTTGCCGTGGATGGGTTGCACGAAGCCCTCGTCGGCTAGGATGGCAAGTGCTCGGCGGACAGTATTCCTCGAGCAGGAGTACATGCCGATAAGCTCGCTCTCAGAGGGTATGAATGATTGATAGGGATAGGTTCCGTCCTTGATCTTCTCCCTAATACTTAGATATATGTCTTCGAAGAGCGCCTTGGGCATCGCGTGTTCCTCACTACGTAGTCATCGTCTTGGCGCAGGCCTCGTCTTGGCGCAGGCCTCGAGTGTCTCGGGCGCACCTGCCGAGGTCGATTGTGAGCTCATAGTTATCTTGTTGTACCGCAACCGTCCTGATGGAATTTCCCCTCCCACGCATATGGATGAAAAATCCAGGAAGTGGTATGCCCGTCGAGTTCAAGGCAAATCACCCGGCAAGCCTGGGCGGTGACGCGAATCGCTTGGGATAGGTGCTAAAAAATATGGCTTGTTTGAACAACATGTCCAAGAAGCTGTTATACTTGTTCAAACAAGATGGCCGAACAGGTCGGTCACGGGGCTGCATCGAGCTCGCACTCAGAGAAGGGACACGCGCCATGATGCAGAAGATCCAGAAGTTTGGCGGGGCGATGTTCACGCCAGTTCTGCTGTTTGCCTTCGCGGGCATTGTCGTGGGACTGGGAACCCTATTTACCACCGAGATAATCGTGGGGCCGATAGCGGCTAAGGGTACCACCTGGTACAACGTGTGGAGCGTGATCTTGGCCGGAGGCTGGACCGTCTTCAACCAGCTCCCGTTGCTCTTTGCCATCGCCCTGCCCATTGGTCTTGCTCGCAAGCAGAGCGGTCGCTGCTGCATGGAGGTCCTCGTCTCGTACCTCACATTCAACTACTTCGTGAATGCTATCTTAACTGCTTGGGGTCCGGCCTTAGGCGTCGACTTCACCGCTGAGGTTGGAAACGCCTCTGGTCTGGCGACGATAGGCGGCATCAAGACGCTGGATATGGGCATGGTTGGAGCCCTGCTCATCTCTGGGGTGGTCATCAGCCTACACAACAAGTACTTTGACACCGAGCTTCCTGAGTGGCTGGGCGTGTTCTCGGGTTCCACCTTCGTTTACATGGTCGCCTTCTTTGCCATGCTCCCCTGCGCCATCGTCTCTGTGCTGCTGTGGCCCAAGGTGCAGATCGGCATGCATGTGTTCCAGGGCGTCATCATGAGTGCGGGCACCTGGGGGGTCACGATCTTCGTCTTCCTCGAGCGGCTGCTCATCCCCTTCGGCCTTCATCACCTGCTCTATGCCCCGTTCTACTACGACAACGTGGCCGTCAATGGGGGTATCTACGCGGAGTGGGCCAAGGCCCTGCCCCAGCTCGCTGCCTCTACCGCCTCCCTCAAGGAGCTCGCTCCTTGGGGCGCCATCACTGCGACAGGTTGGTCCAAGGTCTTCGGTATGCCCGGCGTCGCCGCAGCGTTCTATGTCACGGCGAAGAAGTCCAATCGTAAGAAGCTCCTTGCCCTTTTGATCCCGATCACCATCACTGCTGTCCTGTGCGGCGTGACCGAGCCCATCGAGTTTACCTTCCTCTTCGTCGCGCCCCCGCTGTTTGCTGTCCACGCCCTGCTCGCGTCTTTGCTCTCGACCTGCATGAACCTAATCGGCATCGTGGGCGTGTTCTCGGGCGGACTCATCGAGATGGCGTCGTTCAACTTCATACCGCTTGCCGCCTCGCATGGCCTCACATACCTGATGGCCATTCCCGTCGGCCTTGCCTTCACGGCCATCTACTTCTTTATCTTCCGTTTCCTTATTCTGAAGTTTGACTTCAAGACTCCTGGCCGTGAGGAAAACGAGGAGATAAAGTTCGGCTCCAAGAAGGAGTTCCGCAAGGCACATGGGATGGCGCAGTCTGTCGGCTCCGAGGACGCGGACGAGGCCGGCTCTTCCGCACCCGACATCGACACGAGCGACGAGAAGATGGTTCTTGCCGCGAACATCCTTGACCTCTTGGGCGGCGTGGACAATATCGTGGACGTCACCAACTGCGTCACACGCCTGCGTGTGAACGTGAAGGACGAGACCAAGGTGGCCGAGGACAAGGACTTCAAGTCCATCGGCACCATGGGCATCTCCAAGAACGGCAAGGCCATGCAGGTGATCATTGGTCTCAGTGTGACCAAGGTCCGCGAGCGTTTCGACAAGCTCGTCGGCAATGACTAGGGGTTTGCTTGTCCCGAGGGTGTAAGCTTCTACCGGGGTCCCGTGCGGCTGTCGTGGGTCCCCGGTGGTTGATCGGTTGCAACGTCCGCCTCGCGCTGGGGCGGCTACTGAGATGGGGAGTGTCATGGCACAATCAGGCAAAGCGACGGTCTTCTTTGACATCGACGGAACCCTTGGGTGGACCGATCCCAACAAGCGCGATGCGCTGCCCGAGTGGGAGAGGGGCCTGTCGCCCACGGCCAGTCCGCGCGTCGCCGCAGCCATCCGCAGCCTGGTCGCCCGTGGCAACCACGCGTTTCTGTGCTCCGGGCGCTCGCCTGTGGGTATCCACCCCGATCTAGCTGCATTACCGTTCAGCGGCATCATTGCGTTGGCGGGCGCCTACGTGACGATGGGCGATGAGGTGTTGCGTGATCGCCCCCTGCCAGGCGACGTCCTCGCCCACATCGACCGGGTCTTGGTCGCAGGTGGCTATGGCGCGCTGATAGAGTCCGCCCACGGTGCCGTCGAGCTGCGCGGAGGAGCCTTGGGCAGACGCTCCGGCACGCCAGACACAATGGACGAGGCAATCGGACAGCTCCCGGACGGCTGTGCCTACAAGCTGGTCATCCGTAGTTCCGCTGCAGACGAGCTTGTCGCTGACCCCCAGCTGGGTTCCCAGCTGGTCGCCAGTCGCCTCGAGATGCAGAATTCCGAGGTCGGCCTCGCGTGCAACACCAAGAAGGCCGGCATAGAGGCTGTCCTCTCGCATCTTGGCGACAACGTGGGAGTGACCTATGGCTTCGGTGACTCGGAGAATGACCTCACGCTCTTCTCTGAGGTGGACGTGAGCGTGGCTATGGGCAACGCCATCCCCGAGGTCAAGCGCCTCGCGGATTACGTCACCGATTCGGTGTCGGAAGACGGGGTAGCCTCGGGCCTCGAGCACCTGCAGCTCGTGTGAGCCTGGCTGGCAGGGAACCGCAGCGGGTCGCAGAGCTTGCTGCGGTTTGCTGCGTCACCTGTCGAGCGGTCGCGCCAATCTGGTCACAAATCCGGCCATCAATCCGGCCAAATAGGTATACTAGTCCAAGACTTGGCCGGATTTCCTGGAGGTGTGCATGGACACCACTCGGCTCGCTAGCCTCGTCTCGCAAGGCGAGGGTCTATCAATCGAATTCAAGCGTTGCGGCAACAGGCCTAGTCAAGGTGTCTTCGAGACCATCTGTTCCTTTGCCAACTGCCAAGGTGGAACCATCCTGTTAGGTGTGCGAGACGATGGGTCGGTCGAGGGCATAGGGCCACAGGCCATCGTCTCTGTCGAAAGAAACATTGTTAACGTCACGTGTGACCCATCCCTGTTTAATACGGCGCCCGCCATCGAGTTCGAGCGAATTACACAGGATGGGAAACTTGTCCTGCGTGTGTGGGTGCCCATGGGACCGTCGGTCTATCGTTTCAAGGGGGTTGTGTACGACAGGCGTGCGGATGTGGACGTGAAGCTGAAAAGTGATGCGCAGATCAATGCGATGTACTTGCGCAAGCAGAACATATACACAGAAAGGAGGATCTATCCTCATGTCCGTACGTCGGACCTCAGGTTTGATCTCATCTCGCGAATGCGGAGCATGATTCGCTCCGCTCGGGGCGGGGGGGCATCCTTGGCTGGGGCTCGATGATGAGGGCTTCCTTAGGGCGGCTCGGCTCTGGTCGCGCGATCCAGAGTCTGGCATGGAGGGCCTTGACCTTGCCGCAGTCATGCTACTTGGCTCTGATGACATGATCCAGGACATCGTGCCCGTGTATCGCACCGACGCCATCCTGAGAAGGGTTGATGGCGATCGCTATGATGACAGGCTCGTGGTTCGCACGAATCTCCTCGAGTCGTACGACTCCCTCATGGGCTTTTGCGAGAAGTGGCTCCCTGATTCGTTTGCCTTGGATGGGGTGACCCGTGTCAGCGTGCGGGATGTGATAGCGCGTGAGCTGGTCGTGAACACGCTCATTCATCGGGAGCTTGTAAGCCCTTACCTCGCGCAGCTGATCATCGATAGGGAGGGCATCCATACGCGCAACGCGAGCAGGACGCTCTATTCGGGAAGGATCACCCCAGAGAATCTGGACCCGACGCCAAAGAATCCCATTATCGCCAATGTCTTTACGCAGCTCGGGGTATCTGAGGAACTTGGCAGCGGGACTAGGAATCTCTACAGGTCCTCCCTCCTCTACACGGGCAGAGAGCCGATGCTCGAGGATGGGGACTTCTTCACTGCCTTCGTTCCCGTCCCAGATGTGATGGGCCCTAGAGGTACGGGAGGGTCAGCTCGCGAGGCTGCGCGGTCGAAGGGAGAGAGCGTGAGAGACGCGGTGATGGGGTTTCTCTCCCAGCAGGAGTGCGTGACTGCCTCTGAGGTCGCACAACGGATGGGCATAAGCGCGAGGAGTGCGAGGAGGGGACTTTCTAAACTGGTGAGGGGAGGCCTTGTGTCCACCGTCGGTGCAGGGAGGTCGACGGCCTACCGCCTCGCTACCCACCGACCGCTCGACTGAGGGACGTCCCCTGCTGTTCTTCAAGCTTTGGGGGTTGCCCTTCGGGGGCAGGGAGCGCTGAGCCAGATGCGGTGCCGACCACCGGGCCTGCGGGCTACTCCAAACCGGTCGCCTCATCGAGGCCGAGCGCGATGTTCATATTCTGTACGGCTGCGCCCGCAGCTCCCTTGCCTAGGTTATCAAAGAGTGCCGTCACGCTGATGCGCTCCGCGTTTCCGCAGACGGTGATGCGCAGCCGATTGGTGCCGGCAAGCTCGTTCGCGTGGATTGTGGGAGGTGTGGGGTCAAACGGCATGACGCTCACGAAGTGCTGGTCCGCGTAGTACCCTCGCAGCTCCTCGCAGACCTCTCTCGCGCTTGGCGCGCCCTTAAGCAGACGACTGTGCAACATGATGGTGGTGGCCATGCCCTGGCGGTAGTCATCGACGACGGGCATGAGCACAGGGGGCTGGGTAAGGCCGCAGACCCTCTGCGCCTCGGGCAGGTGCTTGTGCGTGAGGTCGAGGCCGTAGATACCGGGAGCGTCGAGGGCGCCATCGCGCCCGTCTGCCTCGTAGCGGGCGATCATGCGTTTGCCACCGCCCGAGTAGCCCGTGAGGGAGAAGCAGCAGAGGGGATAGTCGGCGGGCAGGATACCCATGCGGACGAGAGGCGCCGCGACAGAGATGAGGCCGGTGGCATGGCAGCCCGGGTTGGCGATGCGCCTGCTCGAGGCGATGGCACGGCGCTGCCCCAACGAGAGCTCGGGAAAGCCGTAGACCCACCCGTTGGCGGTGCGATGTGCCGTAGAAGCGTCGATGATGCAGACGTCGGGGTTCTCAACGAGCGAGACCGCCTGGCGTGCCCCTTCGTCGGGTAGGCATAAAAAGACGATGTCGGCATCGTTCAGGAACTTACGCCGCTCCTCAACATCATGGCGCCTCTCGTCGCAGACGCGCAGAAGCCTAAGGTCCTCACGCGCCTCGATGCGGTCATGAATCTGGAGTCCTGTGGTGCCGCTCTGGCCATCGATATATACCTTGGTCCCGCTCATACGAGTCCCTCCCGTGCGCCATCTGGCTTTGTGATGCCAGTCGAGTGATCCTGCGACCATTCTAGGGCAATGTGGGCCTCGGGTCCCCGCTTGTCCGGCCTTGTCGGGAGGCTAGAACGAGGGGATGCCAAGCAGCATGCCTATGACGGCGAACGCCCAGAGGTGTGCGGGATAGCCCAGGTAGAACAGCCACTTGCTGAGCGCGCCCTTCGGGCCCCGCTCGCCGTTATACAAAAGGATGAAGGGGACGGCCATGAACTGCGCCCAGTCCGCGTTGAGGCCCAGGGACATCTCCCACTCTACGGCACTTGCCGTGCTCGGGTGGAGGATCGGTGTGTAGAGGCAGGCTAAGGCGGCGCTCCCGAGGACCAGGCAGAGGCAGAGCTTGGCACGGCCCCCTTTTGCGTCGTGAAGCAGGTAGGAGGCCAGCATCACGAACAGCACCTGGACGAAGCCCTCGACGGGGGCGAAGAGGGCGCCCGCTATGCCGAGTGTGGCGGCAAGGGCGAGCAGCCGTCCACCCTTCGCACCACCTTGTCTGCGGCCCTCGTCGATGGCCCAGATCACGCTGTAGCCAAGGGCGAGCGTGAGGATGATGGTGTGGCTCATCAAGGACGCCAGGTGGTGGGTCAGCTGCCCCACGACAAGGTTGCCTGCCGCCACGAAGAGACCGACTCCCCAGAGCCTGAGCGCGTAGCGCCTCCTGTCATGGGTGTGAAAGAATCCCTCTACCACGAGGAAGGCAAACAGTGGGGAGACGAATCGCGAGATGAAGTGCAGCCAGTCCGGGACCGTGTTTGGGCCGAAGATGATGTTGGTGTGATCGAGCATCATAACGGCTAGGGCAAGCAGCTTGAGCTGGAAGGCGTTGCACAGTCCTGTGCCTTTGGTGGTATCCATGGGTCCTCCTTGCGAGTTTGTATGGCCGGCCCGCGCTTCCGGGGGTTGGCACGTGGCATTCGGCCTGTCTGCTATGCGGGCACCTATGGTACGTAAGCTTGTGGCGGTGGACCATCGATCTGGCTTACGCATACCTTACGATTCTGTAAGCCTGCGCAGGTGATCGTCAGCGGTGAGGTGGTGCGTATCGTCCATAGGGGCCACACCGAGGCTCGCAAGCCATAGGGGGAGTCACACCCGTTAACTTTTTTCGGCAGATGGCTTTAAAGTGTGGACCAGATCCATCCTCAGCGGGACGTGACGTCTATCCCTATCTACACTCCATCAGGTATGATGCATATTCATCACCTGAATAGTCAAAACAAATAGAATCTATTATAGTCACATACTCTAATTCTGTCAATCGGGATGGGGAATTTTGCGATGAGCGTATCCAAGTGACTTTAAGCGACCAGTGTGGAATATGATATAAAGGAAAAAGGTCTCATGGCAGGTATGCCTTGTCTGGGACCGTAGGCGGTGGGTCATCGGGATAGAAGGAGCTTTGGGCCCTTGCGGATAGCTGGCCTTGCTGCAAGCCCGATGGCAGCCGTGGTGTGGAAGTATGTGAGCATGAAAGGAACGACCGTGGTAGAACTGGCAAAGCGACATCAGGCAAGGCAACCCCATCGGCACCCGAGCGCACGCATCCTTCTCGGCCGCTGCCTCCTTGCGGTGATGCTCGCCCTCTGTCTAGCCCCGTGCTTGGCCTACGCCGACAGCGTCAGGAAGGTCGACGACCTGCTTGATTCCGTCGGTGGTACTGTTCACTTTATGCATAGACCATCTAAGTGGAACGGCAAGTACTGGGATGGGAACGGCTGGAAGAACATCAAGGATATCCCCGAGGATCCCGATACCACCTCAGCGGACCTTGGAAACGGATGGGTGATGTGCTATCGCTTTGGCGGCTATGTGGCGTTTCGTAAGGACGAGCTGCTGAAAAAAGAGCCGGGTACCACCTTCGGAGGATTTAAGTTGAGGTTCAATGACATGGGCGTCACCGATCGAGGTGAGGACTTCGACGTGGTGATCGAGTTTATCAAGATCACGGCGTGGGCGCCCTACGGTCCGAAAAAAAATGTCAGCGGGTATACCCCCCTTAAGGTGGATGACGTAGGTGGCCTTTATTTGGCGGCATGGTCGGTGGAAGGGAACAACCCTACCATACGGTCCACCTACAAGACGCGCCTCGTGAAGCGTGGCACGGACGAACTCATTGACCCGAGCAATGAGGTTGACATGCTGTACTGGGACATCGACCAACCGGAGGGGACCCTTCTTGATTGGGGCAACTACAGCGATCCGAACCGCGAGAGCATATGGAAGGTAAGCGGCTACAAGGACGAGGCCCTCGTGAGGCAGGACGTGGACGAGTGGCTAGAGATCGTGCCCGGGGAGGATGGCGTAGCCAACAAGGGCTTTCTCTCGAAGAAGAAAGACCCAGCGGTTTTCATGCAAGACAGCCACAGCATGGTCGTCCTGAAGTCGGGACCGGAGTTCGTGAGTGAGTGGCGAGGGTTCAATTGCGAGATGCAGATGGGCTACGACACGGTCGTGAAGGTTTACCCCGAATGGTCTGGTCCCGTGGCCGACCCGCCGACGCAGGTCAAGCGACGCGGCGAGACCGCAGAGCTCGGCATAAGACAGACGTTTCCCCGTGCGTACCAAAACAAAGCGAAGTCTATCGTGATGAGTGACACGCTCGACCCGGCCCTCGATGCCTCGAAGGCTGAGGTCAAGATCTATAAGGATGATAAGGACGTCACACGTTTCTGGGAGGTCGGCGTTTCGAGCCAGACCGTGACTGCGAGTCCGAAAAACACGCAGAATACTTATGGCAATATGACGCTCAAGATACGTGTTCCGGTCTCGGAGACCGCAGACCTTTCCTCCTACGAGCAGCAGGATGATCAGGGCGTCAAGTACTGGAAAGTGCCGAACCAGGCGTCCACCACCATAAACGGAGTATCCAAGCAGACCGAGAGGGCATATGTCCTCGTGCCCGGTGAGGCGACGGGGTCGGTCCAGCTTAGGGCCACGACACGATTGGAGGGCGGGCAGCTTAAGGACGGACAGTTCACGTTCCGCCTGAGGGACGAGGGAGGCAACGAACTTGACGTAAAGACGAACGACGCCGACGGCAACGTCGTGTTCAAGGCGCTCGACTATACATCTGCAGACATCGGGAAGACCTTCAACTACACCATCACCGAGGACGCAGGTACGGAGCCGGGCTACAGCTACGACACGCACGTCGAGACGCTCACCGTCAAGGTCGAGGATGGTGGCCAGGGAAGGCCCAGCGCGAGCGTGACCTATGATGCTGACGGGGCAACGTTCGTGAACAGCTATGGGCAGCAGACCCAGAGGGCCGCGCTTGCTGTCGTGAGGCAGGATGGCAAAACCCATGCCCCACTGGGCGGGGCGCAGTTCACGCTCTATGTGGACGACGGGGACGGCTCCTTCACGAGCGCGGACCAGCCTGCCGTGACCTACATCGACGAGGCACTGAAAAACCCCATCGCAGGTTCGGTGGTGACTACACGGTCAGACGACGGAAGGGCCGTCTACCACGGTCTGGAGGGGGGAAAGACATACTGGCTCAAAGAGACGACGGCGCCTAGCGGCTATGGTCCAGATCCCCAGGTCCACAAGATAGGCGTCTCGACGGATGGAGCGGTCTCCGCCATCGGCAAGGACGGGCAGGCCGAGGCGCTTCCGAACCAAGGGGGAATCCCGACCATAACGATATTGGGCGACCCCCGTTTCGTGCTCCCGGGTGCGGGAAGTGTCGGTATTGTGGGCACTCTGCTCGTGGGGATGGTCTTGGTCCTTTCCGGAGGCGTCTGTGCCTTCGTGTCCAAGAGGCGCGCCGCACGTGGGTATAGGTAGCGGCTAACGACGAGGGTGGCCTATGGCGCTCAGACCTCCCGGTTGCCTGGCCCAAGGGCGCCGGAGGTCTGTCCTCTCAGCGAGATCTAGGGGACTTCTACGGGGTCCGTGCGACGACCTTGCCGTCGTGCCTGGGGCTGAGATGACCCAGGGCACAGCGGGCGGCACCATCCTTTGCGGGAGGCCGTCTAACTCGGCTTGGTACGGGGAGACCTGGGTTTTGTGGGGGCTGTCCTGAGCGCGGGACCGCACGCATACCCATTGGACGGCGTATGTCACGCACGCACCCGAGGAGGGCCTACATGACGGTGAACGGCGTCATCTTCCAGAGGAGGGCCGACGGCCTTTGGGCCTGGCGGGAGGGCCGCGAGTACCGGGGAGTGGACGGCGACGACTGGTACCTGGAGGACGAGCTCTGGGACGTCCGTGAGCAGCCCTGGCGCGCTCTGCGCGACAGGGTCGTCGGGTACCTCGGCGCCCTGGAGGAGCGCTCGCACTTCGATCTGGGCCTCCTGGTGGCGATAGACGACCCAAGCTGGATACGGCTCTACGCTGAGGTCTCGGAGGCGCTCGGCGTGGGGTACCGCATGCTGCTCTGCGAGACGGACCTGGCGCGGCCCGCGATGGGGGACCTGGGACTCGAGTGCGACTTTCTGGGCTACGACTGCGCGTGGCCGGACGGCGACTACTGCTCCGCCGTCCTGTGCGACCTCGTGGGGGGCCGCGTCTTTGAGCTCTCGGACGTCCCGCTCAACGCCAACGGGCTCATCCCCACGCGGGAGGCAGCCGAGGCCTTCCTGTGGAGGCGCGAGAGGCTCAAGGCACGCTGCCCGGAGTCCTCCTTCGAGGGGGGAGACTTCGTCGTCTACCGGCTCAGTGAGGTGGTGGCGGTTCCTTCCGTCCTGCGGGTTGCCCAGGTCCCCCCGGACGAGGGTCCGCGCCCGGCATGGGACCTTCGCGGGGCCTGCGGGCCGCCCGAGGCCCCCATCGGGGGAGGCCGCGCCCGCCGTCCCCGTTGCGAGTCCTGCGGGCCGCGCGACGGCAGGCTCTGGAAGGACCTCGGCTCCGGCCTCGTGCGCGTCTCGGGGCCGGGCGCGCTCGCGTGGTGGCCCGACGGGAGGCCTCCCCGCGCCCGGGGCGCCAGGCCCCCCGTCGCGCCGTGCTCGGATATAGGGGAGGGGTGAGGCATGCCTGAGGTGCGGGAGGTCGTGCGCCTCATGCGGGAGTCGGGCGTGGAGCTCGGGCGCGGGATGGGCGAGGGCGAGCTCTCCCTGGCAGAGGCGTCCTGCAACGTGAGGTTCCCGCGCTCCTATCGGGCGCTGCTCTCGGCCGCGCTCCCGCTCGCCGAGGCCGGCGAGGGCCGCTTCCCCGACTGGCGCGACCTCTCGCCGCGCAACCTGCGCCTCCTGCGGGCGCAGCTCTGCGCGCCCGCGGGGCCGATCGGGGAGGAGTCCCTCGTCCGCTGGCCCCGCGCGTGGGGCGCCCGGCCCCTGACCGCCGACGGGAGGCGCCTCGGGCTGCATCGCAGGCTCGCCCTCGCGCCCCGGCTCGTCCCCCTGTACCTGTCGCGCTTCGTGCCCGAGGGCTGCGGGGACGACCCGCCCGTGCTGAGCGTCTCGGGGCGCAGGGTCCTCTGCATGGCCACAGGCCTTGGCGACTGGGCCGCCCGCGAGTTTCGCGGCGTCTCGCCGCGCGGGACCTGGCCGAGCGCGCCCGTACCCGTCCCCGTCTGGGACGACCTGATGCCTGCGGCGGGCCAGCCGGGAGGCCACGCGTCCGTGCCCGCGCCTCCCCGGGCGCGGCGGGTGCCGCCTCCCGCAGGCGCTGCGGACGTCGCTCGCCTGATGGCGAAGGGGGGCGTCTCCCTCGCCCCGGGCCTCTCGCGGGCGGAGCTCTCGGCGGCCGAGCGCGCCTGCGGGGCGCCGTTCCCCCGGTCCCTGCGTGCGTTGCTCCAAGGGGCCATGCCCGCCTCGTGGCAGGGCAGGTTCCCCTTCCCGGACTGGAGGGACACCTCGGACATGGGGCGGCTGCGCCTCTCGGCGTGGGCGTCCGAGGCGGAAGACGCCCTCCTGTGGCTGGGGCTAGGTGGGCGCTGGCCCGAAGGATGGGGGACAAGGCCCGGGTCTCGGGCCGCGAGAACTCGCGCACTCGGGCGTCGGCTCGCAACGGCGCCCCGTCTCGTGCCCGTCGCCTCTCGCTGCTACGTCCCCGCCGGATGCGGGGACGACCCGCCCGTCATCTCCGTGTGGGCGGGCGAGGTCGCGTGCCTGGGGGAGTCCCTCGGCGACTGGGTGGCGCGGACCTTCGGCTCGCCCTGGGACGCGCCCTGCCTGCCGGTGCCCGCCTTCCCGCCCGTGCCGTTCTGGGGTGACCTGATGCTGCTGTGAGCTGGGTGGGCGCTGGTGGTCCGCAGAGGATGCTCGCCTGGAGGTCGTGGTAGCCACGGGGACGGCCGCAGGCGAGGCCTTGGACGTCCTCTTGGAAAAGGTGTGAGAGGGGAGGTCGATTGCGCACTCGCCGGGTGGCGGCTCGGCATGAGTCTCGATGAGTGCGTGGCGTGCCACACGGGGTGGCTCAGGCTATAGAATGGGGCGATGAACCATGAGGGTGAGGGCACCCGAACTCGGGGACCACTACGTGGACTCCGTCAAGGGGCTCGCGAGGACCGCATACGGGGCCGCAGGATCGGTCCGGGTGAAGAGACCGGGGTGGTTGCCGGGCAGGCTGACCGGAGCGATGCGGGTAAGCCTCGGGCGTTGGGAGCGTCTTGGCGCGGGTGGGCCTGATCCCTGCTGGAGTTTCGGGATACGCGCCTCAAGGGCTGAAAGGTAGCCAATCACGCCTGGGAAGGTCCCCAATAGGTCAACAGTGTACACAAATTACATAACATTCGCTCACGCATCTTGTTTCCTGTGGTTCGTGCACACTGTTCGCGTCGGATAGAGCATGTACGTTTTATGGAGCGCAGGTCATGATGCATGTTTGAGCTGTAGGGGACGAGTGAGCAGGGACGAGGTCACCGAGTGGACGTCCTCGGTGTTATGCGTTGATCTTGAGGGGAATCCACCGACCCCAAGAGGTGGGGCCTCCTGTCTCAGGTGCGCTGCCTCGACGCGGCCCCCTCTCCGGGCGAGTGACTGTATCCTGACGATCAGGTATGGGAGTGGATGGGGTATCCCGATCGCTCTCTACCACCACAGAGTTGGCATTGGCATAGGCACCTCATGCGTGGCCTTTGGTGAGGTTGTCTATCGGCACCGAGGAGGATGGCCTCATGGACGAGTTGTCGTTCGAGAAGACGTACCAGGACGGGGGCCTGGTCAGGCTGTGGGTCTCGGCCTCCTCGGGGCTCTGCGGCGCGCGGCGGGGCCTCTACGAGGACGAGGCGACCGTCAGGGCGGCCGCAGGGGAGGTCCTGGGGTACTCCCGCGACTTCTCCAGGGGGCGCAGCGTCGCGCTCGGGCGCTGGGAGGGCGGTCCCGCCCCGGCCCTCTCTCTGCGGATCCTCCCGGCGGACTCGTGCGGGCACGTGACGCTGGAGGTGGACATGGAAATCGACGATGACGGCGACCGCCACGCCCACCGCGCGCGCTTCTTCGTCAAGAGCGAGCTCGGGCCCGTCGGGCGCCTCGGCGCATCCCTCCTCTCGCTCGCAGGGGGGCCGGTCGGCTCCCACGCGACTCTGAACAGTGACCTTGGGGGCTTGCCCTGGTACATGGCCGAGGGCGGGCCTACGCGGGTGGGCACGCCGCTGGTCGGCGAGGGGGGCATCCTGCCCGGGCGCATGCTCGGCTCGGCCGTGAGGCTGGGCGGCCCCGGCACGGACCGCTACGCGTGGGGGAGGGACGCGGCCGTGGCCATCGCGGGCTACCTCGGGGTGAGGGGCGTCCCCATCCTAGGGGGCTGCGCCTGGAGGGTGCTTCCCGACGGTGGGGAGGCCCGCGACGGCGACGGGTGGCGGGACGAGGAGGGCGCGCTGAGCGGCTCTGCGATGGGGTGCTGCCTCAGGGCGATGGAGTACATCGAGTCGCACTCCCGCGAGAGGGGTGAGGACTACCTGTACGAGCTGATCTGCTGAGCAAACCAGTTGGGGTGGGTGGGGAGCCTTGCGCATCTTTGTAGCTGAGAGCTTCCGGGACGAGAGATGACGTTTAGAGAAGAGCTGGGCGCGCGCTTGACAAGAGTGACCCCGGCGAGGGCCTGCCCCTCGTCGCGTCCCTCTGTCATGAGCTGGCGTGGGACCTCCTAGATGAGGGTCTTCTGAGTGACGCCGAAGCCCTCGTCCGCGAGGAGCTCGTCGCCGTGCGTTTCCTGGCGACATACGATCCCGAAGCCTTCCTGCCAAACGTTGCGGACGCCTGCGAGAACCTTGCGGGCATCCTGTGGGAAGGGGGACATTCCGAGGAGGCCGAGCCGCTGCTGCGCGAGGCCCTCGAGTGCTACCGGACTCTCGCTGCATCCGATCCCGATGAGGATGGGCTTCCCGCACTCATTCCCGAGGCGGGTCCACCGATGGGTGTCTTGGCGACTATCCTTGCGGAGGAGGGCCGCGCAAAGGAGGCCGAGGAACTCTTTCGGGAGGGTCTCTCGATGTACGCCATTCTCGCGCAGGCACATCCCGAGCGTGAGGACTTCCGGCTCGGGGAGGAGGCCTTTCGCGAAAGCCTCGCGCAGCTGTCAGCTGGGGTGTAGGGTGGCTGGGCGGTAGCGTGATATGGCTCAGGGCGAGGGGTGTCGAGGCGGCGGAGGTGGGAGCTGACGTGGGTCACAAAGGGCTGTGTCGTCTACGCTTATGTGCCGCCAAGCAGCGTGATTCTTACTGCTAGCCAGCGATGGACGTGCTTGTGGCGGTGTGCTCAAAGTCACTTGGCAGTGGACGTAGAATGCTGAGCTGACTGTAAGTTGACCTGAGGCGTCCGAAGCGATCAGGCTCAAGTAGCTCTCAAGAGGGGCAAGGATCGAGGCATGGACAACGAGGTGTTCAAACAAAACCTGGAGGGGGAGAGTATCCGCCCCGGTGGTCCCGTTATCATTCAGATGTTGTTCAAAGGACCGGTTGCAATGCCTGGCAAGGAGCAGATGGCCGCTGCGATGGCACGTCATCTCGGATCGGTGGAGTGCATCTGCCACGACGAGAAGACAGCGGGTTTTGCTGCCTTGGAGCATGTCGCAAAGTTTAGTGACGGCACGGCTCCGGTGCAGCTTATGGTGATGGGCTGCCTCGACTTTGAGGGCAGCAAATTCGATTCCTTCTCGATAAGCCAGATGTGGGACTGTCGCGAGGAGCGGGAGCGGATCCTTTGTGAGTGCCGGTATCAGGTGGTCGCCATGGACATGCTGGCGGCGGCGCTTCCGGCGCTGGAACGAACCAAGGTGGACATGGACTTTCTAGACGCGTTGGCAGAGCTGTACCCTGGCTGCAAAGCGGTCTACTTCCAGAGCTGTGGCAAGCTCTTTGCGTACAGCAGGCTACAAGGACCATGATTCCACCTTCTGCCGACCACGTTCCAA
>ERZ772964.192-NODE-192-length-30606-cov-7.42457_pt1 | contig 30606 bp, 27 predicted proteins | sample MGYA00580675_ERZ772964 | MGnify/ENA primary metagenome ERZ772964 (study PRJEB29015, sample SAMEA2737941) | human oral metagenome | biome: human oral; feature: human-associated habitat; material: dental | place: China | collected 2139 ... | reverse complement strand
CTCCATCACCTCCCTGCAGGCCATCTACGTGCCCGCCGACGACTACACCGACCCCGCCCCGGCCACCACCTTCGCCCACCTGGACGCCACCACCGAGCTGAGCCGCGAGGTGGCCGCGCGCGGTATCTACCCGGCGGTGGACCCGTTGGCCTCCACCTCTCGACTGCTGGCCCCCCAGTACGTGGGCAAGGAGCACTATGAGGTGGCCACGCGCGTGAAGTCCATTCTGCAGAAGAACAAGGAACTCCAGGACATTATCGCCATCCTGGGTGTTGATGAGCTTTCTGAGGACGACAAGGTCACTGTCAACCGGGCGCGCCGCATTGAGCAGTTCCTGTCCCAGAACATGTACATGGCGGAGAAGTTCACCGGCGTGCCCGGCTCCACCGTGCCCGTGGCCGAGACCGTTGAGGCCTTTAAACGGATCTGCGACGGACAGTACGACCACGCCCCCGAGCAGGCCTTCTACAACATTGGCGGCATTGACGACCTCGAGCGCCGCGCCGCCGAGCTGGCGGGGAAGTGAGTCCCGTGGCCGACCTGAGCGTCGAGATCGTCTCCCGCTACGGCGGGCAGGCTTGGGCCGGTCGGGCCCAGCAGGTCTCCGTGCCGCTGGTTGACGGCGAGATCGGCGTCCTGCCGGGCCGTCAGCCGATCCTGGCCCTCGTGGGACGCGGTACAGTGCGTATTGTCCCCGCGGAGGGCCAGAGCGTGTCCGTGCCCGTCGACGGCGGGTTCTTCTCCGTGGACCACGATGTTGTCACCGTGGCGGTCGACCTCGCTGGGGACGAGGTGGGCGCCCAGGGTGCCGCCGGGAGCATGAAGGAGTGAGTTAATGCCGGGATCAGGGTGGTGGATTGTCGTTTTCGGCGTCGTCCTGGTCCTGGTGGCCGCGGGCATTGTGTTCCTGGTGCGCCTGCGGGTCCTGGCCGGCAGGCTGGGCTCCTTCGAGTGCGCCCTACGGGAGGCGGGGCGTTCGCGCTGGACCAGTGGCGTAGCGGAATTCGGCAGTGACTCCCTCCAGTGGTACCGCCTGGTCTCCCTGTCCCCCTGGCCCAAGCACGTGTGGTCGCGTATAGCCCTGGAGGTCGGGCAGGCTACCCGCCGCAGCGAGCGCGGACGCGTCATGGAGGTGACTTGTCAGATTGGAGAGACCAGCTTCGAGCTGGCCATGCTGGAGGAGTCCCATTCGGCGCTGGTCTCGTGGGCGGAGTCCGCCGCTCCCACCCAGTCCTCACTTTTCTAACCCCTCGCCATCGCCCAGATGGCCAGCGCAACCGTCTCATGGAGGGGACGGTCTCCCGCTCTCGGCCATCACTCGTACCGGCTCCCGCTCCTCGGCCGCTGGGGAGGGGGACGGCCTGCCGCCCTTGGCCGCCACGGGCTCTTGCCGGCACCTGGAGCGCCCCGGGCTACTGCTGTCCCGCCTGGTCCGGGTCGTCCGGGTCGGCGGACGGGGCGCGGGTGGCGCGCAGCGAGACCACGTGCACGAAGTGCTCCAGGGGTCCGCGGGCGAAGAGCACGAACCAGCCCATGGCGAAAAGGGTGCACCCCAGCGCCAGCCATCCCAGGAAGGTGTTGGAGCCGGTAACAAAGCCAGCAACGGGGCCGATGACGCCGATGACATTGCCCGCGGCCCAGATGACGGCAATGTGCCCGCAGTAGATCGTCAATGACATGGATCCCAGGGCCGCCAGCGGCGCTATTGCCCACCGCCAGCGGCGGGCAATGAGCTGGAGCACGCCAATGACCGCCATGGCCACCCCGCTGGATCCCAGGGCCTCCAGTGATGTATTCGCATGCGGCGCGGCGCTCACCAGAGTGTGCAGGTCCACGCCATCCCAGGGGTCCACAGGGGTCTTCTTAGCCCAACCGGGGTCGTTGGGCAGCATGTCCGGGTCGATCAGGAGAGGGTATTCGGTTGAGGTGGGAGCAGGTTCTGGGGGCTCGGTCGATGCCCGGAGTGTCGCGACGCTGGAGCCGGTGAAGTCCCAAGCGCCCCCTTCCTTCCAGGAGGACGGGGCGGGATCGACGCCGCTAACGCAGCTGGCCGGGTCGGAGGGGGAGACCAGGTGGAAAGTGTCAGGGTCATTGGGGGTCAGCACATGGGTCAGGCCCCAGGCGGCCCCGTAGCCGACCAGCGCGCAGGCGGTTCCCACTGCCGCCAGGCGCCCCAGAGCGCTCGCCCTGGTCAGGTCCAGCTTGGACAGGCCGAGCCTCAGGAAGATGAAGGCCATCCACACGGCCCCGGGGTAGAAGCCGGTGAGGAAGAAGCTCGTTGGCGCATAGTTGCCGTCGAGCACAGACGGGTCGGCGCTCAGCCGCGCGCTCTGGAGCGCCGCGGGAGCCATGAGGACAATGAGGGGGCCCACGACGGCGGTTGCCGTCGCCAGAACGAATAGGCGCCTGGCCGACCAACTGACGAAGGGGATGGCCAGGGCCAGCCAGGCGGCATAGAAACCGAGAATAATTGCCACGTTCGTGTTCATGCTCACCAGGACCGCCCCCAGGACCAGGAGCAGGGCTGAGCGCACCAGCAGGCGCAGGCGTGTGCGCACCAGGCGCTCTCCGGTGTGGGGTGTGGCGCGCCCAGACATAATGCCCAGGGAGAACCCGGCAATGACGGCGAAGAGAATGGCCGAGCGGCCGTGAGCCTGGTTGAGCAGTCCGGGGAGCGTGGTCAGGCCGCAAGTGCTCCAGCCGACATGGGCCGACATCATCCCCAGCAGCGCCAAGCCCCGGGCCGCATCCAGGCCGTGGAGGCGGCCCGGGCCGGCGGTGCCGGTGAGGTAGCGGCCGCTGCGCCGAGGCGGCCACCAGGATGCGGGGGCGGCAGCGGCGTGCTCGATGGCGGAGTGCTCGGCTGCAGTGCCCGCCCGGCCGACCGCGGAGTCCGGCCGGCCGGTCTCGGTTGATCTGTTGCCGCCGGCGGCGTTGGATTGGGCATCGGCCGAGACGGGGCCCGGTTCCGACGAGTGCGCGTTCTCTGAGCTCGATTCGGGCATACGCGGATACTGGCACACCCGCGCCGCCGCTGGGCCGGCTCGTCAAGAGTGCGCGGACAGCTCCTGGGCCACCGGCTAGGGTGGTCGGGTGCGCGTTGTCATTGCCTCTTGCTCCGTGGACTACTCCGGCCGCCTGGACGCCCACCTGCCTCGGGCCACCCGCCTCATTGTGGTCAAGGCGGACGGCTCGGTACTGGTCCACTCCGACGGCGGCTCGTACAAGCCTCTGAACTGGATGAGCCCGCCTGCCCGCCTCACTGAGGCGGCCCCCAGCGCGGAGGACCTGGAGACCGGCGTCAAGACCTGCTGGGAGGTCAGGGCCACCAAGACCGAAGACCGCCTGGTCATCCGCATCTACGAGGTCCTGGTGGACACCAGCGTGGATCTGGGTGTGGACCCGGGACTGACCAAGGACGGCGTCGAGGCCCACCTCCAGGAACTCCTGGCCGAGCAGATCGAGGTCCTGGGGCCCGGTTACCGGCTCGTGCGCCGCGAATACCCCACCGCCATCGGGCCGGTGGACCTTCTGGCCAAGGACCCCCACGGCGGTGCCGTAGCCGTTGAGGTCAAGCGCGTCGGCGGCATTGACGGCGTCGAGCAGCTCACCCGCTACCTGGAACTGCTGGGCCGCGACCCAATGCTGGCGCCCGTGCGCGGGGTCTTCGCCGCCCAATCCATTAAACCGCAGGCCCGGGTGCTGGCTGAGGACCGTGGCATCCGCTGTGTGGTGCTCGACTACGATGCCATGCGGGGCATGGACGATCCCGCCTCCCGTCTTTTCTGAGTCCGACGGCGGCACGCGGACCGGGCGGCCGTGGTGCGGATCGGCCCCACGCCGTCTTAAGCCCACGACCGCCCCCAGGAGCGCTCATGACCGCCAAGCCCGCCACCCCTGTCCTGTCGCGCGAGGTCTCACTGCTGCGGATTGTGGCCCAGGGATTGGTGGGGGCCACCGCCGCACCGTCCGCCGCTGAGGCCGTGCGCCGTCAACTCGCCATTCAGGGCCAGCAGGTCTCCGCGGTGCCGCACGCCCTGGTTGTGCGCGTGGCCGGCGCCACCGGCAGCGACGTCGCCGCCGCCTTCGCCCGCGGTGACCTGGTGCGCTCCTGGCCCATGCGCGGTACTGTCCACATCACCACGGCGGCTGACCATCACTGGTTGCGTGTGGCTCTCATGCACCGCCTGGATGCGTGGGTGCGTCGCTCAGAGGCCGAGCTGGGAATAAGCCAGGCCCTGTGCGAGCACGCCGCCGAGATCGCCCTGGCCGCGATCAGGGAGCGCGGGCCGCTGCCGCGCGCCGAGTTGCTGGACGCCTGGGCGCAGGCGGGTCTCATGGCGTTCGCCGCCGGCAAGGATGTTTCGGCCTACCGGCGCCGCCATCTCCTGGTGCGCCTCCAGCGCGAAGGGGTCCTGGTCCAGGGGCCGCGCCGCGGCAACGAGCACCTGGTGGTCGACGCCGCCCCCTTTCCCAGTGCCGACAGCGGGCCCGCCGGGGCCGGGGTGGCCAGAGGGCAGCCGGGGCACACCGCCGCCCTGGCCGAGATCGCCCGCCGCTATGCCACCAGCCATGGGCCCATTAGCGCCGGGGATCTGGCCCGCTGGACCACTCTGCCCAAGCGGGAGGCCGCCCGGGCATTGGAGAATGCGGTGGAGGAGACCACTGCCACCAGCTATAGGGCCGACACCGCCCGGGCCCGGGTGCCCCTGGTGCGCGCCCGGGCTGACGGCGGTGTGCGCGGCAGGCTGAGGATCCTGGGAGTGGGGGAGTCGGCGCCGCGCACGGGCCTGCTCTACCTGCGCGCCGACCTGCCCGAGCTGCTTGAAGCCGCCCGCAGACAGGCCCTGGCCGCACGCTTCCTGGCGTCCTTTGATGAGCTTCACGTGGGCTACAAGGATCGCAGCTGCCTGACCGGTGAGGCCGGCGAACGACTCATCTGCCCGGCGGCCAATGGAATGTTCCGTCCGCTCCTGGTGGATCGAGGCCGGTTGGTGGGTGTGCGCCCCGTAGGGGAGGGCGTGCTGTGGCTGGACGGGGCGGCCCCCTCGGCCCGGGTCGAGCGCGACATAACCCGGGCGGTGGCCGCCGTCGAGAAGCGCCTGGCGCGTTAGGGCGGAGCCGGATAGGCGTACTCCGGGCCAGGTCCGGACCAGGGGGCACGGTGAATGCGCCCTGGCCCATCGCGACCCAGCACGGCCGGGCCCAAGGGCGGGGTAATCGGGGGCGGGGGCGACAACACCCCGAGTGTCAGCAGACATCAGACATCTGGGGCTACACTCCGGCCATGAGCAGCGTTGCCACAGCCCTGCGCGGGCGAGTCGTCACCCCCTCCGCGATCATTGAAGACGGCCTGGTCGTTGTTGTCGATCGCCACATCGCCTGGGTCGGCCAGGCCCGCAGGGCCCCTGCCGCCGGCTACTCCGAGGCCCTTGCGGCCGCTGACAGCGCCCCCGAGAACGGTTACCTGCTCCCCGGGCTCGTGGACGTCCACTGCCACGGCGGGGGCGGGCAGTCCTTCCCCAACGCTGAGACCACGGAGCAGGCCATGGTCTCAGTCCTCGAGCATCGCCGTCACGGCACCACCAGCCTGGTGGCCTCCTGCGTCACCGCCGCCGCCGACGTCCTCAGGGAACGTACCCGGGTCCTGGCCGACCTGTGCGACGCCGGTGAGCTCGCCGGCATCCACTTCGAGGGGCCCTTCGTCTCGGTCGAGCGCTGCGGGGCCCAGGACCCCGCCTACATTATTGACCCCGACGCCGCCCTGACCGCCGAGCTCATCGGTCTGGGCCGCGGGCACGTGGTCACCATGACCATCGCCCCGGAGAAGCCGGGCGTCACCGGCGACGACGGCGTCAACGCCGCCCTCATCGAGGGCGGGGCCCTGCCGTCCTTCGGGCACACCGACTCCGAGGCCGCGCCCGTGCGCGAGGCGCTGGCCGACGCCGCCGCGAGGATCGCCGCACGGCGGGAGGCGGGTCTGCCGGTCCGCTCCGCCCGCCCCACGGCCACCCACCTGTTCAACGGTATGCGTCCCATGCACCACCGCAGGCCCGGCCCGGTGCCCGAGTTCCTGGCGGCGGCCCAGCGCGGGCAGTGCATCCTGGAGATGATTGGCGACGGCGTCCACCTCCACCCCGCCATGGTGCGGGACGTGTTCGAAACCCTCGGTCGTGACCGGGTGGTCCTCATTACCGACGCCATGGCCGCCGCGGGCATGCCCGACGGCGACTACGTGCTGGGGCCTGCCGCGGTGACGGTCGCCGACGGCGTGGCACGGTTGACCGGCAAGGACGCCATCGCCGGGGGCACCGCGCACCTGCTGGACGTGGTGCGCACCACCTGGAGGAATGGTGTGGACCTGGTCGACGCCGTCTACGCCGCCAGTGCCCAGGGAGCCCGGATCCTGGGCGACCCCAATATTGGGGCGCTTGAGCCCGGACTGTGGGGCGATGTTGTCGTGACCGACTCCGGGCTGCACCCTGTGCGGGTCGTGCGTCGTGGTGACGACGTGGACCTCACTGACCCGTGTACCGCCTGAGCCGGGGCGGCCAACCGCCCGGGAGGAGGGGCGATGGCACTGTGCCCGGTGCGGTCGGGGACGCGGCGGTCAGTCGCTGCCCGGAGGGCCAATAGGCAGCCAATAGGCAGCCAATGGGCTCCGCCCCTCTAACCCTCCAGCCCTAGCAGGCGGCGGGAGTACATGGCCTGGCCGGAGTGCTGGACGGCGTCGTCGACGATTGAGACCAAGCGAGTCCGCCGGGTGACCGGCGGATCCCAGGAGTGGTCAATGACCTCGTCCAACGTCGACTCGTCGAGACTGCCGAGGTAGTCCCGGGCCAGGGCACAGGCGGCATCAAGGTAGTCGGTCAGGAGTTCCAGGCTCGTGACGCGGACCTTGGCGGCCTGCTCGGGCGTGTGGCGCCAGTCCTCGGTGTCGTCGGGCAGGTCCAGGGCGAAGCGCTCTTTGAAACCGGCTGCGGTCCACACCATGGTGGTGCCGGCCAGCGCTGAGACCTGCATGTCGATCTCCCGGGCCGTATGCCACGCCAGCCAGGTCAGGGAGTCAATGCGCGGCGCCTGGACGGGGGCGGGCCGGGTGTTCACCTGCTTGAGTGTGACGCCCTCCAGGGCGCGGTCGAAGCGCTCGCGCGCACGGGATAAAAGGTCAATGAGGGCGCCTTGGAATGTCATGCCCCCACCGTAGGCCCTTGGAGGCCCGCCGTGGGATTGCACTGGGCGGTGGCCGCCGAGCCGTAAACCCGGAAACCGGTCTTCGCAGTGGGGCGGTCAGGCGAAGACCACGGTGCGGTGACCGTTGAGCAGCACCCGGTGCTCGGCGTGCCAGCGCACCGCCTGGGCGAGCACCCGCCGCTCGACGTCCTGGCCCTTGGCCTGGAGTACGGCGGCGGAGTCCTCGTGGCCGCAGCGGGTGACGTCCTGCTCAATGATCGGCCCCTCATCGAGGTCAGCAGTCACATAGTGGGCGGTGGCGCCAATGAGCTTGACGCCACGGTCGTGCGCTTGGTGATAGGGCTTGGCGCCCTTGAAGCTGGGCAGGAAGGAGTGGTGGATATTAATGACCCCTCCGTGCAGGCGCTCGCACAGTTCAGCCGAGAGTATTTGCATATAGCGGGCCAACACCACCAACTCCACGTCCAGGGAGTCCACCAGGGTCATGAGTTCGGCCTCGGCGGCCTCCTTGGTGTCCTTGGTGACGGGGATGCAGTGGAAGGGCACCCCGTAGAACTCCGCCACCGGGCGCAGCGTCTCATGGTTGCCGACCACACCGACCACGTCTACCGGCAGGCCCTGACTGCGGGCGCGGAAGAGCAGATCAGTCAGGCAGTGGCCGTCCTTACTCACCATGATCAGAGTGCGCACGGGGCGCCCGACCTCGTCAAGGGACCAGTCCATGGAGTACTCCCGGGCCATCTCGGCCAGGTCCTTCTCCATTTCCTCGCGCGCCACTGTGGTGAGCACCTGCACGCGCATAAAGAACAAGCCGGTGGCGGCGTCCCCGAACTGCTTGGACTCGGTGATGTTTCCACCGCGACGGGCCAGGGCCCCGGAGACGGCGTGGACAATACCGGGCCGGTCCGGGCAGGACAGTGACAGGACGAGGTGGGAGGTGGGGTCAGGCATGACGTCAGCCTATCGGCTCTATGGGCTCGCCCTGTGCAGGCCGGGGCGTCGCTCAGCGCTGAGGCGGTCTCAGCCCTGGCGGGCTTTGAAACGAGGATTCTGCTTGTTAATGACGTAGGTGTGGCCACGTCGGCGCACCACTTTGCTCCCGGGCTGCCTGGCCAGGGAGCGGATTGAGGCTCGGACTTTCATGGGGTTCCTTTCTTGCGGCCGACGGCGCGGGGCGGCGCCTGGCGTGGTGGTTTCCGAGCGCGGCCCTTACCACGATGACTTGACGATCCCGGGAAGCTGCCCGCGCAGCGCCATTTCGCGAAAGCGCACGCGCGAGGTGCCGGCCTTGCGCAGGTAGCCGCGCGGGCGCCCGTCGACGACATCCCGGTTGCGCAGGCGAGTGGGGGAGGCGTCGCGGGGGAGGGCGTGGAGGGCGGCCATGGCGGCCTTGCGCTCCGTGGGCGGCAGCGCCGGGTTGACCGAGGCCTTTTTGAGTGCGGCTCGCTTGGCCGCGTAGCGGGTCACGACCGTGCGGCGGCGGGCGTCAGCGGCGATCTTGGAAGACTTGGCCATTAGCGGGACTCCTTGAACTCGACGTGTTGGCGTGCAATGGGGTCGAACTTGCGCAGCACCAGGCGGTCGGGGGTGTTGCGGCGGTTCTTGCGGGTGACGTAGGTGTAACCGGTGCCGGCGGTGGAGACCATAGTGATAATGGGGCGCTGGTCTTTGGCGGCTTTGCTCATCGCAGCTTCTCCCCTCGGGCCAGCATCTGGGCGACGACGACGTCAATGCCCTTCTTGTCAATGATGCGGATGCCCTTGGCGCTGACGGTGAGCCGGATGGCCCGGCCCAGTGAGGGCACCCAGTAGCGCTTGCGTTGAAGGTTGGGGTTCCAGCGGCGCGAGGTGCGCTTGTGAGAGTGGGAGACGGACTTGCCGAAGATCGGCCTGGCTCCCGTGACTTGGCAGTACGTGGTCATGGATGCAGTATTGGAACTGATTCTCACTATCGTCAAGTTGGAGGACTCATGCCAGCAGCGAGCCCGGACTCCTCGCACTGCCACCGCCTCGCCCTGGTCGGCGCCGTTGACCCTCTGCTCCTCGATCTTGTCGGGCTCTCGCTCCAGGGCGAGGATGCGCTCGTGATCGCCGCCCAGTTCCGGCCGGAGGAGGGCGGATACGGCGCCGTCCATCTCACCGCCGTGGACCCGGACGCCGGCCTGGGGTCCGGTGAACCCGTCGCCATTGACGTCCCCATGTCCTTCGCCTGTCAGACCTGCTCGCTGCGCGACGTCCTCCTCGCCGTGGCCGAGGATCGCGCCAACATGGAGCCAGTCGGTGCCACTGTGGTTCTCCTGCCGCCGGCCCTTGAGCTGGTCCACCTTGTGCCTCGGCTCGCCGCCGAGGTCGAAAGACTTGATGGCGTGCGGCTGGCCGGCGTCGCCCACGTCATCTCCACAGACACAGCAGTGGAGGACCTGCTGTTCCACCGCCCTCTGGCCGAGCGCGCGCTGGCCGCTCCGGGGGATGAGCGCTGCACCGGGGAGGTGCACATGGTGGGACTGGGGTACGCCGACCTGATCATTGCAATCGGCGCGCGCGGGCCGGGCGCCGATCTCATCGAGCACCTGCGCGCCGATAGCGCTCTTCTCATCTCGGGGCTGGATGCCCCGCTGCTGCCCGAACTGCTGGGGATCCGCCACGACGCCGCCGTGGCATGCGCCCGCGTCCACCCGGCGACTATGCGCGCCTGGGGCGGGCCGGTGTCGCATGGGGTGCGGACACTGGACCTGTTCTCCGAGCGGCCCTTCCATCCGGGTCGCCTGCGCTCCTTGGTGGCCGAGCTGGCCGGGGAAGGGATGTGCGCTCGCGGCTGTTTCTGGCTGCCCAGTCGCCCGGGGCGGGTCTGCGCCTGGGAAGTGGCAGGAGGGGCGATCAGTGTCGCAGACGCGGGGATGTGGGCGGAGGTGCCGGTGCTTGACGACGGGAACTGCCGGGGACCGGGTCTTATGGAGCCTCGCTGTCACCTCATAGTGACCGGGATCGCCGACGACGAGGTCTGTGAACGTACTCGCAGGGCCTTCTCCCAGGTGCTGCTGCGCGACGATGAGATGGCTGAGGCGCTGTCCTGGGCCGGGGTCGACGACGGCCTGAGTGATTGGTTCGGCGAATCCGCCTGATTGGCAGGTAAATCTCCTCCTTTCGTATGTGATCGGTCCGTCAAAGGTAGAAGTGGGCGTGTCGTAAGGCGGATACGCTACTGTTGTTCGGTAGACGTCTGACCTCTTTTCCGCGACTGAGGTCGGATACCCCCTTCCCATGTCTGGCCTCCTCTCCGCGGTCGAGGTCGGACGCTCCCCCCTTCCGCAGGAGGAATTCCGCATGCACGCACTACTGCGCCGTGCGCCGCGCTTGCTGTCCCCGGGCAAGCGGGCCAGAATGGTTTACCCCATCGTGACAATACTCGCCGTCGTCCTGGCGATAATCCTGGCGATAATGAGCTTGTCGTCTCTGGCGTGGGCCTCGACCAACGCCGGGGAGGGCACCTTCCAGGTCTCCAAGCAGACCGATGGCCTGCCCGCCGGCACCGGCGAGAGCACATCCTTCGACTTCGAGTGGACCTGCGGCCAGGGCGATGCCGCTGTGAGCGGTCAGCTGCAGGTCAAGGGCGATGGCGTCCCGGTGTCCCCGCAGAAGGCCGATGGCTCAGGCGTCAGAATGTTTCCCCTGGGCACGTCCTGCACCGTCACTGAGGTCGCGGGCACCGGTGCTGTCACCGACTACACACTGACGGCCCCTGAATCCCAGACTATGCAGATCACCAGTGACATTGAGCCGGCGGCGTTCTCCTTCACCAACACCTACAAGCCCGACACGGGCTCTTTCGAGATCTCTAAGGAGACCGTGGTCGAGGCCGGGGCCTCTTTCGCCGATGAGAGCTTCCCCATCGTCTACCAGTGCGGTTCGGCCGATCCGGTGACCGTGTCCCTGGCCAACGGCAAGAACACTGTGATCCAGGACGTGCCGGTGGGTACGACGTGCACCATCACCGAGGAGAAGGCCGACAAGACCGGGTACACCCACTCCATCTCCTACCAGGTCAATGACCAGCCGGGTAATACGGTTACCATCGTCAAGGACAAGGTCGCCCAAGTGAAGGTGACCAACACCTTCACCCCCAAGACCGGCAGCTTCTCGATCAGCAAGACTGTCACCGGGGACGCGGGCTTTCTGCTGGGCGGCAAGGACTACACCTTCGAGTACCAGTGCACGGACCTGAACGGCAATGTCGGTGAGAAGCAGACGGTGACGCTCAAAGCCGGTGAGGGGCACCCGGTATCGGTGAACAATGTGCGCGAAGGCGCCTGCACGATCACCGAGGTCGGTGCCGACGTGGACAATGCCGACCGCACGACAACCTTCACCGTTAAAGGTGCCGACTCGACGGAGCAGGCCACCCAGGCGGAGTCGGCCACCGTCACCATTAAGGAGGGCACCGCTCCTTCGGAGGTTGCGGTCACCAACGACTACACGGTGCACCGCGGTGATTTCGGCGTGGCCAAGAACGTCACCGCTGACACTGGCACGATCGCCCCTGACAAGCAGTTCTCCTTCGATTACATCTGCACCCAGCCCGATGGCATCGAGGTCGTGGGGACGGTCGGGGAGGTCACGGCCGGAGTGGTCAGGAACGCCGGCGTCAACTTGCCGGTGGGCACCTCCTGCACTGTGAGCGAAGTCGCCGGCAGCGCCGGAGTCGACCAGTACGACGTCGCCCTCTCCGCCCCGGTGGACGTCACCATTGGCAAGGACACTGTGGTGGAGGCAGCATTCACCAACACCTACACCCACCACACGGGCACGTTCGAGGTGACCAAGAAGGTTGAGGGCGCACAGGTTGGCGACCAGGAGTTCACCTTCTCCTACGCCTGTACCGACGGCACGGAGGGTTCCCTGAAGGTCAAGGCTGACGGCAATGCCGTGGCGGCGGGTGCGAGCCTGCCGACCGGAACCTCGTGCACCATCACCGAGGACGCCAAGACCGCTGAGGTCAACGGCTACACCCTGGCGGCCCCGGCGGCCCAAAGAATCACCATCAATGACAAGGATCAGGTGGTCATGGTGGAGGTCATTAACTCCTACACGCCAGTCGATCAGCCGGGCGCCTCATCCAAGCCGGATGGGACTCTGGCCCGTACGGGCATCTCCCCGCTGGTCCCCGGCACGGCGGCTGTGCTGGCCATGATCGTCGGCGGCCTCCTGGTTCGTCGCCGCACGAGTGAATAATGGCCTGGAGGTGGAGCCCAGGCCGTGAGCCCTAGAGTGCCCAAGCCCTAGTGCCCGCCCACTGGCCCACGTGGTGGCCGTGGTGGCCCGCGCCCTCAATTGGGGCGCGGGCCACCGTTGCGCCCGGGCAGAGGCGAGCATGAGCGGGCCCGCCGCCTTCAGTCGTCCGCCGTCGCGCCGGGCCGGTGGACGACTCCGCGCCAACCCCGCCGTCGGCCCTCCGCGTGCCGCTCGCCCCCGCCATATGGTGTTCCCGCCCACCGCATGGTGGATGAGGCGGCCGGTGGCCGCGAGACGGCGGTAGCATGGCGACGTCGTCGCAACTGGCGCAAAGGTGGCTACCACCGGGGAGCGACGGCCCGCCGCCCCGCTCCATGCAGGGCGCGCGGCTCGCAGGCAGTACCTGGTCGCCCGCCTGGGCCGAGGTCGAGGCATGAGCCGCCGCGCGGCTCCTGACATCTCGAGAGATCGAGTGACACCGAGGAGAACCATGACCGTTCCCGTCAATCCGACCGCCAACGACCTCACTTTGGCGGAGGTGGACCCAGAGATCGCCGCCGTCCTGGATGGTGAACTCACCCGCCAGCGCGACACCCTGGAGATGATCGCTTCGGAGAACTTCGTTCCTCGTGCCATTCTTCAGGCCCAGGGCTCAGTCCTGACCAACAAGTACGCCGAGGGCTACCCCGGACGTCGCTATTACGGGGGCTGCGAGGTCGTCGACGTCGCCGAGTCCCTGGCCATTGAGCGCGCCAAGGCGGTTTTTGGTGCCGACTGGGCCAATGTGCAGCCGCACTCCGGGGCTCAGGCCAATGCCGCCGTTCTCCACGCCCTGGCCAATGTGGGTGACACCCTCCTGGGCCTGTCCCTGGCCCACGGCGGCCACCTCACCCACGGCATGCGGATCAATTTTTCCGGCAAGAACTACCACGCCACCGCCTACAGTGTGGACGAGACCACCATGCGCATCGAGATGGACCAGGTGCGCCAGGCGGCCCTGCGCGAGCGCCCCACGGTCATTATCGCCGGCTGGTCCGCCTACCCCCGCCACCTTGATTTTGAGGCCTTCCGTTCTATCGCCGACGAGGTCGGCGCCGCTCTGTGGACCGATATGGCCCACTTCGCTGGGCTCGTCGCCGCCGGCCTGCACCCCAACCCCGTGCCGCACTCCGACGTTGTGTCCACCACGGTGCATAAGACCCTGGGCGGGCCCCGAAGCGGCATGCTCCTGTCCAATCGCGCCGAGCAATGGGGCAAGAAGCTCAACTCCGCCGTCTTCCCCGGACAACAAGGCGGCCCGCTCATGCATGTGATAGCCGCCAAGGCAGTGGCCATGAAGATTGCCGGGACCCCGGAGTTCAGGGACCGTCAGGCGCGCACCGTTGAGGGCGCCGCCATCCTGGCCGACCGGCTCCTGGCCGACGACGTGCGCAAAGCCGGTATCACCCTGGTCACCGGCGGCACGGACGTCCATTTGGTGCTCGTCGATCTGCGCGAGGCGGACCTGGATGGTCAGCAGGCCGAAGACCTCCTCCATGACGCCGGCATCACCGTCAACCGCAATGCCGTGCCCTTCGACCCCCGGCCCCCGCGGGTCACCTCCGGCCTGCGTATTGGTACCCCGGCCCTGGCCACCCGTGGTTTTGGCGCCGCCGAGTTCACCGAGGTCGCCGACATTATTGCGACCGCCCTGGTGGCCGGTGCCGCCGGCAACGCCGACGACGAGCTCCTGGCCTCCCTGCGGGGGCGCGTGAAGACCCTGACCGACGCTTTCCCGCTCTACCCGGGGCTGATCCAGTGAGGGCCCCCTGGGCTGGGAGCGCCCGGGTCCTTGACGGCACGGCCACGGCCGCCACCATGAAGGCCGAGCTTTCCGGGCGCGTGGCCGCCCTGCGTGAGCGCGGTGTTACCCCCGGGCTGGGCACGATCCTGGTGGGCCAGGATCCCGGATCGGTGAGGTATGTGGCCGGCAAGCACTCCGACTGCGCCCAGGTGGGGATTACCTCCATCCGTGTCGAGCTGCCACAGACCGCCACCCAGGCCGAGGTTGAAAAGGCGGTAGACCGCCTCAACGCTGACCCGGCCTGCACCGGCTACATTGTCCAACTGCCGCTGCCCAAGAGCATTGACGCCAATGCCGTCTTGGAACGAGTCGACCCCGCCAAGGACGCCGACGGCCTGCACCCCACCAACCTGGGGCGCCTCGTGCTGCGCTCCAGTGAGCCAATCACCTCCCCGCTGCCCTGTACCCCGCGCGGCTGCATTGAGCTCATGGAGCGTCACGGCATTGATCTGGCCGGCAAGGACGTGTGCGTCATTGGCCGTGGTGTCACCGTAGGCCGCTCCATTGGCTTGCTGCTCATGCGCAAGGACGTCAACGCCTCGGTGGACGTGTGCCACACCGGTACCCGCGACCTGGCCGAGCACGTGCGCCGAGCCGACGTTGTCATTTCGGCGGCCGGCAGTGCCGGCATTGTGACCGCACAGATGGTCAAGCCCGGCGCCGTCGTCTTGGACGTGGGCGTGAGCCGGGTGGTGGACCCGCTGACCGGCAAGGGACGCATTATGGGGGATGTCGCCGACGGCGTTGACGAGGTCGCTTCTTGGCTCTCGCCCAACCCCGGAGGCGTCGGCCCCATGACCCGCGCCCTACTGCTGACCAATGTGGTCGAGACCGCTGAGCGTCAGATCAGTGAGCGCCCGGCTCAGCCCTGTTGAGGATCCGCCTCTGTCAGGGGCATTGGCCCTGACAGAGGCGGGCCGCATGCCGGCAGGGGCTCAAGGGGAGAAGGACAGGAAGTAACCCTTGTGTAAGGTCGATTCGCATCTGACTGAAATGCTTGGATGGGCTCGTGAGCCACAGCCCCGCCGAGAGTGCCCCTGAACCGTCTGCCGAGTCGCCCAATAGTCCGTCGTCTGCCGCGCCGGACAGCGGTGATGCTTCTGACTCAGAGGTGTCGTCATCAAATCGTCCGGTATTGACGGCGGACCAGGTGCCGTTACCGTCCACCTCGGACACTGCCGCGAACACCACTGCGGCCAGTCCGGAACCATCTGCCGGCAGTCCTGATGATGGTCTCGGGCCGGCTGCGGCCAGTGGCGATGAAGATGAAGGTGATGCCGGGGATGCCACAGTCGCCAGTGGCGATGAAGATGAAGGTGACATTGAAGACGCCACTGTGGTTGATCCTCTACGCGCCACCGCGGGAGGCAGTGTTGCCGATGAGGCGGCGCAGGTTCCTGCTGACGGGGTAGCAACACCGGCCTCCAGCAGCCCCGTACTGGCGGCCGACCAGGTACCACTGCCCTCCACCCCAGAGACAGCTGTGGCCGTTCCCGAGCCGGTCGTTGGGCCTTCCGGTAGTTCGGGGTCTGTCGTGTCGGGCGATGACGGGTCTGGGCCCGAGGCGCCGTCAGCTGGCAGTTCTGCACCGGCTGCTGACGGCTCTGAGCCGGCTGCGGCTAGTCCGGAAGCGTCTGCTGGCAGTCCAGGTGATGGCCCCGAGCCGGCTGTGGCTAGTCCGGAAGCGTCTGCTGGCAGTCCAGGTGATGGCCCCGAGCCGGCTGTGGCTAGTCCGGAAGCGTCTGCTGGCAGTCCAGGTGATGGCCCCGAGCCGGCTGTGGCTAGTCCGGAAGCGTCTGCTGGCAGTCCAGGTGATGGCCCCGAGCCGGCTGCGGCCAGTGGCGATGAAGATGGGGGCGACATTGAAGATGCCACTGTGGTTGATCCTCTGCGCGCCACGGCGAGCGGCAGTGTTGCTGATGAGGCGGCGCAGGTTCCTGCTGACGGGGTAGTGGCGCCGGCTCCTCCTGGTTCGGTGCTGGCGGCTGATCAGGTGCCGGTGTCTCCCGGGTCGGGTGCTGTGCCGGCCGGCTCGGTGACCGGTTCTCCCTATGTCGCGGTGTCTGCTTCTTCTGGGTTCGTGCCCGTGTCTCCGGCGTCGTCGCCGTCCGCTGGTGCGGCTTCTGGGGGTGTGCCGCGTCGTCGGCGCCCCAGGGTGCTGGCTGTTGTGATGACTTTTGTGCTTGTTGCTGCTGTTGGTATGGGTGTTGGTTGGTTGGTGGCCGATCGTGGTGGTCTGCATGATTTCCGGCGGCCGCCGACCGTGGTTTCTATTGTCGACTTTTCCATGGTGGCGGGCGTTGAGCAGGTTCAGGCTACTAGTGCTCCGGTGCTGCGTTCGGGTGATACCTCGATTATGCGTATGCGCGCCGGCGACCAGGAGTTGCTCAGCGCGGTTGATGTAGCGGGTTCGAGTAGTTATCCTTTATGGACGATTCCTTTGCCGTCGGGCACTGATCCTTGCTGGGTGGATAGTGACATTGTGCACTGCGGTGACGGTGTTGCTGTTGATGCCGGTAGTGGTCATCCGCGAGGGGATGCGGCTTCGGCGGGGGCGGGCGCCGCTCCCGAGCCGGGTTTTACGAGTGCGCTGTTGACGGAAACTGCTAGCGCGCAGGTTCCTTATGCTCTTAGCGGCAGTGGTTCGGTGGTGGATGCGGCCGGTAATGCGGTGGAGGGCCTGGCATTGGGGTCTTCAGTGTGGGGCGTTCCGGCTCAGGTCTCGCGGAGCGTGGCGGGGATTGAGGTGCCTGGGAAGCGCGATATTTGGGTCCTGTGCGATGGGGCTGTGGTGGCTGCCGTTGAGGGTACCGGGGTCCTGTGGTCGGTTGATTTGGCCGAGGGCAGTGCGGAGATTAATGGGTTCGTTGATGGGGGCAGTCCGCGTTGGATGGTGGGTGATGCCCTGGTCATGGGGACTCCTTCGGGTGTGGTGGCCTGGGATCTTGATGATGGCCGGGAGTCGTGGCGGATTGATGTTCCTCTGAATTCGTGGACCTCTGATGATCAGTATCTTTATTTGTGGTCGAATGATTCGTTGAGTGTGGCTGATCTTGCTCAGCCGGTGGATGATTCGGTTACTGAGGTCACTGCTGTTGCTCAGCATCAGGAGGTGGCCCCGGGCGAGGACGAGCTCATGAACGCCACTTTGGAGGTCCCCGAGCGCTGCGGCCTGGCAGTACCGCCCAGCGAGTTCTCCGAGCAGGGGCGGGCGACAATCACCTTTGTAGACGGGACGGCCTCCGGCGGCCTCCAATCCAATGCGACGACGCGCATTGAGGACGTCAGCTCCACGGTCTTTAACGGCCGACCCGCGGCCGTGGTTACTGCTCTTTGCGACTACGGAGGCGCTTACGGCGACGATGTGGTGATGGTTTATAATCCTGATCTGGAGCTTGTCGCCGTTCTCGACCCGGGCTGGCGCAAGGATTCGCTTGGCGGGCGGATCGATGATTTTAATATCACTTCTTTGACTGCTTTCGGGGAGTCCTTCCACCTGACCTGGGATACTATTGGCCTGTACGGGGATGCGACCACCCATGCCGGTTACAAGTCCGGTAGTGCGGATGGGGATTTCGTCTGGGATGGCCAGGACTTCGTGGTCACTGATATCTTGTTCCACACCCCTCAGGGGGATGTGCGCATGCCGGAGGTCTCCGCCGTGCAGGACTTCGCCACGGCGATCAGTATTGGGGATGACGCGACTGCCTCACAGAGCGCCACACCGGAGGCCATGGCCTCACTGTCCGATAGGATGCGTACAGCGGCGGCTACTCCGGAGACGGTGCGCGAGTTCGTGTTCGCCCCGGGCGTGACTGTTGAGGAATGCGTGTTCGTGCCGCCCATCTGGTCAGATTCAGGTACGGTCTACTTCCCCTCGGGAAAGAAAATCGAGTTCACCCCTCCCTCCGAGACGCGGGGCGGTGATGTCATTTGCGCCACCACCGGCAGCCTCTACGACACTCCCAGATCAGACAGATACCAGACGTGGATCCTCTTGCGCCCCCACGAGGACGGCACCTTTGAGGCTTATAAGTTCAGTACGAGCAGCTTCACCTGTTGAGGGCCATCGGGCCCGGTGCCTCGTCTACAACCGGCCCTGACCGATCTCCAGCCAACTGGGGTCCGGGCCAATGGCCAATCAGAACCCGGCTTCGGCCGGTCAGAGCACGGCTCGACTCGGGCGCGGTCACCCCAGGGTCATATCGTTTAGCCGGTAATAGTGAAGGAGCGTCCTTTAAGGCTGCCCGAGCGCATCTCGGTGACCCGCACGGTGTCCACCTGCGCCCACCGCGGGCCACGGTAGAGCCACGCAATGAACTGGGCGACAGCATCAGCCCGGCCCTGTGCCATCACCTCCACATCCCCGTTGTAGAGGTTGCGCACCTCACCGATCAACCCCAGGGTCTGCGCCTGGGTGGTGCAGTGGTAGCGGAAGCCCACGCCCTGCACCATGCCGGAGACGACTGCGTGGATAGTGCGGATGCGGGGGGCCCGGACGTCCTTGTGAGAGCTCATACACCCATGGTGGCAGGTTGGTCGCCACCACGTACGCTGTCCCCTATGCGTATCGCCACCATTAACGTCAACGGCATCCGTGCCGCTGCGCGCAAGGGCATGGGCCACTGGCTTACCGCCTGCGCCCCGGACGTCCTCCTCCTTCAGGAGGTTCGCGCCGATGAGGTCACAGCCGCCTCCCTCCTGCCCGGATACACCGCCGTCACCTGGCCTTGCCGTGTCAAGGGCCGGGCGGGCGTGAGCGTCGCCGTGCACGAGAACAGTGCGGTGGGCATGGGTGAGCTCCGTCGCGGCGTCTCTCCGGCGGGCGCCACGGAGCCCGACGTCGACTCCGGGCGCTGGCTGGAGGCCGACCTCGAGTTGCCCTCAGGGCAGATGATCACGGTTGTCTCCGCCTACCTGCACTCCGGGCAGGTAGGCACCGAAAAGATGGACCAGAAGTACGCTCACCTGGCCCTGGTCGGGAACCGTCTAACAGAGCTCCTTGATTCCGCCGCACAAGGCGGCCCCCAGGTTCTCATGGCCGGCGACTTCAACATTGTGCGCAGCCCCCAGGACATTACCAACTGGAAACCCAACCACAATAAGCACGCCGGCGTCCTGGATGAGGAGATCGCCCACCTGGAGAGCTGGTTCACCGCCGGCTGGACCGATATCGTCCGCCATCTAGCCCCTCAGGAGCAGGGGCCCTACACCTGGTGGTCACAGCGCGGGCGGGCTTTTGAGAACAACACCGGCTGGCGCATCGACTACCAGATGACCACCCCTGAACTCGCCGCCCGCGCCATCTCCTTCAAAGTAGACCGTGCCGCCAGCCGCGAGACCCGCTTCTCCGACCACGCCCCCCTGGTCGTCGACTACGACGACTAAGACCCGGCACGGCCGTCCCGCGCAGGTCGGCGATACCCCGCGGGCCGGCGATCCGGCGCAACCCGGCCGAAACGAGGGCCGCGGCGCTTGACCGCACGAAAGCGACGGCCCGCACTCCTTTATTTGTTACTTATTTGTTACATTGTCACCTCATTTACCACAGAGAGCGATTCACACCCGTGCGCATCGTCCTTGCCCTGGGAGGCAATGCCCTCCTACCACGCGGCGCCACCCCCGACACCGCGATTCAAGTCGCCAAAGTGCGTCTGGCCGTCGCCTCGCTACAGGCCCTGGCCGCCGACCACGAGCTGGTCATTACCCACGGCAATGGCCCCCAGGTCGGACTTCTGGCAGCCGCCACCGCCAGCTCGGCGGCACCCGCCAACGTCTACCCTCTGGACACCCTGGTTGCCCAAACTCAGGGAATGATCGGCTTCTGGATCACCCAGGCGCTTACCGACGCCCTGCCCGGCAGAAGAGTCGCCGGACTGCTGACACGCACCCTAGTCGACCCCGCCGACCCGGCCATGTCCCGGCCCACCAAGTTCGTCGGCGCCGTTTTAGGACAGGAGGAGGCCCGGGCCTTGTCCTCTGAGCGCGCCTGGACCATGGCGCGCGATGGTGAGCACTGGCGCAGGGTCGTACCCTCGCCCCGCCCAGTGAGGGTCCTGGAGGCCGACGTCGTCGACCTACTCCTGGAACAGGGCGCTGTGGTCGTGTGCACCGGAGGCGGAGGCGTGGCCGTGCGCACCTGGGACGACGGCACCCACGAGGGAGTTGAGGCGGTGGTGGACAAGGACCTGGCCTCCGCGGTTCTGGCCGAGCAGATTAGGGCCGATCTTCTGGTCATCCTCACTGACGTGGCCGGGGTTGTCGCCGGATACGGCACTCCTGAGGCGCGGCTGCTAGATGCGGCCACCCCGGCCGAACTGCGGGCCCTGGGGCTGCCCGAAGGCTCTATGGGCCCCAAGGCTGAGGCCTGTGCCAGTTTCGTGGAGCGAACCGGGGCCCGCGCCGTCATTGGCACCCTGGGCCAGGCCGCTGAGCTCGTCGCCGGCAGGGCCGGTACCCAGGTCTACTCCGCCTGACCCCGGCCCTCTCCGACGCTTTTGTGGTGTTGACCCACCGTTTCGGGCGGGTCAACACCACAAAAGCGCATGGAGACGAGGGGTGGCGGGCGGCTCAGTAGCGGATGGCGTCGATGGGGCGGATGCGCACCGCCACCAGGGCCGGAACAATCCCGGCCAGCGCTCCCACTCCGGCCGCCGCCACCAGACCAATAATGGCGGCCGTCATGGGGAAGGGCGGGCGAGTCAGCACTCGGAAGCCGAGGAAAGCCTCCAAAGGCATGATCCGCATTCCCACGATCGCAATACCGATACCCACTACTCCGGCCACCACGGTGGCCACCACGGACTCCAACATAATGGAGAAGAAGATCCTCCTGCTCGTCGCCCCGAAGGATCGGCGCACCCCGATCTCATGGATGCGTTGGCGTACCGTGACCAAGGAGATATTCACCAGGCTCAGGGCGCCCAGGATCATGACGAACACGCCTGCGGCCGTGACCACCGACACGAAGCTGGACGACAGGATCTGCTGGTTGGCGCCCGAATTCGAAGTCGTCTGCGTCGATCCCGCGCCAAAAGCCGCATCGAAGTCAGTGCGGGCCAACTGGATCATCTCCTGAGCCGACCCCTGGTCGCCGGCCCAGATCTCCAGGGTGGGGATGGGGCGGTCGGCCTGAGCGGGAAGCCACCTCTCATAAGACTCGCTCAGGACCATAGCGGTCACCGGCTGCGTGCAGCTCTGATCGCCGAGCTGCTCCGCGGTCGCGTTCTGGCACCAGGACAGGTCCTCAGGCTCAAGGACGCCGACAATCGTGTAGGTCGCGGGCGTGGGGGAATAGGCCGTAATGGTTAGTGGCTCGGTCAGCGTGCTCACGCCCATCTGATCCAGGAAACCCTGAGAGACAATGAGGCTGGGAGACATGTCATCGGCGTCGTCGGCCGTAAACCACCTGCCCTGCGCCACCCTCGTGCGGTGGAGCATTCCGTACTTCAAGGTCGTCACCGTGGTCGCCACATTCCGCCCGCCGTCAGGGAAGGCGAAGCGGACCTGACTGGTGTAGGAGGTTGCCCAGGAGCTCACCTGGTAGCGGTCCACGAAGTCAGTTTGGGCGGCGGCGACTTTTGTCGCCGTTGTCACCGATGACGCTGATGAGGAGGTTGAGCCCGGCGCCGCCGTCGCAGCACCGGGGGTTTCCGCGTCGCTGGCAGCGCCGGAGGGGGACAGCCCGGAGCTGGCAGCCTGCTCGGCACTCAAGCCCCGCCCGGTGGGGGAGATGGTGACCGTGACCGTGCCCGGCCGCCCCGAGTACACCTCCATTTCAGCCTGCACGGCAGCTTCGGTGACCTGCCCCAGGGCGATAACGAAGGTCATGGCGGCCACTGCGGCGGCTACGCCCACCAGCGAGAGCAGGACCCGCAGGCGACCAATGCGCAGCTGAGCCCAGGCCTCCGTGACCGCTCCGACGAATCCGGTCAGGATACCGGTCATGCTGCTCCTCCTCGGCTCAGTAGCTGTCCACCCGGGTCGGTGTGAGCCCGCGCGCTGTCGTCGGGCAACACCGTCTCCCCGAACTCGTCAAGGCTGCCGACCCGGTCATGTGTGACGCGAATACGGGTCAGGACGCCGTGGTCAAGGCGGTACTGGGTGTGGGCCCTGGCGGCCACCGCCAGGTCGTGGGTGATAATGATTAAGGCGGCGCCGGTTTCGTGGCACTGGCGCTCCAGGAGCTCCATGACCACGGTGCCCGTGTCCACGTCCAGTGCGCCGGTCGGCTCGTCGGCGAGAATCACCCGGGGCTGGCGGGCCAGGGCGCGGGCGATCGCCACCCGCTGCTGCTCGCCGCCAGAGAGCTTCTCAATGGAGGAGTCGGTCTTATCCCCCAGGCCGACGGCGTCGAGCAACTCGTTGGCGTGCTTAGTGCGCCGCCAAAAGGCCGTCCCATGGTCGTAGAGCAGAGGTGCAGCGACATTCTCGGTGGTGGACAATCCCGAGATGAGGTTGAAGGACTGGAAGACAAAACCGAAGGTTCTCCCCCGCAGGTGGGCGCGACGCCTTTCCCCTAAAGAGGCGGCCTCCACGTCATCGAGCCGATACATCCCTGAAGTGGGAAGATCAATGAGACCCAGGATATTAAGCAATGTCGACTTGCCGGTGCCCGAGCGGCCAACGATCGCCACATGTTCACCTGGCTCAACATTGAGATCGACGCCGGTAAGGATTCTCAGGGCAGGGGCGTCGGGCATTGTGAAGGTGCGAGTGATCTCCCGGAGCTCCAGCAGCGAGGTCACAAGATCTCCTGACCATTCTCGTCGTAGCACGCCGAGCCGTCGGGCTCGCAGGTGTTGGGCTCACCGGTGCGCAGGGTGTCCTTACCGGGGACGAACAGAAGGATTTCCTCCCCCTCGCTCAGGCCCTCAGTGATCTGGACGTTCGTGCCATCGGTCAGACCCAGGGTGACTGTCCGCTTTTCGGCGGCCTCCGGCTTAGCGGGATCAGTGACAACCCAGACGCTGCCCGTGCCCACAGTCCCTTCGACGGCGGTGATTGGTACTAGCGGGACGCCGGTGGCGCTGCCGGCGTCAATGCCAATGGTCGCGGGCAGTCCGGCGAAGACCTGCTGGTCGGAGGGGATCGAGCAGCGCACCTGGACGCTGGTGCCGTCCCCCGTGGTGGTGGTTGTGGTGCCGTCGTTGGAGGTCGTGGTCGAGGTGTTCGCCTTTGTACCGATCTTCAGGTTCGTGCACTCAAAGGGTGAGGGGCCGCCCTCGACCGTGACCAGAGCAGAACTGGGCGCGTCAGTGAGACGGTACTGCTGGGAGGCGGTAATGGTGCCGGTGGCGGAGTAGGTGCCCGGCGCGATCGTGGCCACCGTCATGCCCACGCTCGTGTCCTGGGCGCGAATGACCTTGAAGGTCACAGTTCCGGACACTGGCGCGTAGATGGTGGACCAGGTGACCTTGTCCGGGACCTTGGTGCTGGTGGTGTTGCCCTCGGCGTCGGTGGAGGTGATTGGCTCCTGGGGCTCGGAGTGCTTGAGGTAAAGCAGCTCGCTGCCCGCCTCCACCCAGGTGTCCTTGTCAACCGCGAAGGAGTCAACGACGCCGGCCAGGTCCGCGGGAATCTCCACCACTGCGTCCTCCACCACCTGGCCCTTAATGTCGATGGTGTTCGAGATGTCCCCAACACTCACTGTTGTGGTTTGGGTGGCCACTTTGTAGCCGGGGGTGATGTCGGCGCTTGCGGCTCGGTCCTGCGAGGGGAAGAAGGCGATCTTCGTCAGGGTCACAGCGACGACGAGTGCGATGAGCACCTTGATGGTCGGCAGGGCATAGCGCTTCACGAGAGCCTCCGCGGTGGGCCGGGATGTGTGGGCGCGTACGGGGGCCAGCCGTTCGAGCCCAACGGGAACATGGGCAGGGTATGGGGCGGGATGCGGCGCCCGGCTCCTCCTGGGGGATGAGTTCTTAAGTCCTCAGAAGGGATGAGCCTCAAGGATTCTCACAGTGTGTTCCCATGGCCTTCTCAAAGGTTTTTCGAGGTATGGACGGCCGCGCCGCCAGGACTGCGCGGTCCTGGCGGCGCGGCCGTCGGCCCTTCGGGTCGGGCGTTCGTGCGGGCTGGTGGAGCCTGGTCGAGCCTGGTGGGGGTGGCGCGGGGCCGACCGGTGCGCCTGTGCCTCAGGCCAGGCGGCCCGCCGGTGCGCTGGGGGCGGCGTCCAGGAACGCGGGGGCGCCGAAGCCCTCGTGCTCGTAGGCGGTGGCGACGGCATGGGCCACCTTCTCAATGTCCTGGGCGTCTACCAGGGCGATGGCGCTGCCGCCGAAGCCCCCACCCGTCATACGGGCCCCGTGCGCTCCCGCGGCACGTGCCGTCTCTACCGCCAGGTCCAGTTCGGGACAGGTGACCTCGTAGTCCACTCGCAAGGATTCGTGGGAGGCGTCCATGAGGGCCCCAGCGCGGGCAAGCTTGTCCCCGGCCAGCGGTCGCCCGTCCTGGAGCAGGGCGACCAGCTCAATGGTGCGGGCGATCTCGGTGACGACATGGCGGGTACGGCGCACCAGGACCTGGGCGTCGCCCTGGCCACTGGCCTCCAGTTCCTTCAGGCGGGCGGGGAGGTCGTCGGCGTCAATGTCGGCCAGGAGTTCGACGCCCAGAATCCGGGCCGAGGTCTCGCAGGCGGCGCGGCGCGCGCCGTACTGGCCGTCAACCAGGGAATGCGGGGCCTTGGTGTCAATGACCAGCAGTGCCAGGCCCTGGCCCGCCAGGTCAAAGGGGACGTGCCTCACAGAGCCATCGCGGCAGTTCAGCTCCAGGGCGTGCCCGGCGCGGCAGCGCAGGGAAGCGGACTGGTCCATGCCTCCGGTCGGAGCGCCTGCGATCTCGTTCTCCGCACTCACGCAGCAGGCCACCAGGCGGGCGCGTCCGGCGTCGTTGGGCTGGGCGACAGTGCCGGCCAGGCCCAGGGATGCCACTTCGTCCAGGGCCACCGCCGTAGCGCATTCCAGTGCTGCCGAGGAGGACAGGCCCCCGCCCAGTGGCACGCAGGAAACCAGGGCGGCGTCGAATCCGGGCAGCGGTCCCAGCCCGTCGCGCTCCAGCGCCCAGGCCACTCCGGCGATGTAAGCGCCCCAGTGGGTGACTTCGCCGGCGGAGCCCCTGGGGCCGATCTGGTCCAAGTCGAGGGTCTCGATCCGGGTGGGATCCTGGGAGGAGACGAGCCGGATGGTCCGGTCTGCTCGGGGGGCCAGCGCCACGTGGGCGCGATGGGGCAGGGCAATGGGCAGAGCCAGGCCCCCGTTGTAGTCGGTGTGCTCGCCAATGACGTTGACGCGCCCGGGGGCGTACCACACGCCGGCGGGCTCGGCGCCGAAGGCGGTGCGGAAGAGTCCGGTGGACGCGGCCATGGCCTCGGCAGGGGGCAGGTGGGGGGTGAAGACGGGGCGGACGGGGGTCATGGTGGCTCCTAAGGTGAGGGCGGTGTGTCGCAGAGGCCTGGTCGGATGTGGATGTTGGTTGCGGCTGGATGCGGGTTTCGGTGAACGGTTGACTGCGGCAGGCGGTGGATGTCCTTAGCGCGCCAGGAGGAGGGTGGCGCCGGCCTCGTCCAGGGCGGCCGTGGTGGACTCGTCAGGTTGGAGGTCGGTGACCAGGATCCCCAGGGAGTCAGTGGGGCAGAAGGAGCGCAGGCCCAGTATCTCCCACTTCGAGGAGTCCAGGACGGCGACGATGGTGCGTCCGCTGGCCACCAGCGCCTGGTTGGTGGCCGCTTCCAGGAGGTTGGGGGTCATGAGACCCGCCTCGGGGGTGAAGCCATGGGCGCCAACGAACACCCACTCCACGCGCATCGTCTTGAGGGTGTCAATGGCCACTAGTCCCACCAGCGCCCGTGAGATGGTGAGTTCGCCCCCGGTGAGGATCACCGAGGGGGCGGGGCGGCCATCGGAACGGATGGCGTCGGCGGCCTCGAACAGGAGCTCGGCGGCGGGCAGGGAGTTGGTGATAATGGTCAGGGTGCCCAGGTGCGGTAGTGCGGCCACCGCCCGCGCTACCTCCAAGGTGGTGGTGCCCGCGGAGAGTGCCAGGGCGTCCCCGGGGCGCACTAGGCCGGCAGCGGTGGCGCCAATGCGGCGCTTGGCGTCCTGGTGCTGGGTGGACTTCGTCGTGAAACGGGGCTCCAGGGCGGCTGGTCCAGCGGCGACGGCGCCCCCATGAACGCGCTCGACCAGTCCCTGGGCGACGAGCTCGGTAATGTCCCGGCGCACCGTCATCTCGGAGATGCCCAGGGCGTCGACGACCTCGGCCACGCGCACCCCGCCAGTGGCGGCGATACGCGCCAGAATGAACTCCTGACGCTGACGGGCCAGACGGGGCGGTGCGGTGGAGGACATGCACTTATTCTGCCAGAAATTCTCACCTTCGAACAGGGCCGCTCAGAGTCGAACAATTCCTCTGTGTGCTATCCAATGCCGGCCGTGGCCGGGCCTGAGCCGGCGGCACGGTATCGTTGCCCCGCGCGCACGCGGAGGCGCGCCACCGCCGAGCCCGCGCACCGCGCTCACGGACCCCTTCCCGCATCCCTGAGGAGCACAGATGGACGTTCCCGTGGCCAGGTCCTCGGAGTGCGTCATTGGGATTACCATCCCCCTGCCCGAGCCCTGGGCCGCCCAGGTCACGCGCGTGCGCAGCCGCGCTGGAGACCCCTTCGCAGACCACATCGCCCCGCACGTGACGATCGTGCCCCCGACCCTCATTGAACGCGACTGCCTGGAAGACTTGCGCACCCACCTCAGACGGGTCGCCGCCCGCACCGCCCCCATCCGCCTGCACATGGCCGGCACCGAGAGCTTCCGCCCCGTCAGCCCGGTGACCTACCTGGTCGTCGCCTCCGGGGCTGAGCAGTGCGACGAGCTCCACCGGCGCGTGCGCAGCCAGGAGGGTCCTCTGCATCGCCCACCGCGCTTCCCCTTCCATCCTCACGTCACCCTCGCCCAGGGGGTTAGTGACGATGCCCTGGATGCCGCCGCCCAGGAGGGCTCGGCCATTGATGCGGTCTTCATCGCCCAGAACGTCCATCTTCACCTTCTGACTGAGGACGGCGCCTGGATGCTCCTGGAGGCCCCCGAACTCGCAGGCCTGGACACCCCGAAGAAGCGCGTCGCGACAGGCGCACCATAACAACCCGAACAGCCCCCTGGACGCTCGCCTGCTCGCCCCCGGCCTCAGCGTCAGTACGCGGGTCGAGACGGGCTCACGAACGAAGACACTAACCTGGGGCGATGATTAACAGCGCCTCCCCACAACTGGTCCATGCCATTATCCCCGCAGGCGGAGCGGGCACCCGCCTGTGGCCGCTGAGTCGGCGCGACCATCCCAAGTTCCTCTTGGACCTCACCGGGGCCGGACGCACCCTCATCCAGGGCACCGTTGAGCGCCTGGCACCGGTGGCCGCCACGACAACCATTGTCACGGGGACCGCCCACCTCGCCGCCGTGGCCGACCAACTCCCCGGCGTGCCCAGGGAGAATCTTTTAGCTGAGCCGGCCCCGCGCGACTCCATGGCCGCCATTGGGCTGGCGGCGGCGATTATTGCCGCCCGTCACGGGCATGATGCCATTGTGGGCTCCTTCGCCGCCGACCACACCATTAGCGACGAGTCCGCCTTCATCGCCGCCGTCCGCCAGGCCGCCGCCTTGGCGCAGAAGGGCTGGGTGGCGACCATTGGTATTGAGGCCACCGGGCCCTCCACCGCCTTCGGCTACATCCACACCGGTGAGCTCCTGGGCGTCCAGGGCGCACCGCAGGGGAGGCGTGTTCTGGATTTTACGGAGAAGCCAGACGCCGCCACTGCCGCCGCCTACCTGGCCACTGGCGATTACCGCTGGAACGCCGGCATGTTTGTGGCGCGCGCAGGCGTTCTCCTGGAGCACCTCGCCGCCCAAAGGCCCGCCCTGGCCGCCGGCCTGCAACGCATTGCGAGCGCTTGGGACACCTCCGCGCGCGAGGAGGTCCTGACTGCCACGTGGCCCTCCCTGGAGAAGATCGCCATTGACCACGCCATTGCGGAGCCGGTCGCCGCCGCTGGGGGAGTGGCCGTGGTTCCGGCCTCCATGGGGTGGGATGACGTCGGCGGCTTCGACGCCCTGGCGGAACTGGTCGCACCCCGACACACCGGGACGGCCGCGGGCGTGTCCGTGCTCGACGACGCAGCTCGGGGCGGAGTGGCCGCCGACGTCGAGGCAGTCGCCAGCCGCGGCGCCCTGGTGGCCTCGACCACGGGTCGGAGGGTGACACTCCTGGGGGTGCCGGGGGTCGTGGTTGTCGACACTCCGGACGCCCTCTTGGTGACCACCCCCCAGCACGCCCAGGAGGTCAAGGGCGTCGTTGACCGCCTCACGGCCCAGGGCCGCGACGCTCTGCTCTAGCAGGGGCCCGGGGTGCACCCGGTGGAGCGTCGCTGGTGCGCACCAGTGGGAGCCTCACCACGCCAACGGATGCCTCAAGCCGTGCGAAGTGGTCCAGATGACACGGCGTGTCCCGCGCGTGATGTCTGATGACGTTGGGCGCCTATGCCGCTACCCTTGATGTGCACGACCAACGCCGGTCCGCCCCACGCACCGCTGACAACTGGAGTCACACCGTGAAGAAGTTCCTCCCCGCAATAGCCCTGAGTTTGGCTGCCGCCCTGGGCCTGGCCGCTTGCGGCTCCGCCCCCACCGACACTGGTGGTACCGCCGATTTCAAGGCCTGCATGGTCTCTGACGAGGGCGGCTTCGACGACCAGTCCTTCAACCAGTCCGGTATGGAGGGCCTGGAGCGCGCCAAGACCGAGCTGGGCGTCCAGATCAATAAGGCCGAGTCCAAGTCCGACTCCGACTACCAAACCAATGTTGACGCCATGGTCCAAGACGGCTGCAACCTCATTATTGGCGTCGGTTTCAAGCTCGCCACCGTCCTGACCGACTCGGCCAAGGCCCACCCCGACATCCAGTTCGCCCTGGTGGACTCCGCCTTCACCGACAACTCCGGTGCCGTTGTCGAGATCGACAACGGCCGCCCGCTGATCTTCAACACCGCTGAGGCCGCCTATCTTGCCGGCTACGTGGCCGCGGGCACATCCGCTTCCGGTAAGGTCGCCACCTACGGCGGCATGGAGATTCCCACTGTTCAGATCTTTATGGAGGGATTCGCCCAGGGCGTGGCCAAGTACAACGAGGACAATGGCACCAGCGTCGAGGTCCTGGGGTGGAACTCCGAAACCAAGACCGGCTCCTTCGTGGGCGACTTCTCTTCCACTGACAAGGGCCAGACTCTCACCGAGGGCTTTATCGCCCAGGGCGCCGACGTCATTATGCCGGTGGCCGGACCGGTCGGCTCCGGCACCCTCTCGGCCGTCGCCGCCGCCTCCAATGGGGCGGACATTAAAGTCATCTGGGTCGACTCCGACGGTTTCCTGACCACCGGAGACTCCCACATTCTGACCTCGGTCATGAAGGAGATCGACGTCGCGGTCTACGACACTGTCAAGGCCGCCTCCGAGGGCAACTTCACCTCTGACTCCTACATTGGCACCCTGGCCAATGAGGGCGTGGGCCTGGCCCCCTACCACGACCTGGACGCCTCCGTGCCTCAGGACCTCAAGGACAAGGTCGTCGAGCTCCAGACGCAGATCGCCAACGGCACCCTGACCGTCACCACGCCCTACGACCCCACCAACTAACTGACAACGTGGTGGATGGCCCCCCGCGAGTCACCCACCACGGCGTGTGACACCCGGGTCGGGCGCCCGAGGCGGCCCACAACGCCGCCTCGCAAGCCCCACCCCGCTATCGCAGCGCCGTCGTCCCCCGCCCCGGGGCGGCGGCGCTGTCATTCCGGCCTACGATGCCCCGGGCGGCACAGGCGCAACCCAGAACGCGATAGAGAGACCAAGGACTGTGAGACTCCAATTACGCGGGATCACGAAGGTTTTCGGACCGCTCGTGGCCAACGACCACATCGACCTCACGGTCGAGCCGGGCCAGATCCACGCCCTCCTGGGCGAGAACGGCGCCGGCAAGTCCACCCTCATGAACGTGCTTTACGGGCTCTACCGGCCCGATGAGGGTGAGATTCTCCTCGATGACGAGTCCGTCCATTTCTCCGGGCCCGGCGACGCCGTCGCCCGGGGAATTGGGATGGTCCACCAACACTTCATGCTCGTGCCGGTCTTCACCGTCGCCGAGTCTGTTGCCCTGGGATATGAGCCCACGGGCGCCCTGGGGGTCATTGACGCCAAGGCCGCGGCCGCCAAGGTCACCGAAATCTCGGCGCGCTTCGGTTTCGACGTCGACCCTGAGGCCCGTATTGAGGACCTGCCCGTGGGTGTTCAGCAGCGCGTGGAGA
>ERZ772964.191-NODE-191-length-30611-cov-13.5839_pt1 | contig 30611 bp, 24 predicted proteins | sample MGYA00580675_ERZ772964 | MGnify/ENA primary metagenome ERZ772964 (study PRJEB29015, sample SAMEA2737941) | human oral metagenome | biome: human oral; feature: human-associated habitat; material: dental | place: China | collected 2139 ... | reverse complement strand
CGCATGCTATGGCAGATGGCCTACTCTTGTTTCTTCTTGCCCACATCAGCGGGCATCCCTGGAAGGTAGAACTCGCTTTCGGACAATCTGCTCCTTTTTACTCTTTGAGCGGAGAGTATTCTCCCACTCCCACCCAAACCCACCGAACAGTCCGCCGTGGACGTCGCGCTGGGTGAGGGTGGCGCGTTGCTGGGGCGTCCAGGTGGGTGTGGTTGTGCTGGTTGGCTGCTTGGGGGCGGGCGTAAGGCAGGTGCAGACTGGCTTCCTCATGTGAGGGTGTGGCTCGTCTGGGTGGGTGGAGATGTGGCGAAGCGGCTCGAGAGAGTTTTCTAGCCTGCCCTGCCACACGTCATTGAGGATTGGTGCCCACCGGTGGCCGCGCGGCGGTGAGGTCATCTCGCTTGGGCGCTCATGTCGATTTAAGGTCCCGAAATAGATGTCGGTGCCGCGGAATATCCTCGTTTCGAGGCGTCCTCCCGAGCAGTTCTCGGGGGAGGGGTGCTACAAAGCGACTAGCCAGTTAATTTTTGGTGCCCCTCTGAGTGTCTGATGCCTCGTGTTCTGGTATTTTGCCAGGAAGGAGGAAATATGGTCAGATCTATTAACCGTAGTGCGGTTAATGGGCGCATCGTTCCGGCCAAGGCGGTGCGGCTCAACCCGCGGGAGACGGTCACGCAGCGTGCTGGTTCGTTGGGCTCGAAGCCATCGGGTGGTTCGTACCGGTCGGCAATCACTGGGCGTTACGTCACTGAGGCGACCGCTCGGCGTCACCCGAACACCACGATTCATGAGGGAGCGTGAGCTGGGTGTCGGTGCGTGTGAAGATCAATCCGGATGCGGAGCGCCAGATTGCCGCAATGGCGCAGAAGGCCTTCAAGCGTTTTGAGGGCGATCTGAACCATCGTCGGTCTCGGTTGCAGGGGCGGCCTGTTGCCGAAGTTCGGCGTGCTGTTGACAGCGCGCTACGCAAGTATGGACTTCCTCTGCCTGACGCCACGGTAGCGAGTCTTGCGCAGTGTCTTGCTGAGGGGCGTCAGATTCAAATCAGTACCCGTTAGCGGAACTGTCATGCGGGTGGGGTAGCAGGTGTACGGAAGTCGCCTGCTGCCCCACCTGTCTCGTATGACGTGGTGGGTGTTGTGTCACTCCTCATCCCTGGCTACCTCCACCATCACGATGGTGCGGTAGGTGGTCATGCGGGTGTGGAGGCCGGAAGTGAGGTGGCTGTGGTCTTGGTAGAAGACGGTGCGCATGGGGGCGTCCTGGCCGGTGATGGATACGGCCAGGACGGCGTCGTCTGGCTCGACGGCCTGGGTGTCGGGTAGGTCGAGGGCGAGGCGGTGGCGGCGCATGGTCAGCCCGTCGCGTGAGACCTGGGGGCTGGTGATCTGCTCCAGGTCGAGCGTGAGCTCTCGTGGGCTATTGCTGGAGGGGTAGTGCCAGACCTGGATGAGGGGTGCCTTGGCGGGGAGGTCGCTGTTGGTCATCTGGTCGATGATGACCATCAGGCTGGTGCCGCTGCCGCCGAGCTGGATGCTGAGTGTCTCGGTGCCGAGTCGTCCGGCGACCTGGGCGAAGTAGACCAGGTCGCGGGCGATGATCGGCATGCCGGCGTCGCTCCAGCGGCGGGCGGTGCGTTGATCGCGCCAGTCCTGCTCGGGTGAGAGTGCTTCGGCGGTGAGCTGGAGGCGGTCAAGGACGGTGTCGGCCGGAGCGGACAGAGAAAGGGCGGCGGCTGCCTCGTTGCGGCCGCTGTGCTGGTAGCGGGCCAGCTCGCGCTGAAACAGCAAGAAGGCGTCGAGCAGGTCGTCGCCGCCGCAGACCTGCCGCAAGGTGGCGAAGGTGCTGAACTTCTGCACCGTCAGCTGCCCGTAGGCCTTGCGCAGGGCCAGCAGCTCGGTCAGGACCTGCTGCTCCAGTGCGGCGCGCTGCTCGGCCTCATCCGTGGTGTCGCCTATGGGGAAGACGCCATGTGGCAGCGGGGTGACTGGCTCCGGGGGCGTGCTCATAGCCCCTATTCTCACCGACCGGTTTGGCACCGCGCTGCGCAGCTGCAGCGCGGTGCACTTTTCTGTCACGACACCGCCAATGGCGGCGAGTTCTCCTAGATGTGCCAGATCAACCAGACACCAGCACCGCAAGTGCCCTTTGGGCAGTACGGCAGGCAGATGGCCCGGTCTGGGCGGCCACAGAGCCGCAACTGTCATCCCAGGCGGTAGCAGCGGAACCCGCTCCAAGGTGAGCAGCCGCCCCGGCCGTCTTTCTCTCTTTCTTCCTCTCGTCTCGAAAGGACTCCTCTCATGGCTTCTACCAATCTCAGTCTCTTCTCGCCCCAGCGCACCCGGATGGGGGTGGTGCTGGGCAATGGCCAGGCCCGGGTGACTCGGCGGGAGATCGAGCAGGTCGCCGCCCAGGCAGAAGTAGCGGCCCAGGCCGAGCAGGCCCGGGCCTTCCTGACCTCCCAGGTCCTGACCAACATCGCCACGCTGGTCACCCAGGCCGAGGCCCAGACCCGCATCGCCCCCGGTGGTGCTCAGTTCTATGAAGCGATCATCACGGGATACGCCCTGGGAGCTGGGCAGCGCATCGGGCAGTTGTAGGCGGCCGGGCGCTGCGATGCGTCGCTGACCCAGAGCACGAGCCCACGCGCGACTGGTGGCGCGGAAGCACTCCTGAATTGCCGGAGGGCACCAGCACTGGCTGCTCGGCTGGGTGGGACTGTCACCTCTCGGTGGGTCTCAGGATGGCCGGGCTAGTACCGCAACGTCGCCAACAACGCCGCCAACCCGGTGGTGAGCGCCCCGTCTCGTGCCTGCTCTCCTTCTCCTCACGTTCCTTCTCTTCGCTTCCTTCTTTTCTTCTCTCTTCTCATTTTCGGAGGTTTCATCATGACGGTAATAGTCGGGATCCTGGCCCTCATCGGTCTGGCGGTGGTGGGCGCAATCGGCTGGGCGTTTGCCCAGGGGGTGCGCGATGGGCTGGCCCAGTGGCGGGAAGCGCCGCCGGGCGGAACGAGTCAGCCGGTGCCCGTAGGCGCACCGCCGCTGTTGCTCTCCGCCGCGCTGCCGAGCAGTTACCAAGCCGGCCAGCTGGCCGGTGAGGTGGCAGCCAGCTGGCGCTCCGCACACCAGGCGGCCAAGGCGGCTGGAGCAGGTGTACCAGCCAGCTCATCCTGGGCAGCCGCTCTGGCCTTGGGCAGTGAGCTGAGCCAGCAGCGCCAAGAAGCAGGCCGAGCCATGCAGGCAGCCATGGCCCAGGTGCTGCAGGACAACGAGCAGGCAGTGCGGGAGGCAGCGGCTGAGGCTGCCGGAGGAAGGCGCGACACCAGCAATGGTGGGAGTGGTGCCGACAGTGGTGGCAACCGTGACGGTGCGTTTGCTGGCACGGTGCCGGATGGATCGGACGGTGATGGCAACAGTGGTGATCCGGCGGCTGGTACAGCCCGTCCCACCTGGCCGGCTCACTCGCCCTCGCGTCGCCCGCCGCGACCGCGCCCTAGGCGGTGCACGCAGCAGCGACCGGCTCGGTCGGACGAGCGGCAGTCGTGAGCGTTGGGATTGAGCGGGCTCTGGCGGCCCTGCACTACCGACCCGTCGGACTGAGTACGCGGCAAGACAAGACGTCCGCAGGTCGCCCTGGCTGGTCGCGCTGGCGGGGTCTGGAACGTCCGGCAGCCGTGAGCAATCGGCTCCATTCTCCGCCCACATTCTGAGCATTCTTGCTCGCTTGTTGCAAAAACTACAGCACCGACTTTCGTGGCCACTAAGTGGCGCGTGTGTCCATTTTGTTTCCTGGGGTGACACCACAGAAACGGCTCGAGAACGTCTCGTGTCGCATCGCTTCGTAATGTAAATCGGGAAGCCTTGCAACACGCGAGTGTTCGTGGAATGTATGGGATAAGGGCAACCGACTGCCGATACGCGAAAAGCTGGTAGCGAGCCTGCCCGAAGCAAATAGCACGTATGAACAAAAAAGGAGGGACATCATGCAGCAGCAGACGAAACAAGCAGCCCAGCGATGTGCTGGGGGAGCGGCCTCTCGGCACAGTGCGGTGGCCAGACAGCTGAGCGCAGTAACAAAGCCAGATGCTGGCTCATCGCCCGCCATCCCTGGCCTGCCGGCTGGTGGTTTCGCCACCATCCTGGTCGATCCGCCCTGGCCACTGCAGAGCGGTGAGAAGCACTACCGGACGATGAGCCTGGCGCAGATCAAGGCGCTGCCGGTGGGGTCACTGGCGGCCCGTGATGCCCACTTGTGGCTGTGGACGACGAATGCCTTGCTGCCGAGGGCGTATGAGGTGGCTGAGGCCTGGGGCTTTACGGTGCGCAGCCCACTGACCTGGGTGAAGTTTCGCCTTGGCCTGGGTGGCCGCTACCAGCTGCGCAACGCCACCGAGCAGCTGCTGTTCTGCACCCGGGGGAGAGCTCCACTGGGTTCGCGCTCCCAGCCGACCTGGTTCAACGCCCCAGTACAAGAGCACTCACGCAAGCCAGCTGAGCAGTTCGCCATTATCGAGCGGGTTAGCCCCGGGCCGTACCTGGAGCTGTTTGCCCGCCGCCGGCCAGAGTCGAACCAGCCCTGGGCGGTGTGGGGAGACCAGGTAGCGAGCGACATCCGCATCCCCGGCTTTGCCGTGCCGCGCTACAGCGAGCGGGCGCACGAGACAGACGCCGAGACAACGACCACGACAGCGGAGCGAACGGAGCCGATGCAGACGGCGGTGGATGGTGCATCCCGTGGTGACGACCGAGATGACAGCGCTGGCGGTAACAGTGAGGAGGTAACGCGATGAGTCGGCCGTGGCAAGACAAGTACCCAATTTGCAGTCTTCGAGGAGATGGTGATGATGAGCGATTCGAGGCGTTCTCTGCCCGGCAGCCTGCTGCGATGCGGCGTCGGTCTGCTCCTGATCGCGATGGGGCTGAGGTGGATCGTCGCCATCGTGCAAAGCAGCTGGCCCTGGCTCGTCGGGCTGCTCGCCGTGAGCGCCGCCGCCTGGCTGGCAGTGCGCTGGTGGCGCAGCCGACGGGAGTGGTGAGGGAGCCGAGCAGAAGCGAGCGGCAGACGGATCGGCGTCGTCAGTCGGAGCGGGCTGAGCAGTGCTCGAGTTGGCCAGTGGACGACAAGACGCAACACGCACGTTTCCGTCGGCCTCGCAGTTCTCACCCCACTGCAGGAGGCCACCGAAAGAACGGTGGATGGCCTCACTCCCCAAGGAGGCACTCATGATGGCCCGCTACGGCGGTGGTCGGCCTGGTTCGTCGCGGCGGGTGCGGCTGGTGCCGGTGCGGCGAAGCGGCCTGGATCACCGGGCGGTGGCGCGGATTGTGCTGGCTTTGGCGCGGCAGATGGCGACGGAAGCGGATCAGGCTGCGCAGTCGGCAGCGGATGACGAGGTGGTGTCCTCAGGTGTTGGGGTCTGCGCGAGGAGTGAGCGTGGCCCCTCGGTGGGGCGCTGTGCTGCGAATGAGCCCGTGTCGGCATCGGCTGGGAACGGCTTGGCAGGCCGGTGTTCTCACCAGCGTCATGACGCTCACCGTTCACCTCACGAGAATGCTGCTCCGTTCTCCACGCCGGGAGGTGCCCCGTGATGGCCCCCGCAACTCGCCCCCTGGTATGGCATCAGCTGCGTTTTGCCTTGCCGCTCGCTCAGGACACGGCGGTGGGGTTGGTGGAGCGCATTCTGGCGGATGGTTCGCTTGGTCGGGTAGTGCTGGAGCTGCGCGCCTCAAGCGGTCAGGCGACGTGGGCACTGGGGTCGCATGCGGGTGAGCGGTTGGCGAGGGTGGTGCGGGAGCTGGTGCCGGGCTGCCGGGTGTCTCGTGGCCTCTCGCGGCGGGCGGTGAGCCAGGCGGTGGTGGTGTCAGCCCGGCCAATCGGGGTGGGACTGGCGACGGAGCGGCTGGTGGCGGTGGTACGGGCTGTCCTGGCCGCCTTAGCAACCACGGCTAAGGACGAGGAGTTGGTGGTTCAGCTGCAGCTGGGGCGACGCTTCTCACCGCAGGCTCTGGGGCGGGTGGCACCGCAGGGTTGGCTGGAGCTGCTCGGCCTCGTGCCGATTCCGTCTCTTAGTGGTGAGCGGGGTCGGCGGATGCGGGCGCAGGTGGGGCGGCATCGAGCGGCGGTGTGCCTCCGTCTGGGGGTGCGGGCGGCCTCACCCTTGCGCCAGCGGGTCCTGCTGCAGGGGCTGCTGGGGGCGCTGCGCCTGTTAGAGGGGCCGGGGGTGCGGCTGCGCGCCCGCGCGGAGCACCCCGCCAAGCTTGATGGGGTGCGGCGGCCGTGGCGGGCGGGGCTGGAGCTTGGTGCAGGAGAGATTGTGGCGATGGCGGGCTGGCCGGTGGGTGAGCTGCCCTTGCCGCTACTGGGGAGTGGGCACCCGCGCCTGGTGGCCCCGCCGCCGGAGGTGGGGGCCGGGTCGTCGCAGCGCGTCGTTGGGGCAAGTGCGGTGCCGGGAGAGGCTGGGTTGGTGCGCTTGCCGATTACTGACGCGGTGTACCACACGCATCTGCTGGGGCCGACGGGGGTGGGTAAGTCGACGGTGCTGCTGTCGTTGGCGCTGGCTGATGCGGCTGAGGGCCGGGGTCTGCTCCTGCTTGACCCTAAGGGGGACTTGGCGACGGACTTCGTTGCGCGCTTGCCTCAGGAGCGGGCGGGTGATGTGGTGGTGCTGGATCCGACGAATCCTTGCCCGGTGGGGTTTAACCCGCTGGCGGGGTCGCCGGAGCTGGCGGTGGTGACGGCGGAGGCGGTGCTGGGGGTGCTGGCCGAGCTGTTTCGCGACAGCTGGGGCATCCGCACCGCCGATGTGCTCTCCGCCGCGCTATTGACGTTGGCGCGTATCCCGCAGGCGACGCTGGTGTGGCTGGTGCCGCTGCTGACCAATCCGGCCTTCCGACGCCGGGTGCTGGCACTGGCCCCACCCGATCCTTTGGGCACGGATGTCTTCTGGCAGGGCTATGAGGCCAAGCCGGTGCGGACCCAGGCGGTGGAGGTCGCCCCGGTGCTCAACAAGCTGCGCCAGCTGATGCTGCGCCCAGGACTGCGGGCGATGCTGGGCCAGGCCCAGCCCCGCTTCGGGCTGACGGATCTGCTGGAGCGCCGACGCATCGTGGTGGTCAACCTCAACCAGGGCCTGCTCGGAGCCGGAGCGGCCCGCTTGCTAGGGACCCTGCTGGTGGCTCAGCTGTGGCAGCACCTGCTGGCACGCCAGGCAGAGCCGGCCCAGCGGCGGCAGATCGTCAGCGTGTATATCGATGAGGTGCAGGCCTTCCTGGCCGGGCTGCCGGGCAGCCTGGCCGACGCCCTGGCCCAGGCTCGGTCACTGGGCGCGGCGTTCCACCTGGCGCACCAGTACCGCGGCCAGCTATCTGCCGAGATGATGCAGGCGGTGGAGACCAACACGCGCTCCAAGGTGTACTTCGCGTTGTCGGCGACCAATGCAGCTGCGGCGGCCCGGTTGGCTCCGGAGCTGGAGGCGGCCGACTTCCAGCTGCTGGCCCAGTACCAGGCCTACGCCACCGTGATGCACCAAGGACGCCGCTCGGGCTGGTTCTCCCTGGCCACCCGGCCTGCCCCACCAGCGGTGCGCGACCCAGCCCTGCTCTACGCCGCCAGCCACGCCCGCTACGGTATCCCAGCCGAGCAGACCGAAGCCGAGCTCATCGCCCTGACCAGCAGCACCGCGCCCAGCACCGCCGACGCGAATGAGCAACGCAACCCAGCCACGACGCTACAGGACACCTCCGCAGACGCCACTGCTGCAACCACTGATGACGTTACTAGTTATGGATCTGGGGACGAGGCGGTCGGTGATTCGAAGCCTGGTGCCACCCTGGATGAGGCTGGCCCGGACGGCACCAGCAACGGAGCTGAGTCTGAGTCTGGGCGGCTCCGCCCGGCGATTGGCCGCAGGAGGCGACCATGACGCCACTGGTACCTGAGCACACGACCTGCCGCCACTGCTGCAGGCGACGTACGTACCGGGATGGCAGCGCGGCCGGCCTGCGAACTACTGGGCGGGGGCGTCGTCTCGGTGGACGTGCCGGTCGACGCACCGCTGCACTCACGGCTCACGGCAAGCGGCAGCACCATGCCCTTTTGTGGTCGTTTGTGGCGGTGACTGACCCCACCTGGTGTGGTCACGTCTGGCCCGGCGGAGGCGGCCAGCGATGAACCGGTCACCCACAGATAACACGGCCCGGTTCTCATCGCTGGTGCCTGCGCCGATCCATCCGATGCAGGCGCGCCTGCTCGCCCTGGTGGCGGCCCATCGCTTTGCCACCACCACGCAGCTCGCTCGGCTGACCGCACCGGAGTACGCCTCGTCGGCCTCGGCTCTGCGCCAGACCCAGCGCCACCTGGCCAGCCTGGCTCAGCAGCGTCTGCTGACGAGTCTGGAGCGGCGGGTCGGTGGCTGGCAGGGCGGCTCAGCCGTGACGATCTGGGCCGCGACGACTCGAGGCCACCGGCTTGTGGCAGTAGACGAGGGGGAGGAGGTGCCGCGGCGGCAGCGGCCCCGTGAGGTGTCGACCACCTTCCTGGACCACCTCCTCGCGATAACCGAAGTGCGCACCAGCATCGAGGAGGCCGTCCGCCAGGAGGCGGACACCGAGGCGGCGGTGGCCTTGGAGCCGGACTGCTGGCGCACTGCGCTCAGCCCCAGCGGCCAAGTGCAGGTGCTGCGCCCTGACCTGGCCGTGACCATCACCAGCCCGGCCTATGAGGACCGCTACCTCATGGAGGTCGACCGGGCTACCGAGAACCCCGGCCGTGTCATCGCCACCTGCTGGCGCTACCAGGAACACCAAGCCACCAGCAGCCAGGCCAGCGACGGCGGGGTCTTCCCCCTGGTGGTCTGGCTGGTCCCCACCGACCGCAGACGCCACCGCCTGGAGCGAGCCATCGCCCACAGCACCGGCCTGCTACGCGACCTCTTCCGCGTCATCCGCCTCGACCAGCTGCCCACCCTGATCCACGGCGGCCCCGCCGCCATCCCCACCCCACAGGCCAGCAACCAGACAAGCTGACAAACTAAAGAGGCATATCCCTCCGAGAAAGACACTAAGTAACAGCCTGCCATTTCTGGGGCGACATGCCAAGGACATTGAGGCGAATATTGCGCATAGCAGACAACCACCTGACCACGCCACTTTGACAGGCTTGCGGATTGCCGTCAGGGGTCAAGCAAAACCAGACTGGACTTTTCCGTCCATCTGAGCGTCAATAGAAAGAGAAGAAACACAAAACAACGGATAGAAAGTAAGGAACATGAGAGGAGGACACCGATGACAGCACAGACAAAGATGAACGCACAGGAGAAGCACCCGGCCGTGCTTGACGGTGTGCCCGCCACCGCGCTGGACGGCCCGGCGGGTACCGGGGCGATCGCCATCTTCTACGGCGCAGCCCACTACCCCTTCGAGCTGGCCCGGCAACGAGAGCTGGTCGAGGACTACGCCGACGCGATGGGCCTCAACCTGGTCACCGAGTTCCACGACCGACAGCAGCGCCAGCACGGCCTGGGCATGCTGCTCGATGCCTGCCAGCGCGGTGGCGTGGACTACGTCATCACGGCGGGCTGGCCCACCCCCAATCTCACCACCACCGAAGCAGACGCGGTAACCGACCAGCTCGCCAAGGCCGGCACCCACCTGGTCTGCCTCAATACCGGGCACCCCGGCGACGGCACCTCACCTGCCTGGTGGAACAACGAAGAAGGCGCGTGGATGCGCCAGCTCGATGAGCTGAGAAGCCAAGAACGCAGACAGCGCGAGCAGACCAGTGAACACACCGAAACCAGCAAGGAGGTGCACCATGCCTGACGCACTCGCCCCCGATCCCTTCACCGCCATGGCCGCCCAACTGACCCCCAAGCGCGCCGTCTCATACATCCGCGTCTCCACTCGGGAGCAGGCTCAACGTGGTGGTAGCGAGGAAGGCTTCTCCCTCCCCGCTCAACGTGAAGCCAACAAGCGCAAAGCCCAGTCCATGGGAGCCCTAGTGGTTAAGGAGTTCGCCGACCGAGGTGAGTCCGCCCGCTCCGCTAACCGCCCTGAGCTGCAGAAGATGCTGGCTTATCTTAAGGAAGATGGCGGGATTGACTATGTCATCGTCCACAAGCTTGACCGCCTCGCCCGCAACCGGGCGGATGATGTGGAGATTAACCGGGCGTTTGAGGAGGCGGGGGTCAGGCTCGTGTCGACGAGTGAAAACATCGACCAGACGCCTGGCGGGATGTTACTACATGGCATCATGAGCAGCATCGCTGAGTTCTACAGCCGAAACCTGGCTAATGAGGTCATCAAGGGGATGGGCGAGAAAGCCAGGAATGGTGGGACGCTGGGTAAGGCACCGCTCGGTTACATCAACGTCCGCGCCAGAGACGAAAACGGCCGAGAAGTCCGCACCATCGCCCTCGATGAGGAGCGCGCACCGCTGGTGCGGCTGGCCTTCACGGAGTATGCAACAGGCAACTGGACGGTGCGGCAGCTAGCTGACCATCTCAACACCCTCGGCCTGAGCATCCCACCCACGCCGCGGCGCTGCGCCAAGCCCATCACAACAACGCGTCTGCATGAGATCCTGCGCCACCCCTACTACAAGGGCATTGTCACGTTCCAGGGTGTCGAGTACCCGGGTAAGCACGAGCCGCTGGTAGATGGCCAGACCTGGCAGACCGTCCAGGCCATCCTGGCTTCGCGGCGCTATGGGGAGCGCCAGCGCATCCACAACCACTTCCTCAAGAGCACGGTTGTCTGTGGCCAGTGCGGGGCGCGCCTGTCCGTCCAGAACGCCAAGAACAGCAAGGGCACCATCTACCCCTACTTCGTCTGCGCCCGCCGCTGCCGCCTCCACGACTGCGCCTTCCGCGCCGTCCTCATCGACGTCGTCGAAGACCGCATGGTAGAGCTCTACCGAACCATCCAGCTCAGCGCAGCAGACAGAACACAGATTGAGCACTACCTCCACGACGAGCTAGCCCAGATAGAAGGAGACAAGACCAAAGCAGTGCGCTCCCTCACCACCCGGCGCACCAACATCGAGGACAGACGACGCCGTCTGCTCCATGCCCACTACGAAGGAGCCATCCCCCTTGACCTCCTCAAAGAGGAACAAGCCAAGCTCTCCACCGAGCTGAACCAGATTGAGCGCCAGCTGGCCGCCTACAAGGCCGATGCCGCTGAAGTCCGCCAGCACCTCACCCAGGCCCTTGACCTCCTCGAAGACTGCCACCGCCTCTACACCGCCGCACCCGCCCACCTGAAGAAACTGCTCAACCAAGTCTTCTTCCAGCGGGTGCTGGTGAACCCACTGGTCGATGAGGAGGGACGGGTCATCTTGCCAGGCGAAGGCACGAGCGATGCTGCCAATGCTGGCGGACCAGTAGGTAAGGATGCAGCAGGTGAGGAGACAGTCGGTGAGGACAGCACTTCACCCACAGCCAACCCTTGCCATAACCAAGCAGCAGACCAACGCAGTGAGGACGCACACGATGAGCAGCACAGCGCCGGAGAAGAAGAAGGAACTGACGATGACAGCGGGGGAGGAGTCATTCCGCATCCCGTCCACCTCGCCGACACTGGCTCCGGTGCTCGCCTCAGCGCTCTGCTCGTCCCGCCCTTTGACCAGCTGGCCAGCCCCAGCCTGCACACTGCCGCCCATGCGCACCACCTGCAGCACCTGGCTCAGGCTGACAAGCCGACCACACCGCTCACTGCTGACGACGAGCCCACGGGCCCCACAACACGAACAACGCCCACCCTGGTGGGTGAGCGTTGTTCAACATCTGGAACCGCATCCCAGCCTGTTTCGACTGGGGTGGGTTCAGGTAAGAGCTGGCTGGTGCCCCCGGCGGGACTCGAACCCGCACGCCCGTAGGCAGCGACTTTTAAGGTCGCGGTGTCTACCGATTCCACCACGGGGGCGAAGTGCCCTGATATTTAAGTATTGGGCACGCCAGTGCCCCCACTGGGATTCGAACCCAGGACCTTGTGCTTATCAGGCACGACACGAGGTATAAGCTCGCTGCTCTAACCGCTGAGCTATGGGGGCGTGGCCGTGACGCCGACGGCGTCGAGGAGGCCGACGCTGCCAGCGCCGGAGGGGCCCGGCAGCGCGGAAGTAGGTTACCCCAGATGGCGGCTGCGTCGGTCGTTTTCCCGACTGTGTTCCGGCGGCGCCCTCGGCATGTGGACGGCCTGGGCCGCATCGACGTCGTCAGGTCTTAGGAATCCCTGGCCTTGCCGCTAGCCTGGTCGCATGAGTCACACCCCTGCACCCGCATCCTCTGAGGCCGGACGCGAGACCTCTCGGAATACCCCGGAAGGCTCCTTGACGGTTGGCGACGTCGTCGCCCTTGTGGAGGCGGCCGCGCCTCCCGGCCTGGCCGCCTCGTGGGACTCCAACGGGCTCATCTGCGGAGATCCCGCCGACCCGGTGCGAAGCATCCTGCTGGCCGTCGACCCTGTAGCTGCCGTCGTCGACGAGGCCATCGACTCCGATGTCGACATGATCATCACCCACCACCCGCTCTATCTGCGCGGGACCGACCACGTTGCGGCCACCGATCCCAAGGGCCGCTCCATCCACCGCCTCATCCGTGCCGGCATCGCACTCCTCAACGCCCACACCAGCCTCGACGCCGCTCACGGGGGAGTAGCCGAGGCCCTCGCCGACCGTGTGGGCCTCACCTCGACCTCCCCTCTGGAACCAGATCCGGCCTCCCCGGACCAGGGCATCGGTCGCATCGGCGTGCTCCCACACCCCGTCACCCTGAGTCAGCTCGCCTCCGACGTCGCCGCAGTCCTGCCCGACTCGGCGCCCGGCCTCCTCGTGGGTGGGGACCTCGACGCCGTCGTCGAGCGCATCGCCGTCTCAGGTGGGGCGGGAGACTCTCTTCTGCAACGGGCTCGTGAGGCAGGTGCCGACGTCTTCCTCACCGCCGACCTGCGCCACCACCCCGCCTCCGAGCACTTGGAGGAAGGTCGCCCCTACCTTCTGTGCGGAACGCACTGGGCCACCGAGTGGGTCGGTCTGGAGCCCCTCGCCCGCCGGCTCGAGGAGGGAGCCCGTTCCCATGGGGGCTCATTGGCGGTCCAGGTCTCCCGCATTGTCACGGACCCCTGGGTACTGCGCCTGTCCACCGGATCAGACCGAGCGTGAGAGGATCATGAGAGGATTCGCAGCACCAACCTGTACGCACCTGAAGGAGCACACGCCGTGACAAGCGCACCCATCGCCCAGCAGCGCCTTCTCATCGACCTCCAGGATCTCGACTCCCGCCTGGCACGGCTGCGTCACGAGCGCAAGCACCTTCCGGTCCTGGCCCGCATTGAATCGGTCATCGAGCGCCTCAAGGCCAATAAGCGAGCCGCCATTCAGGCCGATGCCGCCCTCAGCGAGGCCAAGGCGCAGGCCACCCGCAGCGAGGACGAGGTCGCTCAGGTGGTGCGCCGTGCCGAGGTGCTGCGCGAGCGTCTCCACTCCGGCAGCAGCGCGGCCCGTGACCTGTCCGCCATCCAGGGTGAGATCGACCAGCTCGGCCAGCGCCAGTCGGCTCTCGAGGAGGCGCAGATCGTCGCGATGGAGGCGCTCGATTCCGCTCGGGAGGAGTCCGAGCGGCTCAGTCGGGAGGAAGCCGAGATCCGCGCCGCCGGACGCGAGCTCACCGCCAAGCGTGACACCGAGTTCGCCCGCCTCGATGAGGAGATCGAGTCCCTGGAGAACCAGCGAGCGGACCTGGCGGGCACCATCGAGACGGTGCTGCTGGCTGATTATGAGGCTGTTCGCACCTCCACCGGGGGCCTCGGCGCGGTGGCCCTGCGGGGACGCGCCGTTGAGGGCGGTGCCGTCGAGATCAGCCCCCAGGAGCTGGCGCGGATCGCGGCCGCTCCGAAGGATGAGGTGATCCACGCCGAGGAGAACGACGTCATCGTCGTACGGATGGATATTTGACAGCAGCGTTTCAGGACGGGGCGCATCTGCCTCCGGATCCCCTATCCGCTGTGCACGGTGGCGTGACTGTCCTCAACGAGTCACCAGGGTGAGGACTCGTCGCCCCTGCTGATCCGCCTCGGAGACCTCGACGTCGTCGACGCTGTTCAGTCGTGCGGCGAGAGCGGCGACGTCGCCTGCGTGCGCCACGGGCGACAGGGTCCCGGCGGCAACGGCACTGAGAAGCGCGCCGGTGAGGAGCCCCCGAGCCTGCTTCGCCATGTGCGAGACCACCTTGCGGGAGCCATCGTTGGCGACGCGTACCACTCGTACCGTCATGATCTCGACACCGTCGCTGGCAGATGGCTTCCAGGCGGCCGCATAGTCGGCTGACCGACAGTCGACCACCAGGCCCGGTGCGCCCCTGTCCTTGAGCACCGGGGCGAGGTGCGGTTTCCAGAATGACGGGAGTCGTCCCGGTCCCGGCAGCGATGCTCCCATCGACAGTCGGTGGTCGGGCACCGGATCGGTAGGGGAGAGCGCGCCCCACAGGCCCGAGAAGATGACGCAGTGGCGCTCCAGGGCGCCGCGCCCCGTCGTCTGCGCGGCGATCGACTCGAGGTTCGCGGTCTCGTACAGGACTCCGGTGAACAGCTGATAGGCGGGTGCGCAGGGCGAGGTCTCCAGCGACAGGTTCGTCCTCGTCTGCTCCGCGCTACGCGGTCCCAGCCCCAGAACGGAGGCGGCGTCAGGACCCCGGCTCACCTCGGCCAGTGCGGACATCACCGTGCGTCGCGGTGCGGTGAGCCGCTCGGCGTCCAGGAGCGAAGCGAGGTCCAGTGACGGGCCGCTGCTCGGAGCGGTCTTCCCCTCGGAGGGAGGCAGCAGGATCAGCATCCGCACATGATAAGACGTGACGTACCTGCCGAAGGTCGGGCCTTCGTCAGGTACGTCAGGCACTCGGGCTCCGACGGCGCGCCATGCCGCTATGCTGTCCCGTGCGGACGAGCCGACCGGGCGGCCGCGGTACCTGTCATCGCCCTTGTGGTGGTGCAGGGCTGAGGAACGTCCGGGCTCCACAGAGCAGGGCGGTGGCTAACAGCCACCCGGGGTGACCCGCGGGACAGTGCCACAGAGAGCAGACCGCCTACCGCATGCCGGTGGGTAAGGGTGAAAGGGTGGGGTAAGAGCCCACCAGCGCGACGGGTGACCGCCGCGGCTCGGTAAACCCCGCCCGGAGCAAGACCGCACAGCTGGCGCTCGAGGGCTGCTCGCCCGAGTCAGCGGGTAGGTCGCACGAGGCCACTGGTGACAGTGGTCCAAGATGAATGGTCGCCACCGCCCGGATCGGTAACGGCGGGCGGCAACAGAACCCGGCGTACAGGTCGGCTCGTCCGTCTCACCTCGACCAGTACATGAGGGTGGGGCCAACCAGAATCGTCTGGTTGGCCCCACCCTCATGCGTCAGGTGAGCGGCTCACTTTGCAGCCACGTACACCTCATCGTTGCCGGAGAACCCCGTGACGGCAAACACGCCCTTGCCGTCATTGGCGGTGGCCTGATCCACGAGGAAGACGAAGTTTCCCTTCGCAGAGCCCCCGTCTCGAGGCATGTCCTGCTGGTTGAACATGGAGTCGTCGATGAACGACTCGCTTCCCGAGGTGTTGCCGTCGTGGGAGTAGTCGATGTGCAGATCGTACTTCTGGTACTGTCCCTTGCCCTTGTAAGAAATTTCTACCGGGACGCGGATGTAGACCTTGCCGGCGGGCGGGTCCTGGTAGATGTACTTGTTGGTCGCCTTGATGTCCTCATTCGCGTTCCACTCAACCGCCCCGATGCTGACGGTCACCGTGGCGTTCGGGTCGTCAGAGATCTTAGTGGCTTTGAACTCGATGGAGGACTTGGTGGGATCGATGGGGTTCTTCGGGTCCGACCCGGGGCCGTCGCTTCCCTGTGACGAATCTGCGGACGCTCCGGCAGACGCACCTGAGTCCTTGGGCTTGTCCTTCGTTGACGAATCCTGCTTACTGCTCTGCGAGGAGCTCTGGCCGGCCTTGTTGGAACCACCATCGTCATCAGAGCCACTCATGGCCCACACGACACCGCTGATGACGAGTACTACCACGAGTACCGCGGCGCCGGTCCAGAACCACCACTGCTGGGTGATCGGCTTGGAGCCGCCCCCGGTCCCTCCCGGCCCTCCGACGGCTCCGGGCTGCCAGTTGCTGACAGGAGGCTGCGGGCCTCCAGGAGCGCCTTGATTCTGGAACGGTGTGGGGGACTGGGCGTAGTCCATGTTGGCTGCATACGGACTGGGGCCCGCCGCCGGGCCGGCGTAGTCACCCGAAGGGGCTGATGCGGACAGGCCGGTCGGGTCGGCAACCGGAGCGCTGGTGCCCATCTGTGCAGTCGGGGCGGTCGATACGGCCTGGGTCGGTGCCCATGCCGGGTCGGCCTCCGTGGACGCGCCCGCAGCCGAGGCGGCTGATCCGCTGGAAGGGGCGGAGTCGTCAACCCAGATCTGCCAGCCTTCGGGCGCCGGCCCCCATGCGGGGTCAGGCTGCCAACCCGCGGGCGGCTCGAAGCCCTCTGGCGGCGCGGGCCAGTTCGGTGGTGGATTGAAGCGCAAAGCCATGTGAACCTCCGGAAGGGGAAAGGGCGGGACTCGCTGCGCGGCTCCCTGGAAACGGAACCGACACGTCCGCTGCCCACGGACGATACGTCGTCACCTCGTTATCAGGCAACGTGGACAGACGTGGATGAACAGAGAATGGGACACTTTCGGATGGGGAGTTCTGCCCTGCACCCAGGTAACTCAGGGCAGTGTGAGGATCTCGGCCCCGTCGTCAGTGACCACCAGGGTGTGCTCGAACTGCGCAGTACGGGAGCGGTCCTTGGTGACCACCGTCCAGCCATCGTCCCACTGCTCCCAGTCGATGCTGCCGAGCGTGAGCATCGGCTCGATGGTGAACACCATGCCGGTCTCGATGACGTCGTCGTGCAGGGGGGCGGCGTCGTAGTGGGGGATGATGAGACCGGAGTGGAACGCTTCGCCGACTCCGTGGCCGGTGTAGTCACGCACCACCCCGTAGTCGAACCGCTTGGCGTAGGCCTCGATGACCCGTCCGATGACGTTGACCTCGCGACCCGGCTTGACTGCTTTGATGCCCCGCTCCATCGCGGTGCGGGTCCGGTCGATGAGCAGCTCCGTCTCAGGGTCCACCTCGCCGACGGCGTAGGTGGCGTTCGTGTCTCCATGCACTCCACCGATGTAGGCGGTGACATCGAGGTTGATGAGGTCGCCCTCGTTGAGACGGGTCGAGTCGGGGATGCCGTGGCAGATGACCTCGTTGATCGAGGTGCAGATCGACTTGGGGAAACCCATGTATCCCAGGCAGGAGGGATAGGCGCCGTGGTCGCACAGGTACTCGTGCGCGATCCGGTCGATCTCGTCGGTGGTCACCCCCGGGGCGATCGCCTTGGCGGCCTCGGCCAGGGCGCGGGCGGCCAGTCGGCTCGCCACCCGGATCCGCTCGATCGTCTCGGCGTCCTTGATCTCCGAGGCCGTCACGCGCTCGGGACCGTCGTGAAACATGTACTCGGGACGCTCGATGGATGCAGGAACATGCCGTTCAGGACTGAGGGTTCCGGGAGTGAGCGTACCGCGTGGTGCGCGGTCGGCCAGTGAGGCCGAGGGCGCAGGGGAAGCCGAAGAACTCATGGTGTCAGCATAGGAGCAGACGACCGACTCGGGGGACTCGTCCTTCGTCCTTTCAGACGAGGCGCTTAAGACCTCTACCATGTGCGTGACAGGTCTTGTCACCGTCAGGCGCTGAACCAGTGCTTCTCAGCCGGGAAGGAGGCCTCACGCACTGCGGCGCCGTAGCCGGCGGCCGCCTGTTGCAGTGCCTGGCCGACCTGACCGAACTGGTGGGCGAAACGCGGTGACCACTCCGTCATCCCGGCCATGTCCGTCCACACGAGGACCTGACCGTCGCAGCGGGCACCTGCGCCGATACCGATCGTGGGGATCGCGAGCGACTCGGTGACGCGCGCGGCCAAAGGCTCGGGCACCATCTCCAGAACGAGGGCGATCGCCCCCGCCTCGGCCAGCGCACGCGCGTCGGCCAGCAGCTCCTCTGCGGCCTCGCCGCGCCCCTGGACCCGGAAGCCCCCGAGCATGTTGACGCTCTGCGGAGTGAATCCCAGGTGCCCCACCACAGGGATGCCCGCCTGGGTCAGCGCGCGCACACTTGCCGCCCGGGGCCTGCCGCCCTCGAGCTTGACGGCGTTGGCCCCCGCCTTCATGAGGCGCACCGCGCTGTCCAGCGCCTGCTCAGGGCCTGCCTCGTAGGTGCCGAAGGGAAGGTCGGCCACCACGAGTGCGCGCTTGGTTGCCCGCGCCACCGAGCGCGTGGCCACCACCATCTCGTCCAGCTCCACCGGCAGCGTCGAGTCGTGCCCGAGCATGACGTTGCCGATCGAGTCGCCCACCAGCAGCATGTCGGTTCCGGCCGCGTCCAGGATCTGGGCAGTCACGGCGTCGTAGGCGGTGAGCATGACGAGCTTGGTGCCATCGTTCTTTGCTGCGGCGAGGTGATGAACACGCACGGGCTTGCCGCCTCCGACGGCGACGGAGGATCCGTAAGGGGACTCGAGTGTAGCCATGGGCCCGAGGCTACCCGAGGTCAGGGGAGGCTTCGGCGCGCCGCTGAACTCGTTGTGCCGCCTTCACCGGGGGCGATCTTCGAAACCTGCCCGACGCACCCGCGCACTAGGCTGGTCCCAGGTAAGAACGTCTCAGGCGGATATGCGGCCGAACATGCCGTCGGCCCGCTGCCGCACCCCACGCTGAGGAGGCACCATGGACAAGCAGCAGGAGTACGTGCTCCGAGCCATCGAGGAACGCGACATCAGCTTCATCCGCCTGTGGTTCACAGACGTGTCCGGACAGCTCAAGTCCGTGGCGATCGCCCCGGCCGAGGTCGAGAGCGCCTTCGAGGAGGGAATCGGCTTCGACGGTTCGGCCATCGAAGGACTGACCCGTGTATTCGAGTCCGACATGCTTCTCGCCCCCGACCCCTCCACCTTCCAGATGCTCCCATGGCGAGACGGAGCCAACGGCGTGGCCCGTATGTTCTGCGACGTCCTCACCCCTGACGGCGAGCCCGCCCGCACCGACCCCCGCTCCGTGCTCGAGCGCCAGCTCGCCCGCGTCGCCGAGGCGGGCTTCACGTGCTACATCCACCCGGAGATCGAGTTCTACCTGGTCAACCGCGACGCCGACGGGCGTATCCGCCCCACCGACGACGCCGGCTACTTCGACCACGTGCCCGGCGGCACCGCCCACGACTTCCGGCGTCACGCCATCCTCATGCTGGAGCAGATGGGGATCTCGGTGCAGTTCTCCCACCATGAGGGCGGCCCCGGCCAGAACGAGATCGACCTGCGCTTCGCCGACGCCCTGTCCATGGCGGACAACATCATGACCTTCCGCGCCGTCGTCGAGGAGGTCGCCCTGGAGGAGGGCTGCCTGGCCACCTTCATGCCCAAGCCCTTCCCCGACGAGTTCGGTTCGGGCATGCACACGCACTTCTCCCTGTTCGAGGGCGACCGCAACGCCTTCTTCGACCCCTCCGGCCAGTACCAGCTCTCCGCCACCGGACGCTCCTTCATCGCCGGACTGCTGTACCACGCCTCGGAGATCACGGCCGTCACCAACCAGCACGTCAACTCCTACAAGCGCCTGTGGGGCGGCGACGAGGCCCCCAGCTACGTGTGCTGGGGCCACAACAACCGCTCCGCCCTGGTGCGGGTGCCCATGCACAAGCCCGGTAAGGCCCAGTCCGCGCGCGTGGAGTACCGCGGCATCGACTCCTCGGCCAACCCCTACCTGGCCTATGCGGTCATCCTGGCAGCCGGGCTCAAGGGCATCGAGGAGGGCTATGAGCTTCCCCCCGAGGCAGAGGACGACGTCTGGGCCCTGTCCGAGATGGAGCGCAAGGCTCTGGGGATCCACGCCCTGCCCACCTCGCTCAAGAGCGCAGTGGCGGCCATGGAGCAGTCCGACCTGGTGGCCGACACCTTCGGGGAGGACACCTTCGAGTACTTCCTGCGTAACAAGCGCCGTGAGTACCGGGCCTACGACGCCCAGGTCACCGACTTCGAGCTCAGCCAGTTCTTCCCCCGCGCCTGATCGCAGCAGGAGGCAGCTGTGAGAGACCAGAGCGACAATCGCCCGCCGGTCGGGGCGCCCTCACGGCACAGCTCCTCACCCAGAACCCTGTTGCTGCGGGCCGGCTTCCAGAACGCCACCCGCGCCGGAGCGCTCCTGGGTGACCCCGCGCTGCTGCCCCTCCTTCCTGCAGACGATGAGACCGACGACGTCGGTAGCACGGGGACCACACCCACCCGCTCCCGCGCAGACCGCTCCGGGCGGCCAGGCAGCCGACTGGGTGACGTGCGACTCGGAGCCGGCCGAGAGGAGCTCATCGAGGCCCTGGCCCTCACCGCCGATCCCGACATGGCCCTGCTCAGCCTCGTCCGACTGGCCGAGGCCGTGACCGCATCCGAGTCACGCCTCCGGGCCTCACCGGAGGACGTCGACCCCGGGTGCACGCGTGCGCCTGCGGCACTTCTGCGCAGCATCCTCACCGAGCACGCCGCTGAGACGCGCGAGCACAGGCAACGTCTGCTCGCAGTCCTGGGAGCCTCGCAGGCCCTGGGGGACTTTCTCGTGGCCCACCCCGAGCACCTCACGGCTCTTGCACCGGCCAAGGCATGGGATGTCCCCTCTGAGCCCGACGTACGCGAGGCGCTGCGGCGGGTGGTTCAGGATTCGCTGGGACAGACAGGCTCCTCGGACGCAGAGGCCTCAGGCAGCGATGGTGATACTCGGGCCCCGGACGGTCCCGGCCCGGCCGTCAACCGGGCGACTGCCGCGCTGCGGCGCGCCTATCGGAACCGTCTCACGGCGATCGTCGCCGATGACCTCACCAGCGCGGACCCGATTGAACATGTCCCGACCGTCTGTCACCGTATGGCGGAGCTCGCCGACGCCGCCCTGGACGCAGCCCTGCTCGTCGCCCGCGCCGCTGTCGGACCTCAGGCGGACGAGGTGGCCCTAGCCGTGATCGCCATGGGTAAGACCGGGGCATACGAGCTCAACTACATCTCCGACGTCGACGTCGTCTACGTGGTCGGCCAGGCCCAGCACTCTCAGACCGTAGGGGAGCCGCTCAGCGAGGAGTTCCTCGTGGACGTCGGCACCCGCCTGGCCACCGAGCTCGCCCACGTCGTCTCCGCCACCGCGCCTGAGCCGCCACTGTGGCCGCTGGACACGGCGCTGCGCCCGGAGGGCAAGGACGGCGCGCTTGTACGCACCCTGGACTCCCACCTGGCCTACTACCGGCGATGGGCCGCCTCCTGGGAGTTCCAGGCCCTGCTCAAGGCCAGAGCCTGCGCCGGGGACATGGCGCTCGGCGCCCGCTACGAGCAAGGGGTGGCGCCCTTCGTGTGGGAGGCCAGCCGGCGGGAGAACTTCGTTGAGGACGCCCGTGCCATGCGTCGCCGGGTGGAAAAGGAGTCTGTGCCGCGCGGCGGTGTGGACCGGCGCATCAAGCTGGGGCCCGGAGGCCTGAGGGACGTGGAGTTCACTGTCCAGCTCCTCCAGCTCGTCCATGGCCGCTCCGATGAGAGCCTGCGCGTACCCGGCACCCTGGAGGCCCTCGACGCGCTCAGCGCGGGCGGCTACGTCAGTCGGGCCGATGCCGCGGCCATGAGCAGCTGCTACAAGGCCCTGCGGCTCCTGGAGCACCGCAGTCAGCTCTTCCGCCTGCGCAGGACCCACAACCTGCCGCAGAGGGAGGAGAATCTGCGTCGCATCGAGCGCGGCGTCTCCACCTGTCTGGGCCGGGGAGACAGCCTCTGGGATGACTTCAAGGAATTGCGCCGGCGCGTGCGCGCCCTTCACCAGGAGATCTACTACCGCCCGCTGCTGAGCTTCGCCGCCACTCTCAGTGCGGACGAGATGGCGCTGAGCCCCCAGGCGGCACGCGAGCGACTCGCCGCCGTCGGCTACACGGATCCGGACGGGGCGCTGCGACACATCCAGGCTCTCACTGAGGGGGTCAGTCGCCGAGCAGCCATCCAGCGCCAGCTGCTGCCGGTCATCATCGGCTGGATCGGCGAGGGCGCCGACCCCGACTTCGGCCTGCTGTCCTTCCGTCGTCTGTCGGAGGCCATCGGTGGCTCGCACTGGTACCTGGCTATGCTGCGCGACTCGCCGGTGGCCGCGCGCAGACTGTGCCAGGTGCTCTCAAGCGCCCACTGGGCCACCGAGCGCCTCGCGGAGTTCCCCGAGTCCATCGCCTGGCTCGACGACGACGCCGAGCTCGAACCCAGACGCCCCGGAGCACTGGCGGAGGAGATCGCCGCCATCCTGCGCCGGCGCAGCCTCAGCGGCCCCGATGACTCCGCGCTGGCTGAGCAGGCGCTCGAGGCGGTCCAGGCGATCCTGAGAGTGCGTGCCCGCGAGGAGGTCCGCGCCTCCTTGGCGGACTGCCTGGACGCCATTGATCCGGAGCGCACCGCCTCCATCCTCACCGACGCCACCGACGCGGTCCTGGGCGGGGCGCTGACGATCGCCACCGGACTGGTCATCGCCCAGCGCGACGGCATCGAGGCGGTCGCCACCGGACCCGACGCCGACGGGCACTGGCGCGCGGCGCTTGCCAGCCACGCCGTCGTCGCCATGGGACGTCTGGGAGGCCACGAGATCGGGTACGCCTCCGACGCGGACGTGCTGTTCGTCCACGAGTCCCGCGACGGTGCGGATGATGCCGCGGCCGCCCAGGAGGCCGAGGCTGTCGCTAAGCAGGTGGTCGGGCTCCTCGCCTCGGCGCGTCCCCATCCCCTTGAGGTGGACTCCGATCTGCGGCCCGAAGGCCGCCAGGGCGTCATGAGCCGCTCGCTGGCAGCTTACGGCGAGTACTACGGGCGCTGGTCGGCCCTGTGGGAGCGTCAGGCGCTGCTGCGTGCCAGGGCATGTGCCGGGGACGGCGATCTGGGTCGGCGCTTCGAGGAGCTCATCAACCCTCTGCGCTGGGCCGAGGGCGGGCTGAGCACCCAGGACCTGCGAGAGATCCGCAGGATCAAGGCCCGCGTGGAGACCGAGCGTCTGCCTCGCGGCATCGACCCCGCCCGCCACCTCAAGCTCGGCCCCGGAGGGCTCAGTGACGTGGAGTGGAGCGCCCAGGTGCTTCAGCTGGCCCATGCCGGTCGGATCGCCGGGCTGCGGACCACTTCGACCATTGGGGCGCTTCAGGCCGCGGTCCAGGCCGGGTTGCTCAGTGCCGACGACGGGGGAGTACTGGTCGCAGCCTGGATCCTGGCCAGCCGGCTGCGATCCGCGATCGTCCTGGGCACCGGGCGCGCCTCCGGGCCCCGAGCCCAGGTCCTGCCGGTCCAGATCCGTGAGATCCGGCTGGTGGGTCGCCTCGTCGGCCTGGGCAGCGGCAGGGAGCGCGAGCTCGAGGACCTCTATCGTCGCAGCGCACGCCACACCCGTGCCGTGGTCGAGCGCATCGTCTTCTCCGACGGCGGCACCCACGACTCGCCCCCATCCGTGCCGACCCCATCCGCGCCGACCCCATCGGCCAGTAGCGCATCGCCTGGGCGGGACCGGAGCTCGGCGGCGGGCCACCCCGCGGGCTCGGCGAAGGGACGTGGCGAGCAGGCTCGTCGCACCAGCAGTGCGGCGAAGTTCTCTCGGACGCGGCGCTCGGGCGGCGCCCGCCCGAGCAGGAGGCCCTCAGCGGGTCCCTACCCCTGGAGCTGACGAGGCTGATAGGGAACCAGGTGAGAGAGGTCGGGCGATAAGGATCGCACCGGCGCCGAAGGCCGGTCCGCCACGGACCTGGCAGACTTGGTGCCGTGAGGCTCATTCTCGTACGCCACGGTCGTACCGTCGCCAATGTCATGCAGGCACTCGATACCGCCTTCCCCGGGCATCCTCTGGATGACGTGGGCCTCCGGGAGGCCGACGGGCTGCCGAGCCGTCTGAAGCAGACCGGCCTGCTCGAGGGGCTGGGCTCGTTGTGGGTCTCCCCGATCCTGCGTGCGCGTCAGACCATCGCCCCCATCGAGGCGGCCACCGGCCTGAGCGCCACCGTCGACTCGGGCCTGCGGGAGGTTCTGGCCGCGGATCTGGAGATGAACACCGACGCCCGCTCGGTGGCCTGCTACGTGGACACCACCCGCGCATGGATGGCCGGACGCCCCGCCTGCCGCATCCCCGGGTCCCCTGAGGACGGCAGCGACACGCTCCGGCGCTTCGACGACGTCGTCCGCCGGATCGTCGAGCAGACCGCCCGGACGGGAGACTCGGCGGCCCTGCTCGTCTCCCACGGCACCGCTCTGCGTCTGTGGTCCTCCCTCAAGGCAGCGCCCGGAGGCGGCGTGGACCCGCTGTGGATCGCCGAGCGTCCCATGCACAACACCGGGATCACCGTCGTCGACGGCGATCCCGGTGCCGGGTGGAGCCTGACCTCCTGGGACGATGGCGCCTGGGACCAGACCTCCTGACCTGCCTGCCCTAGAGGACCGAGGAGAGGAAGGCCTGGGTCCGTTCGGCCTGCGGGTTGTCCAGGACCTCCACGGGGTCACCGGCCTCGCAGATGACGCCGCCGTCCATGAAGATCAGCTGGTCGCCGACCTCACGAGCGAAACCCATCTCGTGGGTGACTACGACCATCGTCATCCCGGACGCCGCCAGGTCCTTCATCACCTGAAGCACCTCACCCACCAGCTCGGGATCCAGGGCCGAGGTCGGCTCGTCGAAGAGCATGAGCTCGGGGTCCATCGCCAGCGCCCGGGCGATCGCCACCCGCTGCTGCTGACCGCCGGAGAGCTGGGAGGGATAGTGATTCAGACGATCACCCAGCCCCACCCGCTCCAGCAGCTCGATACCGCGCTTTCGTGCCTTGGTCTTGGGGATCTTCTTCACCTGAACCGGAGCCTCCATGACGTTCTCCAGAGCCGTCATGTGGGGGAAGAGGTTGAAGCGCTGGAAGACCATGCCGATCTTGGCGCGTTGTGCAGCCCGGGCCTTGTCCGACAGGGCGTGCAGCTCGGTGCGCCCACCGCGCTCGACCTCGCGCATCCCGATGAGCTCGCCGTCGACCTTGACCCGGCCGGCGTCGATGGACTCCAGCTCGTTGATGCAACGCAGAAGCGTTGACTTTCCCGAGCCCGAGGGGCCGATGAGGACCGTGACCGATCCCGGGGGCACGATGAGGTCGATACCGCGCAGCACGTGCAGCTCGCCGAAGAGCTTGTGCAGGTCGCTGATCTCAACCTTCGGCGTCTCAGCTGCGGCGTGAGTGGATGTGCTCATGGGGTGACCTCCAGGAAGGGATCGTCCTTGGTGGTGTGGGCGTTGAGGATCGCCTGCTGGCGGGCCGACAGCCCCCGGCCGGAGGCGACGGAGGCCTTGTCAGAGTCGAAGCCCTTGCCGTAGTAGCGCTCGATGTAGTGCTGTCCCACCATGAGGATCGAGGTGATGATGATGTACCAGATGGCCGCGACAATGAGCAGTGGGATGATCTGGTAGGTCAGCGACGCGTAGGAGTTGGTGACGAAGGTCAGGTCCAGGGTGAAGGGCACTGCCAGCACCAGGGAGGTCGTCTTGAGCATGGAGATGGTCTCGTTGCCGGTGGGCGGCACGATGACCCGCATCGCCTGTGGCAGGATGATCCTGCGTAGGATCTGACCCCTGCTCATGCCCAGGGCTCCGGCGGCCTCGCTCTGGCCCTTGTCCACCGAGTTCAGGCCCGAACGGACGATCTCGGAGAGATAGGCGCCCTCGTTGATGCCCAGTCCCAGCATCGCTGCGACGAAGGGGGTGAAGACCGTCGTCGTCTTGAAGGTCAGCAGCTCGGGGCCGAAGGGGATACCCAGGCTGAGCTTCTGGTAGAGCGCTGACAGCGCCCCCCAGAACACCAGCTGGGTGTAGATCGGGGTCCCACGGAAGAACCACAGGTAGGCCAGTGCCACCCAGCGCAGCACCGGGTTGGAGGACTGGCGCTGGATCGCCGTCGTCACCGCTAGGACGATGCCGATGGCCATGGCCATGAAGGTCAGCAGCAGCGTCCACCCGACGGCCTTGACCACGTGGACCTCACGCAGGAAGAACCAGACCGTGGACCAGTGGAACTTCTCATTGGTGACCAGGCCGTGGATGAGCATGGCCCCCAGAACCGTCACGATCGCGGCACTGATCCAGGTCCCCGGGCGGGGGACCGGCTTGGGGTTGTTGAGAGCGACCTTCTCGTCGTCAGAGGCGGGGGAGGCGGTCACGGCTCACTCCTTCACTGCGGGATTGAGTTCTGCGGTGGTCAGGGCGGCGTCCTTCACGCCCCAGTTTTCCAGGATCTTCTGCCAGATGCCCTGATCCATGAGGTACTGGACGGCGGCCTGGATCGCGGCGGTGAACTTCGGGTCGGCCTTGGAGGTCACCACTCCCTGGGGTGCGGCGTCCTCCACCTCGCCCAGGGTGACGACCTGGCCGTCGGTGAGCTCGACGGCGTACCCGGCCACGGTGGAGTCGGAGTAGGTGGCGTCGATCGTGCCGCCGACCAAGCCTGTGGTTGCCTCGGACTGCTTGGAGTAGGAGCGCACGGACAGCACGTCCTTGCCCGCGTTCGCGCAGTTCTCGGCGGCCTTGCGCATCGTGGCCTCCTGGCCGGTGCCTACCTGGACGCCAATGGTCCGTCCGCACAGCTTGAGGTGGTCGGAGGTGTCGACCTCCTTGGGGTTGCCGGCCTGAACGTTGAATCGCGAGCCCACATTGATGTAGGCGGTCATATCGACCTCAGCGGTCCGCTCGGGAGTCACGGTGAAGGAGGAGATACCGGCGTCGTACTTCGATCCGATCGAGGCGATGATCGAGTCGAACTCGGCGGTGTGGACCTTTCCCTTGACGCCCAGCACCGCGGCGATCGCGTTGGTCAGGTCGACGTCGTAGCCCACGGCCTTGCCCGAGGGGTCGAGGAACTCGGCCGGTGCGTAGTCCGTGGAGGCGGCCACGTCGAGGACACCGTCCTCAAGGGCACCTTGAGGGAGCTTGGCGATGATGTCGGGCTGCGCCTGGATCGACGAGGTGTCGAAGGAGTGGATCTGCGAGCTCCGGTTCGCGTTCCAGTCAGCGGCGTTGGTGCATCCGCTCAAGATGAGACAAGCGGCGGCCAGCCCGAGAGCGGTGTGTTGGCGGAACCTCATCGTAGGTCGTCCTCTTCGGAGTGGATCAAGACGGAGAAAGAATATCCGCAATGCAGTATAGATATGCAGTTATTGAAGGTGGCGTATAGCACGACATCGGCCCTGAGCCTCGTGTGCAGGAGACTCAGGGCCTACGTCCGAGCTGCATCAACAACTCACAGGTCGTAGTAGAGCTGGAACTCGTAGGGGTGGGGGCGCAGCCGCAGCGGCTCGATCTCGTTGGCCCGCTTGTACTCGATCCAGGTCTCAATGAGGTCAGGAGTAAAGACGTCGCCCTCGGTGAGGAAGTCGTGGTCCTCCTCCAGGGCCTCCAGCGCCTGGTCCAGGCTGTCGGGGAGCTTGTCGATGTCGAAGTACTCCTCGGGTGCGAGCTCGTAGAGGTCCTTGTCGATGGGCTCACGCGGCTCGATGCGGTGACGGATGCCGTCGATGCCCGCCATGAGGACGGCGGCGAAGCACAGGTAGGGGTTGGATGAGGGGTCCGGTACCCGGTACTCCACGCGCTTGGCCTTGGGGGAGGAGCCGGTGACCGGGATGCGGATGCAGGCCGAGCGGTTACGTGCCGAGTAGACCAGGTTGACCGGTGCCTCGAAGCCGGGAACCAGCCGGTGGAAGGAGTTCACTGACGGGTTGGTGAAGGCCAGCAGCGCCGGGGCGTGGGCGAGGATGCCGCCGATGTACCAGCGAGCCAGGTCGGAGAGCTGGCCGTAGCCGCGCTCGTCGAAGAACAGCGGTTTGCCGTCCTTCCACAGCGAGTGGTGGGTGTGCATGCCCGATCCGTTGTCGCCGAAGATCGGCTTGGGCATGAAGGTGGCTGTCTTGTTGTTGCGCCAGGCCTCGTTCTTGATGATGTACTTGAACTTCATCATGTCGTCGCCGGCGGCCAGCAACGAGTTGAAGCGGTAGTTGATCTCCTGCTGCCCGGCGGTGCCGACCTCGTGATGGGCCCGTTCGATCTCCAGGCCGGAAGCCAGGCAGGTGCGCACCATGCGGTCGCGGATGTCAGCCATCTGGTCGTTGGGGGAGACCGGGAAGTAGCCGCCCTTGAACGCGGTTTTGTAGCCCTTGTTGCCACCCTCCTCCTCGCGGCCTGTGTTCCAGGCGGCCTCGGCGGAGTCGATGGCGTAGAAGGACTCGGCCGGGGAGGACTCGTAACGCACCGAGTCGAAGAGGTAGAACTCGGCCTCTGCGCCGATGTAGCAGGTGTCGGCGATTCCGGTGGAACGCAGGTAGTCCTCGGCCTTGGCCGCGATTGAGCGCGGATCGCGAGCGTAGACCTCGTCCGTGAAGGGATCGACGATCGAGAAGTTGACGACCAGCGTCTTCTCCTCTCGGAAGGGGTCGAGGAAGGCTGTGGTCACATCCGGGACCAGCTTCATGTCCGACTCGTGGATCGCGGTGAAGCCTCGGATCGAGGAGCCGTCGAACATGAGGCCGTCGGTGAGGGCCTCGTCCTTGAAGGCGGCCACGGGAATGGTGAAGTGCTGCATGACGCCGGGTAGGTCGCAGAACCGCACATCGACCAGCGCGACGTTCTCCTTCTCGATGAACGTCAGTGCCTCGGATGCGTCCTTGAACATATCTCCTCCATGTAGGAACGGCGCACACACTTCATACGTATGTACTGCGGCTGATATCGGCAACTATATTGACCCGCCCGTGACGAAGGAGTGGCGCCGGTGTTGCCTGAGTGTTTCGACGAAAAATTGCACGGCGTCAAGGGATGACTGATCGCCGTGCGGTGGATGTGCAGGGGTAGTCAGGGGTAGTGGGGAGGGAGACGGCGAAGAAGATCAGCGTCCGCGCATCGCGCGACGGTCAGGGCGCACCCGGTTGGGGTCGATGTGCTTGGGGATGGGCAAGTTCTTACCGGCCAGGGAGGTCAGCCGCTTCGAGACCTGGGTGATCTCGCTGTCGGTCAGCGACGTGGGCTTGGTCGGCAGGTGGCGCAGCGTCTTGGACAGCTCCATCAGGCGCACCTGTCCGGCATCAGTACCCACCTGAAGGGTGTGGATGGGAACGGTTGACAGCAGCCGGTGGACCTTGCGCTCTTCCTCGGCGAGCAGGCGACGGACGCGAGTATCGGGGCCCTCGGCGATGAGCACGACGCCGGGGCGTCCCACCAGCCTCCACACGAGGTCCTGGTTCTTGTTGAAGGCTACGGGATCGGGCTCTATATACCAGCCGCGGCCGATCTGGTCAAGGACGGCCTTGACGGCTCCCGGTCTGCCCTCGAGCTGGGTGTAGGAGGCGCGGGGCACCATGACCGACAGGATGATCATATCGATAACGAGCGCCAACATGAGGCTCAGAACAAGCCAGAACCACAGGGATAGCCCGTAGCCAAGGGCGATAGCGGTCCCCAGAGCGAGGCACGTGGCGAGCACCGCCAGCATCGCCCACCCGATCCACGGGTAGCTGCGCCGCGAGATCGTGTAGGAGTCCTTGATGTTCTGAAGGTACTGGGCCAGCCGGCGCTTCTTCTTGGGCTGGGGAGACTGGGCACTACTCACGGGCACACAATAGACGACGTCGGTGCACTGGCACACACGGTCTCGCCGTCAGCGTGGCCGGCCCGCGTGCGCGAATCGGCTCTCAGCAGGCGGCCGCGAGATGGGGGTGCGTCCCCAGCAGGGCCGACGCCTCCTGGCGAGCGGTGGCGGGCTCGGCGAGCTGGGCCAGGCGCTCGGGGATGGGCCGGCCGCGCTTGACCATGGCCCGCCCCCACAGCATGCCGGCGCGGTAGGAGGAGCGCACCATCGGGCCGCTCATGACGGAGGCGAATCCGATCTCCTCGGCCAGATGGCTCAGCTCGACGAACTCCTGGGGCTTGACCCAGCGGTCAACGGGATGGTGCAGCTTGGAGGGACGCAGGTACTGCGTGATGGTGAGGATGTCGCAACGGGCCTCCACCAGAGCGGCCATGGCCGCCTCGATCTCGTCCCGGGTCTCGCCCATGCCCAGGATGAGGTTGGACTTGGTGACCAGCCCCGCCTCAGAGGCTGCGGTGATGACGTCCAGGCTGCCCTGGTAGGAAAATGCTGGACGGATCCGCTTGAAGATACGCGGGACGGTCTCCAGGTTGTGCCCTAGAACCTCGGGACGCGAGGAGAAGACGTCCTCCAGCGCCTCCGGGTTGCCCCTGAAGTCGGGGATGAGCAGCTCGACCCCGGTGCCCGGGGAGAGCTCGTGCACCTGGCGGGAGGTCTCGGCGTAGAGCCAGGCACCCCCGTCGGGGCGGTCATCGCGGGCCACGCCGGTGACGGTGGCGTAGCGCAGGTCCATCTCCTTGATGGATATCGCCACGCGCCGGGGCTCATCGACGTCGTACTCGGTGGGACGGCCAGTGGCGATGTCGCAGAAGTCGCAGCGACGGGTGCACATCTCGCCGCCCACCAGGA
>ERZ772964.190-NODE-190-length-30757-cov-120.096_pt1 | contig 30757 bp, 18 predicted proteins | sample MGYA00580675_ERZ772964 | MGnify/ENA primary metagenome ERZ772964 (study PRJEB29015, sample SAMEA2737941) | human oral metagenome | biome: human oral; feature: human-associated habitat; material: dental | place: China | collected 2139 ... | reverse complement strand
TTCACTCATAGGTGGTGGTTCCCTTCGCACATGTGACCCTCAGACGGTAACCGACGCGGGGGTCATCTCGTTGCGAGAGGCGTCACCGTTCGCCTCGGGCGTTCAGCCCGACGGCGCGGGCGGCCGGTCGCTCGGAGCGGGGGCGGTCCGGTTCGGAAGTCGGAGCAGGTGCGGTCCGTGCGGTCCGGTTCAGAAGAAGGCGGGGGCGGTCTCGCTCTCCCGACGGCTGAGCCACAGGGCGAGGGCCCCGATGACGAGCAGGCACGCCATGGCCAGAGTGAGCCCGAGGCCCGCGCCCGTGTAGGCCAGCAGTCCGCCGAGGGTGTGGATGGAGGGCGCGGAGGGGATCGCGGCGGCCATGGTCGTCGCGGCGGCGGCGGCCGCCTGCGCGGATATATTCCCGTCGTCGAAGTTGCCCTCGTCGCTGAACCCGTCGTCCTCCGGGTCGACCGCCGCCACGACGACGGAGGAGTCCGCGGTGGGGGTCGTGGCCGGGGCGAGTCCCGAGGGAGGTGCGGACGACGGCGTTGGCGTCGCCGTCGGCGGCGCGTCCGCCTCGGGCGCGTCCGATGCGGATGGCACGGATGGCACGGATGGCGAAGAGGCGACTTCGGGATCGGAGGGGTCGGGGTTCTGGTCCTGGTCCTGGGGCGGCGTCGGCTGCGCCGTCGCGCCGTCGTCGGCAGTGGCGGGGATGGTGGAGGGGGCGGGCTCGGACGGGGACGAGTCGTCGTCGGCCATCCCCGCATGGTCCGCCTGCACGTTGTTCGGGGGCCGGGGCGGTTCCGTGGCGATCAGGGCGGGGGCGGCGGAGGCCGGCTGCACGAGCGCCAGGATGGAGCCGAGCAGCAGGACGAGAAGGACGCCCACGCCGCGGAGGACGACCATGTACGAGCGTCGGGTATGCATGGCGTCCTCCTTCCTTACGCTGATCATCTCAGGGATTCATGGTGCCGCACCATAGGGGGCGGGCAATCCTGTGGATACCTAGAGGATACGGAAGATCACGGTTCGATAACAGTGGGATTCGCCTCACTCCGCTTGTGGAGCTCACCGGGGCCCCGCGGAAACGGCCCGGTCGGGGTGCCGGCACCGGCTAGTCCGCAGGAGGGTCGGCGCGGCGAGGGGGATGGGCGGGCGCGTGACTGACGGTGCTGATGGGACTCCTGTGACGATCCGGAGTGGAGGAGTGTCAAAATCTGCCACAAAGGCGCCCCGGGCCGGGATCGGCCGTGAACAAAAGCGCGGAATATCAACGATTCTCTGCGCGCGTTCCGGCTCGATCCGGGCCTTTGTGGCAGATTTGGACATCCTGTGCCGCCGCGGGTCCCCGGGAGGGGCGCCGCGGGCCGGTCGGCGACCACAACGGGCGCTCCGGCGAGCCAACGGTGCCCGCGGGCCGCGACGCCGGCCTCCCCGGACGGCCCCCGGCGCCGAAATGTGCACTTCGCACTCGAAAGTGCAGTTCCAACCGTCATTTTCGAGAGCAAAATGCACCTCTCGACGAGGAGAGGACCGATGACGATCTCGCGGGTCGCGGCGCCAGCCGTCCTGGAACATCTCCAGCGACCAGGTGAGAAGGGCTCAATGTCGGCGCCCTGTTCACCATGCCGCCCCACCGACCACAACAACATCTCAGTCACCAGAAGCCTTTTCGTCGTCGCCCGACTTGCGCCCCTTCTGCTTCTCCGGCACGACCCAGCGCGGCGGCGACAGACTCACCCCGAAGACCCTGGCGAGCAGCCACCCGACCGGCACGGCGCCGGCGAGGACCCCGAGACCGCACAGCCACCAGATCGCACCGCGCCGCCACAGATTCGGCGCCGTCGAATCCCAGTTGATCCAAACCTCCAGCAGGACGCTCAAAGGCATTCCCACGAAGGTGAGCACACCGATCGCCCATTCCATTATGCGGGCGGAGTCCTGCCGGTTCTGGTCGAGCAGATGCTCCTGCCTCTCAATGAGCGTCTGAACGCTCTCGCGCAGCAGACGCGCCTGTTCGACGGCCTGCGCCACCGCCCGGTCGAGCCCGCCCACATCCTGCATCCACGACAGGATCAGATCGGCCTGCTCGTGGCTCGAGACATCGGTCCACCACTCCGAGGCCAGGAAGGCGATGGCCTCGCCGTCGAGCTCGATCGCCTTATTGATGAGGCCGTCGAGGCGCTCCACCACCCGGTCGCGCGGCTCGTCGGCCCCCGGCCGCGCCGAGCGCATCTCCTGGGCGGTGTCGGCCAGCCGCCGAGACAGTATCCGCACCCGCAGGCGACTGAGGATGACCAGCAGATAGACGTCCAGGTCCGTCGAGCACATCATGAGCAGGCCCTCGCGGAGGAAGACGTCGTCCTGCCGCGGCAGGTACGCGGCGCCGTACTCCCAGACCGCGACCGCCCAGTTCTGGGAGAGCACATGGGTGTTCCCCACGGCGACGGCGTAGCGGTCCCGCCCGAGCTCGAGGCCGGTCGGCGAGGGAAAGCGGCCCCACTGCCAGCCCGACGCGGCGAGCACCGGAAGGGGCAGCCGCCCACCGGCGTCCCCGCCCGCCGCCCGGCGGAGCTCCTCGGAGACCGCGGAGGACACGGGCAGGCCGATGCGCCCGCTCAGATCCGCCGCCGATTCGCCCGGCAGGGGGATCCAGGCCGCGCTGACGGCCCGGGGCACCCACGTCAGGGTGAACAGCGGCGGCGAGTACCAGTCCCGCCTGCCGGAGCGGAACATCGTCAGCGCCACCCGCCCCGCGCCACAGATATCGGGCGCGGCCAGCAGCCGGGTCAGGGCGTCCCCGAGCGTCCTCAGCCTGATCGGGTCGCCGATCTCCGAGCGGAGGGATCCGTACCGGGGCTCGGGCACGACGGCGTGAACGACGAGGACGGCGGCGCACGGGCCGTCGCCGTCGTCGACCCGCAGCGCTTCGAGGGCGCCGATCCGAAGCATCGGCGCATCCACCGTCGGATAGTCGAGCACTTCTCTCATCCGATAGGACCGCCGCGGGTCGGCCCCGACCGGTCCTCCATTCTCATCCGCGCCCGCACCGATGAGTCGCCGGGCGACTTCGGGGTGGAAATAGGTGGCCCGTTCGCCCCGGTGCGCGCAGACACGTTTCCCATTCCTGTTCCTGGTCCGCAGATTCAGGGGCCTCATCTCCCACGACTTGAAAACAGTGCTCCAGTCGTGGAGGACCTCGATCTGCCAGAAGAGGACCATTCGCATCTCTCCCGGGTCGTGCAGATAGATAAAACCCGGGCCCGGAATGGCGCTTTTCTCGCGCCGGGCCTCCGGCTCCGGCCGCCCGTCCGGGGGCCCGGGCGTCACGTCACCGCTCCGCTCCGGCGGCGGGACGACGGTGCCCACCGCCGGCCTCGGCACCCGCCCTGTCTCCCCCGATGGAATCGCCCCCGCGCCTGGCCAGGCGCCGGGCCGCCACGACCCGCCCGTCCGCGTCACGGATGAGGTCGTCCGGCCAGACGAGATCGGCGCGCTCGGGGAAGTGCTCGGCGACCACCCGGCTGGTCACGTAAACGGTGCCCGGCCGCGGATCGGGAAGGGGCGGGTCAATGCCGAGCCAGGCGGCGCCGACGGCGAGCGGCACGTCGCGGACGGCGGTCTCGTCGTCGGGCCGGGCGGGGTCGGCCACGCGCAGGTGCTCCTGCCGCCCCTCGGACAGCAGCAGTCGCGGCACGACGCCGGCGGCGGGAATCCGCAGCGTCTCGCCGCCGCCGAGGTCGAGGACGACGTCGTGGGGGGTGAGGTTGATCGGGTGGAGCGGTTCGTTGATCTGCACGGTTCAAGCCCTCCCGCTTTGCTCGACCTCATCGAGCAGAGACTTGAATCTCTTGAACCAGTCCGAGTTCAGCGATATCGAGTTGAAACGAGGCGCGTCTTCCTCAATGCGTTCGATCAGCACATCCAGAAGTCCGCCGAAGGAGAAATCTTCTGCGGGAGGCTTCAGTTTGAAGTCATTCAAGACGGCGTCGAGCGCGTCGCCCACAGATTTATCGCCGTGAGTCACCGCGAGCCCGTTCCTGATCTCATAGGGGAGCCGCACCAAGTCGCCCCGCCCCAATCCATCAACCTTGAGCAATTCGAGATTCCGGCCCTTATTATTTGACCGACAACGATCCGGAAGCTCTTGAAGCAACGAGTTGAGTTTTCCGTTCCCGCCCTTGTCGAGCGTCTCAGCCGCCACCACGACCAGGCGAGTCCTTGCGAGCCAGTCGTCATCATTTTTATACCAGAGCCATCGGATCGCGCGAATCACATCGACGACGACTCCGGCCTTCTCATCAAGATTCTTCCCCTTGACTGCCTTCTGGTACTCTTCCCGAAGGCGGTCGGCCTTGTCGGCCAGGACGTCCATATCGTGGTCACCGGCGCTGAGAACCCTCACCGCGCTCAGCATGTCGAGACTTCTGAGGGCGATGGAGGCGCACTTGCGCAGCGCGGTCTCGGCCTCGTCGGGCAACGCGATGCGATGGAATTGAGGTTCGGGGGTGTGAATACCGCAACCCGGATCGACGAAAGTCTGCAGGAAGAGCGGAACTGCGTGCTTCGCGCACCATCCCTGCGCCCTGCGAAGAGCTCCGTACACCGCTGCCTTCTGCCCGGTGCCGACGACGACGACGGCGGCCGGGCTCTTGTTCTCGAGCGCACGAAACACTTCGTCGCCAACCGCTTTCATCACATCGGTCGCCGAGGCGATCTCATTGGGATCGCCCCCACCGTAGTCGATCACGTCAACGGAACAGAATTGAGACGGCTTCCACCCCCCTGTCCTGGAGATCATCTGGGTGGAACCGACGTTCTCGGCAGCGGCCCTCTTCGAAGCATCCGCCGACGAGTGGAGGATGAGGAACTCGACGTCCAGAGGATCCGCACCCTCCAGGAGGGCTCCGGGAACGGCTCGCTTCAACTCTTGCTCCGGCCGATTCTGCAGTACGCGCTGCAGAATCGTGGGGTACCGGCGGCCCGTACCGCAGCCGTAAATGTACAGGACTCGCCCATCACCGGGCCACGGCATCCACGGCGGCGCCTCCGCTGCGAGCTCCGGGACATTCCTGATGTACACGATCTGTTTTGCGCTCGGAGCGGCGGATTCATGTACGGCAAAGTTCCCAACCTTATTGAACTCCCCTTGAGCCGAGAGCCACCGTGTTGATTCCGACTCGTTAAGAAGATCCGACTTACAAGCACGGCCAATAGCAGGACCAAGCCCGCTGTCACCCTCTTTGATCAATGACTCAAGTTCACTAAGGCCAGCCGCCTTGCGTTTTTTGTTCTCCGCATCGAGCAGCGCCTTGTAGTGCTTCTCGATCCAGGGTCTGACCAGCAGGCCTGCACCATTGCCTGCCCGCATCATATCGACTGCAACAATGGTGGCGAGATGCCCATCAGTCACTTTCCTCGGAGAGTCGCGGAACTCCTCCAGGGCACCGACCACTTCAATGATCCTGCCGTCAGCGAGAGTCTCGCCGCGGTGATCGATCAATTCCTTCGCCTGCTCGACGAACCCGAGTGAACGCAGCCAGTAGAAGGTTGCGTCCTCGTGAGTCTCCCGGAAGATGAAGGATGCCGACTCTCCGCCGTCGGAGACGACCGCCAGACGCCAGTCGAAACTGCGCTGGTCAACCAGGCCGAGGGCGGACAAGACCATCATCGTGGCACCGGAGATGCCGTTGACAACTATGAGCTCGTCGTCGGCGACGTCTTCCATCCATTGTCCAAGCGCCTGGAAGCACTCCCTCTCGCACAGATTGCCGTGCTGAATGGATTCGACGGTCAAGTCGAATCCGTAACGTTCTTCCAGGAGATCCCGGACCGGTTTCATGTCGAAGGCCTTTTTAAGGATCAGAGACGTCTCATCAGATTTGCTGCCCTCCATGCCGGTTTCTGAGCCCAGGAGAAGTAACCGCACCGGACCTTCTATTCCGCCATCGTTCTTGAGCGCCTGCAGAATCAAGGAGATAGGGGTGTGACGGAAACGGGAGTCCGCAATTCCCCCCGGCGCGCTCGTCGTCAATAATGCGTCGGCGACGGTCTCCGCGCACCCCGCATCGATTAATTCGCCGAGATGCTTTCTACTCTCGTCCCTGCGCCGTTGTTTTTCTTCCCTGGAGAGTGACAAAATATCAATACCGAGGTCCCCGTCACCCACGGGATGAATGATGACCGTCATCTGCGCTGCTCCTCACTGGTCGCGCCGCTGCGCCGCGGCGGGGACCGCGCGGCGCTCACCCCGTAGTGTGCTCCATCACTCCCAACGGCGCGTCAGACGTGACATACTGCACAGGCCCCACCCCTTCCGAGAGGATCCCCATGCAGCTCGTCATGCTCGAGACCAACGGGAACCAGCGCTACATCTTCGCCGCGCCCCGCCTGCGGGACAGCATCGGCGCCTCCGCCCAGCTCGTCCGTCTCAAGGAGTGGACAGACGACGCCCTGCGGGCCACGGGGGCCGCGAAGAGGTGGGAGGAGAACCACCCGCAACCGCGGGGCGGCCCCGACACGGCCGAGCTCCCGTGCCACAGGTTCAGCACCCAGTGGGTGTCCCGCGCCTCGGGGAAGGTCATCTTCATGGTGGACGAGAAGGAGGACGCGAAGGCCGTGATCGGCCGCGTCACCCGGACGGCGCTCGCCCAGGCCCCCGGCATGGACGTCTCGGGCGTGCACCTCGACATGGGTGATAAAACTCACGTCGACGAGGATCTCCTCAAGCGGATCCACGCCCGGGCCGCCCGGTACGGCCTGCGGCGCCCGCCCGCCGAGGCCCGCTTCTCCCAGATGCCCTTCCTCGCCCGCGCCAAGGACTCCGTCCTGCCCGCCTCGCCAACGCTGGAACGCATGTTCGGCCACATCGACGACGAGGCCAAGGACGACGAGGTGACCCTGCTCTCCCTGCCCTCCCGGGTCAAGCGCTACCGGGCCTTCTACTCCCGCCGGGACCTCATCTCCCTCGCCTGCCGCACGAGCAAGGACCTGAACCGGGACCAACTCGTCCGCGACCCCAAGAAGCTCACGAAGAGGCTCCGGGAGGCCTTCGCCGTCGGCATTGAAGCGCCGGGGGAGGGCCGCGAGTCGAGTACCGGGGCCGCCGGGCGGGACTCCGACGGCGAGCAGGGCGCCGCCGGCGGGCGGAAGCCCGATGACCAGCAGCAGCTCAACACCCTCGAGGGGCGGTTCCAGGACACCCCGGGCGACACCGGCGGGGCGGCGTCCGCCCTGTCCAAGGTGGCCGTCATCCACATCGATGGCAATGGCGTGGGCGGCATCATGCGCCAGCTCGGGGAGGCGATGGGCCGCGTCGACGAGGACGACTTCTCACGGGCCGTCGACTGTCCGCCCGGCGACGACGACGCCCTGCGGCGCTTCATCCTCACTGTCAACGACCACCTCGACCGGGCCGTCACCCGGGCCTTCGCCGAGGCCTGGGCGGACGTCGCGAAGTGGGCGGAGGCCGACGCCAGCCCGGCGGAGCGGAAGGTCGCCGTCGTCCCGGTCGTCCCCGTCATCCTGGGGGGCGACGACGTCACCGTCTTCACCAGCGGCGACTACGCCCTCCCCTTCGCGGCCGCCTACCTGAGGCACTACGAGCGGCTCACCGGGGACGACCCGCTCCTCAAGCACCTGGGTCGCAAAGAGGGCCCCGGCCCCATGACCGCCGCCGCGGGCGTCGCCGTCGTCCGCCGCGACTTCCCCTTCCACGTCGCCTACAACCTGGCCGAGCGCCTCGTCGGCGAGGCCAAGAAGGTCGGCAAGGCCCGGGAGCCCGTCCAGTCGACGCTGACCTACCACGCGCTCTTCGACTCCAGCGTCCTGGACCCGGCGGGGATCTTGCAGGCTTACTCCTCCTTCACCACCCGTCCCTTCCTGCTGACGCCCGACGACGCCCCGGCCTCCGCTCCCCCGGATCCCCCGGAGCAGTACGAGTCCTGGCTCACCACATGCGGGCGAGTCCGCCAATTCAAGGGCTTCACCTCGGAGGATCCGAACACGGGCGAGCCCCGCTTCCCCAAGACGCGGGCCGCCCGGATCCGCAAGCTCCTGTCCGACGCCGCCCAGGCGCGGCTCGCGGACCAAAAAAACCTGAGCGAGCGGCTCATCAATAAGGCCGAGGAGGAGTGGGACGAGGCCAAGAAGGTACTGACCGATTCGGTCGTCGAGGGCATGGGCACCAGAGCACTCTTCGATCTCATGGAGCTGAGCGACCTCCTCCCCGACAGCTACCTGAATAACCCGTCCCCCGCCCTTTCCCCCGCCGACGGCTCCGAGCCCGCAACCACCCAGGAGGTCCAGTAATGAGCACCACCGATAGCGCCGCGGAATCGGAGAAGTCCCTCGGCGTCACCATCGTCTTTCGCTCCGACTGGGGCGTGTCCACGGGCACCGGCGTGGCCGGGGGTGTTGACGTCGTCGTCGAGAAGGATAAACGCGACTTGCCCGTAGTGCGCGGCACCGTGCTCACTGGGGCGATTCGTGAGCAGGCCTTCGTCGTCGCCGAGGCGCTCGACGGCGATTCCCCGAAGAAGAGATGGCGCAAATTCGTCGGGGCGCTCTTCGGATCGGTCAAGCGCGCCCGTCTCGTCTCCTTCTCCGACACCTGCTTCTCCTCCTTCTCCGACGGTTCCATTCCCAGCGATAATAAGTCGAGGCGGGAGGCGGTCCACGAGGTCGTCTCCCTGTCCATCGACGAGGAGACAGGCACCGCGAAGAAGGACCATTTGCGCCTGTTCGAGCGGGCCCGCGCCTGCATTCTGCGCGGAACGGTAGATCTGCTGGACAGGACCCTGGACGGGCGTCCACTTTGCTGGTCCAAGGAACAGAGAGAGGCGGCCGAGCTCGTTCTGACCGTTTCCGCCCTGCTCGTACGCGCCCTCGGCTCCAACCGGTCCGACGGCGATGGCCTGTGCAATATCCTCATTGGTGAGACCGGCGAGATCGATAAGAGGGACGCGAATCCTGAGCAGGTTATCGAGAATGCTATTGGGCAGGCCCGGGAGCGGTGCCGCGGTCGGCTGGAACAGTGGGACGGGCCAGCCCCGGACGTTCCGAGCGCCCCGGACGCCCCGATCGACTCGAAGACGGGCGGGTGCTCGGGCATCCCCGTCATAAGGAAGAAGAATCACGACCACCGAGGCGACTCGGACGGCACGAGCTTCTACCAGGCCGATTTTGATATCAGGCTCACGACGCCTGTGATCTCCTATGACGTGCCTTTCTCCAATGAGCTGCGCTCCCTGGACTTCCTGCGCGGAACGGCGCTGCTGCCCATTATTCACCACAGGCTCCAGGATGTTTCCAAGGAGGACGCCGCCGTCTGTGAAATCGTTCGCGACGCCGTCGTCAATGGCGATCTCCTGGTCTCCGATGCCACCGCCGTCGTTGGCGACCGGGTCGGGCTGCCCATGCCCCTGGTCCTGTCCACCCCGAAGGTGTCGCGGGCAGGTCGCGAGTGGATCGAGGTCGCCAACCGCTTGCTCGTCGAGGAACCGAAGGAGATCCACAAGCCGCTGCGCTCCGGATACCTCTTCCCTGCCTCGAAGAGCGCGGATTCTTCTGAAGTCCGCGGAAGAATGGGGGCGCCAGCGCTCCAGGGACGCCAGTCCACCGCGCACAACCCGGTTACCGGTGCGGCCGGAACGGGGCAATTGTTCCTGGCCCGCGCACTGCCCGCGGGAATGCACCTGCACGCCACCGTCACCATGAGCACTCATCTTCACGAACAGATCAAGGACAAACTCAAACGAGCCTTCCCGCCGAACTTCCCGGAGCGGCTGGGGCTGTGGCGCCTGAGCGGGACTTACGGCCGGGCCAAGTGCCGACTCGGCGACTTCCGCCCGGTCGAGGTTCTCCCGCCCAAGTGGGATGAGGACGGGGCCACGACCCTGTGGTTCACCTCCGACGTCGTGGTCCGCTCCCCCGGGCTGGGGCCGGGCGGAAGCCTCGGTGATCTGTGCAACGCCTTCAAACGTGCCGGAGTTCCCCTGGAACTGGCCGAGGACCCGGATGAGATGCGGTTCAGCGCGGGTATCCGCCACCGTCGCGTCGACTCCTGGGGCGCGGCGGATCGGCGGCCGCGCGCCACCCGAACGGTGATCCAGGCGGGGTCCGTGCTACGGGTTCGGCCTGCCGACGGGAGCCGCGGTCCGGAGCAGACCATGAAAAGGCTCGCCCGCCTGTCAGTGACTGGCGTCGGCGAACTCACGGCCCAGGGACTCGGGCGATTCGTCGTCGACCATCTGCTGCTGCGCGAGGAGGAGTTCAGACTCATTCCTCTGAATCATGCGGACTTCGTCGCCGGGGAATGCGCAACCGTGAAGTCGGAGGAGGAATGATGAGCATCACCCGTTACGAGTTGACCGTCTGTTTGAGGACTGATTCTCCGCTGCACTCGGGCGGCATTGACGAAGCCGTGGACCGCACGCACCCGTCGAAGGACCGCGAGACCGTGCCCCGGCGCTTCGCCCGCGACGGGGCCGATCATCCGGTGCTGACCGGCCGCTCCGTCAAGGGGGCGGTGCAGGCGGCCTGCAAGAAGTACTTCGATGAAACGAAGAACTCCGCTCTCAGGCGCCTGTGGGGAGGACTGTCGGCTCAGGGCGCCTGGGCCTCAGCCCTGACCTTCCACACCGTGGATCTTCACGATGCGGAGGTCTTTCCGGGACGCGGGGACGGCCCGGGCGGGGCCAGCGGACTGCCCACTCGCATGGGCATCGCCATTGACCGTTACTGGGGGGCCGCCGGGGACACCGCGCTCTTCGAGCACGAGTACGTGCCGGCCGGAAGACCCTTGACCCTGACGATCACCGCGCAGGCGGGATCGATGCCTGAAAACCGGCCCGGCGACCCGGGCGCTCCCTTCGGGGGCGTCTCCAAATGTCAACCGGTGACGGAGGACGATGTGGAGCGGCTCTTCTCCATTATCCTCGGAGTGCTGAAGTCAGAACGGGTCTCCTTCGGCGGGCGCAGGAACGCCGGCTGGGGACGGGTGCGACCCGATATGCGGCCCGGAAGCGATAAGTTCTGGGTCCTCACCAGGGCTCCATTGGGGACGCGCGACGACCTTCTGAGCTGGCTGGGCAACGGCTGCGGCGAGGATATGAGCGAGCAGATCGCACCGATCGAATGCGACGATCCCGATCGCGTGCGCATTGAAATCGGCTGGGACAGCCCCACCGGTATTCTCGTGGCCGATCCGCGACTCGGTCAGGCCGAGTCAGCGCGCAATGAATCCGATGAGGACGAGGCCCCCGAGGATAACACCAGGGCGACGAAGGAGGGTGGGAAGACGGCACGGGAGGCCGAACCGGGCGGTGAGCAGAATGGCCTCCGAGGCGAGGACGATCCCGATGAATTCATTCCCACCAGACACTTGCGCAGTGGCCCGGGGGAGAACGCGCCGATTGTGCTGCCGGGCAGTTCGGTGCGCGGTGCGCTGCGCTCGCGCGCCTCGCGAATCGCCCGCACGATTCTGGCCGCCCGCCACAAGATTGACAAAGACGATTGGTACAACACCAATGTGCACGATCAGCTCGCCCACGATCCCGACCTCGTACGGCGGCTGTTCGGCTCCACCGAACACCGGGGCGCACTGACAGTCCTGGACACCCTGGCAGCCTTCAACGGACCTGCCCGGTTGATCACCCACAATGCGGGCGACCGGTGGACCGGCGGCGTCGCGGGCGGAACCCTGTACGGCGAGGAGGTCCACGACGCCACGTGGAAGAATATCGTCCTCGAACTGGACCTGGGGGCGCTGCTCGAGAACACCGATCGCCGCGAGGAGACTCAGCGCCCGCTCCCCGAGGACAATAATCGCCGCAGGGCGGCCTGGTGCCTGCTCGGGCTCGTCCTGGCCGAACTGGCCGCCGGCACGCTGCCGCTGGGCAGCCGGGGCACGCGGGGGCTGGGGCAGGTGGAGGTCACCAGCATCAAGGTCGAGGGAGGCCGCAGCATCGGCATCGGGGACCAACTCTTCTCAGCGCCGTCGAAGGGCGCCGGAGAGTCCGTCGTCGAACAGATCCTCGGCCACCTCCGGACGGTGAACGAGGAGATCACCGCGGGCCCCGGAGCGAACGGATGGTCGAGTTATCTGATGGGCGACGAGGAGAAGAACCATGACTGAGACGCACCGATTCGGCAGGCGCCTGAGAAGGGGGCGTTGGACCGTCCGCGACGCCGGGGATTTGCAGCGGGTCATCGCCCGGGCGGCCGAGTCCGAGGCGCAATGGCAGGGCATCGCCTACACGACGACGGGGGCGCGCGCACTCCGATCGATCTCCGAAGGGGCGCTCCTCGGCACGGACGGCGAGCAGGTTCAGCACGACACCGTTTACGAGCTGCGGCTGTGGTCGGTGATCGCGAAGGGCGGCGAGGGCGACGACGTGCTGGCGCACGAGCTCCGGTGGCTCAACGGCACCGGATCGGCGGATGTCACTCTCCGCGGCATCGATGACGACGACCGAGCCGGCGCACCGGAGAAGGAGCGCTGCTGGTACCGCCCCAACGACTATCTGCAGCACAGCGGTGACGAGACCGACGCGCGCAATATGCCCATTATGACGAGCGTTGAGGTCTTCACCGAGGCCGAGTACGGCAATACGGTGTTCGTCGACGAACTCATGACCGGAAAGTGGAACTGACATGGATGATTTCGAACCCTTCCACTCCGCAGTCAACCGAATCCCGGTGCTGCGCAGGTCCGGCGAGCGGCTCGCCGATGCCGGCAGACTCCCTAAAAGCCTTTTCAAGGACCATGAGCCCCTCGGCCATGACCGCCTCCACGCCGACCGTTGGTCTGGCTCAATCGACCTGGAGATGATCGTGCGCACGCCGCTCGTCTTCGGAGAGCAAAAAGATGGCAATGTCGACCTCCCCCTGGACGGCGACGGCCATCCCATTGTACCTCCAACAATGGTCAAGGGCATGATCTCGCGCGCCTACGAGACGCTCACCTGCTCGCGCTTCCGGGTCTTCGGGGACGCCGAGAACCGCAGTGGGCGGCGCCGCATCAAGAACGACCACTCCGAGCTCCTCACCTACCGCGCCGATCCGGCCGCCGCGAACGGGCTCCTCCCCGGACGCGTCTTCGAGCAGGAGAACGGCGGACTCGCCGTCGAGATCCTGGACGGTTTCGGGAAGAACGCTCGGGTCGCCCTGATCAGGGACGATCTTGATCATGGGTACGGCACCATTTTGTGCACCGATCACCCCGATATCAGGCCGGGCCCCGGTGGCCGCATCAATCAGAAACAGGTTCTCACCCGTTTCCGCCACCTCACCCGTCACGGCACAGAGGTGGAGGTTCAGCTCACTCGGTGGAAGGACCAAAAAGGCGGTCATCATCTCATGGTTACCGGGGTGTGGCAGGACGATCGTCTCGAAAAATTCTTCGACGTCGGCCATGGCCCCGATGTTAAAACCTTCAATGTTTGGGGCTACCCCTGCCGGACGACTCCCGAGGGGAAGACCGCCCGGGAACTGTTCGGAGACGATAAAGGGGGGAAGACCTACGAGCGCTTCTTCTTCAAGTCGGCTCGGGACGGTCGCAATCTCGACGGAACTATTCTGCCCCTCGATGCCGACCACGTGACCCGATACGCGACCGTGCTCCGGTCGTATTCGGCGCAGCAGCAGGAGCCCGGCGGGGACAAGCACCTGCTCAACCGGGCCGCCGCAACTCACCCCGCGCCCTCCGATAATGCCCTGTCCAACGGCGATCTCGTCTTCGTCCAGCTCGACAGGACCTACGCCTCCAGCGGCAATGACATTCCCGCCGACGCCCGAGTCGTGGACGTCCTCCCCACGATGGTCGGACGACGCCCCTACAGCAGGTCGCCCCGCGAGCTCGCCGCGGCGCAGAGGGTTCTTCCTCTCACGAAGTCCACCGAGGCCTCCGCCGCCGATCGGCTCTTCGGCTACGTCGTCCCCGACGCCGACGACGGCGCGAAGGGAGGAGACGTCGCCTGCCGGGGAAGACTGTCCTTCGGCTTCGTCAACACCTCGGAGGCGCATATCTGCCGCGAGAAGCAGAAGCTCTCACCGCTGCTGTCACCCAAGCCGTCGTCGGCGAGACGATTCCTCACCGACTCCTCCGGAGCCACCCCCACGAAGAAGAAGAAGAAGAGTAAGAAGGAGGAGAAAGAGGAGAGGGTGCCGCTTTCGCGCAGCGAGTACTTCAACTTCGCCCCCGAACAGCTCCTCGGCGCCGCCGCCTATCCCGTGCACCGCGAACTCGTGCAGGGAGAGGGTCTGAACAGGTCCGGGTTCCCCGAGCGGGCGACCAGGAAGGCGGTTCTGGACGGCCGCGAGCAGGACAATGATGCCGTTCGACTCATAGCACGATCCTGGATGAAGTCCGGCAGTATTTTGCGCTGCACCATTTCCTTCTCCAATTTGAGCGAGGCCGAGTTGGCGGCCCTCATCTGGGTGCTCACCCCCAGGAATCTGGTCCCGAGCAATGAGAAGAAGGACCCCGGCGCCGTCGGCTACCTGCGAATGGGACTGGGGAAACCGCTCGGACTGGGGACTCTCGAGGTGAGCATTGCAAAGAACGGTCTCCGCGCCGTTCGGGGAGCCGATCTGGCCGAGTCCTACGCGAACCTGGACGGATGCCTGGGCCTCGCCACTCCCGTCGTCGGCGTCGAGGACTTCCCCCTGCCGAACGAGAAGATCCTTCTCACGACGCCATGGGTGAGGGCCATGCAGCGCGCCGCCTTCGGCTACAGCGACGGCGCACCGGTGCGCTACATGTCCCTGGAGGAGAACAAGGCGAACAACCAGACCGACCCCGGGAGCGGTGATCCCAGGGAGGGGTATGGCCAGTCCCCGACGAGTCTGTCGGCAGAATCCCCTCGGCCGCTCAAGATCAAAAAACCTCCCCGGAATTGAGGACCCCACATAAATCGCCGCCGCGCCAGGAGGGGCGCCTTCGCAACGAGGCCCGGCCTCGACCGGGCACCCCCAGTTCCGCGAGCGCGTAGGTTTCCAGTCGAACGCGCAGGTGGGAGGCGCGCGTTCGACTAGAAACTTACGCGCTCGCGAATAATGGGGGGCGGGGGGCGAGGACGAGGGTGCGGAGACGAGGAGAGGGCGGGAGGCCGGTCCGAAGGCGGGAACGGCCCCCGCCCTCACGCCCCGGGTTCGGCGCCGGCCGGCGCCCCCTCCCGCCGTCGGGCCATATGCGCCACCACGCGCGCCACCGCCCACCAGAACAACCCGCCGATAATGGCGGAGCCCAGCAGAACCGCGATGAGCACCGACCCCCAGCCCATCTGCCAGTCGCCGAGCCGGTACAGGCGACGGTCAATGCCCACCTCGGGATTCCAGTTCACCCAAAGCTCGAGAAACACGCTCAGCGGCAGACCGACGAAGGAGAACACCGCGGCCGCGATCTCCAGCGTCCGAGTCGACCGGGCCCTCTCCTCCTCGGCCTGCTGCTCGGCGCGCCCGATCCGCATGAGCACGTTCTCCCGCAGACGGTGCGCCTGGTCCCGCGCCTCCTCGACTAGCAGGGGAATCCTGTACGTCTCGAGCAGGTAGGTGAGGAAGGCGTCGAGCTGGCGGTCCGAGTCCGTCATCATCGTCCACTGCTCGGAGACGACGAATCCCACCGCCTCCGAATCGAGCTCGATGACCCGGTCCACCTCCTCCGCGGCATTCGCCTGCACCTCCGCCAGGCGCGCCATGAGGGACGAGGCCCGGTGCCGCTGGAGCAGCATGAGCAGGACGGCCTCAATGAACCTGCCCTCGATATGGGCGAGCGGACGGAATCCCTCGCCCCGGACCTGGCAGAAGGAGCACCCGCTGATACTCGCACATGCCACCCAGGTCTGGGACAGGCGATGGACCCTGCGCTCCCGATCCTCGAAAACCCCGTCCTCGAAACTCTCGTCGTCGCGGCGGGGCAAACGCCCCCACCGCCAGGCGCTCACCACCACGCGCTCCCGGGTCACATCGGACCCCGGTACCGCCATGGCGTCCTTCAATGGTCGCGGCGCCCGCCCCTCCAGACGCTCCTGCTCCGTGCGCAGATCGAAATCGTCCAGGACCAATCCGTCGCCGTGCTCCGAAGCCACAATATCGCGCGGCACATAGGTGATGACGTACGGGTCCGCACTCGGCCTCCCGTCCCAATCGGTGACCCCGAATCCGTGCCCCACATCACCGATATCCCGCTTCGATTCGAGGGCGAGGATCCTCGCCACCTCGTAGGCGATCTCCGCCTTGCCGGCGGGTTCGCGCGTCAGATTGCGGACCCAAGTGAAGGCATTGGGACTCGTCGGCACGCGCAGGATCAGGTGAAGGGCGATGAGCACCCGGGCCGAGGGCCTCTTCTCACCCGCCGCCTTCTCACCCGACGCCGCGGCGTCCCCGGCATTGGGAGTCCCCGTCGTCCCCACCGTTTCCACCGTCTCCACCTCGAGAATGTCCCAGGCGAAGGCGTAGAACGGCGGCCTGCCCCGACTCGTCCGGTTCTTCTCCCTGATGAAGACCGGAGCCAGATCCCGGTAGACGTAGTGGCGCCGGTGAGCCGGGTCGAGGAGCCGCCTGCGCACCGGCTCGCGCAGGCGGCGCGACGCCCCGTCATAAACGGTCCGCCTCTTCTCGGCGGTTATCCTCACGGGCCCCTCCGGGAACAGCCCGCGCCAGTACTCCCAGCTCCCGGGCAGCTCCCACGGCACAATGACCATGAGGCGCAGGGCATTGTCGTCGTCGTTATCGATCTCCAACAGGTCCGACGGCGTCCGGTACTCGACATCCTCCACGCCCCTCACCATGCCATAGTCCCTCAGCCGTAGGAAATCTTCTCGAGTGCGCCGACCCGCTCCCGCAGGGCGTCCAGTCGGCGCCCCCAATCGCCGGCCCCGACGCCGGAGCCACTCCCGACCGCGGCGACGGCCAGCTCGACGAGCCGGGCATAGGTGCACCGCGACTCCCGCCGGTAGTGCTCCAGGACCTGCTCGGTGGCCTCGGCCAAACCCTTCGAGCCGTGATTGATGGTGACCTTGTTGCGCACGCGCACGAGGAGGCGGAGCAGCGCCCCGGCGCTCTCGCCGGCGAGATCGACGTCATTGGACGTGTAGACGGAGTTCTTCCGCTGGTCGAACTGGCCGTCCGCGAGGGCGAGCACGACGGGCCGGCGGAATGCGGCGGTCCGTTTCGATTCGGGCGCGGGGTTGAGCAGTTCGCCGACGATCGTGGCCAGGCGCACTCGGGCGTCGGGCTGGACGTGGCCGATCATGCGGCCGACGGCGTCCATGACCCCCAGAATCACTCCCGCGCACCCGTCGATGTCCTCGGTCTGAACCGCCTGCACGAGCTCGTCCGCGAGCGCCCGGGCCTCACCGGCCGACTCCTCCATGGCGGGATCCCCCAGGGCGAGCAGGCGCGCCGCCGTGAGCAGGTCCAGACGGTCCAGGCAGTAGCCGGTGGCCCGCAGCAGCGCCCTGCGGACGTCGCGGTCGAGCCCGAACTGGTGGAACTGGAGGACGTTCTCGCCGCCGCTCCTCACCGTCGACATGAGGAGCACCGGGATGCCGTGGCGCGCGCCGAAGACCTGCGCGGCGCGCAGGAGCTCGATGACGACGGGCTTCTCCCCCAGGACGGTGACGACAATGGCCCGCGGGCGGGACCAGCGCTCCTCGAGCTGGTCCTCGAGCCATTGGGTGGCGAGGCGGCCGGCCCGCGACATGCTCTCCTCCGCCCCGCTCGCCGTGACCCCGTCGCTGGTGGTGGCGGGCCCGTAGCTGACGGCCGTGGCGCCGTCGGCCTCGGGCGCCTGCCAGTCGGCGTGACGGTCGGGGTCGTCGGCCGCGAGCCTGTCGACGACGTCGCGCCCCTCGTCGAGGCTCTCGTCGGAGCAGGCGATGAACGTCCTGAGCGTGAGCGGTCCGGGGACGGAGCAGGCGCGGCGCAGGGCCCGGTCCGGCTGCGCGCGCAGGAGCGCGACGGCGATCGGGGCGCGGCGTTCGGGCCTGTCCTTGCGGGACGTCCCCTGGCCGCTCAACAGGCACACGGTCCCCGAGGGCCATGACAGCCAGTCCGGGGGCCGGCCGCCCAGGGCGGCGCGCACCCGTTCGCGCAGGTCGTCGCCGGCCCTGTCGAAGCGGTGGGTCGCCCCGATGCCCAGGTCGATGAAGTCGCGCTGGGCGGCGAGCCACGCCTCGGGCGCGGCGAGGGGCCGCGCGCGCGCCTCCTCCTCGAGGCGCCCGATCGTCCGGCCGAGTTCGCCGCCCTTGCGGAGCGCGTCCGGGTGCTCCGTCTCGTCCAGTCCCGTTTCGTCCAGGTACTGCCGTCGGCGCCGCCGGTATTCGGCGGCCACCCACGCCCGCAGCGCCATGCCCGCGGCCAGGTCCCCGCGGGCGGTGTCCGTCCACAGCAGCTGGGCGAAGTCCTCGGGGTCGATCGGCCCCGTCACGGGGTCGTCGCCGACGGCGCGCCGCAGGGCTCCGGCGGCCCGCCGGACCTCGTCGGGCATGTCGGCGTCGGCCTGCGCGCCGGTCCTGCGCCTGTCGTACTCCTCGGCGAGGACGGTGGGCAGTCCGAGTCCCATGAGCCAGCCCCGCAGGGGGTTCTCCCCGTCGACCGACATGTGCAGGATCGGCGCCCCGCCGTCCGCCTGGTCGTCGCCGACCCGGTCGATGAGGGCCAGTGACCACTCGTCGCCGTGGGTGGCGGCGACGACGCCGGCGACCTCGGCCAAGACGGTGGTGGCGCCCCCGGCCAGGGCGAGCAGGACGTGTCCGTCGTGCCCGCCGATCGCCTTCTCCAGGGTCTCGATCGAGGTCTGCGACACGTGGAGGCCCGGCAGGATGCAGGCGTCGAGAACCCGCGCGCCCCTTCCCGCCACCAGGTCGCAAATCTCGGCCGGGATCCGCCGCAGCGCCTCGACGAGCGTCCGCGCGATCGCGTCCGTGGGCGTGCGCCCGCCTTCGACGCCCACGACGAGGATGTCGATGTCATGGGAGGATGTGCCCGGCTCCGCGGCCAGGCGGGCGAGCGCCCCCAGCTCCTTGCGCAGGGCGCTGCCGGGCGCGCCGCGCGCCGCGTCGTCGGCGCCGGGGTCCTCCTGGGCGAAGTGCAGCCCGAGGAGCAGGTCGGCGGTCTCCTCGCCGGCGCGGGCGGCGTCGAGCTCGGCCGTGCGGCGAGCGGTGAGTTCGGCGGTCTCCTCCGGACTGCGGCGCTGTCCGACGACGATAAGGGGGATCCCCAGGTCGGCCGCCCCGGCCACGTGAACCAGTAGCACGTTGTCATCTCCTTCGTCGAACCGGTGCGGCGGCAGGGTCGGGCCTCACCGCACCACGGGCCAGTGTGCACCGTCCGCACCGGCGACTGGGAGTCCGAAGCGCAATCTCATTTCTAAGACAAGAGTCGATATTCCCACCCGATGTCGTCGCGCAGGTGGCATACTGCACAAGTTCGTGCCCATCCGAGAGGACGCCCATGCAGCTCGTCATGCTCGAGACCAACGGCAATCAGCGCTATATCTTCTCCTCGCCCCGTCTGCGGGACAATATCGGCGCCTCCTCCCTGCTGACGCGCCTGGAGCAGTGGACCGGGGAGGCCCTGGTTTCCACGGGGGCCGCCGATGCCTGGCGCCAATCGCACGGCCTGCCGCCCGCCCCGGACGCCGACGAGTCGCAGTGGGTCTCCCGCTCCTCCGGCAAGGTCATTGTCATGGTGGACGCGCCGCAGCGGGCCCGCGACGTCATTGGGGAGGTCACGCGCAGGGCGCTCGCCCAGGCCCCCGGCCTGGACATATCCGGGGTCTTCATTGAGATCCCCGGGGCCCGGGACGATGCCGGCTCCGCCCCGGTGGACGACGCCGCCCTCCAGGCCGTGCACGCCGAGGCCGCCGCGTACGCCCTCCGGCGGCCTCCCGCCGACGCCCGCTTCGCCCAGATCCCCTTCCTGGCCCGGGCCAAGGACTCCGCCCTGCCCGCCGCCCCGCCCCTGGGCCGCGGGGACGAGGCGGGGGACGACCGCGCCGATCAGCTCTCCCTGCCCTCGCGGGTCAGGCGCTACGAGGCTTTCGGGGCCCGCGCGCATCTTCTTCTGCTCAGCCGGCTCAACAGCGACCGGCTGGATAAGCAGGGGAAGCTCTTGACGCCCGATCCCACGAAGCTGGCGGATATGCTGCACGCCGCCTTCTCAGCGGGCGAGCCGGCCGCCGATGCCCTGCGGGAGGAGCGGGAGGCGGCGTCTCGGGACGAGGATCAGGATGAGGATCGGGCCCGAGAGGAGAGGACCCGGGAGGAGAGGGCCTCGATACGCCGTCTGGAAACAGTCCTCCAGACCGCCCCCGATTCCGGCCCCGACGAGGACGGGCCCGCTGGCGCCGAGTCCTCGCGGCGGGAGGCGGCCCCCGCGCACGACGTCGTCGAATCCGCTCACAGCGGCGCCGAGTCCTCGCGGCGGGAGGCGGCCCCCCTGTCGAAGATCGCCGTCATCCACATTGACGGCAATGGGGTCGGGGGCGTGATGCGCAAGCTCGCCGACGCCAAGGAACGCGTCGATGCGACAGTCTTCGAGGAGCAGGTCGGCTGCAAGCGGAACGACCCGGACTCCCTGCGCCGGTTCCTGCTCAATATCAATGAGCGCCTGCAGCGCGCCGTCGAAATGGCCTTCGCCGGAGCCTGGGCGGATATCGCCCGCATGGCCGAGCGCGACGCCGGGGCGGCCGGACGGCCCTACACCGCCATCCCCGTCGTGCCGGTCATTGTCGGGGGCGACGACGTCACCGTCATCACCAGCGGCGACTACGCCCTCCCCTTCGCGGCCTGCTACCTCGGCCACTACGAGAGGAAGACGGGGGAGGATCCGCTCCTGCGCTACCTCACCCCGCCGGAGGGATCGGCCACGGGCCCCATGACCGCCGCCGCCGGCGTCGCCGTCGTCCGCCGCAATTTCCCCTTCCACCTCGCCTACGGCCTGGCCGAGAAGCTCGTCGACGGCGCCAAGGCCGTCGGCAAGACCACCGGGCCGCCCTGTTCGACGCTCGGCTTCCACGCCCTGTTCGACACGACCGTGCTCGACGTCAAGGAGCTCCTGAGCGCCTACACCAATTTCACCGCCCGCCCGTTCCGGCTCGTGGACGGCGACATCGCCTGCGACTGCGCCGATTGCAGGCAGAAGCAGGAGGACGGGCAGAAGGACTCCGACGCCGCCACCAGAGCCGTCCCGGCCCACGAGGCCTGGTACAAGACGCGCCTGCGGGTCGCCGCCTTCAGTGGCCTGCCGCAGGAGGGCGGGGAGAAGGACCCCTTCCCCCACACCCGCGCCGCCCGCATCCGCAAGCTCCTGTCCGACGCCGCGAACGACAGGACCGTGCGCATCGGCGGCGAGGAGAAGGACCCCCGGGAGCTGGCCGAGAACGAATGGGAGAGCGCCCGCGCCAGCCTGGGGCGCGATATCGACGTCGAGCTGGGCGGCATCGAGGCCGTCTTCGACCTGCTCGAGCTGGCCGATCTCCTCCCCGACTCCTACCTGGAGGAGGTCCGCGAGCGCCCCGCGGACGACTCCGCCGCACCATCCACCCCCATGAGCCCGACGGAGGTCACCGCATGAGCGCCCCCACCTTCCCCGTCTCGGTCGTTTTCCACTCCGACTGGGGGGTGAGCACCGGCGTCGGCGTGGTCGGCGGGGTGGACGCCGCGGTCGAGAAGGACGAGCGCGGCCTGCCCGTGGTCCGCGGCACGGTGCTGACCGGTGTCGTGCGGGAGCAGTCCGTCCTGGCCGCGCAGGCGCTCGACGGCGGCGCCACCGGCCCCTGGCACGACTTCGCCTCCGACCTGTTCGGCTCGGAGCAGGCCCCGCGCCTGGTCGTCTTCTCCGACGCGCGGGTGCCCGAGGGGGCTGCGGCCGACCGCGCCCCGGTGCACGAGATCGTCTCCCTGTCCATTGACGACGACACGGGCACCGCCCGGGAGGACTTCCTGCGGTTCATTGAGCGGGCGGGCGCGTGCGTCCTGGGCGCCACGGCCACTCTTCTCGACGCCGACGTCGACGGGCGCCCGCTGACCTGGGACGAGGGCCGGCGGCGGGCCGCCCGGCTCCTGCTGGCGCTGTCCGGTCTGCTCGTGCGGGGCATCGGCTCGGACCGCTCCAACGGCGACGGCGCCTGCGACGTCCTGATCGGCGCCGCCGCGGCGGCCGGGGAGGACGTCGCCGCAGCGGCCGAGGCGAAGAGGAAAGTCAAGACCTGGTGCCAGGAGCAGGTCAAGAGCTGGGCCGCCGCGCCCGGGGCCGAGGGCGCACTGGTCCCCTGCGCGCCGAGCGCCGCGCCGGCCCCGGGCGCCGTCGTCTCCCCCGCCCCGGGCGTCCCCGCCGAGTCGGAGCTGGTGGCAATGGATCTGACCATCGTCCTGAAGACCCCGGTGGTCTCCTATGAGGTGCCCATGTCCAATGAGGTCCGCTCCCTGGACTTCCTGCGCGGCACCGTGCTCCTGCCCTGGGTGCACCGCCTCCTCGTCCGCGAGTGCGGGGGCGACTCCCTGGTCCGCGACCTGGTCCGCGACGCCGTCGTCAACGGCGACCTCCTGGTCTCCGACGCCGTCGCCGTCGTCGACGACCGGGTCGGCCTGCCCATGCCCCTGGTCCTGTCCACACCGAAGGTGTCGCGGGCGGGGCGCGAGTGGATCGAGGTCGCCAACCGCCTGCTCGTCGAGGAGCCGGAGGAGGTCCACAAGCCGCTGCGTTCGGGCTACGTCTTCCCCGCCGCGGACGCCGACCCCGCCCGCCGGCCGGATCCGGTCGGCGCGGACGGCGCGGACGGCGCTGGGCGGTGCCCGTCCTTCGCCGGATGGTCGGGCGCCCCGCCGCTGACCGGACGCCAGTCGACGGCGCACGAGACCGCCACGGGGGCGGCGAAGGACGGCCAGCTCTTCCTGGTGCGGGCGCTGCCCGCGGGCCTGACGCTGCGCGCGACGGTGACGCTGTCCCGGGCACTGCACGAGCGCGCGGGGGCCCGCCTGGAGGGCCTGGCCGGCAAGGCGCTGGACGCCCGCATCGGGGCGCGCCGCCTGAGCGGGACCTTCGGCCACGCGCTGTGCACCTTCTCCGCGGCCCGGTCCCTGGCGCCCGCCAAGCCGGGCGACGGGGAGACGACCATCTGGTTCACCTCCGACGTCCTGGTGCGCTCCTCCGGCCTGGGGCCGGGCGGGGGCCTGGAGGACCTGCGCGGGGCCTTCGAGGGCGCCGGAGTCCCCATCGGGCTCGTCGACATCCCACCGGGGAAGAAGAGATTCCGGGCGGGTGTGCGCCACCGCCGCGTCGACTCCTGGTCCGCGGCGAGCCACCAGCCGCGGGCCACCAGAATGGCCGTCCAGGCCGGCTCGGTCTTGAGGATCCGGACCCTGGCCGACGACGCGCCCCGCAGACTGGCCCGCCTGGCCCTGACCGGCGTGGGCGAACTGAGGGCCCAGGGGTTCGGCCGCTTCGTCGTCGGGCATCCTCTTCTCGAGAAGGACCGGTTCCGCTTGGCCACTCTTCGGGCGCAGAATTTCATCGCCGGAGCGGCCCGCACCGACGCGCAGGAGAAGCAGTCATGAGCGTGACCCGCTACGAGCTCACCATCCGCCTGAAGACCGCCTCGCCGCTGCACTCGGGCGGCATCGACGAGGTCGTGAACCGCCTGGAGGAGGGCAAGGACCGGCAGACCGTCGTACGCAGATTCGCCCGCGACGGGCGCGACCGCCCCATCCTGACCGGCCGCTCGGTCAAGGGCGCCCTGCGCGCCGCCTGCCGGCGCCACCTGGAGGAGCGGCCGAACGACGCCGTCGCGGCGGTGCTAACCCCCGAGGCCCTGCGCCGCCTGTGGGGCGATGAGGGCAAGAAGAGCGCATCCGCCCCGCTGCGGGCCGCCTGCCTGACCGTCCACACCGTGCCCCTGATCCCGGAGGCGGACGACGCCGGTGGGGCGGACGGCACCCTGCCGTCGCGCATGGGCAACGCCATCGACCGGTACTGGGGCTCGGTGGCCGACGGCGCCCTCTTCGAGCACGAGTACCTGCCGGCGGGAAGGCCCCTGGAGATCGTCATCACCGCGCAGGCGGGCCTGCCCGACGGCGTCGCCGTGCCCGCGGGCGCGGTGGAGCCGGCGACCCCCGAGCAGGTCGAGACGCTCTTCGAACTGCTCCTGGGCCTGTTCAGGAGCGAGCGGATCTCCTTCGGCGGACGCCGGGGCGCCGGCTGGGGGCGGGTGCGTCCCGACGCGCGGCCCGACGCCGACTTCTGGACCCTGACCAAGGCCCCGCTGGGATCGTGCGACGACCTCGTGAGCTGGTTGAGCGGCGGCCAGGACATGGCCGGGGCGATCACACCGGTCGACTGCGGCGGCCCCGACCGGATGCGCATTACCATCGCGTGGAACAGCCCCACGGGGATTCTCGTGGCCGATCCGCGGCTCAGCGAGGCCGAGCTCGAGCGCAAGAAGCAGGAGAAGGAGAAGCGGGAGAGGGCGGCGCAGGAGGCCGACCAGGGCGGCGGGCAGGGCGACGTGCGCGACGACTACGTTCCCGCCATGCAGATGTGCACGGACACCGCCGAGGGCAAGCGGCTCGTGCTGCCGGGCAGTTCGGTGCGCGGGGCGCTGCGCTCGCGGGCCTCGCGGATCGCCCGCACGATCCTGGCCGCCCGCCGCGAGCCCGTCGACGACTGGTCGGACACCGGTGTGCACGACCAGCTCGCCGCCGATCCCGTTCTGGTGCGGGACCTGTTCGGCTCCACCGAGCAGCGCGGCGCCCTGACGGTCCTGGACACCCTCGCCGTTCCGCGGCGCAAGCCCCGGAATATCCCCCACAATGCGGGCGACCGGTGGACCGGCGGCGTCGCGGGCGGGGCCCTGTACGGCGAGGAGGTCCACGATGCGCAGTGGGGGGACCTGACGTTGGAGTTGGATCCGAACTCGTTCTCCCCGCAGGCGAACGTCGACCGCCGCAAGGCGGCCTGGTGCCTGCTCGGGCTCGTCCTGGCCGAGTTGGCCGCCGGGACGCTGCCGCTGGGCAGCCGCGGCACACGGGGGCTGGGGCAGGTGAGGGTCACCGGGATCAGAATCGCGGGCGGCTCGAGCCTCGGCGTCGAGGACTGGTCGGCGCCCGAGAAGGGCGGCGGGGGAAGCAGCGAGAAGCCCCTCGCCGCGCAGATCCTCGACCGCCTCCGGGCGGTGAATGAGGACATCGCCGCGAGCCCCGATGCGGGCGACAACTGGACCGGATGGTTCTCCTACTTGCTGCCAGAAGCTTGCTGCCAGAAGGAGGCGCGCGATGACTGAGCGGTTCTCAATGCCCGGCCTGAAGCCGGGGGCGTGGACGGTCGACGTCGCCCAGGACGAGGATCTCGAGGCGGCCCTGGGCCGGGCGGGGCGCCTGGGCGCGAACGTCCAGGGCATCGCCTATACGACGGCGGGGGCGCGGGCGCTCGGGTCGGTCTGCGACGGGGTCCTGCGCGCAACGGACGGCGAGGTGCCGTGCGAGACCGTGTACGAGCTGCGGCTGTGGTCGGTGATCGCGAAGGACGAGGGCGGGGGCGACGGCGTGCTGGCGCGCGAGTTGCGGTGGCTCAACGGCACCGGGTCGGCGGAGGTCGTCGTCCTCGGGGCCGACGGCGCCGGAGACGGGGCGGCGACCGGGGCTGCGGCCGGGGCGGAGGCCTGCTGGTACCGGCCCAACGCCTATCTGCAGCACGGCGACGGGGAGAAGGACCCGCGCGAGATGCCCGCGATGGAGAGCATCGAGGTCTTCATCGAGGCCGAGTACGGCAATACGGTGTTCGTCGACGAGCTCATGACGGGAGAATGGAAGCGCAATGGTTGAGTTCGAACCCTTCCACTCCGCGGTCAACCGGATCCCGGTGCTGCGGGACAAGGCGCAGGGTCTGGCCGAGGACGGGAGGCTGCCGGAGGATCTCTTCGCCACCGGCGGCGCCCCCGGGCACGACCACCTGGAGCCCGAGAGGCTGTCCGGTTCGATCGATCTGGAGATGATCGTGAGAACGCCGCTGGTGTTCGGCGAGCAGACCGTCGATACCAAAGGCCCGAAGGATCGTCATTTCATCGACCTTCCGATGGACGACGACGGCGGTCTCGTCGTGCCTCCCACCATGATCAAGGGCATGATCTCGCGCGCCTACGAGACGCTCACCTGCTCGCGCTTCCGCGTCTTCGGGGACACCGAGGACCGGGAGGGGCAGCGCCGTCCGAAGAGCAAACACTCCGACCGCCTGACCTACCGCGGCGACCCCGCTAGCGCGCTGCAGCTCGTTCCGCTGCGCCTTGAGAAGAAGAATTCCGACGGCGGTTTCACGGCCGCCCTCCTCCAGGGCGACACCATGGTGACGACCGACTACCGCGAGAACGGGATCACCTATCCCACCATGCGGACGGCCAATTTGCAGGCCGGGATGCGGGGGCATGCGAAGCTCTGTCTGAAAGGGGGACTCGAGAGACTCGAGAGGATGACGCCCCACCTCGAGGAGATCCACTGCCACATGACGCTGTGCCTTCACGGCGACCGCGGTCGGGGCGCCCGCTACGCCTACTGGCAGGTGACTCACATCCGGGACGGCAGCGGCAAGTTCGTCGAGGTATTCCGAATCGATGACTCGGTGACCACGATCGAGGACCTGGACGATGTCACCGGATACGTCTACCGGAGCACCGCCGAGGGGGACTCCCCCTCGAAACTGTTCCCTCGCAAGCACGACGAGCGGGTCTTCTTCGACGTATCTCGCGGCGGGCCGGAGCGAGTCACTGTCAGTGAGGACGTGCTCAGGGACTACCGCATTGTGGTCGACAGCTACATCGCCTATCGCGAGGAGGAGGAGAGGCTCAATCTCCCGCTGGACAAGAGGCACCGCCCCAACCGCGCCACCGCCGAGGCCCGTGGCGGGGAGGGGGCGCCCGTCGAGCTCAAGGAGGGCGATCTCGCCTACGCGGTCGTCGAGCGGAATCGCGACGGATCGCACGCCGTCCGCCAGCTCCTGCCGGTCATGATCGGCAGGCGCGCCTACCGGGTCAGCCCGCGTGATCTCGCCGAGGTCCAGGGGATCCTCCCGGTGTCGGACCGCGACGGGGCCACCGCCGCCGACCGGCTTTTCGGCTACGTCGTCCCCGAAGCCGAGGACGGGGCCAGAGGAGGGGACGTCTCGTCTCGGGGACGGCTGATCTTCGGGGCGGTCGACGCCTCACGGGCGAAGATCGGACGCAAGGAGAAGATCCTCTCCCCGCTGCTTCAGCCCAAGACGACATCGGCCCGGCGATTCCTCACCGATTCGGAGGGCAGGACGCCGACCGATGAGAAGGGCGCGCCGCTCGCGCGGGGCGAGCACTTCGCCCCGGGCCAGTTCCTGGGCGCCGCCGCCTACCCCGTGCACCGCACGCTCGTGGAGCGCAAGAATCTCGACGACTCGGGATTCCCGAGGCGGGCGCAGGACGATGCCGTTCTCGCCGGCCGGAAGCAGGACAATATCGGGGTGAGACTCACCGCCAGGTCCTGGGTGAGGATCGGCAGCAGGCTCCGGTGCAGGGTGTCGTTCTCGAATCTGAGCAGGAACGAGTTGACGGCCCTCGTCTGGGTGCTCACCCCGAAGAACCTGGTCCCGCCCCGGGAGCGCAATGACGACCCGCGAACGGTCGGATTCCTGCAAATGGGTCTGGGGAAGCCGCTCGGACTGGGCGCGCTCGAGGTGCGCATCGCCGAGGGCGGCCTGCACGTGATCAGCGGGAAGGACCTCGGAGCGGCGTACGAGGACCTGAGCGGATGCCTCGGGGAGAGCGAGTCCCAGACCGAGGTGTCGGAGTACTCGTTCGCCGAGGACGTCAGGGCCGAGCTCGAGCGCCAGCCATGGGTCCAGGCCCTGCAGCGCGCGGCGTTCGGCTACACCGACGGCAAGGAGGTCCGCTACATGTCTCTGGAGGAGAACAAGGCGAACAATCAGACGGACTTCAAGACCGGACGCCCCAAGGATCGCCGCGGCTTCTCCCCGCGGGACCTGCACGGCGACGATTCGCACAGGTGCACTCAGATCCCGCTCGATGAGAAGCATGCCCCGCATTCGTGGGGCCCCCGCCCCCGATACCATCGGGGGCGCTGAGGCGGCATGTCGAGCCGAGGTAAACGGCGCAGCAGGTCCGACCATAATACTGATTGGATCGTCGAAATCCCCCTGTCTCGCGCCTGCATTCTCATTGCATTGCTCGCCCTTGTGGTGTTGATTCTCGCTTGGACCCTCTGGGGATTCCTGATGGAGTTTTCTCAGCAAGAATTCGCATCCGCACGAGCGACCGCCGCCTTGACTACGGTGGGCGGCATGGGCGGATCCGTGTATCTTATCGTCAGATATCGCGCTCAATATTTTGCCGAAAAACAGCACAAAATATCGAGACTCGATCACAATGAAGAACTTATCGATAAGGCGCTGGAGCTGTTTGTGTCGAACAATCCCCTTAAGAGAGCATCCGGAGCCAGGCAACTGATAGAGCTTGCCAGCAATCACGACGATCTCGCCTATCAGCAACGCATCATCGATGCTTTTTGCGCATTTCTCAGACTATCGACGCCAGACCATCGCAACGATGACGAATACATCGACAGCGTGTTTGTGGAAGAAATTTTCATCAACGCCATGAGAAGACATCTGAAAGACCTTGACGAACCATTTCCTTCTTGGACGAAATGTTTGTTCGATTTCAGGGGCGTGCATTTCTACTCTCGTGTCAACCTTTCCGGTTGCCGATTTCAAGGAGAAACGGATTGGCGAGGAGTTCATTTTACTGAAGGGGCAATATTTTCAGGAACCATCTTTGAGGCCACACCCACTTTCTCTAAAGCTAGCTTCCACGGAGAGGCGAAGTTCGACAGGTGTCGGTTCGCGGGCGGAATTGACGCCGATTTCTCTTGTTCACAATTTGAAAAAAATGCCTGCTTTGCCGGCGCACACTTTGGCGGAACCGTAATATTCGGACAGGCCCGCAGCAGAAACGAAGATGACTACCCGGATGACACTGAACTATTTTCGACTACCTTCTCCGGTGAAGCGGATTTCTCAAGAGCTAAGTTCTGCGGAGATGCCCACTTCGGGCTTGATAAAGAGGGGGAAGGGGGGAGAATCCCCTTAGTCTCCCATTTCGAGGGGCCTGCTCATTTTGAAGAAACCGAATTTCAAAAAGGAGCTTATTTCGGGGCCGTCTATTTCAAAAAAGGAGCTTTCTTCAATGAGAAGAAAAGGGAGAGAAGAAAGAGCAGGACTATGGCACAGCGTCCGCGAACTAGCGGGTCGCCCCACACAGAAAAGGGAGCAATATTTAGGGGTGCTGCATATTTTCGGGGCGCATGTTTTCACACTGATGGCATAAATTGCCTGCGCTTCGAGTTCGCAAGAGCCCCCGAAGCAGACTTCAGAGACTGCAAGTTCGACGACAGGGGCACAGGGCCGGAAGACATACTTCTGGCAAATATCGACTTCAAAGGGACACGCTTCCATACCAGACCCCTCTTCGGGGAAGCCGAAGTTCCCTGCAAAAAACATAGATCTCCTACCTCTCATCCATGTTGGCCAAAGAAGACCCACCTCAAGGAGGGAGAAGAAGGAGATATTCCCGAAGACGCCTATTGCCCTTTGTGCTGAGAGCACGGAAGGTTATTCAGGGGGTGGTCTTGAAGGCGTATAGTGCGAGTGCTGCGGTGATGGTCTGCTCGAATGTTTCCAGGGGTCGGCGGTAGGGCGTGTGGAGGATTCTCCAGGACTTGATGTGGGCGATGGTGCGCTCGACCACCTGGCGGATCCTGTTGACGCTCTTATTCTCCTCCTTGGCCGCCTCGCTCAATTCGCCATTGGGGGGCTTCTTATGAGGCGTGATCATCCCTCTTCCCACATATCCCTTGTCGCCGATCCACCCGGAGGGATCCATTCCCTCCAGCAATCCGGAAGGCGCCTGGGGCGGCCACGTCGTGCATGGACCCCGGATAGGGGTCCGAGGCCCACATGAACCCTCCGTCGGGCCGGACCAGGATCAGGGTCGTTCATCCCCGCGCACCCGTGCTTGACCGACCACAGATCGCGGCGCTTGCGCCAGTCCAGGCAGGGGAAGAGGGTGCCGTCCACCACGACAGTCGCAGCCCCGGGGCACCTCCTCCGCGGTGAGCAGCAGGACCGCCAGGGTCCGGAAGATCGCCGCCGTGATCGCCTTGATGGCCCGCGAAACAGTGGGCTGCGACACACCCGGGAACTCTCCGATCACCGCCTGCACAATGTTCTGGCGCAGGTACATCAAAGCCGCCCGCAAAGACCCGGACAGGCCCAGGATCGGCGGATACCCCTCGACCCCCTCCTCGCGCAGCCAGGCGAGCAGCCCGTCGAACTCATCATCAGTGGCCCGTGGTACACTCCATCATGATGGCCCACTCCTTCCGAGGTCATGGTGATGTTTCTTTCACGCCCATGATACCCCACGGGGGTGGGCCATCATCATATCGCCTCCCGGAAATGACCCAGGACACACCCAGAATAATCTTCCTGACACGAATCCTGGTGAGAAAGGCTCATTGAGACCACCTCTCCATTGCTGTACCAATTCGCTATCGCGTCGTTGATGGGTGCCTCCGTGCGCGCATCGGGATCGCGGTCGCGGGGCGCTGCGACCGGAACTCCCAGCGGTCAGCCGCCCCACACCTCATCCCCGCACACCGCAATATGGTTCTCCCGCCGAGAGCTCGGCCCCGCCGCGCCCGCGGGGAGCGCCGCACTCGCAGCCGCGGCATCGCCCAGG
>ERZ772964.189-NODE-189-length-30773-cov-104.279_pt1 | contig 30773 bp, 17 predicted proteins | sample MGYA00580675_ERZ772964 | MGnify/ENA primary metagenome ERZ772964 (study PRJEB29015, sample SAMEA2737941) | human oral metagenome | biome: human oral; feature: human-associated habitat; material: dental | place: China | collected 2139 ... | reverse complement strand
GGAGGCGGCCGGAGACCGCGGCGCACACGGTGGCGGGCTCGTCGGCGCGCACGAGGCGGTCGAGCCGGTAGCAGCGGGATGAGGCGCGGGTGCGCGCGTCGACGGTCATGATCGTCTCCTCGGATCGGCGGAGGGGTCTGCCGTGTCTGACGGACGCGGGGCGGGAGGAGGAGAGGGCGGGAGGCGGGGCGGGCGTGCGGACGCAGATGCGCCTACGCGGAGGACGCGGGGCGAGTCGGGCCGATCACACTTGCATCACGATCCGGCGTCAGACACGCCACAAGTCTAAGAATTGAGACTAGTGAAGCGGCTTGCCGTCGGGCGCGGGGCATCTAAAGTGTTCCTGTGTGCGCTGATGGTGGGGGCAAGGAAGTACGAGCCTCGGTCATCCGCGACTCAAGATGCCGACCGGAATACCGCAGGCCCCGGCTCGAACCCGTCCCTATCCGCTCATTTTATCCCTCGAACACCCGATCGAGGGCTTTCCCGCCCCAGGAGTCCCGTTGGGAATCAACATACAGGATTCGGAAGAAGCCTCAGACCCTCCCCCGGAGCAAACAATTTCGTCCCTGCATTTTCCTCCGGACAGGGATCCCAAGACAGGATCTTCCGTTGGCACACCCGAGGCGACGACCAGGCGCAAGGCTTTCAAGGTCGTCGCCACTACACCGGTCAGGCTCTTCATCCCTTTCGTTATCGGTGTGCTGCTCACCGTCAATCACAACGCGCCGTCCCGCACCTGCACCGCCACCGAAACGTATTCGGCACTCATGTCACGAATCGTTGCGAGCGAGTCTCCGGGAATTGTCGGCGCAATTTTTCGACTCGCTGTGCCCACTCTTCATGCAATTGCGTCCATGCTCATCCTCCTTGCCATCTTCTCGGTCCTGTGCTGGCTCCTTCAACTACCCACTTTCATTCGCATAGGGCTCCGAAAAAGAAATATCAAGAGTTATGAGTTGAACAAATTTCATCTCTTCGTTGCATCCATAATACCAACGGGTCTCGCAATACTTCTCCAGCGCATTGATTTTATTCCGACTTTTCGAGGATGCGAACTTCCCGCACTCACAACATCCTGACTTCCCTGGATCCCCGACTCCTGGTTCCGCACAGGCATGTCATGGACCCTTTTCGTCATCTTCACCTTCTATCTTTCCCGTCACATGAACGTAGACAAGAAACCTTTCCCATCAGTCACGATCCGACGGACCGAATCAACGCGATGATGGGGATGGCGACGCGAGGGCGGCGCACACGGGAGCTGCACCACTGTTATCGCACCGTTTCCGCCCTTTCTACACCGTAGCGCCGATCCCCGACTCTGAGCCGTCGTTCCTAGCGATAAACGCTCATCATGCTGTATGATCGACGGTCACGTTAAGATCAGAAGCGGAGACCCGTTCTTCGTCATCATCTCATGATGCTTCCGGATCTCATCGGGAAGAGCACCAGTGAGTCCGGAACATGGAGGAACCCGTCCATCGACATAGAGAAGATCGCCAGAATCACTGGCTATAATGGCTTGACTGCTAGCAAATCCATCTGAAAAGTAGTAGTCTACTCAAGGGACGGCGATCCGTCGCCCACGTTTGCAGAAGAATGAAGCCTCGCTTCATCCGCACCATACGCGCCTCGACTCACCTGGAAGGAGCCGATCATGGTCTCGCGAGCACATCGCTTCCTGCGCGGTCGGACACTGTCCACCGCCGAACCCGTGTGGCATCTGACGGGGAACACGGACGACATCTTCTTCCACGACGCCTACCTCGGATGCCTCTCGCTAACCGACACCATCCTACACTGGACACTAGAACAGGATCCCGAGGCTCTCGTCGTCGTCCTCACCGCCGAGGGCGAGCTGATCTCCGAGGCAAACGCCCTTACCGATCTTCCGCACTACAGACGCGAACCGCGCGCTCCCCGGCGTATTCCCGCGAACGCCTCCGAGGACGTCCCCGCCTCCCAGTCCCCCGACCAGACCGCGGAGAGCGCCGCCGAGAATCTCCATTCCCGCACTGGGAGTCGAAGATACGCCGATCAGCTTGCCCTCCTGTCCTCCGTTTTCACTCGGCCTCGTAGCCGTAGCATCATTGCAATCATTTTCGGTCTGCCGGAGCAGTTCGAGAGAGCCGCATCTGAAAAAGAAGAATCGTTCGAACTTCGAAAAACGGTGCGCGCACTCGTCCAGCACGCACAGGAGAGCATCGGCTCCCTCCTATTTCTAGTCGATCCTAGAACCGAACTCGGCACCCGCCTCTTGCAGAGCCACAGTTCAATCACAATCGATATCCCCACACCGGCCGCGGAAGAGATCGAGGTCGCTCTCGCGAGAGTCTCACTGCGGCACAACATAACCATGCGTCACACGAATAGCATCGCTAGTTATCTGGCTACAAACGGGAACCTGCAGAGCGCTCTTAGACGGATCGCTTCGCTCGCCAGGGGCACCCGAAGCATTGGTGTAGATACACTCCTGCATCTGTCTGAGCCCGACGAAGCTCATGTCACCTCCATCTTCCAGGAGCTGGACTCCCTCGTCGGGCTCGAGAACATCAAGAGTTATTTCCACAAACTTCCTAATATCGCTCAGCGACGCCATATAGAGTTGCGCGAGCACGGCAGACTCCCGGAAGCCACCATGCACATGGTTTTCAAGGGCTCCGCGGGCACCGGCAAGACCTCCGTAGCTCGTATCGTCGCTCGGCTCTTCCATGCGTTGGGAATTCTTCCCAAAGACGAAGTCATCGAAATTCTCCCGACAGCGCTCATCTCCAAGCACGCGAACGAGACCGCAGAACGTATGCAGAGCAGTCTCATGAGGGGATGCGGCGGCGTCATCTTCATCGATGAGGCGCATCAACTCATTGGGAATATTTACTCCGGAGAGTCGATCAAAACCCTAGTGACCTTCGCTGAGAACCATCGCAACGACACTGTCATCATTCTCGCCGGCTACACCGAACGCATCGACGCACTCATGCGGGTGGACGAGGGCCTGAAGCGTCGTTTCCCCATAAGCCTGATTTTCCACGACTACGATTCCGAAGAGCTCTGTCAGATCGTGCACGACATGGCAAGAGCCGACGGATTCACCTTGAGCGCAGGCACGCACGCACCCCTTATGCAGCTCCTCGAGGACAGTCTTCTCGATACGAACTTCGGCAACGCCGGCGGGGCCCGCAATATTTGGCAGCAGATACGTAGCATCCATGATTCCAGGTACAATGCCGCCCCGAATATAATCGGAACCACAGACATTCCCACCACCATCACCATCGATAATACCCGGGTGGTGCAAGCAAAGAAGGCAAAGAAGGCCTTGACAGGGTATGCCGGACTAAAGGAACTAAAGGATTTGCGCAAATTCATAGAGGCCAAGCAAGCTCTACTCGCAAGTTACCAGAAGCGTAATCGGCCTCGCCCTTGGGCCGATGGGCTGTGCTTTGTAGGCCCGCCGGGCACTGGCAAAACATTCATCGCCAAGAAAGTCATTGTCCCCTATCTGTACGGCATCGGCCTCATTGACCGCCCCACGGTCAAGCTAGTCACCATCGACGATCTCCAGACCAGTTACGGCAGTCATGCCACGGAAGGTGTGAGAAACCTATTCCACGAGACCAGAGGCGGTGCACTCGTCATAGAAAAAGTAGGCAGTCTTCCCACAGACAATATCTACGGCGCCGAGGCCATCCGCATCCTCGCCGCCGAGGCAACCAACCCAGAGAATCGACGAACGCTCATCATACTTGAGGGGCACGGGAAGGAGATCGACGATCTCATTTTCAGGCACCCGGAGCTGGAAAGCCGGTTCAATCAGAAGATCACATTCGAACACATGTCTGCAAAATCGCTGTTGAAGATAGTGCGCACGCGCGCTCAGGAGGAGGGATACCGATTGAGCGAGGACTTCGAACAACATCTATTAACCATAGTCCCGGTCGCAAGAGAAGTTGCGGGACAAAATTTCGGGAACATTCGATGGTCAATGGACATGTATGAGCAGGCGAAGGAGAACATGATCGTACGTACGAGTTATCCGCCGGAGAGCGCCTCACCAGTTGATGACACCTGTCTGACCGGACAGGATCTGGTTACCGCTCTGCGCAGCGAGGACCCGAAGCTCTCTAGATTGCTCGGTCCCGCTCCTTCAGTCTCCCCGAAGACGGCGCCACTGGCTCCCTTAGGCGCCATGACCTACTCCGAGTGCAGAACTCGATTGCAAAATGCTGTCCTACCGATCGTGGTCACCCGAGAGGACTACCATGATATAGGCACCGGCTTCCTCGTCGCCGCATCCGGTCTGGTCGCCACCGCCGCCCATGTCCTTCAGGATGCGGTGCGTGTGACCATCGGCTCGGAGGGCGTCGAGGCCAAAGTCGTCGCGGTCGACGAGAAGACGGACACGGCACTTCTCCATCTGCCCGCTGACGCCGTATCGGAACACGAGCCACTGCCGCTCGGGCAGAGCCGGGACGTGTGCGCGCCGAGCGAGTTGCTAGCAGCAGGCTATCAGAATTGGAGACCGGGCGAGGATCCCTACATCGTCCAGGTCCAGGTCAGTCGCAATATGCGTAAGAATCCGAGTTTCGAGGTCGGTGGCGACCTCGACCGCGGCACCAGCGGGGGCCCACTCATCGATCCCTCGCAGGGGGCCGTCATCGGCCTCGTGAGCAGAGGCGTCGGGAGTACCATCAAGGAGATAGCGCGCATCGAGCAGTTGCGCCGACTACTGGAGGAGCAAGAACACGGAAATAAATAATATTAACATGGACTAGTCGGAACAAATCCGGAGCGAGGAGTACAGTAACCCCATGGTGAGCATCGGAATCGATCTCGGCACGTCGAACACGGTCGTAGCCAAGGTCAATGACAAGGGCGAGGTGTCAATCCACCAGTTCGAAGGCAGTGATCTGCTGCCTTCCATCATTCATGTCGAAAGCAAGGCCGGCTATCGTACTGTGGGGAAGAAAGCCCGAAATATCTGGGCAGATTCGGACGCCGACCCTTCAGCAACCTTCCGCAGGTGGAAGATGTCCATGGCCACGGGCACGGTACTCGCCACCCAGGACTGGGGGGACGGGCCGCGGGACATCACTCCTGAGCAGTTGACGACCTGGCTCGTGGAACACATCATGAAGAAAATCACTCAGTACCTGGGCGGCGAGACGGTGGATTCCGTCGTCGTCACCGTACCTCACGGCTGGCGCAGGGAGCACGTCGAGAAGTGCCTGGCCACCCGGGAGTCTGCCCGTGCGGCGCAGGCGGACGGACAACCGCGCGAGGCGAAGAGAGATGACCACACTCTCGGAACGAAGGTGGCGGACAGGACCGTTGATGAGCCAGTCGCCGCAGCCGCCTACGCCCTGTACGCATCCGGAGACGCCGCCGCCTTCGTCGGCAAAAGCATGCTCATTATCGATATTGGAGGCGGAACGACCGACCTGAGTCTCGTGCGGGTGGGAGCGCCCGGAGAGCCGCTCACTGTTATTGATGCCATTAACAACAACATCGGCGGAGACTACGCCACCGCCCTTCTACTTGGTAAACATCTGGAGACCATCAGTTCCCAGACCGACATTGACGTCCCACTCACTCCCGAGGCCGTACTCACCGACCTGGAGGGCACGGAGAAAAGATGGCTCCGAGAGGCCTTCGCCGAGGCGGAAACCGAACTCCTCCACAAGTTGTCTGCTAAGTTCGAGGAGCTTGAGGGACGTGATGACTTCGCCAAGAAGGTAGCGGGCAGGTGGGGTCGGCATCAAGTCATTATGAGTTCAACGGTTGACGGGAAAGATGACCCGGTCGTCACTTCTATGTCATATTCGGAGTATCTCGCGCGTATGGAGCCCTTCTTCAAGAGCACGAGAGAGCTCCTCACCCGCTTCCTGTCCCGCGGCGAGGGATCCGAAGAGCCCCCCTACGCCATTCTCATGACGGGCGGGGGAAGCCGGATTGGCGGACTGCGTGACCAGGTGATCGAACCGGTGGTTCGCGAACTCGCCGGTCCGATGAAGAGCCCCGAGATCCTCGATCGTCTCGACACGCTCCGCTTCAACGACTCGAGACTCTCGACCGCGGTAGCTATGGGCGCCGCACTCGTCGCCGCAGGAAGGATCTCCATTGAGGAGCGTCTCCTGTGGGATGTGGGCCTGGAGATCATCGTGACGAAGAATATGGCCCGCTACCTCGGCATGGGCGACTCCTGTAATTGTGTCATTTCCCCGCTCCTGACCAGGGGGGCGAGTCTTCCGGCGACGGTGAGTCTCAAGGAGCTTGGATTCGGCGAACTCGATATCAATTCTGATAATAAATTCACTCAGAAAGTCGTCGTCTTCGACGATCTGAAGAGCCCCTACGTTCAGACCTGGGAGCGTGAGCTATCCAGCTCGGGAGACGCATTGAAAAATGTCGAGGTCACGCTCAGTGCGGATACCGAGGGAATGCTGCACCTCGTCATCGTTGGCAGCACCGGAGGTGGACTCGTCGATGCTCAGGAGCAACTCCACAGGCCGCGCCAGCCTCATACGGGAGGACTCAGCATCCACGAACAGTCGCCACATCCCCCTCTTGAGGTCAGAACCCCGCGGCAGATCGTCGAAGCCAAGGCCGCCTCACCTGACACTGGGTCATCCGCTGTCCGCATCAGAACTTCCACAACACAGTCAGAAAGATGAAATAATGACTTTGCAGACCATGCTCACGCAGTTCGCACGGTCCCAGATAATGCTGGACTGGGACGAATGGTTCGCCCTCGTTCTCGCCGCACACAAGGATCCCGAGCAGTGGCGCGGAGCCTGGATAAGCCTCGATCCCGCCGACCGCAAGGCCCTCATCACTCTTCTTCGCAAGGATACCGGCCCTCTGTCCGACCATGTCCTGCGCAGCATCATGCGCGACACGCCGACGGATTCTGATGACCCGATGCTTGAATCGGCTCTCGACGATGCGGCTGATGCGACGGACAGACAACTCAGACGACTCAATGAGCTCAAAAGAATGGCCGAGCGTGATGTGCAAGATGCACAAACACTTTCGGTGATTAAAGATTATATTGCGATCGAGGAGCTCCGCAGTGAGGCACAACGTTTGAGGGAGGAGCTCGATAATAACCCCGAATTCGCGGAGCGGCGCAGTCTTGAGAAGGATATTCACCGACTGCACACCTTAAGAGAGAGTTTGCTCGGCCGCGATTGGGACGAACGACGGGCCGCGCGTCAACACCTTGTCGACGAGACAGATTCATTGAGACTCAAAAGAAATGAACTCGAAGATACGATTCGACAGGCGCGCGAAGACAGGTTCGACGCCGAAAAGAAACTTGCTGAGGTACAGCGAGAATGGGACCAGGAACAGGCTCATCTGGAGGGGCTTAGCACGCAGATACGCGATCTCGAGGGCCGCCTTGAGCAGACTCGCGCCATGACAGACGACTTGAAAAGTTTCACCAGCAATCTTCATTCCACTCTGCAGCAGGCTTCCAGCGACTTGAATACTATGAGGCAAAAACTCAAAGCAATCATCGGCAGAAAATTGTCTTTTCCCTGGCCATTTTGATCCAGTAGAGGATGATGGACATCTATGACGCTGAGCGACTTCCTGACAGAACTCGCCTACTCCGCAAATCCGGTCCCCTGGACCGCATGGCTCCCTCTCATCACCGAGGCGCAATCCCCTACCTCTTGGAGAGACGCCTGGGAGGGTCTCGGCGAACAGGCGCAGCTGCGCGCCGTCCGGCGCCTTTACGAAAACCGAAACGCCTGCGCCGACGTCCTGTACCAACTCGCCGTCGCGAACTCTGAGTCACTGCCCTCCTACGGACCGGCTCGAGAACTCCTTCTTGACGACGCCGTCGACGCGACCGAGCGCAACGTTCAGCGGCTCCAGAGCCTGCAGCGTCGCTTGGAGGACCTGGGCCTCATTCTGGAAGACGCGCAGATCTCCGAACTGGATCTTGAGACGAAGATCGTCGAGCTCGAGGGGCGGGTGGCGGAATTCCGGGCCGATGACGTCGAGGGCAGGTACTCCGAGTTACTTGCCCTGCGGGAGGAGGAGATCCGTCTGCGGCGCGTGGCAGATGAACTCGGCGACGTCGACCTGACCACCGAGCGGGATCGTCTGGCACAGCTGAAGCAGGACATCGCCGAGGTGCAGAGTCAGAGGGCAGAACTTCGTGAATCTATCAAGGACAAAGAGACGGAGTTGGCCGCGACAAGACGCCAGACCGCCGAGCTCGACGCCAAGCGCACTCGACTGGTGGAGGAGGAGCGCGGAGCCGAGGCCGAGCGTGATGATATTCGGAGCAAGGTCGAGAGGCTTGAGGACGCCGTCGGTCAGAAGAAGAAGGAGACCGAGGAATTGAAGGAGCGGCGGGCTCGGACCAGAGAGCAATTGACTGAGGCGGAGAAGATCTTCGCCGAGTTGAGCGAACTCAGTCACACCCCGGCCTCGGCCGAGGCGGAACGCCTGCTGCGCAACATTCGCACTCTCGCCCGAGAACTTCCCGCGGACGAGGCCGACAAGAAGTTTTAACCACTCAAATGCATTTACACCGATAAACGGAAAGGAACTTAATCAGAACCAGCCCCTCAACTACCTGAACCGTCAGGGCCGCCGCACGCGTTGAAATCGGATGATTCACCGTGTCCCAGAGTGCCGCCCATCGACGAAGCACTCCCATTCACTACGTCCCCTTCCTCCGACACACACAGAAAGGCCTTCTTCTCCATGAGAAAAAGTACCTCAAATAAACCTCCCGAGAAGAGGAGATCAATCAATCGTCCGTGGCGCAAGTGGAGGCGCCTCAACAAACCTCCCAAGAAGAGGATATCCAACTTCTTCGCCGTCCTCGGCGGAGCCGATATCGAGATCCTCAAGCACGTCGACTCGGAACGAAGCACCTTCGTCGGAATCGGCGCGGTCATGCTCGGAACGGCCTCGGTCGCGGCCCTGTCCATGGTATTCGCCCTGTACAACGCCGTACTGGTCGTATCCGACCCGAGCACCGGACAGCGAGCGGAGCAGCAGCCGATGGCTAATCTCGTGATATCCATCATATTCGGACTTCTGTGGGGCGCGTTCATTCTGGTTGTGGACCGGGCCATGATCAAGACCATGCAGGGCGTTCATGGCCTCAAGCGGGCATTTAGGTACGCCATCCCCAGACTTTTACTCGCCCTTATTATCGGCCTGGTCGTTTCCACGCCCTTCACGCTACAAATCTTCCGGAGCGAAATCGCCGTCAAAATGAAAGAGCTCCAGGTCACCAGCTTCGACTCGTATGAAGAAATCGTCAACAACAACGATGTCACAAAAGACCTCGAAAAAATGAGGAGCGAAGTCGAGAATGCGCTGGCGATCTACAGGGGAGACAAATTCGATGACCCCGAGGATCTTGCCCTCGCCCAGGCCCAGGCCGATTATGATGAAGCTCAGAAATCGGCGGAAGACGCACATAATGCCGCTCAGACCGCGGAACAGCAGAGGATCTGCGAAATCAACCCGAATGACTCTACTTGTGAGAGTTTCACCACCACGGGAGTCCCGGGAAATGGGCCCGAGGCGGAGGCTCTCGCGAAGGCGAGTGAGCAGGCGCAGCGGAAAGCGGATGAAGCGGATAAGAAGAGAGATGATGCCAAGACCGCGCTGGACGCAGCCAAGGCCAATCATGAAAAACTGCGCGAGGAGAGTCAGAAGAAGCAAATAGAACAGGCGCATGACAATCTTTGCGGACCAGCCGCTCCGAAAGACTCCGACCCGAGCGTGTACGGGCCTGGTTGCGAGGGCGGCTATCAAGGGAAGCTTCACTACCTGGAAGAGACCGTTAACACTATGCTGAGCGGCGGAGAGACCATCCGGAGTAACAATGGTCTCCTGGCGCAGATCACCGCCCTGTGGCACGCAAGTCTCGATAGCCCGATGGGGTTCATCTCCCACGCCGCCGTCGCGCTGCTCTTCATCATTATCGAGCTGTTCCCCGTGCTGCTCAAGACCATGCTGGCGGTGCGCGGAGAGTCCCAGTACGACCGGGTCTTCCGCAAGCTCCAGGAGTCCGAGCTGGAGAAAGTGGAGGCTCATACCGCCCAGGAGCGGGATCGGATCGACCGGGAAGCGCGCAGGATCAGGGAGATCGGCGAGGATATGCTCCAGCGCGAGATCGATCTCGGGAAGAGCGCCAACGAGCACGTCGCCGAGCAGATGCAGATCATACTCGACCAGACTCTCTCCCACTGGACCGAGCGGTCCCAGACGATGCTCGCCTCAAATCTCGGCGGCGTCGGCGAGATCACTGAGCGCCCGGTCGAGCGCCCCGTCGCCCCGGCTCGCCCCTTTGAGCAGCCGACCGACCTCGGTCTGCTCCCCGACGGCTCCCAACTCGCGGCCCTGGAACTGGGCGCCCGGATCGGCTCCATGGGCTCGCCGTCGGCCTCCCGCGACGCCGACCACCTCAGCGAGCGCTACCGGGCGCTCCTCGCCATCCAGGATGAGGCGATCCAGCTCCAGCGGGAGGCGGACGAACTGGCCGGCGTCGGGCTGTCCGCGGAACGGGCCCGGTTGGAGGAGATGCGGCGCGAGCTCATCGCAGCGCGGACCGCGGAGAAGGAGATCGTCGCCGACATCGCCCGGCAGGAGAAGGCACTCGCCACCGCCAAGCGGGAGAGGGCCGAGCTCGAGGAACGGCGGGACCGCCTCGTCGGGCAGGTCGGCGAGGTCGGAGCCGAGCGCAGCCGCGCGCAGGCCGAGGTCAACGAGCTGACCGAGCGGGTCCGCCGGAAGAGCGACGAGATCAGCGTCCTGGAGGTCCACCGCAGGGAGTTGAAGGGCCGCCTCGACGAGGTGAACAGCCTCTTCGATCGGCTGAGCTCTCTCGGCTCAGCGCCGACCTCCGCCGAGGCGGCGGATCTGCTGCGCAGCATCCGCGCCCTCGCCCAGGATCTGCCCGGCGAGGATGCGGCGCCCGGAGCGGGCCCGCGGTAGTAGGCCCCTTCCGCCTTGTTCATGGGAACCGCGGCGGGGCGACTGACTGTCCCAACGCCGGTCGCCCCGCCGCTCCGGGCTCCCGCGAGGCTCACCGCACATCCTTGCAAGTGACTTAAATCACTAAGACAAGACTAAGTATTAGTTCTTAGACAATCTCCGCGGGATTGAGCGTGTCCGTCATGGATGACGTACGATCCACACCGGCGGCGATGGTCGACGAACGAAGCGATACATCTTCCGCCCCCTTCCCAGTTGAGGACCCTTGATGACCAACACCGTTCCCTTCCCGGCCGACGCCGATGACCCGCCGGTGCGGCACGCCGTTCGGGCGACGCTCCAGCTGGCGGGCCGACTCGAGGAGGCGGCGAGTTGGCGCGAGGCCGACCTGCTGTACGGGGAGGCCGCATCAATCCGCCAGGACCTCGGAGGGATTGACGCCGCGGAAGCGGATCCGGAAATGGTGCGCCGGAGGTGCCTGAGCCTGGTCAGCCGGACCATGACGGTGGTGACCACGGTCCCCGAGGCGAAGGCGGAGTGCTGGATCGCCCTGGCCGAGCTCCATGAGTTGGCCAACGAGCAGACGGATTTCAGGAGGCGGGCCGCCCAATCTCTCCTTGCAGCGCTCGAGGATGTCGAAAGGGTCAAACCCGGGTGCGTCGGGCAGCGGTTCTTGAAGCACAAGAAAAACTGGTTATCGCGCCGAGCACGGCTCCTGCTGCGCCTGGCCGAGCAGCGCGCCACGGATGGACGCTGGATCGAGGCCACGGACTTCGCGGAGAAGGCGCATGGGGCGTTCGTCGAGACGAGGGAGCCGGACTGGGCCGAGGAGTGCCGCCTGCTCGCCGAGTTCGCCAAACACAATCTTTCGAGCCCCATAGCCGGGGGCGGAGACGCTGGACCCGCCCAGACCGTCGTCCAGCGCTTAAGGCCGACGTCAGGCGGCAGCACCGGTCGCTCCACCGGGTCCTTTCAAGACACGACAACCACGGCGACATCTGGAGACTCGTGGCGCGGCCCGCGACCGGTTCCTCCCCCCGGCACGAAGTCCCTCGCTGCGATCCGCGACCCGAGGATCCTGCCACTGAACGAGATGTGCGAGACCGACGAGGCCAGGAGGAGGACCGTGGGCATCACCCTCAGCGAGACCGAGCGGGCCCGGCTGGATGCGGCGCTCGCCCTGGCGGGGATCGCGCTGAAGCAGACCGAAATCGGCAACCACGCCGACGCCCTTCTTCTGTACGCCATGACCCGTCCGCTGTGGACCGGGATCGCAGGCGCCGAACTCGCCCGGGCGGCGTGCAGCCACGGCCTGTCGACAACCTACACCGCACTCGGCAAGTCCATTGAGGCCGACGCGGCGGCGCAGACCGCCCGCGGGCTCGTGAACGCGATACCGGACGGTGAGCTGTATCAGGGCGCGTGCCTGACCAGAGTCGACGACCTGCGTTCGATCGTCGAGACGCACTACCCCCGGCTCGACGACGGCGAAGCGGATCCCGCGATGACGGCGGACATGCTTCTGGAACTCACTGAGTACTCCTTCCGGTTGGCCCGCGATGAGCATCACGACGCCGATCTCGACGCCGACGTGCTGAGAAGCACCATGAAAATGGCCCACCGCGCCCGCTTCCACCTCGAGCCGAGAGCGGTCTGGACGCCCGCGGCCAAGGTCAAGCTCGCCCGCTGCGACTTCATTCTCGGGACCTGCATGGTCCTCGCCGTCGGACACGGACACCCCGTCGGCGGTCTTCCCGTCCAGGCGGAGGATGCTTGGGCCTCCTTCCTCGCCTCGGGCGTCCTCGCCGAGGCGGGGGCCGGCGGCGGTCGAGGCGTCGACGGCGGTGCGAACGGCTCCGGTCGGGGCGATGGCCGCAGAAGGAGGACCTGCGCGGCGGATCTGGACGCCCGGTGCGCCGCCATCGTCCCCCTCATGGCGGGGCTTGACGCCTTCGCCGCAGTGAGCGGTCGCAGCGCAGTGCTCAAGGACTCCCTCGAGATATTCCTCAACGCCACCGTGAAGGCGGTGGCGGCATGAGAACCTCATTGACGCCTCGGGGACTATCGCCGCCGCCCCACTCGCCTTCCCGACCGCCTAATTGCTGACCATGATCTGAGAGAGGATGTTCGAATGAGCGAGGGTGAGCAGTGGCCCCCCTTCCCCCATATATTCCAAACGGGCGAGTTGATTCTAGGACGCTACAGCGTCAATGCCTCCATGTACCACAACATGGGCGCCGGCAGGCATGTGTACGATGCCGTAGCCGTCTACGACGTTCCCGATCTCGGCCTGCATAGAAGGGACCGGGTGGTCGTCAAGGTGGTCTCACCGACGGACGCCGCCGCGGCGCAGAATGAGTACGACCTCCTGCGCGCCACCATCACCAACTGGTGGGACGCCAGTGTGGCCGAACCGATCGAGGTCAGTGGTACGTATATCGTCACCCGCTTCGTTGAGGGGCAGTCTCTGCGGGATATTCTCAATAAATCGGGAGGTCGTCTTACGGCCGCTCGAGCGATCAAACTCGCGCACAGCATCCTCCAGGGACTCGATGTCCTCCACAGACCCCGAGAAGAGGCCCTGCGCGGACTTGTCCACCGGGACATCAAGCCAGAGAATATTATGGTGAGAAATCCTGAAACTTCCGAGGAGCGCGTCGTCCTCATCGATTTCGGGATCTCCTCCACGGTCACGGAGGCCGCTGGCGGCCCTCTGGTGGCGACATGGCCCTATGCCTCTCCCGAGCAGCGTCTCGATCCCGAGGCCATCTCGGCGCGGTCAGACATTTTCGCTACGGGCGTCGTGCTCTACGAGATGCTCTCGGGTCGCAAGCCCTTCGGCGATGGCATCCCCCAGTTCCCACGGGGTGAGGACGTACGAATTCGCGGCCTCAGTTGTCCGGAGGACGAGCATCAGAAGCAGGTCGACGCGATCAATAGCATCCTCAATCGGGCGCTCATGATGGATCCGAGCCGGCGGTACTCAGAGACGCGGGATATGAGCCGCGAACTGGAACTGGTCGGAAGCACCGACTTCAGGGTGGCTCTGCGTCCGGATGGCCCCATTCTGAGCCTGGGGTCATACCCCGCGCCTGTTCCTCTCGAGTCCGATCCCTCTGCACCTCCCAACCAGGACGGTGGACCGGGCCCGAAGACAGATTCTCAGAATCATGGGGGTTCTGGTCCCGACACTCGATTCGATCCCCCCCACTACTCGCCGCAACGGGGTGGCACCATACCCTTCCCTCCGGGTCCGGAGGTCGATAATATCATCCTGCCTCCTCCCGCGTATGAACCGCCGCCCCCGGACGACAAGTACATCGAGCTCATCAATCGCGCCACAAGTCACCGGAGCGCCCATGACTGGGGGCCACTGGTCGAGTCCGCCGTGATGCGACACGTCCGGAAGACGGCGCAAGAGGTTTACCACAGCCACCCGGCCTGCCGTTTTCTTTACCTCCGAAGCTCGTGGCTCGAAGCCCGGATCATCAGGGCCATCGACTCCGCCGGCAAATTCCTGCTGACGGATGGTGAAGTGAAGAGTCTGGCCAAAGACCAGAACGCCCTGCTGGCGCGAGAGCACATCGCACGCTATGATGATGAAGTGCGCAAACAGGCCCAGCGCGACGCGTCCGAAACCTCGAAGCACATCATGTTCTTGCTGTCGTTCAGCGGGATCGTCATCTTGTTGATCTGCATATTCGGGAGTCTATTATGACATGGTTCACAAATTCATTCGCGGTGTCCCCGGAACCTCCTGACGAGGAGCCGGAGAACTGCGATCTCTGCAGTTCGCCGAGGGCATGGCTGCGGGTTGAGGAGCGCGACGGCTTCGGAGTGAACCGTCAGTCGATTCGAATTCTTGAAGTCAATCACGAGGAGAATTGCTGGCAGTCTCCGGGAACGGATCTGAGCGTCGCCCCATCCCACTCATATGATGTGTGCGCCCATGGTCACGTCAGAGAGACCGGTCGCACGGGAGATCGTATCAAGGTGTGTCTCCTGGGCCCCGTTGACGGCGGCAAGTCCCAGCTCAGAGAAACACTCATGGAAATTCAGACGCCGCGCCTGACGGGTTCGGGCGGCCAAGCAGTCCCCTTCGCCAATGTCAGACTGGGACCGATCGGGCGCCGCTTCAGCCCGCTTCCGGCAGAGAGCAGAGAGTCCATCGGCGCAACGCAGGCGACGACGGGAGATGACCTGCGGGATACGATCGAACGGAACCTTCAAAACATACTCGGAACATCCGATGACGTCATCGCCGGCTTCGAGGCAGTTCTTCACAACGCCCTCAGAGCCACGAACGAGGGCCAGGTCTACACCGATGACCAGTTGTACACGTGGCTGGAGGAGTGGGGCCGCGGGCGTCCGCCGTACCTGCGGTCGGTTCACGTCGACTATCGCCGGGGCAACCGGGCGGGGAAGGACTTCGACGCCTTCGAGGTCGCGTTCGTTGACCTGCCGGGAGAGGCGACCGATGCGTGGACGAACCCCAATGCGAAGAACTACGTGGGTTCCTCCGCTGATGTCAAGCAGCTGTACCGGTCGGCGCACTTCGTCGCAGTCGTCGACCCGCTCACCGCGGGGTGGTGTCTCAAAAACCTGAAGGACTCTCTTACCCTACGCCTGTCCATGCGCCCAACCGGGACAGCGACTCAGGACAAATTGTTCGCCCGCGGACGTCGGGCGCGTAACGCGACCAAGGCCATGATCGCGGTCATGACCGAGACCCTGTCCACGGATCCCTCGGTGAATGCCACTCTGGTTCTCACTAAGTGCGACGCCATCCGGGTCATTCTTGAGAAAACCACGCAGAGTGATGAAGAACTCGGCCGATGGGCGGGCATCATCCCCCGGGGTGCCCGCCGCGCTTTCGAGGACTGCGCGTTGGCCGCGTTCGATAGATGTGCTTCCTGGGACGCGCACGGCGTGGACCCCAGCACATGGGAATTCCTGAATACTGTGTCCGCACTGCCTCGTGACCGACGGATGAATGTTGTGCGAAGCATGCTCGCGCGGCTGTCCGACCCGCAGGCCTTCTGGGCCCTCGCCCACTCCGAGGAGGAGACCATCGAGTTGAGTTTCGACGAGGAATTTGTGATCCCTGCCACCATTCCTCTGACAACAAGGCGCCCGACGGCACCCAGCCGGACGACGACTCCGACTCACAGCGGCACAATACCCGTGCCGATGATGACTTACGGGAACACCTTTACCGTACCGACTAGCAATGCCACATGGAATGCCGGTCTGGGCGTCTACCGCTTGCAGATGCGTGATATGCTGAGCGCCGTTGTGGTGAGTGCGCTCCTGTCAACGATCGTGGGTAAGAACGTCGTCGATCAGCTCCTGGATCCGGAATTGTTGGTGCATTTCGCCCTGACGAGCGCCTGGACTCGTGTGGACGAGGACGGCGAGGAATTGAACGACCACTCTGAAGAGGATGCCGGATGCCTGCAGCTCTACCGGTACATTTTGACCCCGTCCCTGGGGCATGAGGTGCGCGCATGAGCTGGTTGGTCGAGGTCAAGAGGCAGGTTGCAGGGAGCGGATTCCGAACGGATCTCGATCTCACAAGCGAGATGACCTTCGCGGAGCAGAATGCGCTGAATCAGATCTCCAAGGGGTTCACTCAGCTGAGCGTCGATATGTCCATGCAGCCGCAGGCTCTGCATTCGACAACTTTCGTCTTCGATAACAAGACGGGCCGCTGGGGGGCCGTCGCCGTCGGATCGGGCGGTGATTACGGCGAGACCGGTGCCATTCAGACGGCGCTGGCGCCCGAGGGCCTGTCTCTGGTGGATGTGGCACGCTGGGTACTGGGAGCCCTGTCACACAGACCACTGCTTTCACCAGAAGTTTTCAGCGGTGATGGGAAGGGCTTGATCGCACGGGACTCGACCTCACGAGTCGATCCGGGAGCACTGGCACAGACTCTGGCCATCATGCTGAGGATGAATCAGGAACACCGTTACACGCTGCTCGATGTGCCGGGGGCGCAGGACGAGCAGGCACTCATGGCGCTTATGAGAGCAGTACCGGAGGATCTGGCGCGGCTAGTACGCTGGTCGACCGCCTACCCCCACAGCGATCGGAATAGGAATAATAAGATCGTCACCTGTCTGTGGCCCAATGAACTCGCACAGCGTCATCCGGACGAGTACAAGTCCGCCATGTCGCGCGTATCGCCCATGCCGGTCGTCGAAGTGCCGAGGAGTCTGGGCTGGTACGCACAACTGATCTGTCAGGGCCCCACCGCGACGGACACCCGTCAGAAGGCCGAGAAGGAGTACAAGGCGAGGCTCAACTTCATTGACCCCAATGCCTCCCAGTGGGAACAGGGCACGATGATGTGGAGGGAGGTCCTGGAGGATCTGCGCCCACTGGCCGACGATGAACTGGTCGGGGTCCTCGACTCCGAGGCCCCTTCTTCCGTCTTCAAACGCTGGGACGAGGACGCGACCCTGCGCCTACTCGACCTGCAGCCCGGGTGCCTGAACCAGTTGCTCACTCATCCCCACAGGGAAGTTCACGACTCGGCATGGCGAGTCGTCTTCCAGGAGTCCTTCTACCACTATTTGGTGGACTTGCAGGTTGAGGCTGTCAGGACAGGACAGCCCGCACCGTCGGAGATTGCTGGTTCGAAGTTGCGCGAAGGACTGGTGACCGATGTTCTCCGTACGGTTGCGATGCAGACGCCTGCCTCGGAGTGGGGGCCCCGGGCTGAACACTGGCTTAGGTCGCTCGGCCTCGATCCACGAGAGTACGAGGACTCCCTGCCTATGTGGCAGGAGAAGATCATTAATCGATTCAAACACAATCCCGCTCGCGTCGAGGAGCTCCTCAGTTACGCTCGAACCTCGCCCGATGGCGCCGAAACGCTCATCAAAGCCGTACAGTGGGTGCCGGAGTCCTTGGAGTTCTTGCTTCCCCAGCTGTGGCGGGAGCAAGTGGCCGGAGTGACATGGGAGGAGCTTCTGGACAATACGCTGCAGTCAAAGTCCACCCCCGGCCGAGTGATCGAGATCCTGAAACTCATTGATAACGCAACTCCGCCGAACAGGGGCCTAGTACCTTCAACCAGGTCCGCACAGTCTCAGACTCGGGAGCGGGACGCCTACGACGCCGTTCCCAGGGACTCTGCTCCGATCGAGTTGAGACGGGAGATAGTTGCGCGACTCATAGAGCGTATATCGCCGCACGTGCGGGAGGAGACTGCGAACGCGCTCTTCGCTTTCGAGCACGCTCTGCCGCTGCCATCGGAACGACTTATCTCAAAAACGCCGGCCGTACGCGAGGAACCATCGTTCGTTCCCGCCCGGCTACAGCGTCAGACCCGAAGAAGAACAGAGCACCGGCCGTCGAGCGCCCCTAATGAAGAACAGACTCGCCACTCATTCTCTTCGGAGAATTCCGTGTGGCCGCTGTGGGCAAGTATCGGCCTCAATGCGATTCTGCTTTTCATGGTGGTTTTTCTCTTCTTGTCTTCGTAGCAGTTCAGGCCTTCTTCCCTCTTTTCTCCGGCGAAGGGCGGTTCTCGCCAGTTGACGTCTGTCAGGGTTCCGAGGTGACCGGGACGCATAGGAGAATTTAGGTTTAAGAGGACGTAAGACTCACGAGAGTCATCCGCTGTACAGGAATTGCCGAGTCGACAATTAAGTCTCGACGCGGATGAATAACTGAGAATATGAACGTCGAGGTATCACCCTCGATCGGAATCTGCGTCAACGGCTCTCCTGTACATCTCCTCGGCCCGGTCGTGTTCCTCTCGGACGGTCCACAGGAAGTCGGCGTAGTTGCGGAGGGCGCGGGCGTCGGTGGGATCGGCATTGATAGCTCTCCTGTACATCTTCTCGGCCCGGTCGTGCTCGTCTCGGACGGTCCACAGGAAATCGGCATAATTCCCGAGGATGTGAGCGTCGGTGGGATCGGCATTAATGGCCTTCCTGTACATCTCCTCGGCCCGAGAGAAATCTTGAAGAACATTCTGGAGCAAGTCGGCGTAGTTGCGGAGGGCGCGGGCGTCGGTGGGATCGGCATTGATAGCTCTCCTGTACATCTTCTCGGCCCGGTCGTGTTCCTCTCGGACGGTCCACAGGAAGTCGGCGTAGTTGCGGAGGGCGCGGGCGTCGGTGGGATCGGCATTGATAGCTCTCCTGTACATCTTCTCGGCCCGGTCGTGCTCGTCTCGGACGGTCCACAGGAAATCGGCATAATTCCCGAGGGTGTGAGCGTCAGCATGGCCAGTAATAACCGCACGCCTGTACACTTTGTCAGCGCGAGTGTAGTCATGACGAACATTTTGGAGAAAAATAGCGTAGTTGCCGAGACTGCGGACGTCGGTGGGATCGGCATTAATGGCCCGCTGGTACATCTCCTCAGCCCGGTCGTGCTCGTCTCGGACGGTCCACAGGAAGTCGGCATAATTCCCGAGGATGTGAACGTCAGCATAGTCGGTGTCTACGGCCCGCTGGTACATCTCCTCAGCCCGGTCGTGCTCGTCTCGGACGGTCCACAGGAAGTCGGCATAATTCCCGAGGATGTGAACGTCAGCATAGTCGGTGTCTACGGCCCGCTGGTACATCTCCTCAGCCCGGTCGTGCTCGTCTCGGACGGTCCACAGGAAGTCGGCATAATTCCCGAGGATGTGAACGTCAGCATAGTCGGTGTCTACGGCCCGCTGGTACATCTCCTCAGCCCGGTCGTGCTCGTCTCGGACGGTCCACAGGAAGTCGGCATAATTCCCGAAGCCGTAAGGGTTGGTGGGAGCTACGCTGATGACTTGTTCGTACATCCTCTCAGCTCGATCATAGTCGCGACTGATTTTATCGATGTAGTTATTAATGAAGTTGACGTAACTTCGAAGAGCACGAGCATCTGAGAGATCGGCATTAACGGCATGCTCACGTATTTCTTCAGCCCGATCGCTACCGCAACGGATTTTGTCGACATAGTCATTGAGGAAGTCGATGTATTTGCAAAGGACGCGGGCATCGGTTGGAGCCACCTCAACAGCCCGCCAGTACATATACCCAACGCGGTCGTAAAGTCTACGATTATCCTGAAGGAAGTCGATGTATTTGCGAAGGACGCGGGCATCGCTGGGGGCCGCCTCAACAGCCCGCCAGTACTTATCCTCAGTACGCTCGTAGTCACGATGGATTTTGTCGACATAGTCATTGAGGAAGTCGATGTATTTGCGAAGGACGCGGGCATCGGTTGGAGCCATCTCAACAGCCCGCCAATACCTATCCCCAGCACGATCGTAGTCATGACGGACGTGCTCGAGGAAGTTGGCGTAGTTGCAGAGAATCTGAGTATCGGAGGGATTGGTGTTGATGACCTGCCTGTACACCTCTTCGGCACGATCGTAGTCACGACGAACGCACCCGAGGAAGTCGGCGTAGTTGCAGAGAATCTGAGTATCGGAGGGATTGGTGTTGATAACCTGCCTGTACACCTCTTCGACACGATCGTAGTCACGACGAACGTACCTGAGGAAGTTGATGTAGCTGCAGAGAATCTGAGTATCGGAGGGGTTGGCGTCGAGGACCCGCCTGTACACCTCTTCGACACGATCAAAATCATGACGGACGTGCTCGAGGAAGTCAACGTAGCTGCGGAGGCTGTAGAGGTCGGTGGGGTTGGCGTCGAGGACCTGCCTGTACACCTCTTCGGCACGATCGTAGTCACGACGAACGTACCCGAGGAATCGAGCACGTTTAATGAGTTCGACGGTTTTGATATTGCTGATCCTAACAGGATCGGCGGACGTTGAAGAAATGAGTTGCGAATCCGAACCGCTTGTATCTCTGATCACGATCCCCATAAATAATCAATCCTATTCATGTGGCAAAAAGGGAGATGTTCGCTGGACCATGGCGCTCTGAATAGCTTATCCCAAGTGCGTGCGAATTATTTACCCTTTCTCGCCAGAAGAGCCTCAGAATGAATCAATGTCGACGTGATGATGAAGGAATTAATACGGAAATCCGGTAAGGTTATTACGGGGATGCTTGGGGAGTCGAACGCGATATGCGATGACCCGTCCCCGTTGGACATCATATGGGCGCAGAACAAACATCCTGATGAGTCCACGAGGGGCCATCGTCGTGAAGCATGCCACGGCCTGTCCAATGATCAATTCGACAAGGATGCTCGCCCGGCTGCGCGAGAAGAGAGCCGATCACCGACAAAGGACGCGCCTACAAGGGGTACGTCGGAAGAGGAATGATCACCCCGTACAAGAAGCCCCCAACGGCGAACTCCGCGAGGGTGTGAAGAACGCCGACAGGCGCATCAACCGGATCCACCAGGCGATCGAGCGCATCACACCTCCCACATCAAGGCCCGGAGGATCCGCCGCACCGACTACCGCCGTCCCCCACATACATTCGAGCAAACAATCACCGCAGCACTCGCGCTCTGCGTCTTCAAAACTACTCCTGAATAACCTTCCAGACCCCTCGGTTACGATAAGCACATCTCCTCCATTCCATTGCGCCGAAGAATACGAGGACGCGCGCCCGGCTCCGCGGGGCGCGGCCCCATGATTACTCTATCCGATCCCGGCGCCCCGACGCCGCCGGACGGAGACCGCCGGCGTCGTTCTCATTGACAGGCACCGCCCTACGGCCGCATGACGATGCCCTGGGCGGCCGCCACCTCGGCCGCCCAGGGCATGCTCAGATCCAAGCCCGCCGGGATCGTCCTGGGGACCAGAAGATCCCAGGACTGCACATCCGGCGCCTCCACCTGTTGCCGCACGGACCGGCTCCTCCGGCGCGCCCAGCGCGTCGCCCCGTCCTGAAGCTCCCGCATCCGCTCGCGCGCCGGCCCGCGCAGCGGAGCCCTCGCGCCCGGCACGCTCACCACGTCAACGACGTCAATGGCCCGCATCTCATCGGCCGTCACCGCCGCCCATCCCGTCAGACGCGCCCCGGCCTCATCGGGCCTCAGCTCGACGAGCACGGGCAGGAAACCCGGAATCGGGACCCGGGCGAGGGCCCTGGCGCCGTCGATATCGTGGGCGATCCGATCGGCCACGGCCACTGAGACGTCGAGCCTGAATCCGCCGTCGCGGACGGGGGCCACGACCCACCGCACGGCGTCGTTGTCGGTGGCGAGAAGACCGCAGAAGTTCTGAGACCAGTCCAAGGCATCAGTGCCGTGGCGCACGAGGGATCCGCCCTCCCACACGTCCTCCGGCTGGACGCGCGCACGCCGCGCGCGCGGCTCCCGCATTACCGGGGCGAAGTAGAACTGCTTCACGGCCTGGGGCAGCCCCCCGAGATCGTCGTACAGGGCCCACAGGGCATCGATCTCGTCCCCGGCGCCCGGGCCGTCCCCGTCGTCACCCTCATTGTCCTCATCGCCCTCATCGTCCTCGATCCGCTCGATCAGCCAGGACAGTGCGCGCCGCAGCAGAACATGCAGTTTCCGCACGAGGATGTCCTTCGCGCCGTGGTCGCGCAGGTACTCGGCCGCCCCGCGGATCCGGTCCCGGTGAGGACCGTAGACCAGCGACTCCATAGCATCGGTGCCGAAGCAGACGGGCACCGGCTCCATCCGCATGAGCGCGCCCAGCTCCAGGTCCAGAAGGAAGGGGTCGATCGCGAGAGCCGACCCGTCGGCCGGGCTCGGCCAGTAGCGGCGGATCCACAGCCCCTGGGCTAGGCGCAGGAAGATCCAGGCGGTCCGGGAGGGGCGGGTGAACCAGGTGCTGCGCACCGTCCGCGTCAGTCCGACGGCGCCGTCGGACTCCGGCCCGACGGTCCGGTCCAGCATCTGCTCGGCGGCGCGGGCGACCTCGGGCCCGTAGATCAGGCCGACCCACTCGGGCACCCTCCCGTCCAGGAGACGGGCGCTCATGAGCCCCGCCCCCGCCGGGCCGGCGATCCCCGGGTCGCACACGATCTCGCCGCCGTCCACGGGCAGGGCGGGGCGCACCAGGTCCTCCCGGAGCTCGCGGCCGCCCGGGGCGATGACCAGGGCGGAGTCGGTCAGGTGAAGGCGGACGAGGTCCGGCTCCGCGCGGGCCCCGGACCCTCCCAGCCCCGTCTCAGGACTCATGGCGGGCCTCCTCCCCGGCCTCCCCGGCCTCCGGGACCTCAAGCCCGTCGAGCGCCGCGACGACGTCCTCGACCGTCAGGTCCATGCCGGTCATCCTCATCACTCCCTCGCGGCGCCAGCGCCGCAGCATCTTCTCGATCCCCGTGCGGGCGGCCCTCAGCGCCCCGTCGTCCCCGGCCCCGGGCTCCGCGGCGGACCGGCAGCGCCGCACGGCCACGAGGTAGTCGGTGAGAGCCCCCCTGTCCAGGCCGGTGCTCTGCTCGGCGGGCGCGCACAGGCCGCGTTCGATCGCGGTGAGGGCGTCGGCGGCCGATCGGGGGCCGGCGGTCCGGGACCGGCCCGGTTCGTCGTGTTCGACGTCGTGCTCGACGACGAAGCGGGCGGCGTCGTTCAGCCAATGCCCGAAGTCCCGGGACAGGACCGTCAGATCGTCCCTGACGGGGTCGTGCAGGTACTCCCCGCGGTGCAGCCTCCTCCAGGCGACGCGGCCGATCTCGCTCATGAGGCGGTCGTCCGCCCAGGCGTCGGGATCCCGCTGCGCCCTCAGGTCGACCATGTCCCCCACGCCCTCCGGCCGCCCGTTCCACCGCCCATGGCACAGGACGGAGTTCCAGGACGCCTCGGCGATCCTCCGACTGACGCGGCTGTGGACGGCGATGAGCCAATTGACGAGGGTCCGGCGCTCCTCCCGGTCGATCGTGCCGACGCCTCGCCACCCCCGTCTCTGCGCCTGCTCGACGACGACGCCGACCAGGAGAAGAACCATCCGGTCGTCGAAGCGGCCCAGACCCGTCCAGTGGGCGCACCGCGCGACCTCGTCGCGCAGGTCGTCGAGCAGGGCGCCGGTGCGGTAGTCGTCGGGGAGGTTCGCCAGGACGGCCCCGACCCTCTCCTCGAAGCTCCACTCCAGGGGGGCGCGCCCCGTCCCGGTCTGGCGGAGACGGACCGGGGCGCGAACGGAGGAGGCGTCCACGGCCTGAGTGAGCCCCAGAGCGGGCGCTCTGTCCAGCAGGAGCCCGTCGACGGACCCGTCGGTCGCGTCGTCCTGCGTCCGCAGATACCGCCATTGCTCGCTCGCCTCGGGCAGGTCCGTCTCCCGGCCCGTCGCGTCCACCGTCTGGAAGGGGCGGGTCGCGAAGCCGCGCAGCTCCCCCGCGAGCAGGTGCGCCGCGCCGGCCCGGGGCCCGCGGGCCGCTTCGGGCGGGGGCCGCCAGGTATCGCGCAGGGAAGCGGCGAGCTCAGCGGCGACCGCGGGGTCGTCGAGCAGGCCGCGCAGGTCGTCGAGCCGGGGCCTGAGGCTCTCCCGCTCCATGATCTCGCCGAGGACGACGTTGATCTCCTGGCGGGTCGCGGGAAGGCGCCCTCCGCCGTCGAGCCTCTTGCGCGTCTCCGCGACGAACTTGCGGGTCCGCCACTGCTTGTTCCGCTTCGAAAAGAGCTTCGCCCACGCCGGACTCTTCTGCGAGCAGTCCTCCAGAGCCTCGATCATGCGCAGTGCGTCGACGATCCTGGGGGCGCCGCCCGCGATCCGGTTCTCCAGTCTCCTCGCCTCGTCGTGGTTGAGGCTGCGGTAGCGGGCCCGGTTGAGCAGCGACGACGGATCGGTGAACTCCCCGGCCAAGAACGTCGGAAGCAGCTGCTTGCGGATGGAGGCCATAGGCAGTCCCACGGCGCGGGGCGGCTGGCCGACGCGGCCCATCCGCTGAGTCCACCTGTCGACGAGCCCGGGCTGGTGCTCGTACACCCGCGCCCAACCGTTCCTGAGGGCGCTCTCCGCGCTGACCACACCAACCCCCGGGTGCTCGCTCTCCGATCCGCATTCCATGGTATGGCATCGCATGGCCGGGCACACCCCCTTGACGCCCTTGACGACTCGAACCTGCCCCGCCCGGGCGGGACCCGGCGGGGCGGGCCCCGCGGCGCGCGGCCCTCGTCGTGCATGACGGACACGGGGACGTCGTGTCCGTCATATACAGCGTGAGCAATCGACTGCACTTCAATAATGTCCACACCTATGCCCGTGTCCGCGCCCCGCTCGCCGTGTCGCCGCGCCGCGCCCAACCGCCCCGCCTCGCCCCGCCGTCGTACCTCGTGCAGGACTCCCGCGCCCAGAAGCCCGTGCGGGAGCCCCCCGCGACCCCCGCGCCGTGCGCGGGCGCGCCGCTGCCGCCCGAGAACCAGTCGCGACATCCCGATCTCGACGGCTGGCCCCTGGAGGTGCTCTCCCGCCTCATCGCCCGCGATCCGCAGGACACCATCCTCATCACCCCCGATCACCTCGCGCCCGACGACCTGATCGACCGACTCGACGACGCCCTGGAGAACACCGCCCCGCCCGCCGACCGCCCCGCCAACCGCCCCGCGCACCGGGCCTGCGTCCTGCACAGGTGCCGGAGCCTGACGGACCTGCGCGCCCGCGCGGAAGACGGCCTCCCCCCTGATGACCGGCGCCACGTCCTGGTCGTCATGGACGACGACCCCGTCGAGTCGGGCCTGCCCCGCGCGGCGCGGGCGGCGGCCCGCGATCTCGGCGTCCCGGCGCTCATCGTCCTCACCGGACGGGGCTGGGAGGAGCTGGAGGACCTGGGCGGCGCCTCCCTCCTGCTGCCGGGGACCGTCGCCGTGGACGCCCGCCCCTCCCCCGGCTCCGCGGAGATCCTGGAATACCTGCGCGCGGCCGCCAGGCGGCTGGAGCAGTACCACGAGGTCACCATCCCCGAACCGACGATCGCCGCCGCGGCATTGGCCGACCCTCCGGAGGGCGAGCAGGACCAGCCGCGCTTCGGGGAGGGGCTGCTGGACCTGTGGGCGTGCCGGGGGGCGATCCTGGGGCGCCCGCGCATCCTGCCCCCGCAGGAAGACGACGCCCGGCCCGAGACCGCCGCCCCCGACGTCGAGCAGCTCTTCGCGGCCCTGTCCGCCACGGTCCTGGGCCAGGAGGAGGCGTGCCGCGCCGTGGCCACCCAGGTGGCGCTGGGCGCCTCGGGGCTGCGCCTGGTGCGCGACCGGCCCCGTTCCGCCCTGCTGCTGGCCGGGGGCACCGGAACCGGCAAGACGCTGCTGGCGCGCACGCTCGCCGAGCAGGTCGGCAGTGGCCCCGAGCCGCTCATCCGGGTGGACATGGGATCGCTCACCTCCGACCATCTCGGCTCGGCCCTGCTCGGCTCGCCCCCCGGCTACGTCGGCTCGACCAGCCGCGGCGGCTGGCTCACCACCCGCATCGAGGCGAGCCCGCACGCCGTCCTCCTGCTCGACGAGGTGGACAAGGCCTCGCCCGTCCTGCGCGACGCCCTCCTGCTCGAGCTCCTCGGCAATGGCACGCTCACCGACTACTCGGGCAGGACGGTGGACGCCTCCGGACTGCACGTGGTCCTCACGGCCAACACCGGGGCCGAGGCCCTCACGCGCACGACGACCGGATTCGGCGATGGGCACGACCGCCGCCACAACGCCGAGGCGCAGGTCAGGCGCCTCCTGCCGCCCGAGGTATTCAACCGCCTCGACGCCCTCGTCCTCATGGCTGGCCTCGACCGCCCCCGCATGGCCGCGGTCCTCGACTCCGTCCTGGCCGACCTGTCGCGGGTGGCCGGCGCCGCCGGCTACGAGCTGGAGGTGGGGGCGCGGGTGCGCGAGCGGCTGCTCGCCGAGGCCCTCACCCGGCCCGACGGCGCCCGTCGCCTCCAGCGCACCGTGGAGCAGGCCCTCGCCGCGCCGCTGCTCGGGCGGCCCGCCGGGGCCTACCGGGCCATCGTGCACGACGGCGCGATCGCCGTCGATCCGCGCAGCGCCGTCGATCCGGGCAGCGCCGTCAGCCCGCCCGAGGATCCTTCCGCACCAGCGAAACCTTCAGCACCTGCGAATCCCTCCGCACCCTCCGCACCTGCGGCCCCGCCTGCGCAGACCCTCGCGCGCACGCGCCGTCGGAGCACGCGGAGGGGCCGGGCTGCGCCGCGCCGCCGTCATCGTCTCGCCAAGGAATAAACACCGCGCTGTCCCTTCGACAGGCCCGAGCAGCCGACTCGGGCCCTCACCGAAGGAGGCAGCCATGCCAGATCGCATGCCCTACGCAGAGGCCGAGAGGATCGCGTGCTACCGCATGCTCACGGTGCCCGCGCATCGGAGGACCCCGAACCGCGGGTCGGAGATCATCCCGCAGACCGTCTACATCGTCCCGGGCGCCGGCGGGGGCGCTGTGGACATGCTCCTGGCGGGCCGCAGGGCACCGGAGCGGATCCGATGCGTCAGCGAGCAGGATTTCCACGAGCAGGTTCGACGCATACTTGAATTCGCGTACGACAGTCCCACGACCAAGCTATTCCACGACTTCAGGCTCCATGGCGGGGGCCGCGGCTCGAATCCCTTCCGCTGCGCGTCGTCGACCCCGCAGGGGACGGCCGACCTGACCGAGGCGACCTCCCGGGCCTGCGAGGCGTGCATGGACTTCGCTCATGCCGTTGTCTTCGGCATGAGCTCGGACGGCGATGACTTTTCTGGAGTCATTTGTAAGCTCAATAGGGATGGCCGCAGACCACGAAAGGAGAAGGGCAACCTCGCGGGCTTTATCCGCACTATTGTTAATAACAATGCCAAAGATCTCTTCCGTCACCTCACCGGCAGAGATGGGGGGATTGCCAGAATCGACGCCGAAAGGGTTCCGGGGGACCTGTCCCCTGAGACGAAGAAGATCGTGGCCATGCTCGTCGAGAGGCTCAATGACTACAGGTGTACGGCCATTCCGATAAGCGCCCTGTCAGATTACTATGCCACTGCCCACGGGTGTGATACCGTCACCGCCACCAAGCGCGTGAGGGCCATTCTGGTGAACGCCGAGGCGGTCCTGAGCCGGGTCCGCACGGGCGGCAGGGGCTGGTGGTGCCGAAGGGTCCTGGAACCCCTCGAGCGCAATCGCGCCACGCCCTCCTCCTTCAGCGCGTCCTATGACGGCTCGGCGAGCGACTCCGACTCCCGGCAGCTGGGCGAGGTCATTGGCGGCGCGGTGGCCGTCGCACCGGGCCAGGAGAGCGTCGACTCCCTGCCCGCGGGCGGAGGCTTCCCGTTCATCGACGACGAGAGTACCCTCCTCATCCGGCTCCGCCGCGCCCAGGACCAGATCATGGAGTCCTTCGACTCCGCCGCCTACGCGGCCGACCCGAAGGGCGAGCACCTGCGGCTGCTCCAGCGGGCCGTGGCCAAGATCGACTTCGTCGTCTCGCACTGCGCTCCCGACACGCCCCAGAGCCCCTCCTCGATGGGGATCGAGGTCCGCCGCCTGGCGGCCCAGTGGGCCGACGACATCATCGCGTCGAAGAGGCTCGCGCGGGAACGGCTCGCCATGGCCGACGAGTAGGCGCACGGCCGGCCCCGCCGCGGGGCGGGCCCGGCGGGAATCGCATCAGCGGGGTCCGTGGCGTCAACGGGCGCGCGGACCCCGCTGGTCCCCGGTTCTGGCGCCCTGGGAGGATCGTTCGGGTCAGCACTCCGGATGCATCCGGAAGTTTCCGCGTGATTGCGCGGTTCTGATGGCAGCATGGTCGAGTGCGGGGCGGAACGATCCTCCCAGAACGCCATTTCTCGCCCCGAGGTCGAGTCCCTCAGGGGATGAACCGGACTCAACTGAGACACATGGGACACGTGGAGTCTGCGGAACTTGATCGGGATCGAACCGGAGCGGGGCAGCGGCCCGCGCGGCCGGGCGATCGGGGTCGACCGGGCCCATGGGGGCACCACCGAGCCCCTGGTCCGGGAGCCCGGCCCCACTCGAACCGACCACGACTCACTGGGGTTTTCCACAGGTTTGGCGGTGGTGCTGGCGGTGGGGCCGGGAGTGCGGTTATGGTCGGTGTGTCGGCGTATCCCCGTCCCGGGGACGGCCGGCGCCCCGTTGTCCGAGCGCGTTCCCCAATGGCGGTGGTTCAGCATGCTCCGCGCACCCCTACCCTCTTCGACCCGTCTCGCCCCGAGGACCCCGCGACGTCCGGTGCGGGCGGACCGGCCGCCGCGCCAGGCGACTCGACGTCCGGGGACCCGAACCCCGCCGCCACGCCCGCGGGTCGTGCGACGGGCAGCGGCGGTGCTGGCGGTGGTGCTGGCCGTGTGCTCCGCGGCGGGCTGCGCGGCACTGCGGACCATCACGGGCCCCACCCCCTCCCCCACGGTGGACCTCGAAGAGAGAATGGCCACCGCCAACGCCCGCAGACTCGCCACCGCCTCCGCCTCGGCCGCCCAGGCCGCCACCGCCGCCGCCAGCGCCATCGCGGCCCTGAGCCCCCAGGAACGAGCCCTGAGAGACACCGCCCTGGCCACCCCCGCGCCCCAGCGCCCCGCCGAGGCCGACCAGCACGACATGGCCGGAGCCGTCGCCGCCGCCGAATACTTCATCACCCTCTACCCCTACGTCTACGCCACCGGCGACCTGACCGACTTCCGCGCCATGAGCGCCGCCACCTGCAAATTCTGCAACACCGTCATCACCAAGGTGACCGACATGCACACCGCCGGCGGCTGGATCGACCCCTGGGAGCAGCAGACCACCTTCACATCGATCAGCGACGACCCCAGCACCCCCGACCGCTACGTCGTCGAACTCAACCTCGTATCCGACGAGCACGTATCCCACCGCATGGGCGAACCCCCGCAGACCAACGAAGAGGACCAAATGCCAATATTGGTCCAACTGCTCTGGAAGGACGGGACCGGCTGGACGATCGAGGAGGTCGGCTCGAAATGAGAACGAGAACCCGACTCCGCCCGCGACTCCTATCCGGACTCCTCGTACTCGGCGTCGCCCTCCCCACAACCGCATACGCCGACGACAGCATGCGAGGCGATATCGATGGGAACGGCGTCACGGTGACCGGCACCACCACGACGCGTATCCAGTCGCCCGGCAGACCCGCGGCCGCAGTGCCACCCGCCGACGCCGGCGGGGACGCCCCCTACGCCGCGACCGGGGGCGGCACCGACACGGGCGCCGGAGGCGGCAGCGCCCCCGGAGCCTGCTACATCGGCAAAACAGGCATCAAAGACAAATACGTCCTGTGCACCCCCACCCCCGCACCCGCCACACCCCAAGAAGAAGGCGAAGGCGAAGGCTCACCCCCGACCACCATCACCATCACCGCCACCGACACCGCCGCCCTCCTCGTCAACGGATCCGGCCTACACCGCCAACCCCCCGGACCCCAAGCCCTGATCACCCTCGACGTCATCGCCTACACCAGCCCCGACACCCGCACCCTGACCACCACCGTCGCCAACACCCCCGTCACCATCACCGCCACCCCCACCACCTACACCTTCGACTGGGGCGACGGCACCACCACAACCACCACCGACCCCGGAGCCCCCTGGCCCCACCACACCATCACCCACCGCTACCAACACACCGCCACCGCCACCACCATCACCCTCACCACCACCTGGACCGCCACCTACACCCCCCACAACAGCACCCCCCGACCCGTCCAAGGCACCATCACCACCACCGAAACCACACCACCCTTCGACATCGTACGCACCACCACCCAACTCACCGACGACGCCGAAGAAGCCCAAGGACACTGACGACCGCCGCGAACACCGAGCACTCCAGTCCTCATGGATCCGGCCCACAACGGCCCGACCCGCAGCCGACGCCCGCCCCTGCGACAATAGGCGCATGTTCCCGGGCGTGATTCCGTTCATCCTCATCGCCGCGGCCGTCATCGCGCGCGCCGTCGTCTCCA
>ERZ772964.188-NODE-188-length-30851-cov-4.79043_pt1 | contig 30851 bp, 42 predicted proteins | sample MGYA00580675_ERZ772964 | MGnify/ENA primary metagenome ERZ772964 (study PRJEB29015, sample SAMEA2737941) | human oral metagenome | biome: human oral; feature: human-associated habitat; material: dental | place: China | collected 2139 ... | reverse complement strand
GGGGCACGCCGCCCATGCCCTGGTGCTGGGCGCCGGCTCCCCAATCCAGGTCGTCGACGCCGACTCGTGGCGCGGCGCCGCAGCCCGCACCCTGCGGGACGAGGCGCTGGAGGCGGGGCGGATCCCCCTGCTGGAGCGCGAGCACGAGCAGGTGCTCGCCATGGCCGCGGCGGTGCGCACCCACCCCGTGGCCGGGCCGCTGCTGACGGCGCCGGGAGCCGTGCGCGAGGCGTCCATCTACTGGGCGGATGAGGCGACGGGTGCGGCGTGCCGGGCGAGGCCGGACTGGATGGACGGGGAGATGGCCGCCGTCGTCGACTACAAGACGACCTCCAGGTCGGCGGCCCCGCACGAGTTCGGGCGGATCGCCGCCCGGTTCGGCTACCACCTCCAGGCGGCCTGGTACCGCGACGCCGTCGCCTCCATCACCGGTGCGCCCCCGGCTTTCCTGCACGTGGTGCAGGAGACCCGCCCGCCCTACCTGGTGTCGGTGGTGCGGCTCGATGAGGAGGCCCTGGAGGCGGGCGCCGTGGAGGCCGAGCGGGCGAGGCGCCTGTGGGTGGAGTGCACCGCCTCCGGGTCCTGGCCCGGCTACGCGCCGGACGTCCACCGGGTGTCCCTGCCGGGCTGGTACGTGGACTCGGTCCTGGGCGACGACGACATCGAGGTGGCGTGATCATGGATATGACGCGCACCATCGAACCGCGATCCGACCAGCTGAATTTCGATGACGTCGCCGCCCAGTCGGTGACGGTCACCATCACGGGCGTCACCAGGGGCACGCCCGAGCAGCCGGTCAACATCGAGACCGAGCAGTACCCGGGCCGCCCCTACAAGCCGGGCAAGTCCATGCGCCGCGTCCTGGTCGCCTGCTGGGGCAAGGACTCGTCCGTCTACGCGGGCCGCCGCATCCGCCTGTACGGCGACCCCGACGTGCGGTTCGGCCGCGAGAGGGTCGGCGGGATCCGCATCAGCCACCTGAGCCACATCCGTGAGCCGATGACGGTGATGCTCACGGTCACGCGCGGGCGGCGCGCCCCCTTCACCGTCCAGCCCCTGCCCGACGACGAGACGCCTCGCGAGGCTTCGCGAGACCCTCGCGAGGACCACGAAGGGTCGGCGACGGTGGTGGAGCGCATCGACGCCGCCACCACCCTGGACGACCTGCGCGCCCTGTGGGACGAGGCCACCACCGACGCCGAGCGCCAGGCGATCCGCCGCCGCGCCGCCACGATCGGCGGTGAGCCCCGATGACACGGCTCGCCCTCGACTGGTCCGACGGGCCCATCGCCTGCGCGGTGTGCGGCCGGCCCCTGCGGCCCGCCCACATGCGCGAGGCCGACGCCGTGGGCGTGTGGGCGGGCACCCTCCGGCACGAGGGCGGAGGCAGGTGCGCGACCTGCTACAAGCGCTCGGGCCCCGGGACCCCGCCGCCGGAGCCGCCCGACCGGGTCGCCGAGCAGCGCGCCCACCGCCCCGCATCCGCCCGCACCACCACCGCCGTCATCCCGCCCGTGGGCGAGTCCATCACCGTCGTGTGGGAGGCCCTCGACGCCGACCTGCCCCTGGCGCACCAGGAGATGGAGGCCATGGCGGAACTGGCCGACCACCTGCGCGCTCGCGGCCTGGTGCTGTGCGCCCGACCCTACCTGCGCCTGACCCACGGGCGGCCCGCGACCATCACCATGGCCTGCCGGGTGCGGGCCGCGTGCGGCGGCGAGGTCGACGTCCTCGCCCACTCGGTGAGGGCCGCCTCATGACCGCCATGACCGCCGCGGAGGCGGCCTGGGTGCGCGAGCACGCCTGGACGCCCGCCATGCGCCGCCAGTGGCGGCAATTCCCCGCCGTGTACTCGATGTGCCCGTGCCAGTACGGGCCGTGCGGGCGGTGCGCGGCCGGGGAGTGCGAGTCCTGCTCCTGCCTGGTGGGCGGCGCGGAGTGGGCGGCCGCACGGGCGGACGTCCCGGCCGGATACGTGGAGGACCATCGCGGCTACATCCCCGCCCTGGGCGGCGCCGAGTCGTGGGCGGTGTGGGAGGCGGGCGTGCGCCACGACTCCCGCTGCCCGTGCCACCGGCGCGGCCACCTCCCCCGCCGAGAGCCGGCGGACCTGCTGGAGCTGCTGGAGGCGGTCTGCCGTGGGTGAGCGCGCGACCCGCAGCGTCGTCATCGACGTGCCCGCCGGCGAGTGGCTGACCTCCAACGGCCGCTACCACTGGGCCCAGAAGGCCCGGCGGACGAGGGCGCTGCGGGTGAGGGCGGCGCTCGCGGCCACCGACGGCCGCATCCCGCCCATGGTGCGGGCCCGCATCACCGTGCACGTGCACGGCCGCACCCGGGCCCGCACCGACCCCGCCAACGCCTACCCGACCGTCAAGGCGTGCATCGACGGGCTCGTGGACGCCGGCGTCCTGCCCGACGACGACGCCGCCCACCTCGACGGCCCCGACATGCGCCTCGGCGAACCCGACCCCCGCCTGCCCACAGGGCACCACAGGCTCACCGTGAACATCACTGACACCACCGGCGATAAGGGACGCCCATGAGTGCCTACCCGTGCGTCGCCGCCACCTGCGACCGCCCCGGCTGCACCGCCGCCATCACCGACATGTCCGACGTCGGGACGCTCCTCGACGCGGGCTGGTGGATCGGCCCCGGCGACATCACCCACTCCCACCACCCGACCGCCTACTGCCCCGACCACGCCCCCGACGAGGAGGACCTCCCATGACCACCAGGGAGCCCACCATGACCATCACCGACCTCATCAGCGCACTGGAGGACGTGCGCTCCACCTACGGCGACATGCCCGTCCTCGTCACCGCCCCCGCCCCCGACGAGGAGGGCGAGATGACCGAGGAGGCCGTCAGCGACGTCACCGCCGTGGACGCCTGCATGGTCGCCGACCGGGGCCCCGACAGACCCGTCTACGACCGCTACGTGATCGGCACCGACCAGGAGCTGGCCACGCCCATGGCGGTGATCTCATGACCGCCAACGGGTGGTTCGGCTACTGGGTCCTCGTCGTGGGCCTCCTGGTCGCCTCCGGCGCCGCCGGCAGCGACGCAGTGTGGAAGGAGCTGTCGCGATTCGGGCGCGCCGCGGCATGGGTGCTCGGCGGCATCGCCGTCATCCTCCTCATCATCGGCGCCACCACCGCCCTGGGAGTCACCCGATGAGAATCCGCACCATCAAGCCAGAATTCTGGACGAGTGACGACGTCGCCGCCCTCGACCTGGACACCCGGCTCCTCTTCATCGGCCTGTGGTCCTACGTCGACGACCACGGCCGGGGCCGCGACGAGGAGCACCTCATCATCGCCGCCCTCTTCCCTCGCGACATGTACGAGAGGCCTCGCGAGACCGTCGCGAGGGTCTCGCGAGGCCTTGCGCAGCTTTTCGAGGCCGGTCTCATCCACCGCTACGAGGTCGACGGGAGGCACTATCTCACGGTCACGGCCTGGAAGAAGCATCAGAAGGTGGACCACCCCAAGCCGTCCCTCATCCCCGCCCCCGAAGAGGGGGTCGCACGGACTATTCCGCAGAATGACGCCATTCGCGAAGCCGTCGCGAAGCCTCGCGAGGATGGAGCGCCTGGAACAGGGGAACAGGGGAACAGGGGAACAGGGGAACAGGACGTCCTCGAAAACGACGACGCGAATCCCACGCCTGTGGATAACTCGCCATCGCCAGCGGCGACCGCCAAGGCGGCACCGCGCGACGACGTCAACCGCATCTGCAACGCCATGGCCGACTCCGTCGCCGAACGCACCGGACGACGACCGCGCATCACCCGCGCCTGGAAAGACGCCGCCCGCCGCATGCTCGACCTCGACAAGCGCACCGAGGCCGACATCCTCGCCGCCATCGCCTGGTCCGCCGACGACGACTTCTGGCGAGCCAACATCCTCTCCCTGCCCAAACTCCGCCAGAAGTACGACCAGCTCAGCCTCCAGGCCCAGCGCAAGAGACCACGCGGCGGCGGAAGACGACGAGCGTCCCCGCCGACCGACCTGGGCATCCGCCAGCCCGCCGACAACGCCGAAGCGGCGGCCCTGTGCGCCCAACTCTTCACACCCACCGACTACGCCGACATCATCCTCGGAAAGGAACCACCATGCCCGTCACCGACACCACCTGCGCCGACGCCCTCACCCTCCTGCGCGGCGCCGGACTGGGCGGCCTGACCGACGCCGACCCCGCCACCTGGGCGCTCGTCCTCAACGCCGCGCCCCGCACCGTGGCCGACCAGCGCACCGGCCGGCGCACCCCGCTCGTCGACGACCGAGGCGTGCCCGTGCCCCTGTCCCCCGAGGACCGGGAGGTCATGCCCGCCGCCGTCCAGATCGCCACCCTCGGCGGCCGGTTCGTGCAGGCCGCGGACCTGGCCTCGGCGATCCAGGAGCGTCGGGAGGGCGACCGGGCCGCCAGACGCGCCCGCATCGTCGCCGACGCCCAGCGCCACGGCCCGCTGCTGCCCGAGGGCCTGGGCGATGACGTGCCCGTGGAACTGGCGTGGCGTCGGGCCGCGACGGCGGCGGTGGGCGCGGGCGCCACTCGAGCCCAGGCGGAGGCGCACGCCTGGAGGTCGATCGGCCGCACTCCCCCGCAGGTGGGCGCGGGCCGTGACCGGTCGGGGGATGTGCGCCGCCTCATCGCCGCGGGGCCGAGCGCCCTCGAGGCAGCGCCGCGCTCGGCCTGACCCCTGGTCCGGGATATGCCCTCAGAGGCCGTCTGGACGGGCGTGGGCGGCCTTTCGGGGCGGGGTCAGTACCCCGCCTCTACCCCCGCCCCTGAAAGGCCGTCAGATCGGCTCACAGGCGCTCGCGGCGCCCACCCGCCAAACCAAGTGACTCACACGACACATAGGAGATAGTTATCATGACCGACATCCCCCGCCCCGGGTCCATCTGGCTCCCCCGCCCACCCGACCCGCTCTCCCCCATCCACAACGGGCACCCCGTCACCATCACCGGCGCCGGCGCCACCGCCACCACCGGCGCCCGCGTCGCCTACACCGACCTCCCCGGCCGGCGCCGCCTCGACTCCGCCCTCCTCGACTTCCTGCGAGCCTACGAGCCCGCCCGCCCCAGCCCCCACGTCCTCGACGCGGCCATCGGACTCGCGCTCGCCGAGGAGCCTGGCATCCTCCCCGAGGCGACCTACCGCTGGCGCCTGTGCACCCTCGCCCGCTACGCCGTCGCCGCCGCGCAGGGCGGCGCCCGCGCCGCGGACATGGCCATGACCGCCACCGTCGCCGCCGCCTGGGCCGCCGACCTCGACCTGGCCGGCCGCCGCCCCACCGTGATCGACGCTGACTACACGGGGCGCCGTGAGGAGATCCTGATCTTCGACTGCCCCATCGAGTACGACCGCGCCGCCGCCAAGCACCACGGGATCACCCCCTACCACCAGGGCATGACCGATGTGCACCGGGCGGCGATCCTCATCGAGGAGGTCGGCGAGGTCGCCCGCGCCCTCACCCCCGACGCCGCCGCGCCCACCGGCCACGCCGGGGACCTGCGCGCTGAGCTCGTGCAGGTCGCCACCATGGCCCTGGCCTGGACCGCCCGCATGCTCGCCGACGCCGACGAGGCGGCCGCCTGATGAGCGCCGGTCTCTACCCGACGATCTCCGAGCTCATCGCCGACCTCGAGGCCCTGCGCCGCGAGCACGGGGACCTGCCCGTTTTCGCCCGCGACGTCGCCACCGACTGCCTCGTCGCGGCGGATGCCGAAATCGATCACGTCGTCCCCGTCGGCCGCCGCCACTACTGGCGATTCGCCGAGCCCCGCGAGAGCAATATCAAGGCGGTGACCATCCGATGACCGCCAAGCCGAGTCTTTCGGACACCGTCGAGCTCGTCCGCCGCCGCCTGGACCCGCAGGCTATCGGCGCGCCCAGCATCGAGAACTACGCCGACCCCGCCGAGGCGACCGACGACATGGTCGCCCTGTGCGCCGCCGTCGACCGGCTCCTGGCCGACCTGAAGGACGCGGACGAGGAGGCCGCCCGCGGCCCCGTACCCGACCCCGAGGACGCCCTCGTGGCCGCCCAGGATCGCATCACCTACTGGCGGTGGCAGGCGCACGAGGCCGAGGAGGAAGCCCGCTGGCGGGTGTCGGAGGCGGCCCTGTGGGCGCGGGCGGCGCGCATCCGCCGGCACACCGTCGTCCGCCAGGCGTGGATGCTCGACGCCACGGCCGTGGGCGCCGTCGTCCTCGACGCCGAGGGCGTCGCCTGGCAGTCGCGCATCATCGACGCGTACGACCCCGACGGCGCCCCCGACTCGCGCGACGCGTGGGTCTGCTGCGAGGACGGCGGCTGGGCCACCACCGAGACCATCCTGGAGCAGGGGCCGGTCACCGTGCTGTACGACCCCCGGACGACGCCCGCCGAGCCGGGTGAGCGGCCGTGAGCGCCCATCCGGTGCGCGTCCAGCGTCGCCGCACCCGCGGATGGCGGGCCCCCGCCGGCGCCGTCTACGTCGGCCGCCCCACGCGGTGGCAGAACCCCATGCGCGTGCGCCGCCGCGGCCGCGCGTGGACCGTGCACACCCGCGACGGCGGGATCGTCGCCGAGGCGGCCTCCCGCCGCGAGGCCCACGCAGCCGCCGTGGACCTCTACCGGCGCCTGCTCGCAGAGCACCCCCGCCGCGAGGAGGACGTCCGTGCGGCCCTGGCCGGGCGGGACCTCATGTGCTGGTGCCCGCCGGACCTGCCCTGCCACGCCGACGTCCTCCTTGAAATCGCCAACCAACCGCACTGAATTCCCAACGATAAGGAGAAACCATGACCACTCGAACCAGAATCCGCGCTCTCATCATCGCCGTCGTTGCCGCGTGCGCCCTGACGGGATGCTCCGCCGCCGACACCGCCTCGCGGAACCTCTCCCAGGCCTCCGACAACTTCGAGATCAACAGGCGCATCACCTTCGTCAACGGAATCACCGACAAGTACCTCCTCACCATCGAGGGCCTGTGCTCCATCAATGACTCCGACGACGACAACTCCAAGGGCCAGCTGGAGGTCACCTGCAAGGTCGGCGACAACTCCTACAAGAAGCACTTCCTCGGCCTGTCCGACAACGTCACCTACGTCGTCGAGCAGCTCGACGCCGCCACCGTCGACGCCTACCACTACCGGATCGTCTACAGGCCCGAGACCCTCGTGCCCGACGTCGACCTCCAGACCAGCGGTCAGGAGGGCTGACACCCATGAAGCCCACCTGGTCTCTCGGCCAGCGGATCTGCTACGCCGCCGGCCTCATCCTCGCCATGACGTCCGTCTTCGCCGTCTTCAGCGGCTTCATCTGGGTCATCGTCACCGCCTGGCGCGCCATCATCGGAAACTGAGCCCACCATCGGCGGCCCCGGAATAAAATCTGGAATAGAACCCGACATATTTTCCGGTACTATTGCCGGGGCCGCCGGAAAGGAACCACAAGTGCACGCCATCTACGCCATCGCACTCAACGTCACCACCGGCGTCGTCCTCGTCGCCGGCGCCATCGCCGCCATCCTGGCCGCGGTCATCGGCGTCGCATACCTGATCGCCTGGACCGCAGAGGTCTGGAGGTGGCGCGCCATCCCAGTGGAGAAGCGCGCCTACGCCGCGGCCAACATCGCCGTCACACGGCGCATCCTCGCCATCACAGTGCCCGGACTCACCGTAGTGGTCAGCCCCCACAAAACATTCCGGCGCCGCTTCAACGACCCCAAATGGGCGGCCGTTTACAAAGCGGCCCAGAGCAACGACACCGACGACGCCGTGAAAGAGGAGAAGTGACTGCACCCGACCCCGCCACCATGTGCACCGACATCCACAGGTGGCTCACCCTCCTCGCCGACCGCCTCGACGCCGCCACCGGCCTCCACGCCGCCCGCCCCACCGCACCCAGGAGCACGCACCCCCACCCGGGCGCCCTGCCCCACGGACTCACCGCCGCCCTCGACCAGCTCGACGACGGCATGCCCGGCGCCCGCACACCCCACGGCATCACCACCATCCTCACCGGATGGGCCGACGACATCGCCGACCGCCGCCACGAGCCCCGCACCCTGCCCGCCACCCTCTACCTCGCCGCCACCGCCACCTGGTGGCGCGCCCGCTACGGCGACGCCGACGCCCTCACCGACGACATCACCACCGCCTGGACCAGGCTCGCCACCGCCACCGGCCACACCGACATCACCGACCCCGCCCGACGATGCCCCGCCTGCGGCGGCCGACTCACCCAGGGCACCACGCCCCGCGGGCTCACGGACTGGCGCATCTGCACCGCCTGCGACAGCTGGTGGCCCGACGGCGACACCATCGACGCCGCCGCGCACCACACCATCACCACCACCACCGACGGCGGCCACTGGATCACCCGCAGCCTCGCACTCCACATCCACCCCACCCTGACCGCCGCCACACTCCGCCAGTGGATCCACCGCCACGTGGTGCGCACCCGCGGACCACTCATCAGCCTCGACGACCTCAATACCCGCCTCGCGGGAGGAGACCGATGATCTACCACACCTACGCCGAGGTCCTCGAAGCGCGCAGACGAGAGGCCCAGTACGCCCGCGAATCGGCCCAGCAGACGCTCCTCGACCTCGCCACCAAGCCGACACCCCCGGACCGTCTGGCCGCCGCCCTGCGCGGTCTGCGTATCGCACTCGCCCTGGCGGCCCTCGCCGTCGTCCCAGAGGACGGAAATACTTCACCCAAGCCGACCACACCGAGGAGATTCCCAATGAGTGAAGAGGAAGAGATCCGCGAGCGCCTCGCCGCCTGGGCGGACGGAGAGGGCTACGGCGGAGGCTACGCCCACGACGCCGAGGAGGGGTTCGCCGCCGACCTCCGCTTCCTGCTCGGCCTGCTGGAGCAGGCCCGCGAGCGCATCGCCTTCCTGGAGGCGGCCAGACGCCTGGAGGGCGCGCGCACCGGCACCCGCACCGTCATCCACCCACCGCTGGCCGGAATCCGGCCCTGGGAGAGCGTCTTCGTCGTCCCCTCCGGTAACGTCGAGATCGACGCCGACACCGCCCCCGACATCGAGACCGAGAACTCCGACGAGGAGCACCTGGACGTCGGGGCCGTCACGCGAACCTCCAGCCGTCGGACCACCATCACGGTCACCGGCCGCGTCACCATCACCACCGACGGCGACTACCAGGCCTGCTCGCCGAGCCTCGCCGACGCCCTCCTGAAGGCCCCGCACTCGCCCATCGCCGACCTCGACACCAACATGAAGGAGACATCATGACCGACATCCAGCAGATCCGCGACACCATCGAGCTCACCCACAACCCCGACCCCCTCATTGCCGGAGCCGCCAGGCTCCGCATCCTCGGCTCCGCCGAGGAGTACGTCACAACCCTCCTCGACTACATCGACCGCATCGGCGCCGATGAGGAGGCCCCCGTCGGCGACGTCGCCGCCGGCGTCGATGACCAGGAGGCCGCCCGATAAACGAAGAGCCCGCGGGCCTGACCGCGGCGACGTGACGGCGGGGCCCACCGATCCACGGTGGGCCCCGCCGTCAGTCACTCACGGATTATCCGTGATCGCCTTCACGGGCGCGTTCGTCGGGCACCTGAGATTCGTGCACACCCTCCTCACGATGTAGTCCGTCTGCCCGGTGATCCCCTGAGCCTCCGAGCGCTCCCGCACCTCGCGCACCGGAGCCCCGCACCTACGGCACGGCTCAGGCCCACCCGGCTTCTTCGTGTTGTCTGTCACTGCTGATCCTCTCGGTCACCGCCCACGGCCCAGCGTCGCAGGCAACCGCGATTCTAGGAGCGGCCCCGCTGGTGATCCACGGCAGGACCACAGCCGCGAGCACGATGGATAGCTCCGCCCTTTGAGACCAGAGGGACCAACCGACACGAGAGTGGCAGGCATCACCGCATGCTGAACCAGATGCACGACTCTGGAGCTCCTGGAGCCCTGGAACTCTACGGTCGACTCGTCACACACCACATGCTACTGTCACGCCTGCGGGGCACACCCATGCCCGAACCACCCGACCGCACAGTCGCGGCCGGGGGAATGCTGATTCAGGGTGCCACTGATCCAACACGCTTGAGGCATCTCGGCGGGTCCGTGATGATTCCCGTGCGAGATGAGTCGAGTGGCGCCCCGACACCGATGCCGCAGAGTGTATGTCGGGCAGCGCGCCAGGCGGTGTCCGGCTGGAGGCCCTGGTCCGAGTCCAGGTGCGGCAGCCACTTTGCCGCGTAATCACGCGGAAAACCTTGGTATACTGGCTGGACATGAGAAGAGCCCCGCGCGTGCTGGCACACGCCGGGGCCACGGCCGAACACCAGGAGGAGTCCGACATGGACAAGGCTACCGCACACGCCCGCCCCGCCCGCAAGACTCGCGCTCGCTTCAGCAAGACCGCGAGCGCCGCAGCCACCATCGCCGGCTTCGACCACGACGTCGACATCTGCGGGCTCACCATGGGCCAATTCAGCCTGCTCGACCTCATCGACGCCGCCCTGCGGATCACCGGCCCCGCCCACGTCACCATCTCCACGTGGTCCGCGGGCTTCTACGACGTGGAGGCCGCCGAGCGCTTCCGCGACTCCGGGCGGCTCCTGTCCATCCGCTTCATCATGGACAACGGCCGCAAGCGCGGCCAGGCCAACGCCGTTGACGTCGCCCAGGTTTTCGGGGCCGGCTGCGTGCGCGCCACCAAATCGCACGCCAAGTTCGCCATCATCGCCAACGAATGCTGGAACGTCCTCATCACGAGCTCCATGAATCTCAACCTCAACCCGAGGGTCGAGCAGTTCGAGATGACCGACGACGCCGAGCGGGCGGCCCTGTTCGTCGCCTTCGCAGACGCCGTCTTCGACCAGGTCGCCGACGACGACCGGCGCGACCACGGCGTCGTCGACTTCCAGGTCGCCGGCGTCGAGATGGTTCAGCCGACCCTCGGCTTCGAGGTCGGCACCATCACCCGCGTCCACCCACTCACCATCAACGATCAGGCCCGAGCATGACCGCACCGCCCCCGCCCAGTCACCTGCCCGAGGACGTGGCCGCCGTCTGGGTGGAGATCACCACCGCCTACGGCGACGGCTGGCCCGCCATCGCAGGACCTGCCCTCGACGCCTACTGCGCCCAGGTCGCCGTCCATCGCGACGCCACGGACAGGATCGCCCGAGACGGACTCATCGTCGAGGGCCCCAAGGGCGAGCCCATCACCCATCCCGCCATCGCCATCCAGCGCACGGCGCAGGACGAGATCCGACGCTGGGGCGACGCCTTCAAACCGCCGCGGCGGCGCCGATGACACGGCGGCGCACAGCGCGCTCGGACGGTCTGCGTCGAGACTCCCGAGCATGGCGCGCACTCGCAGCGCAGATCCGCACCCGCGACCGGAACGCCGGCCGCGGGTGCGGCATCTGCGGCCAGCCCATCAACTGGGGCGCGCGAGACCCGCGGGCGGACGACGCGCCCAGCGTCGACCACATCAAGTCGTGGCGAGACCATCCGGACCTGCGCCTCGATCCAGCCAACCTCATCACCGTCCACCAGGCCTGCAACCGGGCCAAGGGGATGCGTCCAGCAGCGCTCCCCAGCATCGGCAACCAGTCCCGACGCTGGGGAGCCCGCCAGCCACTGGCCGCTACGCCATCGTGTGCGGGCGATGGCTGTTCATGAACATGTTGTGACCGCAGTAGACGCACCGCCGACTCAGCGGCAGCACGACGAGGCCGATCCCGCACGTGAACAGGCCCAGACACCACAGCACCGTGGTCCTGGCGACGTTGCGGCCGCCGCCTTCGCACTTGCAGCAGCCCACGCAGCCGCGGCGCGTGTAGGTCTCGATGTTCTGGTTCGGCAGCTGGCTCACGATCGGTCCTTTCAGCAGTGCGGGGCCGTCCTCGGCCCCTACCCCATGCTACTCGGGGCAGGGGCGTCCAGATCAGAATATTTATGCGCCGGGGCCCTTTGGGGGGCGGGGAGTGGCCTCCCCCTCCCCCGCCGGCCACCGGGGTCGCGCGGATAGAGAGGAGTCGACCGTGGACGATGCCGACGGCGCGCTCGACGAGAGCATGGTCGCCGTGACTGCTCGCGCCGTCGCCGCCGCCACCTGGCTGACTGATGCCGATACGGCGGCCGTGGCGCTCCTGATGCGGCTCGCGTACAGGCTCGACGATCCGGATTTCCCGACGATTGACGGTCGATTCGATAATGTCAGCGAGTCGCTTTTCCTGAAGACCGCCGCCTCGCTCGGTTTGACCCCGGAGATGCGGGCGGCGTGGGAGAAGAAGGAGAAGAGGCCCAATGGTGGCAGGCTCGAGACGCTCCGGAAGAGCGCGGCGGGTCTCCGCGCAGTCTGAAACGTCCGAGAGCGCGTACTTCGACGAGTGGATGGTGCACGCCGAGAGGGAATGCCCTCTGCGCATGCCCGACGCGCCTCGGATCGGGCGGTCATCGCCGCGAGTGTGCACCGCCCCCCTGAATCCGCTGACCCCCGAGACGTCGCTCGGGTACTCGGCGATCGAGTTCTCCCACGACGTGCTCGGGATCCCGCTGCTACCCTGGCAGCAGGAGAGTCTGATAAGGGCCCTGGAGCTCGATCGCACTGGGCGGAGGTTCAGGTTCAAAACAGTTGTTCTGCTGGTGGCCCGCCAGAACGGCAAGTCCACGCTCGCTCAGGTGCTGTGCCTGTGGGCCATGTACGTGCTCGGCGTGAGGATGACGCTCGGCACCGCCCAGGATCTCGATATCGCCGAGGAGATATGGGGCGGATGCGTCGATATCGCCGAGTCCATACCTGACCTGGCCAGCCTCATCAGGAACGTCGTCAAGGTCAACGGCAAGAAATCCCTCGAGCTTGAGACCGGTGAACGGTACAAGGTCAAGGCGAGCAACCGGAAGGCCGGGCGCGGCCTGTCCGCCGACCTGGTAGTCCTGGACGAATTGCGCGAGCACACGAATTGGGATTCGTGGGGCGCGGTCACGAAGACCACCATGGCGCGCGCTAGGGCCCAGATCTGGTGCCTGTCCAATGCCGGTGATGACGCTTCCGTGGTGCTGATGAGTCTGCGGAAGAAAGCGCATCGCGCGCTTGGCGATCCGGACGGGATCAACGCCGACGAGACCGACCTGACCGGCGTCGGGGACGGGTCGCTCGGCATTTTCGAGTACTCAGCGGCTCCGGGGCGAGCCACCACCGACCGTGATGGGTGGGCGGAGGCGAATCCGTCGCTCGGGTACACGCTCGAGGAGGCGTCGCTGGCATCCGCCGAGTCCACGGATCCGGAGCCCGTGTTCCGCACGGAGTGCCTGTGCCAGTGGGTGGACACGATGACGAGCGGTCCGTTTCCGGACGGGGCGTGGGAGGCGTGCGCGGACCCTCGGGGGGTCATTCCAGACGATTCTCCGATCTCCTACGCCGTGGACGTGTCCTGGGACCGGGGCGCCGCCTATGTGGCGGCGTGCGGCCTCCAGCGCGGCGGGCGTCCGCAGGTGGAGATCGTGGCCGCCAGGCCCGGTCAGGGGTGGGCGGATTGGCTGCCAGAGTGGTTCCGCGGGTTCGTGGACGTCGACTGGCCCGCCCGCGTGGTCGTGCAGGCGAAGGCGTGTCCGGCGGCCGTGCTCGTGGATGTCCTGGCCGAGGTAGAGGGGCTGACCGTCGTCCCGTGGGAGGGCGGGGACCTGGGGATCGGGTGCGGCCTGTTCTACGACCGGGTCATGGCGGCGGCCCCGGAGACGGAGTCGTCGCTGGAGCCTCTGGCCCACCGGGGACAGGAGGCGCTCACGCTCGCCGCCCACACGGCCGCCCAGCGGTTCTACGGCGATGGCTGGTACTGGGACCGCAAGAATTCCCCGCAGGACGCGGCGCCGTTGATCGCGGCGACCGAGGCCCTGTGGGATCAGCTCGTCAATGCGCCCGCGTCGCCGTCGATCTACGAGGCCGGGCCGCTCCCACTCTCCTGAGGAGGCATGATGCTCGGACTCGGACGCGACAAGGTCCTGGGCGCCCTGGTCGGGGTCACCGTGCTCGTGCCCGCCGACGGCGGCCTGGTCAAGGGCTGCGTCGCCTCCGTGACTCGCAGGTGGCTGACCCTCGAGGAGTGCGAGGCCGACGGCCGGCTTCTCGAAGGCCGGCTCATGGTGCGGCTTCCCGTCGCGTTCGTGCAGGTGATCGCGTGACCCGTTTCCAGACTCTGGCCGCCCTGGCCTCCCAGAACGTCGGGAACACGGTTCTCGACGTCGTCGATCCCGGTGTCCCGCTCGTCGACTACGACGCAACGGACGCGATCAGCGTGCAGGCGGCGTGGGAGTCGCAGCCCGCGATCCGCAAGGTCACGTCCTTCATCGCCTCCAATGTCGCGGCCATCCCCCTGCATGTCTACGAGCGCGCGGGTGACACGGACCGGCGGCGGATCACGGACGGGCCCCTCGCCGCGGTCATCACCGCGCCCGCACCCGGCGTCGGCGCCTACCGGTTCTGGGAGCGGGTGATCCTCGACGGGCTCCTGTACGACCGGCGGGCCGTGATGATCGTGGAGGACGGCGATCGCACCGAGCTCGTGCGCATCCCGCCCCGGCGGTTCCGCATCGTCTCCGATGGCCTGGACCGTGTGCGGGCGGTGCGCGTCACCCGCGGGGACGGGCGGACCGAGGACATGGACCCCGGCGAGTTCCTCCTCGACGTCGGATACTCGCAGTCGAGTGGGAAGGGGCTGTCCCCCATCGCGACGCTGTCCGCGCTGCTGCGCGAGGCGGCCGAGGCCGTCGAGTACCGGCGCGCCGTCATGCGGAATGCTGCACGCCACACCGGATGGGTGGGCCGTGAGACCGCCTGGTCCAGCCAGCAGGCCCGCGACAATTTCCTGGAGTCACTACGCCGGGTACGCGCAGGTGAGGGCCGTGAGGGCGGCGACCTGCTCCTCGATGAGGGGATGGAGTGGCACGACCGGAACTACAAGCCGACCGACATCGACGACCTGGAGGGGCGGACCCTCACGAATATCGAGGTGGCCGGCGCCTACCATATCGCCCCCGAATTGCTCGGCGACCGGCAGGGCAACTACTCCAACATGAACGCCTTCCGCCAATCCCTTTACCGGGACGCGCTGGGGCCATATATCGTCGCCTGGGAGCAGATGCTCGCTCCGCTCGTGGCCCGGCTCGCCCCTGGTGAGAACCTCTACGTCGAGGCGCACGTGGAGGCCAAGCTCCGCGGTTCCTTCGAAGAGCAGGCGTCCGTCCTCCAGACGTCCACGGGGGCGCCGTGGCTGACCCGCAACGAGGCGCGGGCGCGGCAGAACCTCCCCGCGGTCGCCGGCGGCGACGACCTGGTCACACCGCTGAACGTGCTCGTCGGCGGGCAGGCGTCACCCACGGACTCCGGCACGCAGAACGAGAAGCCAGACGGGGAACAGGCCCCCAAGGCCGACGGCACGACCCTGGTGAAGTCGCGCAACCTCGAGGGTCGGTGGGCGGAGCGGGCGGCCGACGTCCTGATCCGCCACTACAGTCGGCAGGAGAAGGCGGTTCTGTCCGCCCTCGGCGCCAAAGCCGATGGCTGGTGGGACCAGGCCCGGTGGGACCGCGAATTGGGGGAGGACCTGTACCGTCTCGCCGCCACCTGCGTCGACCAGATGGGTCGTGACGCCTGCCGGGCACTGGGTTTCGATCCCGACGAATCGTGGGATGCTCCGCGCACTCTGGCCTACCTTCAGGCCGTCACGAAGTCCCGGGCCAAGTGGGTGAACGCGGCGACCAGACGGCAGATCGAGGAGGCCCTGTCCACCGAGGAGGGGGCGGCCGCTGTGCCAGCCGTCTTCGAACGCGCCAAGACGCAGCGGTCCTCCGCCGGGGCGGCCGCGTTCATCGCGGCCATGGCCGGTTTCGCCGCCGCCGAGGCCGCCAAGCAGGCCGCTCCCGGGCGCACGACGAAGACATGGGTCACCGGGCAGAAGCCCCGACCCTCGCACCAGGCCATGAACGGGGAGACCGTCCCCACCTGGGTCGACTTCTCCAACGGCCTGTCCTGGCCCGGCGACCCCGCCATGGGCGCCGATGAGGCGGCCGGATGCAACTGCTCGATCAATATCGCGATCTGAAAGGGCGTCATCGTGCTGGTCAAGACCACCGGAACCGCAACCGCGACGGATGACGGCACCGGATTCACCGGCTACGCCTCCACCTGGACGCGCGAGCCCGACTCCTACGGCGACGTCGTCGCCAAGGGCGCCTTCACCCGCACTCTCAAGGAATGGGATGAGAAGGGACGCCCGATTCCCGTCCTGTGGGGGCACAGGATGGACGCACCCGACTTCTTCATCGGAACCGTCACGAAAGCCGAGGAGGACGACCACGGCCTGAAGGTCATCTGCGCCCTCGACGACGAGTCCCCGACCGCGCAGCACGTGCGCCGCCTCCTGAAGACGGGGGCGGTCGCCCAGATGAGCTTCGCGTTCGACATCCGCGAATCCGCCGACGTCGAACTCGACGACGGCGAGAAGGCCCGCGAGCTGCGGGACCTCGACCTTTACGAGGTGTCCGTGGTGCCGATCGGCGCCAACCAGGACACATCCATCGAGGACGTCAAGACCACCAGGCCGGGTGACGCCCTCACCCCCGCCGAGGTCGCCCGAGTGCGGGCGCTCCTCGCCAAGACCGCCCCCGAGGAGGGGGAAGCCGACGACAACACCAGTCGCGCCGCCGAGGCCCCCGACGAGGGCAAGACGGCCAGCCCGGTGGAGGCCGCCGCGCGACTCAACACGACCATCGCGACCCTCATCATCGAGGGAGAGAGGAGCATGGCATGACCACGCTCATGGAGGCGCGCGAGAAGGCCCTCAAGGCCGCGATCGCCGCCCAGGACATCATGAACGCCGCCGGCGACGCGGTCACCTACGAGCAGTGCAAGGAGGTGGAGAAGCGGGCCAACGAGGTCAAGGAGATCGACGCGAAGATCGCCGCCTCGAAGGAGGCCAGGGCGGCGATCGCCGCCCTGGCCGGGAACGTTCCGGATGACACCGCCTATCAGCCCGGCGAGGACACCGGCATCAAGGCGGCGCGCACGTTCGGCGACCGGTACGTCAGGTCCTCCACCTACACGGAGTGGGCGAAGACCCACCCCTCCGGCCTCGGTGAGGGCACCAACCTGACCCTCCCCGCCGTGAAGATCGGCGACCTCGCCGAGCTCCTGCTCTCCCGGAAGGCCAACGGACAGGTCCTGGCGACCGAGGTCGCCCACCAGGCCCCGATCCGCTACCCCACCGTCGACATGGTCGACCGCCGCCCCCTGACGCTCCTCGACGTCATCGGCCACGGGGCCATGGCCGGGAACTTCGACTACGTGCAGATCACGGCCGCGTCGAACAACGCCGCCATCGTCAAGGAGAACACGCAGGAGACGGACCCGCTCAAGCCGACGTCGGACCTGTCCACCGCCGTCGCCGAGTGCCGCGCCTACACGTTCGCCGACGGCTACGAGGTCACGAACCAGCTGCTCTCCGACGCCCCGGCCTTCTCCTCCTACATGAACACGGCCGTCTCCTACAACCTGAACGCGGTCATCGAGGACAAGGTCCTCAACGGTACCGGCACCGAGGAGCCCCGGGGCATCCTCAAGACCACCGGCGTCCAGGAGAAGACCTACACGGCCGGCGCCGACGTCATGGACCTCACCAAGGCGGTCCGCGGCGGCCGCACCAAGATCACGCTCGTCGGAGGTATCGCCACCGCCGTGATCCTGCATCCCGAGGACGTCGAGGCCCTCGACCTGATGCAGGACGCCGACAAGCGCTTCTACGGGCTGGGGCCGTGGGGCGTCGGCCCCCGCACCCTGTGGGGCGCCCCCGTCGTCGAGTCCTCGAAGATCACCAAGGGCCAGGCGCTCATGGGCGACTTCAACCAGGTGCAGCTCCTCGACCGCGAGGGCCTGTCCGTCGTCGCCTTCAACCAGCACAAGGATTTCGCGGCCCGCAACCGGGTCTACGTGCGCGCCGAACTGCGCGCGGGCCTCGTCATCTGGCGGCCCAACCGCCTCGTCCTGGTGAAGGCGGCCTGAGCATGTGGCCCGACGACGGAATGGTGACCGTGGGCGGCATCCGCTACCGAGTTGAGGACGCGATCGAAGCGGGCCTGTGGCAGCCGCCCGGCAAGCACGCCGCCCCCGAGAACGATGAGGGCACGAGCGGCCCGGAGACGGCCGTCGCACCCGCACCCGAGAACAAGGACGCCACCCCGCCGCCGGGCGGCCGGCGGCGACCCACAGCCAAGGAGTGATCGCGCCATGCCCGACGCCGCCGCACTCGTAACACCCGCCGACGTGGCGGCGGCGTCGGGCGGCCAGGTCACCGACGGCGACCCCCGGCTCCCGCCCCTCATCCGAGCCGCCACCGCCGCCATCCGCCTGTGGTGCGGGTGGCACATCGCCCCCGTCATCACCGAGACCCTCACCCTCGACGGCGAAGGGTCGGCGTCCCTCAATCTGCCGTCCGGACACGTCGTCGACGTCACTGCCCTGCGCGTCGACGGCGTCACCCAGCCGATCGGCGAATGGGACTGGTCGACGGCGGGCATGATCCGCCTGCGCCGAGGGCTCTTCCCCGACCGATTCCGGTGCGTGCAGGTGGACCTCACCCACGGGTATGCGCAGGCCCCCGCCGTCACAGCGGTCATCACCCGTGCGGTCCTCGGGGCGTGCGCGTCACCCATGGGCGCCACGCGCGAGCAGGCCGGATCCATCAGCGTCTCGTGGGCGCGGACGGGCATGACCATGACCGCCGAGGACCGCGCCGACCTCGCCCCGTACCGGCTCCAATCCTGGGCCTGAGAGAGGAGACGACCGGATGCTGCCATCCTTCGCGTCCCAGCGCGTCACCATCGTGAATCCTGGACGTCGCACCGAGTGGGGTCACGACGTCGACGACTGGGACCACGCGGTCGCCACCGACGTCGTCGGCGTGTGGGAATCCTCCACCAACGCCCTGAACACCTCCATCGGAGGCCTCGAAGTCTCCGCCGGATCCCGCACCGTCTACCTGAATCCGGGCGCACCGGTCACCGGGCGCTCACGGATCCGCTTCCCCGACGACCCCGGCCGCATCTGGGAGGTCATCGGAGAACCGGCCATGAACAAGTCCCCCACCGGGGCCGTATCCAACGTGACCGTCCTGTGCCGCAGATGGGAGGCCAAGCAGTGACCGTAGTCGTCATGAATCCCGCGGGGATCCGCGCAGTCCTGACCCACCCTGCGGTGACGGCGCTCATCGACGAGCGGGCCGGGCGGATCCGTGCGGCCGCCGGCGACGGATTCCGCGTCAAGAGCCGACCCCAGCGCGTCCAGCGGTACGGCGCCCAGGTGCGCACCGCCGACGAGACCGGCCGTCGGGCACAGGCCGACAACAACGCCCTCATCAAGGCCGTGGACGCGGGCCGATGAACGTGGACATGATCGAGGCGCTGCGCGCCCACCTCGAGGCCGTCATCGGCGTCCCCTGCTGCGCGCAGATGCCCTCACCTCGGCCCGACCGGTTCCTCTACCTGGAGCGCGTCGGCGGGGTCAGGAGCCTGGCCGTCGATCACCCGCGCATCACCGTCGAGGCGTGGGCCGAGACGAAGAAGGGCGCCTACGACCTCGTCCAGCAGGTGCGCGACCTGATCGTGATCCGCCTGCCCCCCGTGATCGGCGGGATCCGCGTCATCCGGCACAGGGAGGACGCCGGCCCCTCCTATGAGCCGCCCACCATGTCCGGCGCCTACCGGTACCGGGTCACCGTCTCCATCAGACACCAACTCATCATCGAGGAGAAACCATGAGGATGCGCATCACCGCGCCGTGCACCGTCAACGGTGCGCCCCAGGACATCGGCGAAACGGTCGATGTCACCGAGGCGGGGGAGATCCACCGCCTCACCCATTACGGGCAGGCCGTCCCCGCCCAGGACGAGACGGAGGATGCCGCCGAGCAGGAGGCCGTCCCCGCCGAGGACGAGGGCCCGCAGACCGACGTCGACACCGAGGAGTGACAGATGACCTACGCGAAGCTCAACGCCGCCGAGATCCTCCAGTTCGGATCCGACGACGACGACGTCTCCCTCGCCCCTATCGGCACTCCTCTCCCCACCGACCTGGAAACCCTCAACGCCGCCTTCATCGAGGTCGGCTGGATCAACAGCGACAACGAGACCTTCTCCCCCTCCGACTCCGTCGAGAAGCGCCGCGGGCACCAGGGCAACAGGGTCTACAAGACCGTGATGACCGAATCGTCCACGGATTTCAAGTTCGTGGCGCTCCAGTCGAACTACCATACGCTGCGCCTCCAGTGGAAGGTCAAGTCCTCCAAGGAGGTCGGTGGCGTGAACACGCACGTCCTGTCCAACGCGAGGGACATCGACGCCTACGCCATCGTCATCAGGGCGTACGCGAATGGCCACAAGTACCTGTGGGCTTGCTCCCGCTTCGAGGTCGGTGAGCGCGACGAGTTCAAGCTGTCCGGCACCGAGGACACCGCCTACTCGGTCAGCGGAACGTTCACGGAAGACATCATCTTCATCACGGACGACCCCGCCTTCAAGGCCGCCTGATCCATTAGGCGCTTCGAATTACTCCTCGCCGGGCACGCACGGTCGGTTCCCGTGCCCGGCGAGGACCACCACTCTGGGACCGGCCAGAAGGAACCGACATGTCCAAGACCGCCGCTAAGACCACCACCGCCAGGGCGAAGGCCGCCGGGGCCAAGGTCCCTCAGGACCGCCTCCCCAAGGCGGAGGCCGAGAACACCCCCGTCAGCATCGAGTACCGGGGAGAGGACATCACCGTCGCCCCCGACGACCTCGACGACTACGAGGCCGCCACCCTGCTCTCCCAGGGGATGCCCGATCGGATGCTGACCATCCTCGTCCCCGACCCCGACACCAGGAAGAGGCTCATCGAGACCTGTCGTGAGCCCGGGGGGCGTCTGCGCCTGACCGCGGTCGTCATCATGACCTCCGAGATCCTGAAGGCCGTCGGCGCGGGAAACTGATCCGCCTCCCTGGTCTCCTGCGCGAGCACGGGGAGGCGATCGAGGCCGACCTCCAGCGCTACTACGGCGTCGACCTGGGGGATCTGTGGCGCGGCCGATTGACGATGCGGCGCGTGAGCGTCCTCGTCATGGGGCTGCCTCCGGGCTCGTGCCTCCGAAGGCAGATGGGCGGTCCCGGCGCGTGGTCGCCCGTCGAGCGCGCCGTGCACGAGGCCGGATACCTCATCCGCACAACCCTCATCGACCTGCTCGGCGGCAGTGGATCGCGTCATCCCGATCCGCCGGAGCCTCCCGAGCCCGGATGGTGGCGAAAGCGGCAGGCCGTCCTCAACAAAAACATGAGGAAGGTGCGGCACCTGAGACAGGTGGATAGGGCTGCCAGGGCGGCCATAACTCAACAGTGATACCCAGGAGGGGGCCGGCATGGCTGACGGCGCGTCCATCGAGCTCGCGACCGTGTACATCAACCTGGTCCCCTCCCTCAAGGGCGCGCCGGCGGCGATCGCGTCCGCCGTCACCGGTGCGGCGACGCAGAAGGCGTCGGCGCAGCTGGGCACCCAGATGGTCGCGGGGATCACCAAGGCGTTCAAGGCGGCCTCCGGGATCCCCTCCGTCATGGCGGGTGCGGCGTCGGGGATCGCAGCCGGTTTCCGTGCGGCCCAGCGGGCCGCAGGGGACGCCGCCAAGGCCGTCGCCCTGGTCGGGCGCGCATTCTCCGAGACCCGCGGTATCGCCGCCGGCGCGGCCACCGCCGTGAGCACCGTGTGGCAGGGCTCCCTGAACCGGCTCGCCCCGCATGCGGTCAAGGCCGTGAACGCCGTCCGAAGCGCGGTCTCGGACGGGATGGGGCGCGTGTCCTCCGCCGTCGGCACCGGCGTATCAAAGGTCTCCTCCATGTGGGCCACCGCGACCGCGCCGGTGACAGCCGCGTGGAACCGCGCCGCGTCCGCGGTCTCCTCCACGTGGTCCACCATGACCGCGCCCGCCCGGGCCGCGTTCTCCAACGTCACCGCCATGGCACAGACCGCCAGCAGCCGCGTCAGCCAGGGGCTGACGTCCGCCCTGTCGGCGGCCGGGGGCGTCGCCCAGAAGGCGGTGGCGCCGGTCGCGTCGGCGTTCCGCTACGTGGTCGGCAATGTGACCTCGACGCAGACCGTCATCGGGAATGCGCTCGGCGGCATTCAGCGGACGTGGTCGTCGGCGTGGTCGAAGATGCCGGCGAGCGTGCAGAACGCCATCGGCGGCATCCCCGGGCGGATCGGATCGGCCCTGTCCGGCGTCGGCGGACTCGTCGGCAAGGGCATGGCCGGTGCCGTCAACGCGGCGGCGTCAGCCGCCTCCAACATCGGCAGCGCCATCAGCGGCGGCATCTCCGTCGGCGTGAAGGCCGCCGGGATCGCCATGGCGGCCTTCGCCGGCGTCGTCACGACGAATCTCGGCGGAGCAGTCCAGCGGGCCGACCAGCTCCACACCTTCCCGCAGGTGATGGCCAACATCGGCTTCTCGTCCGAGGAGGCCGCCCAGCAGATCAAGCGCATCAGCAGCTCCCTGGACGGTCTGCCCACGTCCACCGACTCCGTAGTCCGGCTGGCCCAGTCGCTGGCGCCACTGACCGGAAACCTGACGTCTGCCACCGACGTGTCCCTGGCCCTGAACGATGCACTGCTCGCCGGCGGCGCATCCGGTGATCTGGCGGCCAATGCCATGGAGCAGTACCGGCAGATGCTCTCCGGAGGCACCGTTGACATGGCGGCATGGCGGTCCATGGTCAACGCGATGCCGGGGCAGATGGACATGATCGCCAAGTCCATCCTCGGCGCGGAGGGGAACACGAACCTCCTCTATGACGCGATGAAGAAGGGGAATGTCTCCTTCGACCAATTCAACGCGGCACTCCTCGACCTGGACGCGAACGGCATGGAGGGATTCGCCTCCTTCCAAGTGCAGGCACGTACCGCCACCGAGGGAATCGGCACGGCGATGGACAACGCCGGAAACAGGGTGCGCAAGGCGATCGCCTCGATCATCGACGCGATCGGCGTCGACGTCATCTCCGGGAAGCTCAACGAACTCACCTCGGGAATCACCGGGTTCGGCGACAAGATCGCCGGATTCTTCACCCGGGTGAAGACCGGCATCGGATTCGAGGCATTCGGGCAGACCCTGTCCGGCCTCCTGCCCGTGATCGGCGGCCTCGTGGGCGCCCTCGGACCGCTCCTGACCCAGATCCCGATCCTCGGCGGCCTCTTCTCCGGACTGACCGGCCCCGTCGGTATCGTCATCGGTCTTTTCGCGGCCATCATGACGCACTCCGAGCTGCTGCGGGACACGCTCGACGCCGCCTTCGACCAAATCGGCGCCGCCCTGACCGGCCCCGCCGTGCAGGGCGCCCTGACCTCGCTGTCGGCCTCCCTGGCTGCGGTCGCCGCCCAGATCGGCGGGGCCCTGGCCGCCGCCGTCGCCGTGCTCGCCCCGATCCTGGCCGACATGGCGCAGACCCTGCTGCCCGCCATCGCCACGACGATCGGGGTCGTCGCCCAGGCCCTGGCCCCCATCGCGGAGACCATCATCACGACGATCGCGCAGGTGCTCGCGCAGATCCTGCCGACGCTGACGTCCCTCGCCGCGACGATCCTGCCGGCCCTCGGCGGGCTCATCTCGACGCTCGCCGCGGCCCTGACTCCGGTGATCAACCAGGTCGCCGGGATCCTGGTGCAGGCCGTGACGTCGCTCATGCCGCTCCTCACGCAGATCGTGCAGGCCATCATGCCGGTCATCGTCAACCTGGTGACCGCGCTCGCACCCCTGATCGCCCAGGTCCTGTCCGTGGTGATGAATCTCGTGTCCGCGGTCCTGCCGGTCCTGGTGAGCGTCCTATCGGCGGTCCTGCCGGTCATGCAGCAGATCATCACCGCGGTCCTGCCCGTGGTGGTGCCGCTGATCCAGGCCATCATCCAGGTTGTCTCGCAGGTGATCCAGATCCTGTCTGCGATCCTGGTGCCGGTGATCAAGGCACTGGCCGCGATAGTGGTGCCGGTGATTCAGGTCATCGGGAACATTTTCCTGTGGCTGTGGAACAACATCGTCTCGCCAGTCGTCGGGTGGATCACCGACAAACTCAACAGCCTGTCGACTTTCATGTCCGGCACGCTAGCACCCGCCATCTCCACGGCGATCGACACCGTGAAGGACATTTTCGACTCGGTCAAGACGAAGGCCACCGATATCGCCGACGGCGTCAAATCGGCCTTCGAGACGATGAAGGACGGCATCGATACCGTCTGGAGTGGAATCAAGGGAATCGCCGCCCGTCCGGTCAACTTCATGATTGACACCGTTTATACGAACGGTGTCAAGAAGCTGGCGGACGGAATCAGTGAGAAACTGGGTCTCGACTTCCGTATGCCGTCGATCGCGAAGATCCCGGGGTACGCCAGTGGCGGCGTTCTTCCCGGCTATACGCCGGGCCGGGACGTGTACCATTTCGTATCCCCTGACGGCGGGGGCCGTCTGGCGCTTTCGGGCGGTGAGGCGATCATGCGTCCGGAGTGGGTGCGCGCTGTGGGCGGGGCGCGGGCCGTGGACGCAATGAACGCGGCGGCCGTCGGTGGCCGGAGGATCCCCGGTGGGGATCGGGGCCGATACGCTGGCGGCGGCCTGTGGGATCGGGTATGGAACGGCGTCAGCGACGGCGTGTCGGCGGTCACCGGGTGGCTGTCGGATGCAGCGGACGCGGTATCGTCGATCATCTCCGACCCCGTGGGCGCGGTGGCGAATCTAGTGCGCAAGCCCGTGGAGGCGCTGGTGAATCAGATCCCGGGCAGCGGTTTCGTCGTGGACACGATGAAGTCGCTGCCGCTCAAGTGGGTCGATGGTTTTGCGGAATGGCTGAAGGGGTCGACGGCGACCATGTCGGCGTCGGATCTGGTGTCGCAGGCTCGTTTGGCGATCGGCACACCGTACGTGTGGGGCGGCGTGAGCGTTCCGGGCGGCGTAGACTGCTCGGGCCTGATCGTGTGGGCCCTGCGCCAGATGGGCCATAATGTGCCGCGGCACACCGCGTCCACATTCCAGGCGGCGTCCACCCCGGGCAATGCCAATACTCCTGGGAACCTGCTCTTCTGGGGCGGTTCTGTGGGGTCCGGGGGTGCGCACCACGTGGCAGTGGCTTCCGGAAACGGGATGATGGTCGAGGCCCCGACATTCGGTGTTCCGGTGCGCGAGATCGGCATTTATGGGGGCCCGTCCGCCGGTGTTTTCAAGTACGACGACGGCGGGTGGCTCCAGCCCGGGCTGCACACGGTCCTCAACGCGACGGGCGAGCCCGAGGCGGTGGCGACGGCATCGCAGTGGGACAAGATCGACCGTCTCGTGGAGGCCCTGGATAACGGAGGTCTGTGGCCGCGAGCGCTCGAGGTGCGTGACGTCGACGGCGTGCTGATCGGTCGTATGCGTGTGGAGGCGGATGCGGCGGTCGATCGGGTCGCCCGTGATCTGGCGGGTCGGCGGAGGGGTGGTGCGCGGTGAGCGGCGTGGTCGTGGAGGACATCACGGCGCAGGCGGGTCACCCGGCCGTGGGAATCACGGGCACGGGGTCCGGCGTGGTGACGGTGACGCGCACAGTCGCCGGCGCCTCGGCGGCGGTGCGCTCGGCCCGGGGAGTCGTGCTGGATGGCGAGGATTTCTGGGAGGATCACGAGGCCCCGCTGGGAGTGGAGGTGACCTACTCGGTCGTCGTCGACGCCACGGGCACGGTGCTGGGGCGTGCGGCGATCACCCTGACCAGCCCGATGGCGTGGATCTCCGATCCGCTGGACTACACGTCGGGGATCGGCATGGACATGGGGGGTCTGCACGACGAGTCGGTGCCGCTGCTGACGGCCGGGTCCCTGGACGCGGTCAAGTGGGAGTCGGTCGGGTCGATGGCGCGGGTGATGGGGTCGCGCGCCCCGGTGCGGCTGGGGGCGGAGCGCGGCTCCGCGTCGTCGCTGGCGGCGGTGATCACCACGTGGGACCGCGATCAGGCGGCGGCGCTGGCGGATCTGCTCGATCAGGCGCCGATCGTGCTGCTGAGAGTCCCCCACGACCCGCTGCTGGCGCTGCGCGGCGGCGGATACGTGGCGGCGGACGTGGCGGCGGCCCGGGTGACGGACGAGGTCGTGGCCTGGACTCTGAGCGGGGACGTGGTGGCCGGGCCGGGTCTGCCGGTGATCATCGCCCGCCACACATACGACTATGTGCGTGAGATCACAGGGGCGCGCACCTACGACGAGGTGCGCGCGATTCAGGGCGGACGCACGTACTCGGCCGTCAAGCGGGACCCGCTCGACGGCCTCCAGTGAGTGTGAGGAGTGAGGAGGGCGACGTGCTGCCGATGACCGATGCCGCCGTGGCGGCCCTGTGCGGGTCGCGCACCCGGGAGCGGGTGCGGGTGGACGCCTACCTGGGGGATGCGCTGGTGGCCGAGGGCCTGGATGTGGAATCGGTGTCCCTGACCTGGGACGCCACCCGGCAGGTCCAGTGCCAGGGCACGATCAAGGTCGCCGATCCGGACGGGACGCTGACGCCGTGGGTGCTGGGAGACGTCCTCGCCCCCGGCGCCCGCCTCCAGGTCACCTACCGCTGCGAGGACGGCTCCACGCTGCCGCGAGCGCTGCTCGTGGTCACGAAAGCGGCGCCGGAGAGCGGCTGGCGGGCGTACCATCTGCGCGACGGCACGGCCAGGTGGGTGCCGACCGGCGGGACGGTCACCCTGAGCGTGGATGACACCATGGCGCTGGTGGTGCGCGACAAATTCCAGGCTCCGCTCTCGCCGGCGACGCCGACCTGCGTGAGCGAGGTGCGCCGACTCCTGACCCGAATAGTGCCGGTAGTCAATGAAACCTCCAACACGGTGACAGTGGCGTCTGGCACCGTCTACGAGCGCGAGCGGGCCGACGCCGTCGATGACCTGCTGGCCCACGCGGGCCTGGAGCGGCGCACGGACGGGGCCGGCGTCATGCACCTGATCGACCCGAAATCCGCGGGGCCGGTGTGGGCGCTGGGAGCGGGCGACGGCGGCGCGACCGTGCGAGTCGACCGGGAGATGAGCCTGGACGACGTCGTCAACTCCGTGGTCGCCTCCTCCTCGGCGACCGGCCAGGAGGAGATCGTCGGGCGCGCCTACCTGCGAGAGGGGGTCGGCCGCTGGGGCGGGCCGCTGGGGAATCACACAAAATTCTACTCCTCACCGCTGATCAGCACGCTGATCGGCGCGGAGGCCGCGGCCCGCACCCGGCTGAGCACCCTGACTCGGGGGCGCTCGACGCTGATCACAGTGGAGTGCCTGCCCCATCCCGGGCTGGAGATCTGGGACACCATCACGATCCCGATCCCCGACCCCTACGGGGCGCTGGAATCCGTGGACGCCGTGGTGCAGACCGTGTCCCTGACCGTCGACCGGTCCGGGCCGGCGGTGTCCACGCTGACGGCGACGGCGCCCACCGACGTCCTCACGGAGATCATGAGGTGGCGGCGGTGAGCGCCCTGGCCGAGATGGTGGCGGGCGCGACGGTGGCCGGCGGCACGCGGCTCGTGGCGGGGACCACGGTCCGCGGCCGGGAGGGCGGCGTGGAGGTCGCGGTGCAGGGGCGGCTCGTGGCGGCCAGGTGGCTGGACACGGCGGCGGCGCGGCCCGGGCAGACGGTCCTCGTGGCGCTCACGTCCGACGGCGTCGGCCAGTCCTCCGCGGTCGTCCTGGGGCGCCTGGGTGCGGAGCCCAGGCCGACGATGGGGATCGTGCGCACCGTCCTGGCCTCCACCGCCGAGGTCGAGGCGGGCGGGACGAGGGTGACCTGCGCGTGGGTGGGGGCGACGGCCCCGGCCGTGGGGGATCGCGTGCGCCTGCTGTGGCAGGGCGCGGAGGCGACGATCCTGGGAGTGTCCGGGTCGACGGCGACCGACGGCGAGGACGGCGGGGCCCTGGCGCCCGAGCAGCCGGTGGGGCCAGCCCCGGCGGGGGTGAGCGTCCTGCGCGCCACGGCGTCGGGATCCTGGGCCGCACGCGGCCGATGGTCCTCCGCCGTGGTGCAGGGGTCGGGCCCCGGCGTGGAGGACTCGCACGGCGGATGGGGATACGGGGCCGGCGTGCGCGCCCTGGCCGGCGTGCGGGTCATCGAGGCGTGGGTGCGGCTGACCGGCCGCGCCGTCTCGGGGACGCCCGATGCCGCACTGACCCTGCGCCTGGCGTGCCACGCGCAGACGGATCTGCTGGAGCGCCCCTCGCCGGTCGGCGCCGTGTGGGAGGCGAGCGTCCCCGGGCGGGCCGCCGCATGGCCCCTCGATGTGCCGATCCCCGCGGAGCGGGCCCAGTGGCTCGTCGATCACGCGGGCGGCCTCATGGTGGGCGGCGGCCCCTACGGGGGCGTGATGGGCCTGGACGCCGGCCCCGAGTCGGGGCGGATCACGATGAACTGGGAAAGAGAGTAAGGAGAATAGATGCCTACTACGCTTTTGAATGGTGTGCGCGTCCCCCAGGGGAGCGACCAGTCCGCCCCCCAGGTGGATATGCGGCTCCTGGGGCAGTCCGTGCGCACGGTCCTGACCGCCGCGTCGCTGACTGACGCGGTCAACGCTGTCAATGCGGCTCGCACGGAGCTGGGCTGGGAGGCGACGCCGTCGAATCCCATTCTGGTGCGCCGCAGCGACCTGGGTGCGATCGCCGTGTGGGACGGGGCGTCGTGGGCCTACAACGTCGATCGCGAATTCGAGCTGATCGCCGCGGAGGCGACGAAGCCCGCGCTCACCGCGATGAGGATCGCCGCGGGTTCGCAGATCCTCACCACCGACGGCGCGGGGAAGGCGGTCCTGGACTGGAGGGTCGCCTTCAAGTATGTGGTCACCATTATTATCGCCACGGGCGACAGGACCGCCGCGCACACGGTCTCCAAGGGTCAGTGGAATAACGTCCAGGGCTGTGACATTTTCGCCGCCTTCGCCAACGGGACGCCGGCGGCGCGCGCGAATGTGCGCGTCAACTACATTGTTATCGGCTGGTAACACGGGAGGATTTCATTTATGAGCACAGTCGCAGACGCATCCGCGGCCCAGGCGGTCTACTGGGCTTTCGCCGGTCCTGATAAGCCCGGCGGAGGCCCTTATTCGGTGGGATATTCTCAGCCCGACCGGCTCGACGTGTACGCCGCCAGTGACGAGATCGGGCGCCTGACCAGGGACACCAACGCCGACTGCGGCACCCTGGTCATGGGCGCCATCAATTATGGGCTGCACAAGACCTACCCGCGCCTCGTGTGGGGGCACCCGGTGCTTTTCGATCTCGACGACTACTGGACCGGGAATCTGCGCGGCGGACTGGAGGCCCGCGGCTACCGGGAGGTCGCCTGGGACGACGCCGACCTGTACCCCGCCGGCGGTTTCCGCGTGGGGGACGTCGTGCTCTCGTCCGGGGAGGAGGGCGGCGTCGGGCACGTGGCCATGGTCGTGGCCGACGGGCCGCTCCTCGCCGAGGCGTGGATCGCCGAGGACGGATCCACCAGCGGCGGCCGCGGAGACTCCACCGGGCAGGAGACCCGGGTGGCGCCCTACGGCGACCACCCTGACACGACGGCTGGGGCGTGGACGTCGTGCCACCGCTTCGACCCCGCCACTTTCGCCGCCCAGCATCCGGACTGCGTCGAGGGCGGCGCACCCGACCCCGCCCCGTCGACACCGGCCCCGCCCGCGGGGAGGCCCGGCCCGCTGCTCGGCATCGACATCTCCAACTGGCAGGCCGGCATCAACCTCGGCGCCGTGAACCCCGACTTCACCATCGTCATGGCCACCCAGGGTGACTGGTTCACGAACCGGTGCTTCGCCGAGCAGGTCGACGCGGCGCTCGCCCTGGGCCGCCCCACCGGCGTCTACCACTACGTCGACGGCTCCGGCGTCGAGGCGGAGGCCGACCACTTCCTCGCCGTCGTCGGAGACCGCATCGGCCGCGTGTTCTGGGCAGTCGACTGGGAGGCCAAGGACAACGGGGCCTGGGGCGACGAGGGGTACCTGCGGGCCGTCGTCGACGCCATCAAGGCCCGCACCGGCCGCCGCGGCCTGCTCTACGCCTCCTCTGACGCCTACCCGGACGCCGTGCAGGCCGCCACCGGGTCGATGCGGTGGGTCGCCCAGTACGCCGACTCCGACCCCACCGGCTGGGACAAGAGCCCCTGGTCGGACGGGTCGTGGACGGCGGACATGCACCAGTACACCGGCACCGGCCGCGTCCCCGGCTACGACGGGAACCTGGACCTGAACCTGTTCAGGGGCGGCGAGGACGATCTGTGGGCCCTGGCTGGTAAGGCGGTGCAGGGGCCCGCCGCCGACGACATCTACATCCTGGAAGGAAACGACATGCGCGTCACCCACATTCTTTTCGCCTACAAGGGCACCATGTACTTGTACTGCGTGCTCGCCAACACGTACACGCCGATCCCCAACGAGGCGACTTTGAAGGACATCAAGTTCATCCTCGCCCGGGCCGGCGCCAAGGTCGAGGACTGGCTCGAGTTCAACAGGGGCTCCTCCCTGGAGGTCGGTAACCTGATGGCCTTCGGACACTACCAACCGCTCGACGGCTAATCCGACCAGAAAGGATTCAGTCGGGCTCATCCCCGACCGATAATTCACCCACTCTGAAAGGAACAATTATGACTACTCTCGCCACCGCCCCGGCCGTCCTGGCCCTGGTGACCCTCGCCAGGGACCTCGGCCTGCCCAAGCGGCTCGCCGCGCCCCTGGCCGTGGTCCTGGGCGTGATCCTGGCCTCGGCCGACCACGCCCTGGCCGGGACCGGGGCCTACGCCGCCGTCGCCGACGGGCTCC
>ERZ772964.184-NODE-184-length-31206-cov-3.7846_pt1 | contig 31206 bp, 19 predicted proteins | sample MGYA00580675_ERZ772964 | MGnify/ENA primary metagenome ERZ772964 (study PRJEB29015, sample SAMEA2737941) | human oral metagenome | biome: human oral; feature: human-associated habitat; material: dental | place: China | collected 2139 ... | reverse complement strand
GCGACGAGGGCATCGTTGGCCACGGCCTCAGGCAGGATCGGATAGTCAACCAGGTGCACAGACTCACCGCCGGTCAAGCCCTTCCAGATCTCCTCGGTCAGCAGGGGCAGCAGAGGCGCGGCCACCTCCATGAGACGCACCAAAGCCGTGTACAGCGTGTCGAAAGCCGCCTGATCCTCATCCCAGAAGCGCTGGCGTTGAGTGCGCACGTACCAGTTCGTCAGCACGTCGAGGTAGTCGCGCACCAGCTCGCAGCCCTTCGCGATGTCGTACTCGTCAAGGCTCGCCTTCACGCCGCTCGCGAGATCTCGCGTGTGGGCCAGCAGGTAGCGGTCCATTTCAACGAGGCCATCAACGACACGTGGGTCACCGAGGTCAAGCAGACGCCCCTCAATGCCTTCGCCCTTGTTCGCAGCTCCCGCGTAGAGGGTGAAGAAGTAGTAGGCGTTCCAGATCGGCAAGAGCACTTGGCGGACGGTGTCGCGAATACCCGCGTCCGTGACCATGAGGTTGCCGCCGCGAACGACGGGTGAACTCATGAGGAACCAGCGCATCGCATCCGATCCGTAGGAGTCGAACACTCCGTTCACGTCCGGGTAGTTGCGCAGCGACTTACTCATCTTGCGCCCGTCGTCGCCCAGGACGATGCCGTGCGAGACGACGTTCGTGAACGCCGGACGATCGAAGAGGGCGGTCGCGAGGACGTGCAGGGTGTAGAACCAGCCGCGGGTCTGACCGATGTATTCGACGATGAAGTCGCCCGGGTAGTGCGACTCGAACCATTCGGCGTTCTCGAAGGGGTAGTGGACCTGCGCATAGGGCATTGATCCGGATTCGAACCAGCAGTCGAGGACGTCGGGGATGCGGCGCATCATGGACTTGCCGCTCGGGTCGTCCGGGTTGGGGCGAACGAGCTCGTCGATGAAGGGGCGGTGCAGGTTGTCGACCTTCACTCCGAAGTCGCGTTCGAGTTCAGCGAATGAGCCGTAGACGTCTTCACGCGGATAGTTCGGGTCGTCCGAACGCCACACGGGGATCGGCGCTCCCCAGAAGCGGTTGCGCGAGATCGACCAGTCGCGCGCGCCAGCGAGCCAGTTACCGAAGATCCCGTCCTTCGTGTGCTCGGGCACCCAGGTGATCTCCTGGTTGAGTTCCACCATGCGGTCGCGGATCGCGGTGACCTTCACGAACCAGGAGGACACGGCCTTGTAGATCAGGGGCTTGCGGCAGCGCCAGCAGTGCGGGTAAGAGTGCACGTAGGACTTCTGCTGGACGAGGACGGCGCGCCGCTCCTCAGGGATGCGAGCCATCGGGCCTGAGCCGTCGCGAAGGTCCACGATGATCGGCTTGTTCGCTTCGAAGACTTGCAGGCCCTCGTAGTCGGTCACTTCGGAGGTGAAGCATCCGCCCTCGTCGACGGGGATGACGGGCTTGATGCCGACCTCCATGCACACGAACATGTCGTCCTCACCGAAGGCGGGGGCGATGTGCACGAGGCCGGTGCCGTCCTCCGTGGACACGTAGTCGCCGGGGATGATGCTCCAGCCGCTCGGACCGGGGGCTGCACCCTCGGATCGGTGTTCGGCGGTGTTGTAGTAGTCGAAGATCGGGTGGTAGCTGCGACCCGCCAGGTCTGAACCCTTCAGGCGTGCAACGACCTCGGGGTTTTCTCCAAGTTCTTTCACGTAGGCACCCAGGCGGGCTTCAGCGAGAATGACGCGCTGACCAGCGAGGGGCGATTCGAGGTCGTCTGCGACACGCACGACCGCGTAGTCGATTGTTGGGCCCACGGCAACGGCCAGGTTCGAGGGGAGCGTCCAGGGCGTGGTCGTCCAGATAAGCACCAGTTCGCTGTCTTCTGCGCCTTCGAGGATCGGCTCAGTGAGACGCATGCCGACAGTGACGGTGTTGTCCTGACGATCCTGGTAGACGTCGTCGTCCATTTTGAGTTCGTGGTTGCTCAGCGGCGTGCGATCGTGCCAGCAGTAGGGCAGGACGCGGTAGCCCTCGTAGGCGAGTTCCTTGTCGTAGAGGGTCTTGAACGCCCAGATGACCGACTCCATGTATTCGGGGTCGAGGGTCTTGTAGTCGTTCTTGAAGTCGACCCAGCGGGCCTGACGGGTGACGTAGTCCTCCCACTCGTCGGTGTAGCGCAGGACAGAGCTGTGGCAGGCCTCGTTGAAGGCGCCGATGCCGAGGCCGCCTTCGCGGGTGATTTCTGTGACGTCTTCGATGCCGAGGATGCGCTGCGCTTCGAGTTCGGCGGGCAGGCCGTGGGTGTCCCAGCCGAAGCGGCGTTCAACACGGTGGCCGAGCATGGTCTGGTAGCGGCCGACGGTGTCCTTCACATAGCCGGTGAGGAGGTGTCCGTAGTGCGGGAGGCCGTTGGCGAAGGGCGGGCCGTCGTAGAAGACGAATTCGTTGTGTCCGCCTTCGCCCGCTGGACGATTGTCAATGGACTTTTGGAAGGTGTCGTTGGTGGCCCAAAAGGCCAGTGTTTCGCCTTCCATCTGCGGGAAGGACGGGTTCGCGTCCACTTCGGTGTCGCGGTGGCGCGGATAGTAGCCGTGCTTCGTCATGGTGTCCTCGTCTGTTCGTTGCACAGGGACGAGGACCGGCGACGCCGGCACCCGCGGTACCACCCCGCTTGCCTCTCCTTCGATTGTCGAGGGCGAGGCCGCTTGATTCTCAGCTGTGACGGGCTGACCCGTTCGGTTCTAATGGGGCGCGCGAGCGCGCCTGTTCTTCCGAAGACTCCCCGGTGATATCCCTGTGCCTCCTCGTGGGCGGCATGGGGCCGGTTCAGCGTCGGGCTCGAGTCTAACTGAGAGGAGCGCGTGGACGCGCATCCGCTCACGTGGGCTGGGCCTCAGTGGCGGGGTACTCCCAGGCGTTGAGGTGCGGAGTCTTGGTGACGAGGGCGGGGTTCCGACGACGAGGGCCGGAGTCCCAAGGACGAGGTCGGGGCGTTCATGGCGCGGCTGGTGGGTATCTCCTCAGCGGCGCCGGAAGCGTGGGGGTCCTCGGTGAGGGGCAAAGGAGACACCCCCTGATGCGAGATGAAGTGATGAGTTGGCGACTGCATGCACGCTTCTCAGCTCCTAGACGCGACGCCCTTGGGTAGGCGGAGGGCGCCTTCGAGAGTCGCCCGATCCATTCTGGCCCTCGGATCATTCAAGGAGAGCCACGCGCTTTCGCAGTGGAATGCTTGCAGAGTCTGAGGGGTGAGGGTGTAAGTGCGGAGGGCCTTTTGTACAACACTCATTCCTTTGAGGTAGCGAAGCCCGGCGTAGTTGCGGGGAGCTCCCGCACTGGTGAGTCCGAAGTTGTACCAGCGCACGCTTTCTTGGTCCGCGAGCGCCAAGAGCGTGTGTCTTAGATCGCGGACGCCGGGGAGTGCGAAGCGGCCGCTTGCCTTGTCACCGGTAGTGCCCCACATAGCGAGGATGTCGAGGCATCCTTCGTCAAGAAGCACGGATTCGAGGAGCGCCGGGATCAAGTGCATGTTGACTGTGTGCTGCGCCTCGTAGGAGGCGAAATCCGCGAGTGCATCGGCGATAGCGAGCCCTCCCTTGTTGATGATTCCCCTGAAGGGGCCCATCGTCAGGAAGAGGACGCGCGTGAAGGGATGTTTTCCCGGTGTGGTGAGCGGATTGGCCGCGAGAGCCCGAATATCCCGGGTGGTCGCGTCATCGGCAAGCTTTCCCTCCCGGGCGTTCGCCGCTGTGTTCGGGTTCATTCCGAGCACGACGAGGGTCCTGGGTTTCTCCTCCGCCTCCCCCAGGGGAACTCTCTCCCCCACGGCGCTTGTCTCCCCCATGTCCCCCTCGGGAGTCCTCGCCTCCGCGGTCCTCTTTTCACTGGCTTGGGACACCCGAGAGGTGGCGGGGGCGGCGTAGAGGTAGCGGAAGCCTAAGGGAACTTTGAGACTCGGCGCCGATTCGATGCTGATAAAGGCCCGTGGCTGTGCGAGGGCACTGGGGAGCAGTTCCTCGATCCTTCCACTCAAGGTGAGATCCACTCCGTCGCCATAATCCCTGGCAAGGGTGAGTTCCATGGGCTCTCTCCGTCTTCTGTCCATTCTTCTCACTCTCAGCGTATTCACGGGCTGCGCCACTTTCTCAAACTCGAACGCTTCGTTCCGTAAGGCCTTCGCCTTCAGCGTGGACGGCCCAGCGTGAAAATGAGAGCATCACCAAGCTCTGGCACTTGCACAGGCTCAGCGTCGGCAAGACAGCGAGCCAGCAAAACCCCTGAGCCCCCACCGCGCTCCAGCACCGGCACTCGCACACGCTCGGCGCCAGCAAGAAAGCAAGCACTCTGAGCCCTCAGAGCACCTTTGCAGCTCATACCCCTTTTCGTTGTCGCGGCCACGCGCAAGAATCTGCTTTTCATCGTCATTGCGCCATTCACACGAGTTCAGAGCGAACAGCTGGGAGGAGTAGCTCCGTCCTCGTCAATGTCAACGGGGCCGCAGGGGCCGATCGCTTCGAAGCGGAACGCTCGCGCGGGAATGATGAGTCCGCGCCGCTTTGCGACAATGAGCAGGAAGACGCCAAGCCCCGCGCAGAAGAACACGGCGCTGATGGCCCCCTCGAAGCCCATCTCCCCGCCCGTGAGCCACCAGGGGCCTTCAATGCGTGCGGATAGGAGTCCAGTGTTCTCTAGGCCGTTACCCGACACATCGGAGGAGAAGATTCCACCTTGGACGAAGTTCCACGAAGCATGCAGGCCGATGACCATCCACAGTCGGCGGGTGACGATGTAGCTAGCTCCCAGGAGAACTCCTGCTTCGAGGGCGATCGCAAGACCTCCCCACCACTCGGCTTGGGGGTTCATGAGATGGGCGGCGCCAAAGAGTGCGGAGGTGAGTCCCAGAGCCCACCAGGAACCGAGTCTGTGCTCAATGAGGCGGAGGAGGCCTGCACGGAAGATGATCTCTTCAGTGACACTGGCGACAAGGGAGTCAGCTGCGGCCATCCCGACAAGAGCGTTCGGGTTGATTCCTTCTACTCGGTAGGCTCCGGCGAGCCATGCGGAGGCGACGACTGCGCTCATGAGGAGGGCTCCGAGGACGAGTCCAGCGAGGAGTTCTTTCCACCAGTTGAGACGCTCGAAGTCCGAGGCGGGGCGCCTGCCGATCACTCGAAGGGCGAGGAGGTACACGCCGACGGCCAGTGCAATGGTGACAAGGGCTCGGATGATGAAAACGGTCGTCGCTGTGAAAGAGATAGCGAGGGCTTCGCTGATCGTTGTTGTGACGATCTGTGCTGCCACCATCCCGAAGAAGAGGACGAGTCCTTGGAGGATCGGCATTCTTCCCGTCGAGGGTAGTGCCGTGAGAGCCTTTGGCCCTGGAGCTGGGATGAGTGGGGCGCCCTCATCGGCGCGCTCGGGCGGAGTCCAGATCGTCATCCTCCCAGTGTCGCAAAGGAGCACCATGACCTGCACTTTCTCTCGCAGTACCATTCTCAAATTCGCAGCCCTGCCCCTCGTCATGATGAAAAGCGCTGGATCCTGCACTTCTCTGCACTGCAGGCGAGCCCGCCTGTGGTTCCTGCAAGAGCCCCTCCGGCATGCTGCTCTCCCCCACCCGCAGCGTGCCCCTACAGATACAGACAGATTCCCCAATCAAGGAACAACGACGAAGGATCCTTCCCCTTTCGACTGCGGAGTGTTCCCAGTCCGACACCCCTATCCATTATTCGGACAGAGCTATATGCAGGCCATCACCTCCATTACTCTCGCCCTCATGATGACTTGCAGCACCCGCAACTGGTGGTGGCTCTCCTAAGGGGCGAGCCGCAGTTAGTCATACCCATTGAGCTCGCCCTTCTGGCGGGCTTTTTCATTGTCCGGGCCCGCCTGAGCACTCGACCTCGTACCTCAGGAGTAAACCCATGACCGCAACCCACACCACCGCCGAACGCGAAGCCTCCGCCCCCGCTGGAGCCGCCCCAACCGCAAACCGTGTCCCCACCGGGCACATCGATGGCCTTCCCGCCCCCGCCCCGCGTGACACGATCCTTCCCGCCTATTTCGGCCGCTTCGGCGGACAGGAAGTCCCCGACTTCCTCCTGCCTGCCCTCGACGAACTCGAAGCCGCATACGTCGAGGCGATGGCGGACCCCGAGTTCCATGCGGAACTCGACCGTCTTCGCCGCACCTACCTGGGCCGCGAGACCCCAATCTACGAGTGCATGAATCTGCCGGTAGAGGGCGGTGCTCGAATCGTCCTCAAACGCGAAGATCTCGCCCACGGGGGCGCTCACAAAGGCAATAACGTGCTCGGACAAGCACTTTTAGCCAAGCGCATGGGCAAAAAGCGTCTCATCGCGGAAACCGGGGCCGGCCAGCATGGGACGGCCACTGCGATGGTCGCGGCCCTCATGGGCATGGAATGCACGATCTACATGGGCGCCCACGACGTTGAACGCCAACAGCCGAATGTCGCGCGAATGAAGCTCATGGGCGCGAGTGTCGTCCCGGTGACTCGCGGCAACGCCGGTTTGAAGGACGCGATCGACGTTGCTCTCGAAGAATGGAGCACTCGCCTGGAGGACACCTTCTACCTCCTCGGCTCTGCAACCGGCCCCCATCCCTTCCCCTCGATTGTCCGTCAGTTCCAATCCGTGATTTCCGAGGAGTCGCGCGCCCAGTTCCTCTCCGAGTTCGGGCGGCTGCCCGATGCGGTGATTGCAGCGGTCGGCGGAGGTTCCAACGCCATCGGCGCCTTCGCCCACTACCTTGAGGATGAGGGGGTTGAGCTCATCGGTGTTGAGCCTGCAGGCAAGGGCCTGGATTCAGGAGAGCACGGGGCACCGATCTGCGCGGGTCGTGTGGGTTCCCTGCACGGCATGCGTTCCTTCGTCATGATGGATGACGAGGGCGATCTGCTCCCCTCTCATTCGATCTCTGCGGGCCTTGACTATCCTTCGGTCGGTCCCGAGCATGCGATGCTCGCTGAGACGGGACGCGTTCGCTACGTGGGGATCACCGACGATGAGGCTCTCGATGCTTTCAAGGTCTTGTCTCGTTTCGAGGGGATCATCCCGGCGATGGAGTCCTCGCATGCGATTGCGCAGGCCTTGAAGATGGCTCGAGAGCTCGCTGCTTCCCAGGAGTCGGGTGAGGATGTGCCGCTTCTGCTGGTGAATCTTTCGGGCCGTGGGGATAAAGACATGGAGCAGGTCGCAGACAAACTCTGAGTCCTGGGAGCGCCCCGAAGATTTTTGCCCCGGAGGGAATCCCCACGGCTTTTTCTCACCCATGAGGACGACCCAAGGTTTCTTCCCTCTTACGAGGGAAGTCTCGAGTTGTCTTCTCACCCACGAGGAGAAGAGCGTTCCTTGGCGAGTGCATCCCTGTGCCGAAGGGTCCTCCTCATGACGAGGGTGAAAGCCGCGGCTGTCGATCCTCGTCGCAAGACTCTTCGGGTCCTCCTCATGCACGAGGGTGAAAGGGGCTCTGTATGAGGGGCGGGTTCTGGCGTCACTGCTGGAACCCGCCCCTCACGCTTCGCATCGGGTCTTCCTCACGACACTCGGTGTACCTTCATCCGCGTTTGTTCCTCCGCCGTTGACAAGGAAACAAGGGACCGGCTTGTTTCCCGGAGCCTGCCAGGAGCACACTGCACCCATGGAGGATCTGCGAATCGAGGCCGGGCCAGGCTGCCCGAAGGGGCTTGTTGTGCCTGCGGGCGAGCTCGTCGAACGCTTCTCGCACTCCTCAGGACCTGGAGGTCAAGGTGTCAACACTTCCGATTCCAGGGTGCAGCTCTCCTTCGATGTGACAACGACGAGCGCACTCAACGAGCGTCAACGTGAGCGCGCTGTGAAGGCTTTGGCTGGGAGGCTCGTCGATGGGGTCCTGACGATCACCGCGTCCGAGCAGCGTTCTCAGTTCGCGAATCGGAAGGCCGCGAGGCAGCGACTCGCAGCGCTCCTCAGATCCAGTCTCGCTCCACTCCCCCAACGGCGGGCAAGTAAACCGACGCGGGCTTCGAAGCTCCAGCGTCTACGCGACAAGCGCATCCGCTCTGAATTGAAGGCTCAGCGTCGCCGCCCCTTCGCGGATTAACGGCTATCTCCTGCCCGAGCCGTAGGCACCGAGGCGTAGGTGGCGAGACGAGCCCAGTCTCTCCCCCGCTTCGGGGTCCTCGCGGGCTCGCCCCTGAGGTGCGAGGAGTGTATCGCGTTTGCGCAGGTCAAACCATGTGGAACTCAGGTCACCCTTTGCGCGCGTTACGTGTGTACAGGGGGCAAGCATCAAAGTTCGAGATTTGCTTCACCCCTGACGCGTCTGGAGTGTGTTATCGGGGGTACCCTTCGACGTCCAGCAGCCGTCTTCACCCCTGACGTGCGAGGAGTGTGTTCGTCGCCTGGGCGACAGGTCGCAGGATCATCGAATCAATATTCACATGTGCAGGGCGTGTGAGGGCCCAGCAGATCGCGTCCGCAACATCATCGGCGAGCAAAGGCTCGGCGACGCCCTCGTACACCTTCGCTGCGGCTTCTTCAGAGCCCAAGCGGTTGAGCGAGAACTCAGGGGTCTTCACCATCCCAGGCGCGATCTCTATGATGCGGACAGGCTCTCCGACGAGCTCTTGGCGCAAGGTGTTGGCAATGATGCGTTCGGCGTGCTTCGCAGCGACGTAGCCTCCACCTCCCGGGTAAGTGTCGTGTGCCGCAGTCGAGGTGAGGAACACGAGGTCGCCGCCCCTCTCGCGCATTCCCGAAAGGAAAGCCCGGGTGGTGCGCAAGGCGGTCATGACATTGCGGTGATACATCGCGATCCAGCGATCCGGATCGGCGTGCGCAATCGTGTCCACCCCCAGGGCGCCGCCCGCATTATTCACTAGGGCATCCACGGGCCCACCTTCGAGGACTCTGGCAGCCAAGGCGCCGACAGCCGTTTCATCGCTCAGGTCTGCGGCCACATATTCGCATCCCGTTTCGGCGGCCAGGGCGGCGAGGCGCTCTTCACGGCGCGCGACGGCGACGACATCCCAGCCAAGTTCGCGCAGACGACGGACAGTTGCCTCGCCGATGCCGGTTGACGCTCCTGTTACGAGGGCGCGTTTGACGCTTTCACTCATGATGTCCTCCTCGTCGATGATCTCAAGGGAGACTACTCCTCATGTGTGAAGTGCCCCCCTTAGGCTCGCCGGGCTGAGAGGCTAGCCCCTGTGCCCTGTCCTACCCAGCTGTTTGGATGCGGCGCTTGTGCTTGGTGACAGGGCCGATATTCACCGACCCTTCTGGCCTCTTTGCTCAGGGGTGGAGCTTCCGATTGGCGGCACGGCTAGGGCCTCCACTATTGTCGCCCGTTCAGGCCTGTGGTGTTTGAATCCCCGAAGCTCCAGGCGCCTTGGCGGCCCCGTCCTTCATTTCCCTGGGCGAGGGCGCAGGCCCTTGACCGGGAAGCGGAAAGGAAGCTCCCGTGTCCTTCTTGCGCAAGAATCTGGGTTGGGCGGGCTTTAAGCGACGCAGGAGCAAACGGAGCAGAACGAGGAGGATTGCGAAGAGCACAATCCACGGGAGCAGAATGATGAGGACGTAGCCAATCGCTTCCATCCCCCCGGTAAAGATCTGCCAGGAACGCTCCCAGGCGCCGATCGACGGAGTCGGAGCGACCGAAGAAGACGAGAACTCAACCTCAAGGGTCGAATACTGGACTTCATCTTCGTACCAGGCCCGCTGCGCTCTGAGGGAATCAAGATCGGCCTGGCGCGAGGTGAGTTCACGTTCCGCTTCAAGAAGGTCAGCGGTCGAAGCTGCGGACTTCATGAGTTCCATCAGGCGATCAATGGACTCTTTGAGGGCGGCCATTCGCGCGTCGAGGTCGGCGATCTGTGCTCCCACCTCTTCAGTGTGGATCTCTTCGCGCGTCACCGAGCCGAGTTCTCGAAGCTGAGCGAGAGTGTCCTCGTAGGCGTCTGCAGGAATCCGAAAAGTCGCCCGAGCGCTCAGGGTCTGAGTCGAACTCTGCGAGGCGTAATCGGTTCGCCCTCCCGCATTCTTCACGATCTCTTGAGCCGATGCAGATGCGGCGAGAGGATCGTCAACGCTCAGACGCAAAGACCCAGTGACAATCACCTGGGACTCGATGGCACTGGCATCCCGGGCCGCCTCCGCCGAGTCTAAGGCAGGGGCACTCCCGACCCGCTGAGCCCCAGGATCTTTGGTTTCCCTTGCGAAGTCATCCATGGTGTAGGCGGACTCCTTCGGGTACGAAGAATCCGATGCTGAACCCGAAAAGTTCGACGCACCGCATCCTGAAAGGCCCAGTGCCGCGATGATGAGCGGAATGACGACTAAACCTCTCAGGCCTTTTCGGGCGCGCTCACCGCTCGTCGAAGGGCGAAGGGTTTTTCCGGTCATGATTCCTCCTCGGATTTCAGTCCTTGTCCCTAGCGTCTCGAATTCTGCGCCGGAATGGAAGCCCCTCAGAGCCATATTGGCAGATCCGAGGCACTGCGAGGAGGAGCCGGCCGCCCCGAGAAGACTCCAGGCGCTCCACAGTGAAGCCCCGGTCCCCCGGGGAAAACCCCGGGTATCACAAGGAGACCCCAGCGCCCTGAGGAAGATCCGAAACGACTGGAGAGAAGACTCAGCCTCCTTCAAGAACCCCCGCGAAGTTCAGGCTGTTCCGAGAAGAGCCCAGGCATCTCAAGGAGAATCCCCATGCCAGAGCGGATGTGCTTCGACGCCGACGGGATGAATCCCGTCGGTGCCGTGAGCGTCCTCGTCTGGGGCATGGTGCCCCTACGAGGATCAGTGCAGGCCGTAGGCCTTATGGATGAGCCAGATCGGGTGGACGACGTTCGCGCCGGTCGCGGTGCGCAGCTGCCAACGGCAAGTCTCCGTATCGCAGGCGGCGAGTTCGACATTGACCTGCTTGATGAAGTCGAAGACCGGCTTACCCACGGCCTGGGCGATGTCGTACTTCTCCTTCTTCATGCCGTAGGTGCCCGCGATACCACAGCAGGGCTGGTTCGATTCCTTGACCGTGACACCGGGAATGAGTTCCATGAGCTCCACGGCCGGCAGACCAAGCCCCTGGGACTTGAGCTGGCAAGGCGCGTGGTAGGGGATCGTAATCTCCATGGGTTGGAAGTTCAGGTCGAGTTCGCCCTTATCGTGCAGGTGCATGAGGAACTCGCAGATGTCCCACATGCGCGAGCCGACATCCCGCAGCTCAGGAGTGTCCATTTCGAGGATCTCGTTGGCTTCGTGGCGCAGCATGCCCGCGCAAGAGCCGGACGCGGAAATGATCGGCGCATTGCGGTTCGCCTTGCGCAGGTCATGCGTCAGCTTCGACACGTACTTTCGAGACTCGTCGTATAGGCCGTTCGACTGCAGGGCGAGGCCGCAGCAGCCGTGATGCGGGACGAGAACTTCATATCCGAGGTGTTCAAGGACTTGGACCGAGTGGATGGAGGTCTCGACCTCGAAGTACTGGCCGGCGCAGCCGTGGAAGAAGATGACCTGTCCCTTGCGTCCCGAACCGGGAAGGGGGGTGTGCTTCTTGAACCAGCTTTCGAAGGTGCGGCCCGCAGAGCGGGGCATCGGCGCATTGCGGTGAACGCCGATGACCTTCTCCATCGCGATGCGGATCGCTTTGACGTCGAGCGCCCAGTTCGCGATCGGAGCGACGGGTGTCATCACGGTGCCGATGAACCCGGTGCGGCCAATGAGGTGGTCGCGTGGCGGGATGCCCTTCTCCTTCTTCATTGCGGTGCGGGCGTGGTGGATCATTTCCGTGACCTTCACACCCTGCGGGCACACGAGCGTGCAGGTGCCGCACGAGGAGCAGTAGTCGATCGAGGAGTCGACGATCTGCCCGTCCTTGCGGTAGCGCTCGGCCTGCGGACCGGAGTACTTCGGCCCAGCGAAGAGGTCGGTGACGCGCATGACGGGGCACTGGGTCTCACAGATCGTGCACTTGACGCAGGCGTCCAAAGTGGAGCGGAGGCCGAAGTCCTCTTCCTTCAACGACAGGACACTCATTTCTTCGATGGTCATTTCAGGCTCCCGAGGATCTGATCGGCCGCACGAAGCGCCGAAGCGAGGGCAATGCCTTCACCGGACTTCTCGCGCCAGCGGGTGGCTCCGGCGAGGTTTCCGCCGGCAGCGTAGACATTCGAGTAGACGGGTTTCTTGTTGGCGTCGAGAGGATGCATCGCATCGTCGACGTCGAGGCCCGCGAGGAAGACCGGCTGCTCGCAGCCCCAGAAGTCTCCATGAAGGAGCTGGCCCTCGGCACCGAGGATCGGCAGTCCGAGAATCGAGTCGGTGACGGTCCCGTAGGAGTCCATGTCGAGGGCTCCGGATTCGAAGCCGCCCCCCGCGAGGACAACGTTCTTCGTTTCGATGCGGGTCGGACGCCCGGCGGTCGAGATGCTGACGGCTGTGACGGCCCCGTCTTTGGTCTCGACGCCGGTGACGTGTGAGCCGATGATGAAGCGGGCTTGTGCCTTCACGAGGGCGGTGAGCTCCTGGTTGAGGCGCATGCCCGGAATCGAGGGCGGCTGCATCGCGATCTCGAAGACCTCGTGTCCGAGGCGCTTTTCGATGTCCTTCCATGCGTCCAGATCGTTCAGGCCGAGGACTGCGGGCAGACCGACGACTTCCCCTTCTCTGAGGTGCGGGGCGATCGCTGCGACGAAGCGCTCACGCATTGCGGCATTGTCGAGGGCGCGCGCATGGTTCGTTCCGGTGGTGTCGACCTCGTCCTTTCGGATCTCAACATCGACGATGAGGGAGCGCACCTGGATGGGCGCCCCATCCGCAGTGGTCTGACGCGAAAGGTTCTCAGCGATGATCTTCGGGTAGAAGTCTTTGAGTCGCTTCAATCCGACGATCACGTAGGACTTGCCCGCAGCAAGGATGCCCGCGGCCATGGACGGCTGATACAGGCTCGTCGGGCGCAAGGCGCCGAGCGAAGTCGGGATGATGACGTTCTGGCGTGGATCGCCGACGAGGAGCTTCGGGCCGAGGACCTCCTTGAGCCAATTCGCAGACTCGGCGATGAACTCGGGCGTGAAGTGCGAGTAGGGGTGTCCGGGGCGCGAAGCGATGTGCGTTTCTACCTCGGCGAGGGGCTGGGCGACGCGACCTGAGTCGGAGTATCCGAGAAGGTCGACGGTGCCCTGCGAAAGTTGAAGGCCTCCGATTCCCTTCGTGACGAGGGTGACCTTCGCGCCGCCGTGTGCAAGACGGAGAGCTGCGGTAAGACCGGCGAGGCCGGCGCCGATGACGACGGCGTCTCTCATCGGTGATCCTCCTTTTCACTGTCTGTTGTCGCCTGGGCTCCCTTGGTGGCCGTGGTGTCTTGACCGAAGGACGCGAATTCGGGGCTGGGAGTTGCGCTTGCTGGCAGGTGCTCGACATCGAGCATTCCTTCGTGAATCCAGTTGTCGAGGGCGGTTTGGCGCAGCTGCTTGCCGTAGAGGATGGGCCACAGGCCGATCCAGCGGTTCTTCAGGAAGTTCCTGAACAGCTCGTTTGCTTTGAGCGAGTCGATGTCGCCGCGCTCGTGTGCGATGCCTGTGGCGCGCTGCGAGCAGAAGCCGCCCTGGCAGGGGCCCATTCCGAGGCGCACTTGACGGCGAACGTCGTCGAGTTGGGCGCCGGGCAGGGTGTCCATGACTTCTTCGAGTTTCGTGCGAGTGATGAGTTCGCATTCGCAGATGATCTGGTCGTGGCTGGGGGCCACGTTCTTGTGCTCGATCTCTTCGAGGCGGTGCCCGATTGTGTAGAGCTTCTGTTCGACGGCTGGGGGCACTGCTTCGAATGCGGTCTTGCATTCGCGCTTCTCGCCCATCTCCTCGCACATGATGTTGACGATGCGCTCGGCCATGAGGCGGTAGGTCGTGAGTTTGCCTCCGGCGATGGTGAGCATGCCGGAGACGCCGTCGCGGGAGTGGTGGTCGATGACGCTCATGCCGCGCGCCATGTGTCGGGTGTCCGAGGCTGCGACGCGAGAGTCCTTGACGAGGGGACGCGCACCGGCCCAGGCGTGCAGCGGGCGGGCTTTGCGGAAGCCGGGGACCATCGCTTCGCCCGATTCGAGCATCTGTTGGACCTGATCGGCGGGGATCGAGAGCTTGTCAGGGTCTTCCGCCTTGAGGTCGGTGGTGCCGATGATGCAGACCGGGTGGTCGGGAACGAGGATGTCGCCGTCGGCGGGCCAGATGCACCGGTTGAGGACCGTCTGAGTGAGGCGGTAGTTCATTGCGATCATGATGCCCGCACCGGGGACGACGTCAACGCCGTGGCATTCGGCGAGGGCGGCGATCTGACCGGCCCAGGGGCCACCGCAGTTGAGGACGAATGAGCATTCGATGCGCAGGTCCTCTCCGGTGCGAAGATTGTGAACGATGACGGCGCTAATGCGGTCGCCTTCCCGTTCGATCTTCTCGACGCGGTGATAGGTGTAGATCTCGGCGCCGTAGGCCTGTGCGGAGCGGATCGCTCCCCAGCTCATCTGCCAGCCGTCCACAGCCCCGTCGAGGACTTCGAAGGCCCGTTTGAGACCGGGATCGAGTCGGGGTTCGCGCTTGAAGGCCTCTTTCAGGCTGATCTCCTGAGCGGGGACCTTCGTGGCGGCTGCGCGTTCGAGGAACTTGTCGGCGTATTCCTCATCGTCTTGGGATGTGACAACGAAGAGCCCGCCGGTCGCTTCGATCGCGTTGGAGTTGATCCTCTTGAGGATCTCATTCTCCTCGGCGCATTCGGTCGCGGATTCGGGGTCGGAGGCGATGTAGCGCCCGCCGGAGTGCAGGAGGCCGTGGAAGCGTCCTGATGTTCCTTGTGCAATGTCGTATCGCTCGACGAGGACGGTCCTGAACCCGCGCATTGCGACGTCGCGCACGACGCCTGCTCCGGTGGAACCGCCGCCGATGACGACAACGTCCGTGTTGATCGTCTTCACCATTCGTTCCCTTCACAGTGGAAGCTGTCGGGGCGCACACGACCCCGTCGTCGTCCTCATGATGCCCCGAAGAACGCCTCCTGCACGCCTGTTTCACACCTTTTGCACATCTGTTCACGGGGATATTTCACACCCTTTCAATTTGCGGCTCGACACACCGAAACTCGCATCATTGCACCATTTTCTCCCCATTTTCACAGCACTGGAATCACGATATTCCGCCCTCGAAAACAGGGGCTCCACCTCCCGCGTCAACGCCACAACTCCTCCGCTGTGCCTCAACACCCCCGCGCCCCCTAAAGTGGCGGGCATGACTGAGCAGCTTCTAGCACACGTCCTCGACACTTCGGCCCGCGACGAGTCGATCCGCCCACAAGACGACTTCTACCGGCATGTGAACGGCACCTGGCTGGCGACCCACGAAATCCCAGCCGAACGCCCCATTGATGGCACCTTCCACTTTCTTCTTGACCTCTCCGAAGAACGAGGCAAGGCGATCGCCGAAGACGCCGCCGCCAATCTCCTCGAAGACGAGGACGCCGAACTCATCACGACCCTGTGGGCCGCGTTCATGGACGAGGAGCGGATCGAAGCCGATGGCCTCGCCCCTCTTACAGCCGCATTCGATGCCGTCAAGGACGCGAAGGACCGCAGCGAACTCGCCAAGCTTTCCGGGAAGTTCTCTTCCTTCGGCCTCGGGACCTTCTTCGGCGTGCACGTCGGCACTGACCTGCATGATTCGAATGCGCGAATGCTCGACTTCTACCAGGCAGGCATCGGATTGCCCGATGAGGCCTACTATCGCGAGGATTCCTACGAGCAGATCCGCCAGGACTACCTCGCCCACCTGGCAAAGCTCCTCGCCCTCGCCGAACTCACTCCCGATGCCCACGACGGGGCTCAGATCTTGATGGACCTGGAAACGGCTTTCGCCTCGCATCATCGCGATTCAGTATCGAACCGAGACCCTCTTCTCTCAGACAACCAGGTGACCTGGGCGCAGCTGAAGGAAGACGCCCCCGGTTTCGACTGGCAAGCCTGGGCCGAGGGTATCGGCCTGCCCGTCGAGGAAGGCACTCTCGTCAACATCTCGCAGCCCGACTTCCTCACTGCAGGCGCCCACGTCTGGTCGCAAACCCCCATCGAAGACCTGCGTTTGAGCATGCTGACGACGCTCGTCGATTCGAACGCCTCATTGCTTCCCTCAGCCTTCGTCGAGGAGAACTTCGATTTCTTCGGCCGCATCCTGTCGGGCACGAAGGAGTTGCGCCCCAGATGGAAGCGCGCGCTGAGCCTGATCGAAGCCCACGCCGGAGAATCCCTCGGCCGCATCTGGGTGAGTAGGCACTTCCCTCCCGCTTCGAAAGATCGTATGGATGCCCTGGTGGCGGGCCTTCTTGAAGCCTATGGCGAGGCGATTGGAGAGTGCACGTGGATGGGCGAGGGCACGAAGGCGAAGGCCTTGGAAAAGCTCTCGACCTTCCGCCCGAAGATCGGCTACCCGCCCAAGTGGCGCGATATGTCGGATCTTCGCCTCGATCCTCGCGCCACGCTCCTCGAGCATGTTGTTGCGGCTCGCGCATTCGAAATTCGACGCGAATTCAAGAAGCTCTCAGAGCCCGTCGACCGTGATGAATGGTTCATGACCCCGCAGACGGTGAACGCCTACTACAACCCGACTCTCAATGAGATCGTGTTCCCCGCCGCGATCCTTCAGCCCCCATTCTTCGACCCGCAAGCCGATGACGCGGTGAATTTCGGGGCGATCGGCGCGGTCATCGGCCACGAGATCGGCCACGGCTTCGACGATTCAGGTTCGCGTTTCGACGCGCACGGCAATCTTGAGAACTGGTGGGACGAAGAAGACCGTTCGAGTTTCGAAGCACTGACCTCCCTCCTCGTGGATCAATACTCCGTATTGACTCCCAAAGACCTGGAAGGAGAAAACGCCCCGACAGTCAATGGCGCCCTGACCCTCGGGGAGAACATCGGCGACCTCGCGGGCCTGTCGATCGCCTGGCGCGCCTGGGTGAACGCTTTGAAGGCGAAAGGGCTCACTCCCCAGAGCGCTCCCGTCATTGATGGTCTCAGCGGCCCCAAGCGTTTCTTCTACGCCTGGGCGAGGGGGTGGCGCACGGCCACACGTCCCGAATTCGCAGCCCAGATGCTCGCCGTAGACCCCCACTCCCCCGCTGAATTCCGCTGCAACCAGATTTTGAAGAACATTGACGAATTCCACGCCGCATTCGATGTGCGCGAGGGCGATGGGATGTTCCTCGAAGAGGGTGAGCGCGTCCACATCTGGTGAGCTCTCAGACGACGCGCGTGCGATTCGGCCTGATCTTTGGGAAAATGACCAGGATGCGTGCTCGCCACGCCAGTCCCAGAAGTGTTTTTGCGAAAGGTGTCCCATGCCGGGCCTGAATCTCACCCGAGAAGAGGCTTCTGCTCGCGCGGAAGTCATCCGAGTCCTCCACTACGACATTGCGCTCGACCTGACGACGGGGTCGACGGATTTCGCATCGAGCACCCGTATCGAGTTCGATGCGAACGAGGGGGCCTCCACTTTCGCCGACCTCGTCTCGAACAAGGTCCATTCGATCCGCCTCAACGGTGTCGAGCTGGGCGCCCAAGCGCACCAGGACCACCGCATCACCCTCAACGATCTGGCTGAGCACAATGTCCTCGAGGTCGAGGCCGACTGCCAGTACATGCACACCGGCGAGGGCCTGCACCGCTTCACTGATCCTGCCGATGGCAAGGACTACTGCTACTCACAGTTCGAGGTCCCGGATGCTCGGCGCGTGTACACGACCTTCGAGCAGCCCGACCTCAAAGCGACTTTCACCCTGACGGTGACAGCACCTGCGGGCTGGACCGTTTTCTCGAACGCCCCGACCCCGGCGGCTGAAGTCGATGGGGAGCGTTGGATCTACCGTTTCGCCGAAACGGAGAAGATGTCGACCTACATTACGGCGATCGTCGCAGGCCCTTATGAGGGCGTACGTGACTCCCTGGTGTCTTCCGATGGGCGCACCATCGACCTCGGCGTCTGGTGCCGTGCCTCACTCATCGAGCATCTTGATGCGCAGCGCATCATCGACACCACCCGCAAGGGCTTCGCATTCTTCGAGCAGCAGTACGGCATCGCCTACCCCTTCACGAAGTACGATCAGATCTTCGTTCCTGAGTACAACGCTGGAGCCATGGAGAACGCCGGGTGCATCACCTTCCGCGACTCCTACGTGTTCCGTACCCGCCCAACATCGGCTCAACTTGAGACTCGCGCAAACACGATCCTCCACGAGCTCGCCCATATGTGGTTCGGCGACCTTGTGACAATGAAGTGGTGGAACGATCTGTGGCTCAACGAGTCCTTCGCCGAGTTCATGAGCCACCTCGCCCTCGCTGAGGGCACAGAGTTCACCGACGCGTGGACCGGCTTCATGCTGCGCAAGGATTGGGGACTCAAACAAGATCAGCTCCCCACGACCCACCCGATCGCCGCCACGATCCGCGATCTTGCCGACATCGAGGTGAACTTCGACGGCATCACCTACGCGAAGGGTGCTTCTGTCCTGCGTCAGCTCGTCTCCTACGTGGGCCGCGATGCTTTCTTCACCGGCTTGCACGCCTACCTCACAGCCCATTCCTACGCGAATGCGACTCTCGCGGATCTGCTCTTAGAACTCGAGAAGGCCTCCGGCCGTGACCTGGACGCCTGGTCGAAGGTCTGGCTCCAAGAGGCAGGCGTCACCCTTCTTCGCCCGCAAATCCGCCTGAACGAGGACGGAACCATCGCAGAATTGGCGGTCATCCAAGAAGCTTTCTCTCAAGGCGCTTCTTTGAGACCGCACCGCATGGGAGTCGCCGGATACTCACTGGACGGGGACACGCTGGTTCAAGATTTCCGCGAAGAACTCGATGTCGATGGAGAACGCACCCTGGTTCCCGCGGCCGTGGGCCGCAAGCGCTCGGACATGATCCTCCTCAACGATGGCGACCTCGCGTACGCGAAGGTCCGCATGGATGAGGACTCGCTTGCCTTCGCGACGAAGAGCATTGACCGTATCGGCGATTCTTTGACCCGCAATATCGTCCTGGCTTGCGCGTGGGACATGACGCGCGACGGCGAAATGGCCGCACACGACTACCTGCGCCTGGCGATCACCGCGATCCCCGGTGAGCAGAACATGTCAATGCTCGACCTCACCCTGCGCCACATCGAAGAAGCAGTCCGTACCTTCGTCTCTCCTGCTACCCGCTCCGAGGCTCTTGCAAAGGTCGGCACGCACCTCCTGTTCCTCGCCCGGGCCGCGGCTGCGGCCTCCGATGCTCAGAACATGCTGGTGCGCGCCGCCGCCCGCATGGCGACGACTCCCGAGCAGTTCGCGTCTATTAAGGCCCTGTACACGGGAGAAGAGACTCTCCAGGGCCTCGACCTGGATCTGGATTGCCGTTGGACTCTCCTCATTTCCATGGTGCGCGGCGGCGTCGGAAGCGAGGCTGAGATCGCTGCCCTTGAGGCCGAAGACGGGACCATGACCGGCCACCAGAACGCTGCCGCAGCCCGCGCTGCAATCGCCTCCGCCGATGTGAAGCGCGCGGTCTTCGATGCGGTGATGACCGACCAGTCCATCCCCAATGACACGCGCTGGGCAATGGTCTCCGGTTTCTGGGCCCAGGCCCGCACCACGCCCGACTTGTATGTCCCCTTCGTGGGCGACTACTTCGATTCCCTCGAGCGAGTGTGGGAGGAGAACACCTTCCACACGGCTGAAGACATCGTGACTTTGATGTTCCCCTCTGCTCTTGCCGGCTACGTCGAAGGCGTGGATGTCGAGGCGCAGGGAGCCGCATGGCTTGACGCACACCCTAAGGCTTCCGCAGCCCTGGTGCGCATCATCCGTGAGCGCATGGATGTGGCTCGCCGCCAGCGCGCAGCCCAGGCCGCGGATGTGCAAGAGGTGCCGAGCCTCTAAGGAGGCTACCGGCCCCTGGAGCTACCTCGCTTCCAGGGGCCGCCCGCTTTGGGGGCTAGCGACTTTGGTCCTGGCTCCCCCAGTTCCGCTGAGTTTGTCCCTCTTCCCAGGGACCGCTCTCCCCTGAAGGGACTATCTCTGGATTGACTAGGCTGCTGGGCCATACAACGCCGCTGGGCCGTGGAGTTTCCTCGGAGTAATCCCCAGATGCCTGCAGCTCATAACGCCCGCAGCGGATGAATAAGAATGGTCTTCTCATCAATCGATGGGAAGACCATTGTCGTCTGTACTGTGAATGAGGATGAGGAAGCAGAGGGGTCTGAGCGAAGGAGACGGAAAGAAAGCGATTCTCCTCACCGTTGAGGAAAAGTGAAGGAAAACGGGGAGCGACGCCCCTATTTCTTCATCGGAGGAGTCGATAAGCGGGCCAGGTGAAGCGTCAGGTAAGCGATCTCGTCCTCGGTCAAGACTGTGCCCAGGCGCAGTTCAACGAGCTGGGCGATGGTCTTGGCGCAGGCATTCTCTCTCGGATAGGACTCGATGATCGACCGGACGACACTCGGCATGTGTTCGACCAGCTGATCGTCTTTGCGGATGCGGACGAATAGATAACGCAGGTGGGTGATGAAACGCCCTGCGCTGATCGATTCCGAGTCGAGCCCAATGCCCAGGCCTTCAGCGGCGACTTTGAGGATCTGCTGGATGACTCCCGTCATCGTGTAGGTCCACGACAGGTCCCCGCTCGCAAAACCCGCATTCACAAGATGGAGAGTGAAGGCCGTCGCCTCAGCCTTCGGCAGTTCCGCATCTGCTGTGCGATTAAGAGCGTCGAGGAGCGCGCTCGCCCTCGCATACTCATCCGGGTAGAGGTGTACAACCTCACCCGTCAAGGGGTATTCAATCGACTGACCGATACGGGCCCTGGCGAGAGCAAAACCCAGATGGTCTGCGAGGGCGAGGACCAGGGTCGGGCTGGAAGTCTCCTCAATCCCGACCTCACGCATAGCAGTGACGATCATGTGAACATGCTCGGGCGGGATCTGTGCAAGAAGCTGACCCATATGGTCGGGATCGCGCCCATCGGCCGGAACGAACTTCTTGACGACCTTCGCCGAGTCGATCTCAGTTCCGGGTTTCGCTTGGAAACCGAGGCCGCGCCCGGTGAGGATGACCTGGGTGCCGTCAGTCTCGCGAGCCAGCACAACATTGTTGTTGAACACGCGAAGCAATTCCACGGCGGTCTTCTCCTCTCCGGGCGCGGTCAGCGGTATCGGTTCAGCGGACGATGTCGATGACGGGGTCGCCCGCGTTCACAGCGGCTCCGACGATGGGCGTCACGGCACTCATCGTCTTCGAGTTCGTGACGGTCATGAGCGTAGTCGTCGCATATCCGGCGCTTTCAACCTTCGCCAGATCCACATTGACGAGGGCGTCGCCGACCTCGACTCGCTGCTTCTTCTCTACGAGAACCGCGAAGCCATCGCCGTCCATTGCGACGGTGTCAATGCCGACGTGGACGAGGACCTCCACGCCGTCATCGGTCTTGATGCCGAAAGCATGACCGGTTTTGGCGACAGTGCGCAGCACGCCCGCGACCGGGGAGACGATGCGGCCGGAGTTCGGGACGATGGCGACGCCTTCTCCGAGTGCTCCAGAAGCGAAGACCTTGTCACCAGAGTCCGCGAGAGAGACAACCTGGCCGCCAACGGGAGCGAAAACCGCGGTAGTCGGCTCCGCGTTTTCCACCGGGGTCTCGTCCTCTTCAATCGAGGCTGCAGCGCTGGAGGCAGAAGCAGCGGCACCCGAGGAGGCGAGGGCCTCAGCCTTCTGCTCGGCCGTGCGGTAATCGAAGAGGGCAACCAGGGTGAAGGCCGTGAAGAACGCGACTGCGATCGCGATGGCGTAGATCCACATCGGGTCGAAGACGGGGATCGTGAGCAACGAGGTGAAGGCGAAGGCGGAGGTCTTCACGCCGCCCGAGGCGAGACCGAGGATCGCGATCGTCAGGCCGCCGGCGAAACAGCCGACGAGCATGAGCGGGTAGATCCTCTTGAAACGCAGGTGGATACCGTAAAGAGAGGGCTCGGAAATGCCACCGAGGAGGCCAGCCGCAAGCGCGCCGGTTGCAGTCTGGCGCATCTGGACGTCCTTATCGCGCATGGAGAGGAAGAGAACGCCAGCGGTCGCACCGAAGCATGCGAAGTTCCATGCGCCCATCGGGCCCTGGATGAAGTCGTAGCCGAGGGTCTGGATGTTGACGAGCATGAGCGCATTGAGCGGCCAGTGCAGACCAAGCGGAACGAGGAAGGGGTACACCATCGGGATGATGATCGCGAAGACGAAGGGCGCATGCGCATTCATCCAGGCGAGTCCGACGCCGAGGCCATTGCCGAGCCAGACGCCCAGAGGACCAATGAGGAAGGCCGTCACCGGGATCATGATGGCCATGGAGATGAAGGGCACGAAGACCATCTGCAGGTTCGTCGGGATTATCGCCTTCAGGGCCTTGTACACGAGGGCGAGGACGGCGACCATGATGAGCGGGACGAAGACGTTGCCGCCGTACTGATTGAGCTGGAGAGGCAGGTTGAAGATGTGGGCCGTGCAGCTCTCGATGTTGAGGAATGCGTTCGTCGTGCAGGTGAGTTCGGGGAAGCGCTCCTTATCCGAGAGCGACATGAACTCCGGGGTCATGAGGGCGGCCATGATGGTCCCGCCGAGCCAGGGGTCGACGTCGAGTTTCTTCGCCGCATTGTAGGCGACCATGATCGGCAGGAAGTAGAAGACGGCCCGCCACAGAGCGTCAACGAAGACCCATGAAGCAGACTTGTCGGCAGCACGGAAATCGACAATGCCGAGGGCGTCAAGCATTGCGGCGAAAGCGATGATCAGTGAGGCTCCGAGAAGGACGCCGAGAATCGGACGGAATGAATCGGACAGGTACTCGAAGAAGGCATCAAGCGCGGAGAACTTGCCGCGAGCCTTCGAACGGGCCTGAGCCTTGACTTCCGCATCCGTCATCACTGCGCCCGCCGACATGCCGGGCAGGGACTGCATCGCGGCGTAGACGCTGGCGACTGCTCCGCCGATGACGACCTGGTAGCGATCGCCGCCCTGGGGGACGACGCCGAGGACGCCGTCGGTCTTATCCAGAGCGTCGGCGTCAACCTTCGAGGCGTCAACGAGCTCGAAGCGGAGTCGGGTCGCGCAGTGCGAGAAGCTCGTAATGTTGCCCGCACCGCCGATCCCTCTCAGGACCGCTTCAGCGATCTGCTTATCGGTGGACATCTGTGTCCTCCTCCTTCGATGGGGCCCCGGTCGGGGCCTGATCTGTGTTGATATGGCCGAAGCCACTGATGGGTGAAACGTCTCCCGGTTAACAAAAAGACCTGGGAGAACGCCTCAACGTTTCCCAGGTCTTGCCTCTTGAGAGTAACAACCCTGTGTACCGATGATCATCGGAACTGCCCACACCATACGCGCGCGGGACCGTTTCTGGCAAGGGGCTTTCCTCATTTCACCTGAAGTTGCGATTTCGATCGTGCTTCGGCCTCGGGGCGCCATGGTGTTCAGAGGCATCGAGATGCCACCTCCTTCAAGATCTTCGAGGTACCGTCTTCAATCCTCAGATCAGCGAAGCGATCTGCTTGTGTCGGTCCCCGGTTGATGACCGCGAGCATCGCTCCGGATTGGATTGCTTCTTGGACGACCCACATGCCGGTCGAGACCGCGAGCGATGTTCCTGCGACAATCACGAGCTTCGCGGCTCTGGCAGCTCGAAGAGCTCGAGTGAAAACCTCTTGAGGTAGGCTTTCGCCGAACATGACAATCCCCGGCTTCAAGGGGCCTGCGCAGTGCTCACACCTTGCGGCAAGGAATTCGCAGGCTTCGGCAGCCTCACGGTCCGCTTCGGGGGTGATCTCCACTTTGTTCAAATCCGTGACCTCCTCGATCCACGGGTTGAGCTCACGGAGCCGCACAGAAAGCGCCTCGCGCAACATCGCGCGCCCGCACTGCAAGCACACAACCGTGTCATATCTTCCGTGGAGCTCCCACAGGCTCACGACACCTGCGCGAGCGTCAAGGCGGTCGATGTTCTGCGTGGCAACACCCAGAAGGAGTCCTTCCTGTTCGAGGGCTGCGAGAGCGAAGTGGCCGAGAGTGGGTTCGAGGGCATCAAGCATTCTCCAAGTCGCCTCATTGCGGTACCAGAGCCAGCGATACCACACGGGGTCGGAGACGAACATGTCGAAGTCTATGGGTGCCTTCGGAGTCGAGCCCATGCCCCGATAGTCAGGTAGGCCCGAGTCGGTTGACATTCCCGCACCCGACACGACGAGGACGTCTCCTTTCCTTACTGCCTCAGCGAGTTCCTCGATGACGCTCATGCGTGTCAGCTCCGCTTCCTTCCTTTTCCCTCAGCTTCGTTGATGTGGGTTCTCGGGGTGTGCCCAAGCGTCGGGGCGTTCGTTCCTTTTGTCTCTCATTGTCCATGAGCCCTGGGGTGTGCAGGGCGATTCGGGAAGATTCCCCTACCTAATTTCGCCACAGCTTGTCAGCATGAGGATGGGGCGAAGGGCAATGGCAGGGATCCGAGACGCGCTGGAGGACCGGCCTTCGCTCGGAGGATCGGCCTTCGCTCTTGAGTGACGAGGATTGAGATCTCCTTGCCCTCGGCGAGGCTGGCTGCCTCGCACCCGCCTTGAGCGGAGACGCTTGAATCTGTTTTTCTTCGGCGCCGCTTTTCGCCCCTATCCAATGCTTGAGCGGGGAACCTCCGAGAAGGAGGGATTTCTTCCCTCGCACCCCTCACAATTCTCAGCCCTCAGGAGAAGACGATCCCTCAACGCTCTCTTTTACTCCACCCTTGATTCATTCAAGCTTTTGACACTCTCCTCCTCCCCTCCTCGTTCGATATCCTGTTTTCCTTCAGAATTCGTACCATTCGAAGGTTGGTCCAATCCTCGTCTTTTGATTCCCCATGTTTACCCGGAGCGAATTTGTCGCCTCGAAGGGACGCATAGTAGACAATAGAGAGGAACATTTTCGTCAAGGAGGCCGAGATGCCAGACATTACCGCGCCGGATTATCCGACGCTCTTCTTCTTCGAAACCGGAGAATGGTGGGACTACGCAATGCTGATCGTCGTAACAGCGGCGCTCGCGATAACCGCGTGGTTCGCGCAACGCAACAAGTGGGCGGTTCTCCTGCTCTTCATCATTGTCCCGGTGGGTCTAACAATCTTCTGGTGGCCCTACTCCACGCAGGGCACCGCCTCAGCAGGATGGTTCCCGATCGTCAAACAGTACTCGGCCCTCGCTGGTTCCCTCTGCCTCGTCGCCCTCCAGTATGTTCCGCGCCTTCGATACAACCGTTGGTATCTGCTGATCCCCCCGGCGATCCTCACTCTCAACATCGTCGAGGCCGTGCTCCGCGATTTCCAGTGCTACAACATCCACGGCATTGACCCGACGCAGGGAATGGTGACCTGGGGCGGTCCGTGGAACATCATGAACGGCATCGCGGGCATCTTGAACGTCCTCATGATCTCCGGCTGGGTCGGGATCTTCGTCGCCAAGGGAAAGTCCAAAGCAATCGTGTGGGGCGACCTCACCCTCTGGTGGATCATCGCTTACGATGCCTGGAACTTCGCGTACTGCTACAACTGCTTGGCCGACCGTGCGTGGTATTCAGCCCTGGCTCTGCTTGCGGCCTGTACGATTCCGGCGTTCCTCGGTTCGGGCAAGGGTTCGTGGATCCAGTACCGCGCCTACACCCTGACATTCTGGTCGGCAGTTGTCCTCACCTTCCCGCACTTCATGCAAGATTCTGCTTTCGCGCACCGTTCCGCCCACAATCCGACGGCAATGTTCCTCGTCTCCGCACTCGCACTCATCGTGAACATCGGGGTCGCGATCTACCACTTCCGCACAATCGCGCGTACACGTCGTAATCCCTTCACCCAAGAGCTCTACGCGGACACGCCCGCATACGCGGCAATGATCCGCAATCATGCGAGCGAAGAGGACCAGGACCTCATTGCCGCGCGTATGGGAAGCACCGCCACTGCCCTCGGCTACCGCTGAAGCTCCAACTGGCGCTAAGGCTCCGGCAACCTTCACGGCCCCACCAATCGCTGGGGCCCGACAAGGTCCACAGCCCCGACACTCACTGAGGCTCCGGCAAGTGTCACAGACCTCGGCATTCAAGTCCTTGGCACTCGTTGAGGCTCTGGCAAACGCCGGAGCCTCAACTGTCAATAGAGCTTTCGCGCCTCAAAACCTTCAAGAAGCCAAGAGATTGAAGACGCTCGGCAGCTTGAGGAGGCACTAAACCTCCTCAAGCTCGCCCCCTCAGATGCCGCGCACACCCCAAGAAGCCACCGATCTCAACATGCGCCTCGCCCTTGGGGCGATGTGCGCGCTTCCTCGAGCAAGGCGCACATACACAAAGGCTGTGGGCCCGTAGAAGCGGGCCCACAGCCTTTAGGACAGCTCAGTTGTTCTTGCCCCAATCGTGCAAATAGGTGCGCTCACGTTTTTGACGCATCTGCTCTTCCCAAGAGAAGGCCGGTTCACTCCACCCATCGAAGTAGGCCTCATCGACCTCGTCCTCCCAGGGAGTTCCCGGGCCCGTCGGCGGCCAAGCGGGATTATCCGTGACCGGCGGTCGGATCTCGGCCACTGCAGGCGATTGACGGCCGAAACGCATCCACTGCGTCTGGGTATCTTCAAAGAAGGGAGTCCCATCCCAACGACCTGCAGGAGTGCTTGAAGCGAAGAAGCGTCCGCCGAGCAGGCCGCGCATGATCTTCGAGTGGAGTTGCTCCTTCTTCTTAAACTCCGCCACCCGCTTCACGTAGAGGTTCTGGATGTTCGTCATACATCCGCCCGCAAGCTCGATGTTCACCCAGTTCAGAGCCTTCATGAAGGGCGTTGCCGGTTCGTAGCCGATGCGCCAGTGGTTAATGAGGCGCGTTCGATCACCCTTGAGGGGGACGACGTAGAAGCACCACGCGGCAGCGAAGTGAGTCATACCCGGGAAGCGGAAGGCGTAGGAGCCGGGAGCCGCTGGTGGGTTCTTCGTATCCACCCACTGCACAAGGTACTTGCCGGGCACGACATCAGCCCACTCCATCGACATGCCGTGGAAGTCGAAGGCCGCGATATCACCGGGCATGAGGGAATCGGGCTGCTGGAACTCCTCTTGGATCTCGTAGGAGTTATAGAAGGGCAGACGAGCGAAGGCACGCTCCATGAACTCGGTCGAGAAGGAGCCGGACTTGTCGCAGCCAATCTGCTTGAAGAGTCTCCACACCGCGTAGGCGGGTGCGTCAATCGTGATCGCATAGGTCGAGGAATAGCCATTGTCGTAGTTCGCGTCGATCAAATCATCGGCGGGATAGCGCCACTTCTTCTCCGCTTCAGTCGCTTGGCCGAAGAACTGACTGAATCCGTACATGCCCCCGGCGATAAGCGCGCCAGCAATAGCTGCGGCTTTGAAATATCGCGCACCTGTCATTCCGTACACTCCTTTGTGCAAGAAAGCGGGAGAGCGTCCCATTACGCTCCCTCACACCGCCTCTCATCAAGCCTACTGAAGATTTTTCCTCTTTACCTACGACTATTGGCCCGCTTTTTCCCTAAAGACGCGAGTACTCTATTGGCCTAAGTCATTCCTTCAATGCCGCAGGAGCATCAGTGAGTACTTTTCTTGGACTTTGGGAAATCGGAACCCCGAAGGTCTACATCTTCTGGCTCATAGTGTTCGCCGCACAGATCCTCATTGCAGAGATCAATCGTCGGTGGAACTGGACGATTTTCGCCCTCTGGACGATCGGCGGCATCGCGATCACCCCCTACGTCATCGGGCACGGCATCCCAATGGTCGGCTGGTTCCCCTTCGGTAAATTCGCCATCATGGTCGCAACCGCCACAATGACGGGCTTCCTGCTCTTCTACGGCAAACGCCACCCCGACAAAGCCCACCGCTACGCGATCTGGTTCGGCGTGGCGCTGTGGATCGGCCTCGCCGTGAACATCATGGAGGCGAACATCCGAGACCTCACCATCTACTTCCAAGCGGACGCCTACTACCAGTGCGCATCCGATTGGCAGTGCCTCAAGGCGATCGACGAGGCGAGGTCTATCCCCATGATCCCAGGCCTGCCCGAAACCCGTGACATCGCAGCCGCTGTCGGCACACCCGAGTGGTATCAAGCCGCCGCCCAGAACTTCACTGATCGTCATATCGGCATCGACCCGGCCACCGGCTTCCGCACGATCGGTGGCTACTGGAATATCCTCTCCGCCCTCGCAGGCCTGCTCAATATCATCACGATCACGGGGCTCGGCAAGATCATGATCACCTCGAACCCGAAGCAGAAGGTCAAGGGCCTGATCTGGATCGACATGGTGTGGCCCTGGGTGATCTGCTACGACCTGTGGAACCACGCATTCTTGTACAACTCGCTCGCCGACTACACCTGGTACTGCACTTTCGCTCTGCTTCTTGCCTGCACGGTCCCCGCCTTCACCTGGGCGAAGGGGCAGTGGATCTGGTTCCGCTGCTTCACCCTCATGTTCTGGATCGCCGCGAACAACATCGTCCCGGAAGTGCTCGTCAAACCCTCGTCTATGACGAACTTCGCGACAATGAACCCGATGGCGAACATTGTGTGCGCCTGGGCGGCCCTCATCGCGAATGTTGCCCTGTTCGTTTACTGGCTCTACAAGATCCTCAAGTTCCGTCGCAACCCGATCACGGGAGTCTTGTACTGCGAGCTCTCCGAGTTCCGCACCATCGCACGCACGCACTTGGATGATGCGGACAAGTACTTCCTCACGGACTTCATTGAGCAGACTCCGAGCGAACTCGACCTCGAGCCCTCCTCTTGCACACCTCCTCGTGACGGCTGGGTCGGCTGGATGCCCTGGTGGAAGGCCGACAAGCGTTACCCGAAGCCACGCACTCCCCTCTCAGCGGATCCGGTCATCGCAGCGAAGACTCGCGCTGATTCGAGCTGGGACGTCTGAGGATTCTCGCCGCCTCATGCCGACGAAGTCGGTATGAGGCGGCACCTGGCCATGATCTTCCATCTTCCTCGGCGTATCACCCCCGCGCGGGCAAGGTGATGCTATGGGCGCGGACGCAAGATCTTCACCGACCTTGCGTCACCCCCGCGCGAGCAAAATGATGCGCTGTCACAACAGGCCAGCCTCACCCGCGTCAACGAAGATGAAGGTCGCGTGATTCTTCGTCTCTGCGCTCGTGGTCCTCATTGCGGATCGGCTTCCCTAAGGGGCGGGGGAAGCACCTGTGCGCATAACCTGCCTGCCTTCGTGCTTGATCGGATTCGATTCCCCAAGGGGCACGGGAAGTACCTGCGCAAGGAGTCGCCCGTTGGCCTTGTTGGTGCGGTTCCTGGTGGACGCTGCCGGGGGCGGACCAGTTGCTGTGGGCATAACGCTGCGCCCCTGTCCGCAGATGATCCGGGGGTGACCTCCTTAGTCGAAGCAGTCAATGGCACGACATTGACTCCGTCCTGGGTATGTGAAGGCCTAAGCGCCGCCGGTGATGATGAGCCGCACGACATCCGGATGCAGCGCAAGGTCGATCTTCGCGGCAAGGCGTGCAAGACTTGCTGAGGCCGCCTCAATGACGTCTTCATAGAAGCCGAGCTTGATTTCGACGAGAAGCAAAGGGCCGCCCGGATATTCGATGACAGCGTCGACTTCGGCACCGGCAGAGTCCCTCGCGTGACTGACGAGCTGCCCGGAATACACGCGCAGATCGTGGACCGCCTGTGATTCGAAGATCTGCCCCGCGTAGCGAAGATCGCCCAAGAGACTCTAAGGGTCGGCTCGAAGCGCGGCGACCGCGAGCGAAGGATCGGCGAGATGATGCTTCCCTTCTTTGCGCAGTGTGGCCTTTGAGCGTAGATGACTCGACTAGGCGGGCTGATCCTCAATCGCGAAGACCCGGGTGAGGGCGCCGGGGTATGAGGACACTGTCTCTCATGTCGGTTCCACATCGGAGGCAGGGCGAGATGGAGATTTCGGTCGAGACCCCGCGCGCGAGTGCGACGAGGAGCCGACGCACCCGCACTGGTTCGCGGCCGGTTCCTATTCCCGTCGCCAGCTCCACTTCAACGAGTGAGCTGAGGTAATCGCGAAACCCCTCGAGGAGGGTCGGGGTCATCTCATCGAGGAATCCCGGCCACCCGCCACATGCCAGGCGCTCAAGAATCTCGCGGAGTCTAAGCGTTGCTTTCCCCGCGCTGAACTTGTGCCCGGCGACAATGTCGCTGAGGCTGAGCGTGCGCGAAGAGTGTCCAGTTTCAGCGAAGGTCATCGTTGACATGCGGGCGCGGGCGAAACGCTCGGCTCCGCTATGTCGAGCAATATCCGCGCTCGGTGCCGCTGACCCCTGTGAGGATGAAGAGTCCTTTCGTCTTCTCCTTGTCAACGCGCCGACAAACGAAGTTCCAGAGCGCGGGGTGAAGATGCCATTCATCGCATCAGCCTGGGCGTCTCGCCGTCGAGGATCAGCTGCGGAGCTATCCCCTTGAGCTGTGCGACGTTGGGGTCGGTATCGACTTCGACGACGCTTCTGGCGCACTGGAGCGTTGTTTCGGTCTTCCCCAAGGCCTTCGGGCCTTCGATCACGACTGCACCGGCCCGCGCGAGGGCATGTCGCAGCTGGTGATCGGCGATGCGTTCCCGGTAGTCCGTCATATTGAGAGTCCATGATCCGCCAGTTTGAAAGGCAAGTATCCGTCAGTTTGAGCAATCCTTATCCGCCAGTTTGAGAGGTAAGTATCCGTCAGGTTGAGCAGGATCTATCCGCTACTTCAATAGTTGAATAAGCGTCACTTTAAGAATCGTCTCTCCGTCGGCTTGCCGTTCTCAAGGGGGTTGACTCTCCCTGCTTCGCAGGGCGATTCCGTGCGGATGCCGCCTCTTCGGGTTTCGCGGCGAGGGTTCCCCAGCTTCGCACGACGATTCCAGGTTCACTCCCCGTACGGGACCCCCTGCTTCGCACAGCGCAACAGCCTCTGTAACCCCAAACTGCCCACAAGTCGGACACTACGGGCCCCAAGTCGCAGGATTTAGACCTTGACCAGGCGTTTTCCTTAAGACTCGAGGCATCAGGTCCGACTTGTGGACCACAACAACACAAAACCACGAGCCAACAGGCTCGCGGTTCATCTTGTGGAGCTAGGGGGATTCGAACCCCCGACCTCTTCCATGCCATGGAAGCGCGCTACCAACTGCGCCATAGCCCC
>ERZ772964.182-NODE-182-length-31358-cov-8.38498_pt1 | contig 31358 bp, 28 predicted proteins | sample MGYA00580675_ERZ772964 | MGnify/ENA primary metagenome ERZ772964 (study PRJEB29015, sample SAMEA2737941) | human oral metagenome | biome: human oral; feature: human-associated habitat; material: dental | place: China | collected 2139 ... | reverse complement strand
GTCGCCGGCGCCCCGCCGGCGACCGGCACCGGCGCCGCGGGGGTGTCCTTCTCTTCGCGTCCGCGGCTGTCCCTCATCGCATCCCCCTCAAGGCCGGGACCATCCGCCGCAGGGCGCGATCGGCGCGGATGAGCGCCACCGCCTCCCAGGCGAGCAGGCCAACGGCGACCAGGCCCAGTGGCCACACCACGTATTGGCGGTCGCGCTTGCGCTCCCGCCCATCGGTCAGGGCGGCCTGGACGTCCACGCTGGTGAAATCGCTAGTGGGGGCGTCATCGGCCCCGGTGCGCTGGATGTAGGGCAGGCCCAGGGCCGCCGCCACATTGGTAAGTTCCTCGGTGTCGGGCACGGAGACGGCGGCCTCACCGGTGGCCGGGTCCTCAATGTAGTTGGCATTGGGGTCGGCGCTGCCGTCGAACTCGCGCATGGAGCCGCCCTCGGGGGTGCCGTAGCCCAGCACCGCCCCGCCGTCGACCAGCTCGGCGAGCATCTGCCAGCTCAGCCCCTGGGCGGCGACCTCCTGGGCCGCCTTGCCGTCATCAGTGGCTTCGCCGTCGGAGAGGATGTAGACCAGCCGGACATCCTCGGGGTCCTCCTCAGCGGCGTTGGCCAGGGTCTGGGCCAGCAGGGGCAGGGCGCGCTCCAGGGAGGAGCCCGAGGAGCGCTGCGTGATCTCCTGGTGCAGGGAGCCGATCCAGGAGTCGACGGCGTCCACGTCGCTGGTCAGCGGCAGCTCGCGGGCGGCGGTGGAGTCCAGGGCCAGGATGGAGAAGCGGGCGTCGGGGAAGGCCTCGCGGACGGCCGCCAGGTCCGAGCGCACGCCGTCGAGTCGGGTTCCACCGCCCCCGGCCCAGTCCTCGGCGCCCATGGAGCCGGTGCGGTCCACCACCAGGTAGATCTCCACATTGGAGACCTGGGTGGCCCAGGAGGCGTTGACACTGGGCCCGGCCAGAATGAGCAGCACCGTCAGGCTCAGCGCCACCCGCCGCCACAGGCTCATCCTCGCGCCCGGATCGGAGCCGCGGCGCCACAGCCACTGGGCGCTGACCCACAGCAGGGCCCCCAGGACCAGGGCCAGGAGCACCAGCAGGGGCCAGGGGATCATGGGGTGCAGGCTCATGCGCGCCTCCATGCGGTCAGTCCCAGCAGGGTCAGAACCCCTAGGGCCAGGGCAGTCACCCACCGCTGGGGGGTGTCGGTAATGCGTACCTCGGAGTCGGCGGTGAGTTCATTGGCCTGATCCTGCTCCAGCTCCTTGACGATTGAGCTGGTGGCGTCGACGTCAGTAATCTCATAGAAGCGGCCGTTGTGCGCAGTGGTCACCGACTCCAGTTCGGCGCGGGCCCCTTCCACGTCAATGCCCGACACCCAGGGGTCGGACTCGAGGTCGGCGGCGGCGAAGAGGGAGAAAAGCCGGATGTTCTGCTCGGCGAGCAGGTCGGCGGCTTCGGACAGGGAGTAGACCTGCGTGTGGCCTAGGTCCACGACCTGGTTGTCGGTGGCCAGGATAATGGAGCGGGAGCGCTCCTCCACGGGCTGGTCGAAGGCCAGGGTGCAGGAGGCCAGGCCATCGCCGGCCAGGGAGGAGCCGGAGACGCTGTCGGACAGCGCCCCGGGGAAGGTTTCGAAATAGCGGTCCAGGTCGGGGTTGCCGTAGTAGGGCGAGAAGTCGAGGACTTCGCTGAGTTCGTCGAACTGGTCCTGGAGGAGGTCGTAGTCGTCGGTGAGCGGCACCATGGTCTGGGCGGTGGAGTTCCAGACCACCAGCGCCACGCGCTCGCCGTCGAACTCCTTGATCAGTGTGCTGAAGGTATTGAGCACCTCGGCGTCCACGGTCACCATGGAGGTGGACACATCCAGGCACAGGACGATATCGCGGCTGGCCAGGGCCTCGGAGTGGACCGAGCGGGCCACTGGGCGCCCCGCAATCCCGGCGGCGCCCACCAGGCAGACCATGATCATGACCCCCAGGAGCACATGCAGGCCGCGGCGCAGTGCCAGGCGGCGACGCACCAGGGGGGAGGCGAGCAGGGGGCCGGAGTTGGCGACTTTGCGCGCAACCCGATCCTCGCCGCGCCGGGCCCCACCGGGCAGGGCGCCGCCGAGTGCCAGCAATACGAGAATGAGGACCAGGACCAGGACCAGTCCTGTGAGCCAGGGCATCACCATTGGGTCACCACCTCCTGGGCGTGCTTAATGGCCGCCTCCGCTGCGGCGTCGGGCTCCCGGTCGAAGGAGGGCTGCTCCCAGATGGCCAACAGCTCACCGACTCGCCCCAGGGGGTTGGTGTCCAGGGGGCGGCCGTCGTGGCGCACCCGGCGCAGGCGCTCCTGGACCGAGCGCGGGCCGGAGGTCTGCGCCATGTCAAGGATCTCGGTGACAGTGGCCGACTCAATGTCCGCCCCGGAGCGGGCGGTGGCGAAACCACGCATAATCTCGGCCAGCTCCAGGTGCAGGCCGCGCAGGTCGGTCTCACCGGCATGGAAGCGGGCGGCGGCCTTCTTCACCCGCGCACCCCACTTGCGCCGGTCCCTGGGGGCCATGGGGATGTCGCCAACCTCTAAGGCGGTGTCCCGGCGGGTGACCAGGAAGGTCCGCAGCAGCCAGGTCAAGGCCGTCAGCAGGCACACGACGGCAACCACCAGCATCCACACGGGCATGAGGACGGGGTCGACGTAGGAGATCGTCATGGTCGTCTCACCTCCGGCCCCGGGACATGGCCAAGCGCTGGCGCCCCAGGATCTGGGCAATGGAGTCCACAAGGGTCTCCTCAGAGCCAATGGCGGTGTGCTCCAGGTGGCGGGCGTCGAGCAGGGCGGTGATGGCGGCGCGGCGAGCGGATTCGACCTGGGCGAGCCGGGCGGCCAGATCGGCGTCCTCGCGCAGGAAGGCGGGCAGTTCCCCATCAACCTCAACATCACGGGTGCGACCGGCGCCCGGGCGCAGCGGCAGATCATCAGCGATCTGGATGACAATGAGCTCGTGCTGGGCGGAGAGGCGACGCAACCAGTCGGTGGCGTCGGGCCCGGGGTGGGCGGTGTCGGTAATGAGGACCACGAGGCTGCGGCGCCGGTGCCAGGTGCTCACGCGCTCCAGGAGCACCGGCACGGCTGAGGGCGGGGCCTGCCCCGACTCGGCCCCCATTGCATCCAGGGCGTCGTACTGGCGGGCGAGTCGGGCCAGAAGGGTTTCGGCGTGCTCGGCGCCGGCGCGCGGAGGGCGGGTGACAATACGACCGGCGTCGGCCGCCACCAGGGCAATGGAGTCCCCCCGCATACGGGCCAGGTAGGCCATGATCTCAGCCACCGCCATGGCCAGGAAGCGCTTGTCCTCACCGCTGGGCGCCTGGGCCGCCATGGTGCGCCCGGTGTCCGCGGCCAGGACCAGCGGCAGATTGGATTCACGCTGGTAACGCTTAATGACGGGCAGGCCCAGGCGGGCCGAGGCCTTCCAGTCAATGTCGGAGACGTCGTCGCCGGGCCGATACTCGCTGAGGTCGTCGAAGTCCTGGCCGTGCCCGATGAACACGGATTTGTGGCGCCCATCGAGCATGCCGGTGGCCCGCCGCAGGGTCGGCAGGGCTATGCGTCCGCGCGCACGCGCCAGCCGCGAGCCGCGCGAGGACGGCACGTCGGGCAGGGGCGAGGCTGAGGCGGTCATGGCGGTGGGTTCACGGGGTGGGGACGGCGGCGAAGATCGCGTCAATGATCGACTCCGGGGCGACGTCGTCGGCCAAGGCGTCATAGGTGAGCACCAGCCGGTGGCGCAAGATGGCGTGGCGCAGCAGGCCGACGTCGTCGGGGGTGACATAGGTGCGCCCGGCCTGCAGAGCAATGGCCTGGGAGACCTTCATGAGGGCAATACCGCCGCGCGGGGAGGCCCCCACCCGCACGTGCCGCTCAATGCCGGGAACCGGGCGCGGGCCGCCACCGCGGGAGGTGTTGACCAGGGCCACAATGTACTGCTTAATGACCGGATCGACGTAGACGCGTTCAACAGCGCCCTGAAGCCACTCCACGTCCCGGGTGCTAATGGGCTCGGTGGTGATCGGTTGATCGAAGGCCCCCTGGCTAATGCGGTCCAGGATGTCGGCCTCCTCGGCCGGACGCGGGTAGGTCAGGACCTCCTTCATGAGGAAGCGGTCCATTTGCGCCTCGGGCAAGACGTAGGTGCCCTCCTCCTCAATGGGGTTCTGGGTGGCCAGAACCATGAAGGGGTGGGGCAGGGCGTAGACGACACCGCCAATGGAGGTCTGCCGCTCCTGCATGGCTTCCAGCATTGCGGATTGAGTCTTGGCGCTGGAGCGGTTGATCTCATCGAGCAGGACAATATTGGCGTGGACCGGCCCCAGCTGGGTGGTCATCTCCCCGGTCTGGTAGTTCAGGACCTGAGTGCCCACAATGTCGTTGGGCATGAGGTCAGGGGTGCACTGGATGCGGTGGAAGGAGCCGGAGACGGCTGCCGCCAGGGTCTGGGCGGCGGTGGTCTTGGCCAGGCCGGGCACGGATTCCAGCAAGACGTGCCCGCTGGCAATGAGGGCTGAGACCATGGCGATGCGCAGGCGCTCCTGGCCCACGACCCGTTCAGAGAAGATGCGCCTGACCCGTTTGAGCAGGTCGCCGGCGCGCGCCACGTCCTCCTCCGGGGAGGCGGTGGACCGGGAGGTGCGCTCCGCCTCGCGGCGCAGCTCGCTGCGCGCGGGCAGGGGGCCGGTGTCGGGGTAGGACGAGCCCCGTGGCGGCGATGCCGGCGGCGCCACCGAGGGGGGCAGCTCACTGAGCACGGGGGGCGCCGTGCTCGGGCTCGAGGTGCCGTAGTGCTGCTCAGGCTGGGTGCTCATCGTCCTCCTCGTATGGGCCGGGCCGGGTCAACCGGCGCCAACCGCAGGCTATTACGTCGGCCGGCCCACCCCCAGCCCATGACCATGGGGATAAGTGCCCCTTGGTCAGGAGCCGGTCAGGAGCCGAGCGACACGTTGGTACCCGACAGCGTCAGCGCAAGCCCCTTCTGAGTCACCTTCACGGCGGTGATTTTCAAACCGGCGGGCAGGAGCTCGGGGCCGATCTCCACTGACTCATTGCCGGTCAGCCCGGTGAGGGCGCCGACGGCGAAGTCGGGGATATCGACGCTCAAACCAGAGCCTGCCACCGTGATCGAGGACACGGACAACAGGAGCCCGCCCTCGGCCGTCACCGAGGGGGTAATGCCGACTTGCAGTTCGACGCCGAAGGAGGACTCGGCCAGGATGGTGCCGGGATCGGTGTCGGTGCTCAGAGTATCGGGCTTCAGCGTCAGAGGTGGCAGGTTGGTGGAGATGCCCGCGGCCAGGGAGGTGGCATCATCCCAGCTAATGGTCCCAGTGCCGGAGAACTCCTGGGCGGTGTAGGGCGCCTTCAAGCTCAAGTCGGTGACGTGGACGCTGAACTCTGAGAGCGTGATCGACGAACCGCCGGTGGCTGGGGCGCTCCCGCCCCCGGATTCCAGAGTCAGCGAGTCGGCGTCAATGCTCAGGGTCTCCAGGGTGCCGCGCAGGATCTGGGGAGTGATCAGCCCCTCGGTGGTGATCTGGGCGTCCTGGGAGAGCCCGGGCAGGCCCTGGCGAATGGTGGCGGACACCTGGGAGCGCAGATACATCTCCAGGCCCCACCCGGCCCCGGCGAGCGCCAGGATGAGGACCAGGACCACGGCCAGCGCAATCCTCCCGCGCCGCCGGCGGCGCCTGGGCGCGACCTTCAAGCGCTTCTTGGACGCGGCGCCCCGGCCGCTCCCCTCGTCAGCCTCGTCCTCGTCAGCCTCCTCGTCGAAGTAAGCCCCTTCATCCTCCTCTTCGTCCCTCTCGGCACTCGCAGGGCTCACAGGGGAGGACTCGCCCGCAGCGGCGAAGTCCACGGCGGCGGCGTCCAGCCAGGCGGTCTCCATGAGGGCGGACGACTGGGCGGCGGTGGGCTCATCTGGAGCCTTGAGCGGGGGTGCGGGCACTGTCAGCTGCTCCATGGCGGCCGCGAAGGCCGACCCCCCGGCCGGGGCCAAGGGCCCGCCCCCGGTGGGGTCTTCCGGCACGGCCCCAGCGGGGTCGCCGGGCCGGGCCCAAGTGGGGTCTCCCGGCCCGCCCCCGGCGGGGTCTTCCGGCACGGCCCCGGCGGGGTCACCGGGGCGGGCCCAAGTGGAGTCTTCCGGCACGCCCCCGGTGGGAACCGCGGCAAGATCCTGGGCCGGATCCCCGGCCGACTCCTGCTCAGGACTGTGGGCCGGGGCCTGGAGCGGCGCAGGCACCGGCTCGGTCCGGGCCCGGTTCAGGTGCTGGCTCTCCTCAGGCTCGCGCGGCGTCGTCGAACTCACGACTACTTCTCCTCAACTACTTCTCCTCACCGCGTCGCGCCGGCGTCGTCCCCGCCGAGGCGGCCGCGGCCTGATTGGCGGCGAACTCCTCATCAAGCATGGGCAGGTCCTCAGCGGTGACCATGAGGGTGGACACGGCGTGCTCCACCAAGGCGGTGCGCCGGTTCGAGGCGGCCCCCGCCGCGCGCCCGCCGCGCAGTCCCCGCACCCCCACCCGGTCGAGCTTCTCGCAGACGTTGTCCAGTTTGCGGTTGAACTTCGTCAACGGCCAGCCCAGGCGCGCTGCTGCTGCGGCGGAGGAGGGGATCTCGGCGGCGCCCGTCCCGGCGCGCCGCAGCACCGGCTCGGCCAGCGCCAGCACGAGCAGCAGCTGGGTGCGAGTCATGGGGGTCACCCCAATGGTGGTCTGCCCGCTGGACTGCTGGGTGCCGGTGATCCCTGCGAAGTGGTCCTCACCGCTGGTAATGAGGTTGATCTCATAGGTGGTGGGGCCCGCGGAGAACGTCAGGATGACGCGCGGGAAGACCAGGGGTATGCGGGCCCCCGGCGCCAACCGGGACTGGACCAGGCCGTCGCCGTCGGTGAGTGTCGCCGACAGGCGGCTTCCCTCGTTGGACACCCACCACAGCCCATTGTCACGTGAGAGCGCCAGGAACCGCCGGTGCAGGTAGGGATTGTCGTCAATATCGAGGTCGCCGCCGCGCCCAATGACGAAGCTCTTATCGGGGGGGATGCGGTGAACCTCGCCGGAGAAGTCGAGGACGAGCTCGTCGGGGCTCTCCGGGTCAACCGATGGCAGGTCGGTCCACGTCAGGTCGCTCAAGGGTGGTCTCCTTCCCAGGCATGGGCCTTGACGGCGCGGATGTATGGGCTTGGGCCTCATAGTGGGGCCTCGATCCTCACAGTGACACCGTCGCCCAGGTCCAGAAAGTCTCCCACGAGCAGCGGTGTCGGCAGAGCCGAAGCGAGGAGCACTGGCGCGTTGCCCGGTCGCACCAAGACCGTCCCATTGTTCGATCCCAGATCCCGTGCTAACAGGTTCCAGCCCTTGGTGGTCACCACCAGGTGGGAGCGGGAGACCAGGTGCGTGGGGCTGGGCACGGGCACCAGGGCCTGGGTTCCGGGCTCGCTGCCGGGCATCTGTTGGGGGGCCCGCCCAATGACGACGTCGCCGCGCACCGCCACCGCCTCCCCTGTGGACAGGGCCAGCGTGGCCAGCATAGGGCAGGGAACCTTGCGGATCTCGCCGGTCAGGGGCGCTCGGCAGCTCTGGCAGGCGGTGGCGCCGGGCGGGTTGGCGTGCCCGGCGGTGCACAAGACGGCCGCCACGAGGGGGCCGGTGTCAATAGGGGTGAAGGGCGCCGTGGCCCCCTCGGGCGGGGTAACGGATCCGGGTGAGCCGGCGGTGACGGACTGGGCCTGGGTGGCGGGCATGACCTGGGTCGGATGGGCGCCACTATCCATGCTCGTAGCACTCGATGCGTCCGAGGAGTGAGACGACGGCGGTGAGGCGACCTTGCCGCTGTCCGGCCCGCCGTTCCCGTCGGCCGACCGGACCGCCTTACGGCGCCGTCGCCCTGAGCCGGGCCTGGGCTGGGGGTGGGGGCGCGGGGCGGGCGGGCCGGGAGGGTCGGGGAGTTCGACGACAGACGCATTGGCCTGGGCCTCGTCCTCCTCGCCCCAGGTCAGAGTGGCCCCGGCGGGGGTCCCAAGCACCTGCGCAATGAGGTCGCCGCTGAGAAGCTCGGTGACGCGCGCGCCGTCCTGGGCGGCCTGGAGGGGGGAAGCGGTCTGGGGCAGCGGTCCCCCCAGGGCGTCGAGCACCTGCTGAGCCGTGTGCGGAGGCGCCAGGGCACTGAGCTCGGCGGTGCCGTAGAGTCCCACCACCCGAATGACGCCGTCGTCACCCTCCGTCGGTGTCGCGCCGCTGGAGCCCGTCACCGCTGGTGCCCCGTGCCGTTCTCAGGATTCTCAGGAGCACGGCGCCCCCCGGTGCGGGACTCCTCGCCGCCCGCCCCCGCGGTATCAGTCGCCTCAAAGCCGGCCTCCTCGGGCTCGGCGGGGGCGTCGACCACCAGGGCGGTGACATTGTCGTGCCCACCGGCCTCCAGGGCGGCGGCAACGGCGTGCTCAGCAGTGCGCTGGGCGTCCGCCCCGGCCGAGAGTATTGTGTCCAAAGTCTCATCATCGAGTTCGTCGCTGAGCCCGTCGGAGCAGACGAGCAGGCGGTCCCCGGCCTCAATCGGCAGGAGGTGGATATCGGGGACCGCTGGCCCTGAGATTCCCGCCCCCAGGGCGCGGGTGACCACGTTGCGCCGCGGGTCCCGGCGCGCCTCGGCCGGGGTGAGGAGACGGGCGTCGATGAGGGCCTGGACTTGGGAGTGGTCGCGGGTGACCTGTCGAAGCGCACCCGAGCGCCGCAGGTAGACGCGGGCGTCCCCAATGTTGAGCACAATCCAGGTGCGGCCCTCGGGCAGGTCCGCCGCAACCACACCGGCAATGGTGGCGCCGGGCCGGTGCGAGGACTCCGAGGGGATTGCCGCGACCGCCTCTCCGGCGGCGACAACAGCGTCGACCACCGTGCCCTGGTCGGTAATGCAGGTGCCGGACAGCGGGGCGAGGGCGTCCAGGGCCTTCTGGGTGGCGGCGCGGCCCAGGGCGTGCCCGCCCATGCCGTCCACGACAATGAAGGCGGGAGCGGCGGCGAGGTAGCCGTCCTCATTGACGGAGCGGAAGCGTCCCACGTCGGTGGCCGCCCCGGCCGCGGGTGCGAGCAGCACGACCTGCTCCCGGGATGATGTCGCTTCGCTCATCGCCATATCCTGTCTGCTCGGGGCGGCGGGGCCTGAGAGGTGAGCCACCAAACGTGACGATACCGGCACAAGCCCCGGATTGAAGCCCTCAGGTAGGCTCGTAGCGGGCGGCACCCGCGACCCGCCACCCGATGTCCTTCCCCGGCGACCCGACGGCGTGGAGGGGCATGCTCTCCCCAGACCATTCCGAAGGATCCAGCATGTCTCAGGCACCGGATGACCTCGTTGCACGAGTTCAGGACCCGCAGGCCCCACTCGAGACTCTTCACGAACTCGCCCAGGACTACCCCGGCCTGCGGCCCTACATCGCTGCAAATCCGCGCACCTACCCCGATCTTCTCGACTGGCTCGGCTCCCTGGGGGATCCCGCAGTCGACGCGGCGCTGGCAGCGCGCGGCAGCGAACAGATCTCCAGCACGGCCCCCCTCCCGGCAGTGGACGCACCGACACAGCCGCAGGCCGCCGTTGGCGCCGACACCCAGGCCCTGCCCCCCGGCGCCGCCCCCACGGCGGGCGCACCCACCCAGGCCCTGCCCCCCGGCGCCGCCCCCACGGAGATGGGATCGCCCACACAAGCCCTCGCCGGTCTTCCTCAACCGAACCAGGCCTGGCAGGGCGTCCCGCCGTCGGCGCCAACCGCTGTTCAGGCCCCCGACGCCGCAGCCCAGGCGTGGGCCCCGTCAGGCGCCGAGGCCGGCATCTTCGGTCTGGGCGGCGAGCCCCCGGCCGAGCCCGAGCGCCACCGCGGTGGGGCGATTTTGTGGGTGCTCTCCTGCGTGGTCCTGTTCCTGGTGGTGGCCGTGGCCACCTGGTTCTTCACCTCCGGCTCCTCCGACCCGGCCCCCTCCGCCAACTCCGCCAAGCCCTCCCAGAGCCAGGAGAGCAAGCCGTCCGCCTCCACGCGGACCCCTTCGCAGACCCCCTCATCCACCCCGACCCCCAGCCCCACCCCGAGCCCCACTCCGGAGCTGCGCTACCCGGCCCCGGCCGGGGCCGTTGAGATGACCAGTTTCACCTCTCCCAGCGGCAATATCACCTGCACCCTGGGGGAGAGCTCAGTGAGCTGCACCATTAACGAGCACAGCTTCACCTCGACCGACGCCTCCTGTTCTCAGGGAATCTCTCAACCCTTCACGGCGTCTGTGGGCACCAATGGCCAAGCCACCGGCACCTGCGGCACGCCCTTCTCCCCCTCGGGTGCGACCTTGAACTACGGCTCGTCCGCCACCCACGGCACCTTCGCCTGCACCTCGACCGAGACCGGTGTTGAGTGCTGGAGTCAGGTCAGCGGACAGGGATTCACGATCGCCCGCAGCGGGGCCCAGGGCACCTCCCGCTAGGGGGCGCACACATCGAGCATGCCCAGCCCCTACAGCCGTATCCTGCGCCAGCGCGGCGCCTGGACCTTCTCCCTGGCGGGCCTTCTGGCCCGCTTCCCCATGTCCATGGTGGGCATCTCCACAATTCTGGCCATCCAGGACCTCTACCAGAACTACTCCGACGCCGGCGCTGTCAGCGCCGCCCATATTGTGGCCGCCGCCATTGGCTCCCCCATCCTGGCCCGGTTCGTCGACACCCACGGTCAGGCCCGCATTATGCGCCCGGCGCTGGTGGTCTCGGGGCTGGCCCTGGTTGGCCTGATCCTGGCCGCCGGCGCCCGCGCCCCCCTATGGGCCCTCATGGCCCTGGCCGCCACATCCGGGGGCCTGGGCGGGTCCATGGGCTCCCTGGTGCGCTCGCGCTGGACGGCATTGCTGTCCACTCCTGAGGACATCCACATTGCCTTCTCCCTGGAGGCCGCCCTGGACGAGGTCGCCTTCATCGTTGGCCCGGTGCTGGCCACCGCCCTGTGCACCGCACCCTTCCTGCCGGTGACCGCCGGGTGGACGGCCACCTTGATCCTCCAAGTGGGCGGGGGTCTGTGGTTCCTGGCCCAGCGCGCCACCGAGCCGCCGGCTCACCCGCGCCCCTCCCGACCGGCGCGCCGTCAGGCCGGAGAGGTGGAGGACCTGCTCGCCCTGGTTCCCCAGCGCTCCAAGCCCGTCCTGTTCCACGGGGCGGTGCTGGCCATTGTCGCCGTGTTCATGTTCTCCGGGGCCCTGTTCGGGGTCAACGACGTCACCGCCGTCGCCTTCGCCACCGAGATGGGGCGCAAGTCCGCCGCCGGGGTGGTGCTGGCGGCATGGGCGGTGGGCTCCCTCATGGCGGCCCTGGTCTACGGCTCGCGCTCCTGGGGGTGGCCCTTGTGGAAGCAGCTGCTCACTGGCGTCGTTGTCATGGCCGTGGGGTCGTCGACCTTTGTTCTTGCACCCAACCTGCTGGTTCTTTCGGCACTCATGGTGCTCACCGGCATGGCGATCGCACCGACAGTCACCGCCGGGAACAGTATTGTCCAGGTCACCGTGGCCCCCTCTCAACTCACCGAGGGCCTGGCCTGGATCGGCACCGCCCTCAATATCGGGGTGTCCCTGGGGTCCATGGCGGGGGGTCGCGTCATTGACGCCGCCGGTTCGCACGGCGGCTACCTCCTGATGGCGCTGTGCGGCTGGCTGGCGGTGCTGGCCGCGCTCGTGGGGCTGCGCACCATTCGGCGTGCTCACACCCGCCATACCCTGTGAGGCGCCCCTCGGAGGATCTAGGATCGGGCAGTGCCCTTCTCTGACATCGCCCGCGCCGCCGAGGACCGGTTTCACGCTGACATAATCCCTGCGCTGCGCCGGCGCGGGTGGCGTCCGCGTGTCATCCCCTTCGAGGGCTACGGCTCGGCCGCCGGTCCCCCGGAGGGTGCCGGGCCGCAGAAGGGCAACGAGATGGCCCGCGTGCTGGGCCGTATGGTGATGCGCCCCAAGGACGCCCCCAGCGAGGGCCCCCTGTTCCGCTCCCTGCCGGAGAAGCTGCCCGGCTCCGCCGCTGACGCCCGCGACCTGGCCATGACCAGCATTCTGGAGGCCCAGCGCGGCTGGCGCCTTTTCGTGGACGTCCCGGTGCCCTACCTGCCAGTGACCGTCACCGTGGGCGGTTCGCGGGTGCGCACGCGCGCCGACCGCGGCGGATACGTCAATGTGGTGGTGCGCGGCCACGGCCTGGCGCCGGGATGGCACCAGGCGAAGATTGACGCCGCGGGAGCCGGGGCCGTCAGTGCCCGGGTACTCGTCGTGGCGCCCGGCCCCCGCCTGGGCATTGTCTCCGACATTGACGACACGGCCATGGTCTCCCACGTGCCGCGCGTGCTCGTGGCCGCCTGGAACCAACTGGTCAAGCACTCCCTGGCCCGCGAGCCGGTGCCCGGCATGGCTGAGCTCCTGACCCGGATCCAGCAGACGCATCCGGGCACCCCCATGGTGTACCTGTCAACGGGGGCGTGGAATGTTGTGCCGACCCTGCGCTCCTTCTTCAAGCGCAATGGCTTCCCCGACGGCCCCAAGCTCATGACCGACTGGGGGCCGACCAATACCGGCTGGTTCCGCTCGGGGATTGAGCACAAGCGCACCGAGTTGCGCCGGCTCATGATCGACCTGCCGGAGGTCCGCTGGCTACTCGTGGGCGACTCCGGTCAGCACGACCCCCTCATCTATGGGGAGGCGGCGCGCGAGCACTCCGACCGAATCGCGGCCATTGCCATTAGGCGCCTGACACCCGCTCAGCAGGTTCTGGCCGGGGGCATCACCGTGCACCCCATGGGTCTGGGTCCTGAAGCCCGCACCCTGGCGGAGGCCGACGTGCCCGTGGTGGTGGGCGGCGATGGCTACGAACTGGCCAGGCTCCTCCCCCGTGACATTATGACGCCCCCCAGCCACTGAGGGTTCCCGCCCCTACCGGGGCGGACGGCTCAGACGGTGACGCCTATGAGGTGGCCAATACCCCAGGTCACCGCCATGGCGACCGCGCCGCCCAGGACCACCCGGACAACCGCCGGACGCACCGGCGCCCCACCCAGCTTGGCGCTGACTCCGCCGGTGAGGGCCAGGCCCACGACGACGGCGGCGAAGGTCAGCGGGATCTTGAAGGGCACCGGTAGCAGCACAATGGCGAGCATGGGCAGCAGGGAGCCCAGGGTGAAGGCGATGGCTGAGGACAGCGCCGCATGCCAGGGGTTGGTGTACTCGTCCTCGCTCAGGCCCAGCCCGACCTCCAGATGGGCGGCCACGGCGTCGTGCTCGCTCAGTTCCCTGGCGACGGCGCCGGCAGTGGCCGCCGACAGCCCCTTGGCCCGATAGTGGGCGGCCAGGCGGGCGACGCCGGCGGCGGGGTCGGTGGTCAGCAGGGCTTTCTCCTTGACCACCAGGGCGCGCTCGGTATCCGATTGGGTGGACACCGACACGTACTCCCCGGCGGCCATGGACACCGCGCCGGCGAGAATGCCGGCGACGCCGGCGGTGAAGATGGCGCCGGTGGCGGTGGGGGCGGCGGCGGCCACCCCAATGACCAGACCGGCAATGGACACAATGCCGTCGTTGGCCCCCAGGACGCCCGCGCGCAACCAGTTAAGACGGGAGGCCAGCGAGGAGGCGTCGCCGTGGCGGGCGACCCCGTCCGGCTCATCCCAAGCCCGTGGCGAGCCCGGCCCGGCGGGAGCCTCAGCAGCCGCCGGCCCGGCGGGAGCCTCAGCAGCCGGAGCGGCGGGAGCCCCAGCCGCCGGAGCGGGCACTGACGCACTGACGGTCGGGGCGGCGGACGGCTGCTCAAGGTGGGCTCCCAGAACGGCGGTGTTCACCGTCCGGCGCAGACCGGTCGCCCCTTCTTGGGTCGCCCCTTCTTGGGGGGCCAGCCAGCGGGCGGTGGGACACGCTGCGACCCTCGGGCGGTGCTGGTCGGCCGGCGCGTCGAGCGTGTCGTCGGGGCTGACACGAGAAGTGCTGCGGGGGGTATCGACGACCGTCATACCAACGATGGTAGATCCAATTAATAAACCTGTATAGCATAGAAAGTCTTACCTAACGAAGGTGCGCCTGCCCTTGACACACCTCGACTCACTGAAGCCTCCCGGCACGAGGCCGCTGAAAAACCCGTAGGGCGCACCCGCCTCGCCCTGAATCCGGCCCCCGACGCGAGTCACCCGGAAACGGGCGTTAGAGTGGCCCGCAAGCGCCGTCGTCGTCCCCGTGCCGACGCGGCACAAGGCCAGGCCGCGACCAGCTCCAGGAGGCACCCATGTCCGGAAAGATCCCCTTCATCCTCGGACTCGGCGCCGGTTACCTGCTCGGAACCCGCGCCGGGCGCGCCCAGTACGAGCGGATCAAGGCCACCGCGGTCAAGATTGTTGAGCAGCCCTTCGTGCGCACTCGGGTCGACGCCGCCGCCTCCAAGGTCTCCAAGATCGTGCGCGAGCAGGGCGAGGCGGTGACGGACAAGGTCGCGGACGCCGTCAAGGAACGCCTTTTCGGGGCGCAGGCCACCAGCCCCACTGAGACGGCGGTCGTCAAGGTCGACGACGCCCAGGTGAGCCCCCTGCACTGAGCACCCGGGCCGTCAAGCCCCTGCTCACAGGTCCTCGGGGTCCAGGGGCTTGCGGCGGCGTCGTACCGGCGCACCGGCCGACAACCTGGAGGTGGTCATGACCAGGGTGCGCCAGGAGCCGCGCACCACCCCCGGTGTGCGGGCGGCCCGACGCTGGACCCGGCGGCGCTCGCGATCGGAGATCACCGGAAGCCGCCAGGACCGCCAGTACGCCAGCAGGCAGGTTCCGGCCCCGACCAAGGTTGCTGCCAGCATGGCGGCGCCATCGGGCAGGCCCAACCGCACCATGGCCACCTCCGTGGCCGCCGAGCACAGGGCGGGGACGGCGTAGAGCTTATTGCCGCCGAACACCGAAGGCCTCTCCCCCACCGAGACATCCCGGATCATGGAGCCGCCGACCGCGGTCAAGCACCCCAGGAGGAGGGCCGGCATGACCCCCAGGCCGTTGCTCAAGGCCTTCGCGGCCCCAGTGGCCGCCCAAGTGCCCAGAACGACGGCGTCGGCGACGACCAGGAAGCGGTGCGCCAGGCTGGAGGTGAAGGGGACGAACCAGGCGATCAGTGCACCGGCGCAGGCGGTGCCCAGGTAGTAGGGGTCGGTGAGGGCGAAGGGCGGGCCGGCCTGGATCATGACGTCACGCAGGATGCCGCCACCAGTGGCGGTCAAGATCGCCAGCACCACGAAGCCGACCATGTCGAAGTTCATGCGCCGGGCGATGAGTCCACCGAGGATGCCATTGAGCAGGACGCCGGACAGGTCCAGGACCCGGAAGGTCTGGGAGAGAGTCGTGGCGTCAGCAATGGAGGCGGGCAGCACGTCGGCCGAAGTGGAGGCGGAGGCGAGCGCCCCACAGGCTGCGGGCCCCTGCCCCAGCAGGCCTGCGACGGCGCCGGCCGCCACGGCCCCCAGAGGGCCCGCCCCCGCTCCGGCCGCTGCGCCCGCATCCGCCATCCCTGGAAAACCTGCGGCCGCCCCCGCAGCCATCGCCTCGCCGAACAACACGGCGCCACCCTAGCGGTTGTGCGCCGAGACAAGCGCCGTCATCGGAATCCCCACGCCTTCGGGGGCCCGAAGGTATTGCGGCGCCCCGGAATACTGGGTTCACCTGGCGGCTTGGGGCCGGGGAGGATGTGAAGGTGTCTTCTCCGCGCTACGCCCCGCCCAAGGATCTGAGCGGTTACGCCTGGTTGTCCATTGCGGCGGCCCTGGCCACGATCCTGTTGAAAGGCGGTGCCGCCTGGATTACCGACTCGGTGGGCCTGCTCTCGGATGCCGCGGAGTCGGTGGTCAACCTGGTGGCCGCCGTCGTGGCCCTGGTGACCCTGAAGATCGCCATTAAACCGGCGGATGACGACCATCCCTTCGGTCACTCCAAGGCCGAGTACTTCTCAGCGGCAGTCGAAGGCTCCATGGTGTTCGTAGCCGCCGCCTTCATTATTGTCTCGGCCGTTGAACGCATCCTGACCCCGGTCATGCCCGAGCAGCTCGGGCTGGGCCTGTTCATTAGCGTGTGCGCCGCCGTCCTCAACGGCTCGGTGGCCCTGGTGCTGCTCCGCAAGGGCCGGCAGGAGGGCTCAGCCGTCCTGGTGGCCGACGCCAAACACCTGCTGACCGACGTCGTCACCTCCGTGGCGGTGCTTGTGGGGATCGGTCTGGTGGCGCTCTTCCAGGCCCCGATCCTGGACGCCATTGTGGCCCTGCTGGCGGGCCTGAACATTATGTGGACCGGGTTCGGGATCCTGCGCGGTGCGGTGGGCGGGCTCATGGACATTGCCCCGTCTGACGAGCTCATGGGCCCCATTGAGGCAGTGCTGGAGCGCCACCGCGAGCCGGGTCGGATCGACTTCCATGCGGTGCGCGTGCGAGAGGCGGGCAACCGTCGTTTTATGCACCTGCACGTCCTGGTGCCCGGGACCTGGAGCGTGAAGGAGGGGCACGACTTCACCGAGTCGCTCATAGACGACTTCGTGGCCACCGACCCCAGCCTGCGGGTCTCGGCGCATCTTGAACCCATTGAGGACCCCAAGAGCTACGAGGACATTGAGGACGTCTGAACCGCGCGCTGCATTGGCCCGGTGGCGATCATGGGAAATGATGGGCCACCCCCGCGCCCGCCGGCACTGCTGGCCCGCCGGGGCGGGCACTGCTGGTCTGCCGGAGCGGGCGGGTCCGGGCCGCCCCCGCGCCCGCCGGCCCCGCCCGAGGCGCGCCGTCGGCACCGGCATGCGCATCGGAGCGCTCCCATGCCCGCCGGCCCCGCACTCACAGGCCGGACACAGCGCGGCTGGGCGCGATGAACAGCTCGGGCCGCTTAGCTGATAGGGCAAGGCCGGGAGAGACCACCGGCACCACACGAGCACACGGAGGCAACCATGACCACCGGCACCTCGACCATCCGCACCAACTCCCTGGCGGGCCTGTCACTCCTGCAGGTACTCACCATGGTGGGCACAGCGATCCTGCTCCTGCTCGGTGTCATGCTGGGCGGGCGCGCCTTCATTACCGGCGTTGACTCCACGAACCTGGTCACCGTCCCGGCCAACACGGTGTCGGCGCCCCTGGCCGAGCAGCGCGAGCCCTCCAATCGAAGCCGGAACCTCTGAGCGGGGCGAGGAGCGGGTCGGGGCGCCATGGGAGACTGCTGGCCGCGAATGCAATGGCGCACCCCCACTCCGGAACCTGATTGCACATTCTTTCCCTCACCGCAGCCGAGAGGCCGGCGCCATTCCAACGATTCACCGAGGCAAGAGCGCCCAGACAAGGAAAGAATGTGCATCGGAGCGCTCCGTTGCACATTCATCCCCTCCCAGACCTCTGACACAACCCGCCAGAACCGCATGATTCCGCGGTTCATAGATTCAAGATCGCGGAAAGAATGTGCAAGTCGCAGCATCAACGCACGGCGAGCGGGTAGCGGCCCCGACCAGTGAGGCCCACCCCGGTGCATACCCTCGCAAACCCGGCCCTGAACGCCGTTCAACACCGCGCCTTCGCCTGACCGGGATCATGCTCCACAACCAGAACCCCACCCTCCCGTCGAGATCGGCGTGGAGGAGGTAATCCGTGCGCGCCGCGGCGCACACCGGGGCCGACCGCGCCGAGCTGTGCGGGAACTGGCCGGGCCGCGGAATGTGCACCCGGATCGGGCCGCGGAATGCGCGCCCCGGCCCGGGCGGGCAGGAGCCCGGCCCGGGCGGGAGAGCGATGTCGGGAGACGGTTCAGGCCCGCCGCGCGCCAGTGGCCCGGGCCCGCCCGGCCCGGGCGGCGGCTACGAGGTTGCGCAGGCTCGCGTCGGTTTCGGCGTAGCCGCGGGTCTTGAGCCCGCAGTCGGGGTTGACCCACACCTTCTCCACGCCCAGCGCGGCCACCGCCCGCTCCACCAGTTCGGTGCACTCCTCGACGCTGGGCACGCGCGGGGAGTGGATGTCCCACACGCCCGGGCCCAGCTGGCGCTCAAAACCGTGCTCGGCGACGGCCGGCAGGATGTCCATGCGGGAGCGGGAGGCCTCAATGGAGGTCACGTCGGCGTCCAAATGGTCGACGGCGTCAATGACAACGTCGAACTCCGAGTAGCACAGGTGGGTGTGAACCTGCGTGGCCGGTGCCGCCCCGCCAGTGGCCAGGCGGAAGGAGCCCACCGACCAGTCCAGGTAGTCGGGGCGGTCGGCCCGCCTCAGCGGCAGGGTCTCGCGGATGGCGGGCTCATCGACCTGAATGACACCGATTCCGGCCGCCTCCAGGTCAGCGACCTCGGCGCGCAGCGCCAGGCCCAACTGATCGGCGACCTGGGCGCGGGGGATGTCCTCGCGCACGAAGGACCAGGCCATAATGGTCACCGGCCCGGTGAGCATGCCCTTGAGGGGCTTGTCGGTCAGTGACTGGGCGTAGGCGGACCAGGCCACGGTCATGGGCGCGGGGCGCTCAACATCGCCCCACAGAATAGAAGGACGGGTGCAGCGCGAGCCGTAGGACTGGACCCAGCCGTGCTGGGTGGTCACGAAGCCGTCGAGCAGCTCGGCGAAGTACTGGACCATGTCATTGCGCTCGGCCTCCCCGTGGACCAGGACATCGAGGCCGATCTCCTCCTGGAGGGCCACCACCCGCCCAATCTCCTCGCGCATGGCCTGCTCGTAGCCGGCCTCGGAAAGCTCGCCCCGGCGATGGGCGGCGCGCGCGGCCCGAATCTGACCGGTCTGGGGGAAGGAGCCGATCGTCGTCGTCGGCAGCAATGGCAGGCCCAGGCGCTGGGCCTGAGCGGCCCGGCGCTCGGCGTAGGGGGCGCGGGTACGGGCGGCGTCGGTGACCGCGGCAACGGCGGCGCGCACCTCGGCGCGCTTCACCCCCGGGTGGGTGGCGTGCTTGGCACGTACCGCCGAGTCAATGGCCAGCTCAGAGGCAATGGCCTCCCGCCCCTGGGCCAGGCCCCTGGCCAGGATCTGGACTTCGGCGACCTTCTGGTCGGCGAAGGCCAGCCAGGAGCGAATGTCCGCGTCAATGGCGGTCTCCCGCTCGGCGTCGTGGGGGACGTGCTGTAAAGAGGTGGACGTGCCCACGGTTATGGGGGTGCCGGCGGGCAGGCGATCGGCCAGCGCCTCCAGGGCGGTCAAGGACACGGAGAGGTCGTTGCGCCAAATATTGCGGCCCGAGACAATGCCGGCCACCACGGTCTTGCCGGCCAGGCCGGCCAGGTCCTCCGCCGGCGGGATGGCGCCGGCCACCAGGTCCAGGGCCACGCCCTCCACGCCGGTGGAGGCCAGGGCGGGCAGGGCATCACCCAGGGCGCCGTAAGAGCCGGCCACCAGGATCTGGGGGCGCTCGGCAATGGCCGACAGCCAGGTGTAGGCCTCGCCCACCGCCTGAAGAACTCTCTCGCGCGGCGCATCCCAGGAGTCGGAGACCAGGGCGGGCTCGTCGAGCTGAACCCACTGGGCCCCGGCGGCCCACAGGTCGGCCAGGAGGTGGCCGTAGGCGTTGAGCAGGTCACCCAGGCGGTCAAGGGGGTGGAAGCCCTCGGCGGCGGCGTCAGAGGCCTTGGCCAGCAGCAGGTAGGTGACCGGGCCGACGACGACGGGGCGCGGCGCCTCCTCGCCGGCGCCCAGGGCCTCAAGGACCTGGGCGACAGGGCCGTCGGTGGGGTCCACGGCGCCGAACCCGGGAACGTAGTCCAAAGGAGTGGTCTCGTCGAGCTCGGGCACCAGGTAGTGGTAGTTGGAGTCCAACCACTTGGTCATCTCCAGGGCGGCACGCTCCCCCTCGCCGCGGGCGGCGGTGAAGTAGCCGGGCAGGTCCAGGCCCGGGAAGGACTCACCGGTCCCCTGGACGGCACCGCGCAGGTGGGTGAAGCGCTCAGGGACAGCGCCCAGCGCACTGGTGACCTGGAGGACCTGGTCGTAGTAGGTGAAGTCGGCGGGCACGGCGCTGGCGCCGGCCAGTCCCAGGTCCCGCAGATGGCGGCGGGCCTCGGTGCGCACGGCGGCGGCGCGCTCCCGCAGCTGGGACTCGTCAATCCGGCCGGCCCAGAATGCCTCCACGGCGCGCTTGAGCTCGCGGTTGGGGCCAATGCGGGGGTAGCCGAGAATGGTGGCGGCGGGCAGGGCGGTGGTCGGGACACTCATGGTGGTTAGGACTCGTTTCTTGTTGTGGAGTGCGTCGTTCAGGGCGAGCCGGCGGGCGCTGGGCGCCGCGCGGCCGGTGCCCGGCCGGGGTCCAACCGGAGCCCGGCCAGGGCCTGCGGTCGCGCCTAGTGGGCGGCGGTTGCGGTGCGGCTCGGCACGGCAACCGCCTCGTGCATTCGCCGGCCCCCGCCGGGGATGGCGTTGAGGAAGGCCTGGCGCACCTCCTGCTGGACCGCCAGGTCCGGGGACTGGCCGGCGAGGATTCCACCCAAGCGCAGCTGGGAGACGACGTCGAGGGCGGGCCGGGTGCGGTTGAAGGTGTAGAGGTGCAGTCCGGGGGCGCCGCCGTCAAGGACCTCGGTGGCCAGGCGCAAGGTGGCGTCAATGCCGCGGGTGAAGGTGCCCATGGCCCCGCCGCGGCCGTGGTCGCGCAGGGCGTCGTGAAGACGCTCGGGGACACGGACCCCGGTCAGGGGCTCCAAGCGGGTCAGGCGGCGCAGGTCGGTCAGGGGGATGATGCCGGGCAGGATCGGCAGGCTGACTCCGGAATACAGGCAGGCGCGGGTGAGGGCCAGGTAGTCCTCGGCGTCGTAGAAGACCTGGGTAATGGCCAGGTCAGCGCCCGCAGCCTGCTTGGCGGCCAGAATCTCCACGCCCAGGCCGTGGTCAATGGCGGCGGGGTAGGCGGCCACCGCGATCTGGAGGTGGCGCTCACCGTCGTCGAAGAACTCGGCCTCGACCTCGCGAATGACGCGCACAAGGTCCTCGGCGCGCCGCAGTTCGCCGCCGACCTCCTCGGGGGCGACCCCGCGGGGCGGGTCCCCGCGCAGGGCGAGGAAACGGCGCACCCCCATGCGCAGGAAGCGGCCAACGATCTCCACCACGTCGCGCTTGCGGTAGCCGATGCAGGTCAGGTGCGCCATGAGCGGCACCTGGGAGCCGGCCAAGACGCGGGCGATGACGTCCTCGGCCGGGTTGCGCACGGCGGGGTCGCGCTCGGCGGTGACCCGCACGCGGCGGCCGGCCGGCTTGGCGGACTGCTCGGGGACCTGCGCGGCGGCCCCGTCGGAGGCCGGGGCGGGAACTGTGGCGGCCCCGTCGGAGGCCGGGGCGGAGCCTGTGCTGGAGGCCGGGGCGGGAACCGTGCTGGAGGCCGGGGCGGGGCCTGGGTCGGCGGCGCCGGCCGAGCCCTCCGCCGGCGCCGCTGCTGGGCTCGCGGTGGATGCCGGTGTCGGAACCGCGGCGGACGGCGCGCCGGAGGTGACCGCGCTGGAGGTGACGAAGGAGGGCCGGTAGGTGACGGAGACGAAGTCGGGGCACAGGCCCAGCAGACGGTTGAGCGCCCCCCAGGTTTGGGAGGAGGAGGGGCCGGGGCGGGGCGGAAAGAGCTCAAGCGACAGGCTCGGCCTGTGAGTCTCAGGGCTAGCGGTGGCGTTCATAGAGCACTCCATCGGTCCTGGCGGAAGCACCCACCGGTTCGGGGTTGCTGCGGCGTCGCGGAGCCAGGTCTCTCAGCCGCTCTGGATGGACTGGACTCACCGTATCCCGGGCCAGTGCGGCCGACGACCATGCATCCACAGACCAAGAAACCGACTACACGGTTAACTTTTGCCTCGATCACGCTGGCAGCGCAATCGAGTGCGCTGCCCAAAGCGGCCCGTGACCCGCGACGACGCCTGCCTTAGGTTACCTCCATGACAGATGTCCGCATCGACACTGCCCGCGGCGTCACCCTGGCAGGCACCCTGATGCTACCCGCGGACGCCGACCCACTTGACCTGCAATCCCTTGAAACCGCCCTCGACCACAACCCCGACCGCGCCCCCGCCCGACTTGAGGGCATGGTCATCTTGGCCCACGACTTCCTCACCGACCGCCACGGGCTGGAGGGCCGCTTGGACGCCCTGGCCACCCGCTATCAGGAGGCGGGCCTGGCCACATTCAGTTTTGACTTCTCCGGCCTGGGCGAGTCCGACGACGACGTCATCACCCTGGCCGGGGAGGTCGAGGACCTTCAAGCCGTCTCCGGCTGGCTCGCCAGGCACGGGTTCACCCGCCAGGGCATTCACGCCAACGGCTTCGGGGCGACTGCAGCGCTGCTGGCACGCCCCGATACCGTGCGCACCGCGGTGGTGGTCGGTGCCGTCGTCGGCCCCCAGTCCATCTTGTGGGAGGAGGTTTTCTCCCCCGAACAGCTCGATGAGCTCGACCGCCACGGCCTGACCCGCTTAATGGACGACAATCCGAATCGGCGCAAGTGGGACGTGCTGAGCAAGGAGACCCTCGCCGATGTCTCCTTGCAGACCCCGGAGAAGACCATGGCCGACCTCCCCTGGCCGGTCCTCATGCTCAACGGGGCGCTGACCAACGAGTTCCCCGACACTGTCCAGACGGCCTCCTACGGCTTCAAGTTCCTACCCGAGGGGTCTCAACTGGTGGAGGTGCACGGGGACCGGGGGGCGGAGGCCCTCGATGAGATCGCGGAGCACTCCATCGCCTGGATGAGGCGCTTCCTGAGTTGATCGGGCAATCGGTGCATCGCCGGTGCGGTGCGTCATCGCCTCACCGCACCGGGCCGGCTGGTTCTCAGGCGGACGTCGTTTCTCAGGCGGACGTCGTCGTTCTCACGTGGTCGAGCCATGCTCGGGTGCCCAGGGTGGTCGTGGAGACTGCGGCGATCCGGCAGGCGCGGCGCACCGCCGCCTCCAGTGCCCCCGCCCCCAACGCCACTGTCTTCGGGCCGCTCCGCGCCCTGCCCTCAGCGTCCTCAACGTGTTCACCGTTCTCAACTGCGGTTACTGCGGTTCTCGCACCGGGGCCGGGCTCATAAGACTCATAAGAGCAGGACTCCCCCGCCCCGCCTTCTGCCGGCCCGCCCGCCCCAGTGGCGAGGACGTAGGCGAGGGCGCCGTGGAAGGCGTCCCCGGCTCCCAGGGTGTCGACGACGGCGACTGCGGGTGCCCCCACCGAGCCGTGAGCCACGGGCGCTCCCGTCGCCCCTGTCGAACCAGTGGGCGCTCCATCTCCTGCGTCTCTTGCATCTCCTGCATTGTCTGCGGGCCCTGCGCTTCCAGCGGCCCCGGCCCGCCACCACAGGGCGCCCTGCTGTCCACGGGTTATCACCACGGCGGGCACGCCACGGCCCAGGAGCCAGGCGGCGACCTCGTCAGGCCGGTCCGCGGCGCCGGGCGGGCGGAAGCGGGCCGAGGCGGCCACGACGTCGCAGCGCCCCAGGAGATCGGCGGCATCGTCCTTCCAGGAGCCCGCATCCATGACCCGCCTGGCCCCGGTGGCCTCAGCCATATTGAGGGCAACGCGGGCCAGGGCCGGATTGTGGCCGTCCACCAGGACGACGTCGGGGGCCGGCGCCCGACCGGCGGCAACCGCCCGTCCGAAACCAACCAGCGGGGCCGGGTCCACCGGCAGACGGGCATTGGTGGACACCACCGAGCGTTGACCGGTGCCGGCGGAGACAATGCAGGAGGAGACCGATAGGGCGCCCGGAGCGCCACCCGCGGCCGGGGCGGAGCCGCCGCCGACGCCGCCGGCCCGGCCCGAGCCGCCGACCGGCCTCCGATCGCGGGGGCGGGTCGGGGAGGCGGCGGGCCGACTCCCCGACGCCGAGGCGGTGCAGTCAATGAGTTCCACGCCCTGTGCGGCCAGATCGGCCCGCACCAGGGCGGCCAGTGGCCCCTTCCCCACCGGGGCGGCCAGCAGGGCCCGGCCCCCCAGAGCGGCGAAGGTGACGGCGGCGTTCGTGGCGGGCCCGCCCGCGGCCACCACCTGGTCCAGGGCCGTGGTCTTCTCGTCGGGCCCGGGCGGTTCGTCCACCAGCTGGACGACGTCGAGAACAGCCAGCCCGCAGAACAAGCCCACCGGCTCACCACTCCTTGACTGCGCGTTGCCCATGGGCGCTCTCCTCCTTGCTTCCTTGCTCGCACTTGCTCGCGCGGGCGCCCGGCCCGGTACGACCCCATCCCGGGCACCCGGTTACAACCCCATCCCCGGGGCGGGAGAACCAAGCCGCCCGAGCCCCGCGCCCCAGAGCGATTCAGTACGCCCCCAAAGCGCCTCAGTGCCCGGGGGTATCCGGGGCGCTGCGCGGTCGCCCCGGATCAATCCCGGGCCGGTCCAGGCCATTCCGGGCCATTCCGGGCCAGTCCAGGCCATTGAGGACCTCACTCCGGCCGCCGGCCCAGGGGCCCGGGGAGTCGTGGCCGGCTCCGCCTCATGGTGCCCCGACGTGCCGCCCGCCACGCCGCAATAGCGCCGACAATGTCTTCCTCCATTGCCGCGCCTCGCGGAAGGAACCGTGTTGGCCCGAAGTGAGACATCGCCCACATACTCGATATGCGGCAGGGAGATTCCCGGCCGCCGGCAAGGAAGCCACACGGAGAGGCCCGCCGGACTCGAGTTGGACTGATCCACCCAGCCAGTCCGGTAAGCCCTCTCGCCGGTCGGCCACCCGTCCAGGGCGGTGGCCGACCGGCTTCGGAGGGGACCGCGCCGCAATGACGGGACAGGACCATGGACAGTGCGCTGACCAACCTCATTACCGACGATCGAGTCATGATCCGCAGGCGAGTACGCGACTGGCGGCAGGCTATTGCCGCCGCGGCGGAGCCGCTTGTGGCCGACGGCTCGATAACGCCGGACTATGTGCGCTCCATGATCCGCTCCGTTGAGAAGTACGGCCCTTACATTGTCCTGACCCCCCACATGGCGCTGGCCCACGCCCGGCCCGAGGGCGGCGTCAACCGGGAGGCCATGAGCGTCATGACCCTGGCTGAGCCGGTGGAGTTCGGTCACGAGGAGAACGACCCGGTCTCCATTGTGTTCTGCCTGGCGGCGGTGGACAACGACTCCCACCTCCAGGCCCTCCGGCAGTTCGTCGTCGTGGCCAAGGACGCGCCTCGCTTGGAGCGCCTGGTTCAGGCGTCCAGTGTTCGACAGTTCCAACAGGTTCTTCACGAGAGCGGCTGAGCCGCAGGGCCGGCCCAGGGGCCGCCCGCCCGGCCCCGACGGCCGCGCCCCGGCAGGCGCCCCAACCGGATCCTGGCAGCTGCACCGCCCCGGCGACCGCCCCACTCCGGCGGCTCCGGTTGCCGGCCCCGACCCGGCTCCACCCGACCCCGGGGCCCACATTCCCAACCCCGTCATCCGCCACGTTATTAATAAAGGAGTGCCCGACATGGCAAAGCGACCCGACATTTACTTCATCTGCGGAGCGGGCCTGGGCTCCAGCCTGGCCTGCCAGATGGAAGCCGAGGACGTGCTCCGGGAGGCCGGCATCCAGGCCAACCTGCACCACGACGGCATCTCGGGTATTCCCGGGCTGCGCGCCGACATTATTGTCTCGGCGGAGAACTTCAAGCCCACCATTGAGAAGTACGAGCTCGACCCAACCATTAGCCTGGTGTTCCTCAAGAACATTGTGGACAAGCAGGAGATCGCCGACAAGCTCGTGCCCGCGGCTCAGGAGAGGGCGGCCCGGCCATGAGCGTGTTGAACTGGATTATCAGCAACGTCCTGACTCAGGCCGGAATTGTCGTCGCGCTGATTGCGATGCTCGGCCTCATCTTGCAGAAGAAGGGGGTCGGGGGCACGATTATCGGGACTTTCAAGACCCTCCTGGGCTTCTACGTCCTGTCCGCCGGCTCGGCCATTCTAGTGGCCACCCTGACCTACTTCGGCACTATGTTCCAGGCGGCCTTCAATATGACCGGCATTGTGCCGAGCATTGAGGCGGTCAACGGCTACGCCACCAATAACCTGGCCCTCGGCGGCCAGATCGCGATGACCTTCCTGGGCATCTTCATCGTCAATATTATCCTGGCGCGCTTCACGCCCTTGAAGTACATTTTCCTCACCGGTCAGGCCCTGCTGTGGATGTCCACCATGACAGTGGTCTTCGGTTATACCGCCGGACTGCGCGGCTTCTGGCTGGTGCTGGCGGCCAGCATTGTCGGCGGCCTGTTCGCGGTGGGAATGCCCGCCGCCGCCCAGCCGATCGTCCGCAAGATCACCGGCAACGACGCCATCGCCCTGGGTCACTTCTGCACCATCGGCTACCTGGTGGAGGCCGGGGTGGCCTGGCTGGTGCGCAAGCGCGGCGTGGACAAGCAGCCCTCCACCGAGGAGATCGCGCTGCCCCGCGCCATGGAGTTCCTTCAGGACACCTACATGTCCTTGGCCGTGGTCATGATCCCCCTCTACCTCATTACGGCGGCCTTCGCCGGCCCCGCCCCGGTGGCGGAGACGACCGGGGGCATGAACTACCTGATGTACGCCTTCCTCCAGGCCATCCAGTTCGTTGTCGGCGTCTACGTCCTCATGGCCGGTGTCCGGCTCCTGCTGGGTGAGATCGTGCCGGCCTTCCGCGGAATCTCCATGAAACTGGTGCCCGACTCCAAGCCGGCCCTGGACTGCCCGGTGCTCTTCCCCTACGCCCCCAACGCTGTCATCGTCGGTTTCATTACGACGACGATCGGCACGGTGATCGCCATGTTCACCCTGCCGCTGGTCGGCTTCGCGGTCATTGTGCCGGGCATGCTCACCAACTTCTTCGCCGGCGGCACCGCGGGCATCTTCGGCAATGCGGTGGGCGGTCGGCGCGGTGCCATTGTCGGCGGCGTCGTCCACGGCCTCTTCATCACCCTGCTGCCGGCGCTGCTGGTCACCACCTTCCTCAACCTGGGGTTCCCCAACCTGTCGGCCACAGATGTGGACACCATTGCGGCGGGCCTGTTCTTCGCCTACCTCGTGGGCCCGATCCTCAAGGCAGTTTGAGGCGGAGGGCAGGCAGTTATGGGACTCTTCCGCCGCCGGAAACCGCCGGCCAAGCCCGACGACGACGCCCCCCTGAGCGCCGAGCGCCGCGCCGACCTGGAGCACAGGGCCACGGCCCTCACCGGGACCCTGGACCAGGAACAAGACCCGGAGCGGCGCATTGCGCTCCTCAACGAGCTGGCGGCGACCTGCTGCGAGCTCGGCGACACTGACGCCGCAATCGCCCACTACGAGGCCTCCATGGGTATCCGTGAGCAGTTCGGGCCGGCTTACAACGGCTTGCTCAGCCTCTACAACGACAAGCTCAAGACGGCCGCGCAGGCTCAAGACGACGCCGGCATCCAGCGCTGGACCACCCGGCTCGACGATCTCCTGGCCCTGTCCAAGCGCGTCATGCGCTCACGCTACTGACGCCGCGCCGTCGCCACCTCCAATCAGCCACCAGCAAGGACAGACGCAATGTACGTTTCCATGACCCCACTGCTCGCCGAGGCGACCCGGGTGGGCTACACGGTGGGCGCCTTTAACGCCCACAACCTTGAAATGGTGCCACCCATGATCCGGGCGGCCCGCGACCTCGGGGCACCGATCATTATCCAGACCTCACCGGGCACGGCCCGCTATGTGGGGATGAGGAATTTCGTCGCCGTGTGCCGCTCCATGGCCTCCGACGAGATCGTCGACGTCGCCCTCCACCTCGACCACGCCACGAACCTGACCGATATTCGCGACGCCATTGAGGCGGGGTACTCCTCGGTCATGTTCGATGGCTCCCAGCTGCCCTTCACACGGAATGTGGCCACCTCGCGCCGCGTCATCGAGTACGCCCGCGACCACGGCGCGTCGGTGGAGACCGAGATCGGCACCATTGGCGGCACCGAGGAGGGCATTCGCAACAAGGTCGGCGTGTACACCCAGCCCGAGGAGGCCGTGCGCTTCCTCCAAGAGGTGGATACCGACGCGCTGGCGGTGAGCATTGGCACCAACCACGGCCAGTTCAAGGCCAAGACCCGGCTGGACCTGGACCTGCTCTCGCGGATCCACCGGGCTGTCGACGTTCCCCTGGTCATTCACGGGGGCACGGGCGTGGACGAGGCCGACTACCCCCAACTCACCGCCGACGGAATCCGGAAGTTCAATGTCGGCACCGAGTTGCTGGTGGGCTGGACCCGCACCGCCCAGGAGAGATTCGCCGCCACGAAGGTCAACTCTTCCCTGCGCAACAACATTGTGCCCTGCAACGACGTCGTCCACGACATTGTCGCCCACAAGATCAGTCTTTTCATGGGCGCCGACCGCTCCCAGTGACACCGGTCGAGGGCGGTTCGGGCCGCATGACGGGACTCGATGTCCTGATCCCCGGCCCGAACCCCCAGCCGGGCCGGGCCCGGTGCCCTGGCCCGCGCAGGCCCGGCTCCGGGCGCCCGTCCCCGGACGACCCGCCTGGGCGAGCGGGGGCGGCCCAGGCCCTCACCGTCAGCATTTCACCACCCGCCCGATCCCACGGTCCGGGCGCCCAGAGCGCCACCACCGGAAGGAGAACCAGCCTGTGGCACCACCTACCCTCATCCTCGTGGCCGGCCTGCCCGGCACCGGCAAGACCCACTTGAGCAGGCTCATTGCCGACCACGTCGGCAACTGCGAGCAGGTCTGCCTGGACCAGATCAAGGAGCGCCTGTGGGACCAAGTCGGCTTCCAGGGCCCGCAGGAGAAGGCCGCCATTGACCAACGGGCGCTGAAGGTCTTCTTCCAGGAGGTCGGCGCCGCCATGGGCCGCAGCCGGGTGGTGCTCTCGGACTACCCCTTCAGCTCCAAACAGGGTCCCGCCCTGGCGGCCCTGTGCGCTCGGCACGGGTTCACTCCCCTGACTGTGCGGCTCGTGGCCGACCTCGACGTCCTCTACGAGCGCCAGCGCCTACGAGATCTCAACAGCTCACGTCATCTGGGTCACATCCTGACCAGCTACCGCCCGGGGGATCAGCTCACCGAGCGCCAGGAGGCCGACGGGCTGCTCACCCGCGAGGAGTTGCGCCGTCGTTGCACCACCCGCGGCTACGGCTCTTTCGCGTTAGGGGAGGTGCTTGAGGTAGATATGAGCGACTTCGACGCCGTTGACCATCCCGCGATCCTCGCCTGGCTGGATGAGCACATGCGCGATTGACCCACCACCCGGGCCCGGCCGCACCCGCCCATGGAGCCGGGGCACCACCAGCGGGCGTCACAAAGGAGACGACAAGACCCCATGGCACGGTTCACCGACATTATCCCGATCCTGGACCAGGATCCCGAGCGTCGTGTGCCCGCCGCCGAGATCGCGCGCCACCTGGGCGTGTCCACGCGCACGGTCCGCAACTACGTCACCGCCACCAACCGCCACTACGGGCGCCGCGTGGTGACGTCCTCGCGCGCCGGATACCGCCTGGACACCGAGGCCCTGGAGAGGGCGGTGGTCATGCGCAACGCCTCCCCCCACCCGGCCGAGGGCCCGAACGAACGCCTCATCCACATGCTGCGTGAACTCATAGCCACCGGCACCCCCCTGGACGTGTTCGACCTGGCGGAGTCCTTCCACGTCTCGGAGTCCACCGTCGAGTCGGACCTGACCCGGGCCCGGGTCCTGGTCACGCAGTTCGGACTGAGCATTGTGCGCTCCGGGCATCGGGTTCACCTGGAAGGCGACGAGGTGGCCCAGCGTCGTCTCATGCGCCGTCTCCTCATTGAGGCGGCGGTGAGCCGCCGCCAGTTCATTGACGTCGAGGAGCTGGCGCGCCAACTCGGCGAACCCGCCCTGCTCGACTTCAAACGGCGGATGCTCGCGGTTCTGACCTCCGCCGATCTTATTGTCAACGACCGCACTGCTGACGAGCTGGTCGCCCACATTGCCATTATGGTGGGGCGGGTGCGCACCGGCCACGCCATTTCCTGGCTGTCCGGAGCCCAGGACCGTGACGTGCTGAAGCCAATCTCGCAGGCCCTGGGGGGCCTGGTCGACGAGGTCTTCCATATTGAGCTGTCCGACCAGGAGCTCGCCTACCTGGCGCTGCTCCTCTTGGACAAGGCGGTCCCCGCCCGGCCCGAAGACCCCGCCCGCCCTGAACTGGAGGTCTTCCTGGATGCCCAGTACGTCGAACTCGTCACCGACATTGTGCATAAACTCAATGAGAACTATCTCATTGACCTCAGCGATGAGCGGTTCACCGCCTTCCTCGCCCTCCACATTCGCCACCTGGTCGACCGGGCCTCGCACCACGAGGTCGCCCAAGTGCCCGCGGGCCAGTCGGTGAAGAACACCCACCCCCTGGTCCACGAGCTCGCCGTATTCATCGCCCAACAGATTGAACGGGGCACGGGCATTAAGGTGGCTGAAGACGAGATCGGTTTTATCGCCTTCCACGTCGGTGGGCGCCTGCAATCCATGCACGAGCACGACGACCAGGTGGATGTCACCGTGGTGGTCCCCCGCTATTACGACACCCACCTGCCCTTCAGTGAAGCAGTGGGGCGGGCCGTGGCCGGGACCGGCCGGGTGGAGCGGGTGGTCACGAATCTGGAGGAAGTCACCCCCGAGCTGGACACCGACCTCATTGTCACCACGGTGCCGTTGCACGACGTCCCCGACGTGCCGGTCATCCGCACCGGACTCCTGCTCTCCCAGGAGGACCTGGGCCGAATCGGCGCAATGGCGCAGAGAATCGCCGCCGGTCAGAAGCGCTTCAAGGCGGCGGCCTGGTTGACCACGGTCATGGACCCGCACCTCTTCATACGGATCCCCGGCGGGGGCTCGCGGGAGGCGGTGCTCTCAACCATGACGGAGGCGCTGGCCGGCCAGGGGGCGGTGGGGCCCGACTTCCTGGCCCAGGTCATGGAGCGCGAGCGCCTGTCGACCACGGCACTGCCCTCGGGCGCCGCTATCCCGCACACCATTGAGATGACGGCGATCAGGTCGGCGATCGCCGTGTGCCTGGCGCACGAGCCGGTGGACTGGGCGGGCACACCGGTCAGACTGGTGGCCATGCTCTGTCTGTCCGAGGCCAGCCGGGACGCCTTCGGGGATGTGTTCGACGCTTTCATCCGCACTCTGGTCAACGACGAGAAGACCGCCCGCCTGGCGGCGGCCACCTCATACGACGACTTCATTCAAACAATGCTCGCCATCCTCTAAAGGACTGCGCCGAGGGGCGGTGAAGATCGCCTCCTGTACTTGAGTGGCTCTTCGCGGTTGAGGGGGTGGGTTTGGGCGTGTGGGTGCCAGGGTGGGGGTCGAGGCCCTCTGATGATGGGAGTTGCTACACAACCAACTGCCGGAAGGCCTCGACGTGGACCACGCTATCTTTGCTAGCCCTG